>Ga0209628_10001226_pt1 | contig 16331 bp, 19 predicted proteins | sample TergutCu122P4_FD_187285 | JGI IMG/M metagenome (GOLD analysis project Ga0209628, IMG submission 187285) | Cubitermes ugandensis P4 segment gut microbial communities from Kakamega Forest, Kenya - Cu122 P4 (SPAdes) (version 2) | ecosystem: Host-associated > Arthropoda: Insects > Digestive system...
TTTCCTGAATTTTATCCGCATCAATTTCCATTTCCTCAATCAGAAAATCGTTTACGAGCGATGCTATTTCTTCTCTTTCCATAGTTATTTCTCTATTTGTTATATTTATTTACAATGATTGTGCTGTTTGTTCCGCCAAATCCAAACGAATTGGACAAAAACGAATTCATCGGTTGTTTTATTGTTTGTGCGATGATATTCAGATTTTGTGCAGACGGGTCGGGCGTTTCGAAATTTATATTGGGCGCTATAAAATCGTTTTTCATCATCAGAAGTGAATAGATGATTTCACTGGCGCCGGCCATCCAACTTTCATGTCCTGTCATGGATTTCGTCGAACTCACCGGTGTTTTTCGGCCTCCTAAAAGTTTTTCCAATGCCAATGCTTCGCATGCGTCACCCTGTTGCGTAGATGTAGCATGGGCATTAATATAATCAATTTCATCTATTTGCATACCAGCATCGACTAATGCGCGTTGCATTGCAATAAGAGCGCCGGTTTCGCTTGCTTGAGCGATTTGTTTACCGTTCGAAGAGAAACCGTACCCTTTGATTTCGCCATAGACAGGTGCGCCGCGTTTAAGTGCGTGGTCGAGGTCTTCCAAAATCAGACTTGCCGCGCCTCCGCTGGGGATTAAACCGTCACGGTTGAGGTCGAACGGACGGGATGCTTTAGTAGGTTCGTCGGTACGCCTCGAAAAAGCGCTTAATCCGTCGAATCCAATCATCGAATACACATTCACCTCCTGTGCGCCTCCGCATAGAACGATGTCCTGCATGCCGTTGCGAATAAACGTATATCCCAATCCGATTGCATGCGAACCGCTTGCGCACGCTGCGCTGACAGTCATATTGATGCCGCGCAATTTAAATATGGTGGACAGATTCATCGAAACGGTCGAGGTCAGCGACTGAAATGTACCGCCAGAACCAAGCAGCAAAGAATCTTTTTTGTCGCGCATGATTTCGTGCGATTCAATAACGGCCTTTGCAGAGGTGTCGTTTCCGTAAAAAATACCTGTCTCGTTCTGTTCAACGTATTCCGTATCAAGGCCTGCCGTCTTCAACGCTTCCAACGTGGCCATATACGCATAAACGCCCTGTTCAGGCAGCGAAATGCGCAATCGACGGTCGAGTATCCCTTTTAATGAAGGCATTTCAACTATCCCCGTTAGCGGCGAACGATACCCGTATTCTAACCGCGCCGGGTCTAACCCAATGCCCGATTTCCCATGAAATAACGAATCCGCTACTTCATGGATATTTTTTCCGATGCACGAATAGATACCGATTCCGGTGATTACGACGCGACTTTTCATGAATATATTCCTCCATTAATGGAGATAACTTCGCCGGTGATATAGGCAGATTTGTCGGATGCTAAAAATCCGACCAAGGCGGCAACTTCCTCCGGCTTTCCGAAACGTTTCAGCGGAATCGTTTCTTTGAGCGAAGCTTCGTCCAAATCCTTCGTCATATCGGTAGCGATAAAACCCGGCGCCACGGCATTGACCGTCACTTTCCGGGGCGCTACTTCCTGAGCCAGCGCTTTGGTGGCGCCAATCACAGCGGCTTTGGCAGCCGAATAATTTGTTTGCCCGGGCAACCCTTTTAGTCCGGATAGAGAAACAACGCTGATAATTCGTCCATTACGTTTCATCAACATGCCTTTCAATACCCTGCGGGTGATATAAAAGAAGCCATTCAGGCTTGTATTAAGCACATCATGCCATTGTGAATCCTGCATAAAGACCATCATCGTGTCGATGCGAATCCCTGCATTATTCACCAAAACCCCGATAAAATCGTCGGGATGCGCCGTACTCCATATTTCCATCGCATTGTCAACATCTTCGCCTTTTGCTACGTCGAAACGGAGCAATTCGGCCGTTCCGCCTGTTTCTTCCACCAATCGTTTCGTTTCCAATGCGGCTTCTTCGTTCGATACATAATTGATAATAACCGGAATACCTTGAGCTGCCAACTCGATGCAAATTGCCCTCCCAATTCCCCGCGAACCTCCCGTTACCAAAGCATACTTCATAATCAATTCCGTTTTTTGACGTGCAAAAGTATGAAAAAATGCGGGAGTAAAAAAATGTGGTGAACTTTATTTCGGCGTCTTTCCGGAAAATGATGACGATTGTTAAAAACATCTTATCTTTGCATCCCTTAAAAACAGTTCAAAGGGAAATGGAAATAAATAATAAATGAAGAAAGTAGTCGTTATTGGCGCGGGGATTTCGGGGCTTACTGCTGCAATTTATGCGCAACGCAGTGGTTTTGATGTAACGCTCTGCGAACAAAACAGTTTTGCGGGTGGGATGTGTGCAGGCTGGTCGCGAAAAGGCTACGTTTTCGAAGGTTCAATTCATTGTACAGGTTCGAATCCGAATACAGAACTTTACAAGTTGTGGAAAGATACAGGTGCGTTGAGCGATTCTGTGAAAATCAATTTGCCCGATATTTTCCAAGCCATTGAATGGGAGGGACAAATTATCAATTTGTATCGAGATATTGAAAAGACTGTCGAACATTTGGTTGCGATTTCGCCGGAAGATGAAAAACAACTTCGGTGTTTGGTGAAAGATGTCAAAGCGTTCTCATGTTTGCAGATGCCGATTTTTGATATCAAAGGCGTTAAGACGTTGAATCCCAAACGTATGACGATTCGTGGATTGATCAAAATGTTACCCGTGCTTCCCGGACTGGGAAGGTTATACAAAGTATCCTGCAAAAAGTACCTTGAAAAGTTTAAACATCGCGGGATACGTAGATTGTTTCGCTTCATTCCCGACGATTATTCGTCTATCAGCCTGATTGCCACATTGTCTACTTGGAATATGGGCGATGGCGGTTTTCCCGAAGGCGGATCGTTTGCCATGATTGGCAGAATGGTGAAAACATTCGAAGAAGCAGGCGGTAAGATACTTTTGAAAACAAAGGTGAAAAAAGTCAACATTGAAAACGGAGCCGTTACCGGCGTTGACCTGGCAAATACGACGCTAACTGCCGATGCCGTGATAGTCACACAGGAAACGATTGCGGCAGTTAAGCAGTTGTTTGATACGCCCTTGAAAGATGAATGGCTTACGAAACTTCACGACAAGACTGAATCAGTAGTTTGTACTTTTGTAGGCGTGGGCATACGGGCGGCAATACCTCAAACACCCATACCGAAATGGATTCTTGAAGAACCAATCGCATTTGCCGAAACATCGATTACGGAAATAGGTTTTCATAATTACTTCGGACATACAGGCTATGCACCGGAAGGATGCACTACGCTCACCACCTCGTTTACAGGCGACACGTATAATTTTTGGAAACAAGCCAAAGAAGAAGGACGTTATGAGGATGAAAAACGCAAACTGGCCGAGCAGATCCGCCGTGTTATCTGTCAAAAATTTCCGCAGGCGGAAGGCAATATTGAAGTCATCGACATCGCAACTCCCTTAACCTACGAACGATACACCGGCGCATATCATGGTTCATGGATGAGCATAACCGGTCTGGGGAAAAAATTGCAGACGTATCCGGGCTTTTTTAAAAACATCAGTGGCCTTTATTTTGCCGGTCATCGACTTATGTCGCCCGGCGGCCTTCCCGTAGCCCTGTACACCGGCCACAAAGCAGCCCAAATGGTATGTCGCCAATTCAATGTGATGTTCAGGTAATATCGTACTCAAAGTATTGGCAACCACAAAAAAAACACATGCAGATTTCGCAATCAAGGAAACCCGCATGTGCCAACTTAAAAATTCTAATCTTATGGAAAAAGTATTTTAAAAAATTAAAGTGGGCTGCAAAGATACAACAAGTTTTTTAAAAAACAAATTTTTTTTATCTTTGTCAGTCATAAACAGAAAAATTTTCTCACAATGGAAGAACAAAAGAAACTGAGCATATACAATACACTCACCAGACAAAAGGAGGTTTTCAGACCGTTACATCCTTCACATGTAGGGATGTATGTCTGCGGGCCAACAGTTTATGGCGATCCGCATCTGGGACATGCCCGTCCGGCAATCACGTTTGATATCCTGTTTCGTTATTTGCGCTACATGGGGTATAAGGTGCGCTATGTGCGCAATATCACGGATGTTGGCCATTTGGAATTAGATGCCGACAGTGGCGAAGATAAAATCGCAAAGAAGGCGCGACTGGAACAGTTGGAACCGATGGAAATCGTTCAGTACTATCTGAATCGATACCGTGATGCCATGCAGGCATTGAATGTATTGCAACCAAGCATCGAGCCTTTTGCATCCGGACATATCATTGAACAGATTGCGTTGGTAGACAAAATTTTAGCAAATGGATTTGCCTACGAAAGTGAAGGTTCGGTTTATTTCGATGTAACCAAATATAATCAAACGCATCCCTACGGGATTCTTTCAAACCGGAATATCGACGATATGCTCCATACGACGCGCGAATTAGACGGGCAGGAAGAAAAACGCAACCCGGTTGATTTCGCCTTATGGAAAAAAGCGCAACCCGAACATATCATGCGCTGGCCTTCGCCTTGGAGCGACGGTTTTCCGGGCTGGCATTGCGAATGTACGGCCATGGGTAAGAAATATTTAGGCGAACACTTTGATATTCACGGTGGAGGAATGGATTTGATTTTTCCGCATCATGAGTGCGAAATTGCACAGGCTGTCGCTTCGCAAGGCAGCGATATGGTTCGCTACTGGATGCATAATAATATGATTACGGTCAATGGGCAGAAAATGGGCAAGTCGTTGGGCAATTTCATTACGTTGGAACAGTTTTTTACCGGCAATCATCCGATGCTTACACAGGCTTATTCGCCGATGACGATCCGTTTCTTTATCCTGCAAGCGCATTACCGGAGTACGGCAGATTTTAGCGATGAGGCATTGCGCGCTTCCGAAAAAGGGCTGGAACGGTTGCTCGAAACCTATGAACGGTTGCAAAAGCTGAACGCTTCACCCCAATCGACCATTGACGTAAAAGGATTTCGCGAACGCTGCGATGAGGCCATGTCGGACGACTTGAATACGCCGATTGTCATCGCTCATCTGTTTGAAGCCGGCAAAACAATCAATCTCGTTGCCGACGGCAAAGCCACGCTGACAGCCGCCGACTTGGAAGAACTGAAACAAACGTTTCAACTATTTCTCGAAGACATTTTAGGGTTGCAGAAAAAGGAGGTAAACGACAGGAACATAGTTGCATACAGAAAAGCGGTTGATTTGTTGCTAACAGTTCGTTTGCAAGCCAAACAAAACAAAGACTGGGCGACATCCGATAAAATCCGGAACGAATTAGCCGGTTTTGGGTTCACCGTTAAAGACACTAAAGAAGGTTTTGAATGGAGCCTTTGAAGTTTTTTCAAAAACATGTTGTAAAGCATGTTTTTTTTATTAGGAGGAATCAAAATAAAGACTAATTTTGCATCTGAAAAGTTAAAATGTTTTCATTGTAAGATTCCGACCAGCATGTGTTGGTCGGGATTCTTTTTTGTTTTAATGTAAAAAGAAAATTTTTTAAAGGTATGTCAGTGATGTATATGACAGAAGAGGGCTACAACAAGATTTTAGCCGAAATCAGTTACTTGGAGTCTGTGAAACGACCTGAGATATCAGCCCAGATTGCCGAGGCAAGAGATAAAGGCGACCTTTCCGAGAATGCCGAGTACGACGCTGCCAAAGATGCGCAGGGAGTGCTCGAAGGAAAGATTTCGCAGTTAAAAGGGCTGATATTAAAAGCGCGGATCATTGATGAAAAGCGGATTAAAACCGACACCGTTCAGATTTTGAACAAGGTGAAAATCAAGAATGTAGTGAATAATGCAGTGATGACCTATACGCTTGTTGCCGATTCGGAAGCCAATCTGAAGGAAAACAAGATTGCTGTCAGTACACCCATTGCCAAAGGATTAATCGGGAAAAAAATTGGCGATGTAGCCGAAATCAAAGTCCCTTCCGGCATCCTGAAATTTGAGATTTTAGAAATATCTATTTAATACACAATACAATGGCATCAATTTTCAGTAGAATCGTTGCAGGCGAAATTCCCTGCCATAAAATTGCAGAAAACGACGAGTTTCTTTCCTTTTTAGATGTAAATCCGAGGACAGAAGGTCATACATTGGTAATCCCTAAAAAGGAAATTGACTATCTTTTTGATATCGACGACGAAATGTTGGGACGAATGGTCATTTTCGCCAAATCAATAGCCCGTGCGATAGAGAAAGCAATCCCCTGCAAACGCATTGCATTGATGGTCATAGGCTTGGAAGTCCCCCACGCCCATATTCACCTGATCCCAATCCACAAAGAATGTGATTTACTTCCGTGCAAACTAAAATGGAAAAAATCCCCCGAAGAATTAGCTCGGATTGCTGAATTAATCAGGACGCAGTTAGCGTGACACGCAAATATGCGATTTCTCTAGGTGCATTTCAAATTGTCGCACTAACCTATGCGTCATGGATTGCTTCGTTCTTCGCAATGACGGCGACACGTATCGTCGCGAGGAACGAAGCAATCCAGAAAAATAGTAAACGACAATTTGAAATGCACCCATTTCTCTTTCTGTTCATGGCATTATCGGGCAGTTTGTGTGCGCAGACTATCCAATTATCGGGTACCGTGCTCGACAAAGAAACGGAAATGCCCATTTCGTTCGTGCATATTTTTACCAAAGACACCAAAACAGGCACAGTCTCTGCCACCGACGGAAAATTTTCGCTTCACATACCTGCAACGCTGATAAACACCTATCTTTATTTTTCAACCGTCGATTATGAAATAGACAGCCTCTTGATTACACGCACAAATGTGTCAACAACGATTTATCTAACCCCCAGACTATATGCGTTGAACGAGATATATGTTATACCTGACAGTACACTGCTTACCCTGTTACGAAGGGCTTATACCACGATTCCCGAAAACTATCCCGACCAACCAACCCGCTATGTGGGTTTTTTTCAGGAAAGCACCTCGGATGAAAATGGCAACCTGAGCAAATTGGTCGAAGCGGAATTGGTTGTTTACAAAGAGCCATACAACAGAATAAGAGAAGCGCCCGGACAAATTGAAATACTGAAATCTCGAATCAAACAATTACAATCCTCAAACATCGGATTTGTGGGAGGCGCATTTATGCCTGTTACGCTCGATATTGTCTTACAGCGAAATAACTATATCCAACCTCAAAACATGGCTAATTATCAATATGACTTTATCGAGATTAAATCGTGGGAGGGAAGAGATTGTTATTCAATTCAATTTCGCCCAGTGAGTCGAGACAGCGCGAACATAACGGGAACCATATTGATTGATAAGGAAACGCACGCATATACATTATTTGAGTTGTTTCTCGAACGCCCTGAAAACGCACATGCAATTCTTGGAATAATGAAACCGGTAGAACAAAAAAGTAAGATTGTATATGAGCAACTTGATGGAAAATGGTATTTGAAATCAGTATCTACCAGAAGCAAACATGATAACAGACGTTTGAAAAGCCCTCTATTTTCAAGTTTTGATTACATCACCACACAGGTTCAAACAGATTCAGTCACGCCGATTACATCACCACACAGGTTCAAACAGATTCAGTCACGCCGATTCCAGTTCCAAACAGATTAGAATATATGCAACCCATTGAAATTGTGAGTGAAGTCTATAATCCCAAAGGTTGGACGGATTCCGATTTACTTGCAGGTGAAAATCCGGAACAGTTAGGCTTTCAATTTTCAACAGACGAAGCCTATTCCGTTTTCAATCAGGATGTTCGACCGAAAATGACGTATGGACATGCAGTGATGGCTACACTTCCAAAGATAATCATTGGATATGGAATACGCTATAATCCAACGTATAAGTTGATGACTCAACAAATTATTTATGGTTATCGGCTTAACAAGAAATGGAGCATTCAGGGGCAATATTCAAACAGTCATTTCAGTAAAATGTTTACATTGAGCGAAATAGGTTTAGGTGTTGAATACCGGAAAAATCTGAACAATGCAGGTTATCCGCTATTTCTGGGCACTTCCGTTTGGATTTCCCATAGTAATATTTACAAAAAACACTTCGATGAACGAATCCGTGAACAGGCGATTGCCCCCCGATTATCACTGTCCAAACGAACAAGTAAATTTTTTACTTTTGAACTTTTTGTGAATTATCCACTTACCATTCACTCAAATACGGATATAAACAACAATCGTTTTCCGCAAATCGGTATGAATTGCTACCTTTACTAGTGCCGTATCAACAGTCAGACTATGCTATTGCGTCTTAAACTGGTTTCAGGATCAACCCGCAATCCCCTAATCAACAAATGATTGTGTTTAGGAGTTTCCGCATCAAGAGCGGAATGACGTGCCGTTACTTGCTTAAGGTGCATAAGTGGTTTATAAATTTTTTTTTGACATTATTATTTTTGATTAAATTTTTTTGTATTTTTGTCGAAAATTGACAAGTCGAAATAACTCAAATTATGCTCGCGGAAAAAATTCGACAGTTAAGAGAAGATAAACAGTTGTTACAAAGACAAGTATCTGCGGCTCTTGAAATGGATAACGCTCTTTATTGCAAAATAGAGCGTGGCTACCGCATCGCTCGGCGCGAGCAAGTAATTAAACTTGCCGAATTTTTGGAAACAGACCAAGAGGAGTTAGTAAAACTTTGGTTGGCTGACAAAGTGTATGAAATTATCGGCGAAGAAGATAGTGCGAGCGATATATTGAATATCTTAGCCGAAAGCATTGTTGAATGGCAAAGAGTAAAATAAATCATGAAATATATTTATGACAAAATAAATTTACTGCAAAGAGATGTGTTTGAAGAATTGCCCAATTTCAATGATAATTTTTTTGACCTTTGTATAGTTGACCCTCCTTACGGTGCCTCAACAACAAAAAGCTGGAATTACAACAGTGATAATAAACTACAAGGTTTTGGTGGCGATTGGAAACTTACACGTGAAGTTTGGGATATGCTTTCGCAAAATGATTCTTTCCAATGCACATATTTTTGGCTGAAAGAATTGAAACGAGTAATAAAACCGACAGGCTCTATTTGGGCTCACGCAACTTACCACAACTCGGGTTTTGTAAATGTATGTTGCCAATTATTGGGTTTAGAAATTATCAATGAAATTGCTTGGTACAAGCGCAATTCATTTCCCAATCTTTCGGGTCGCCGCTTAACAGCGAGTCACGAAACTATTTTGTGGGTACATAAAGGAGGCGAGAAAAAACGGGAATATGTTTTTAATTACGAAGATTCAAAAGCTTTTTTTTCGTCAAGTGATTTATTGAAAGAACAAGGAAAACAAATGCGTACTGTTTGGGATATTCCTAACAATAAAGCAAAGGACGAAATGATGTTTGGCTCACACCCCACACAAAAACCTTTGCGAGTAGCAGAAAGAATTTTGTTGCTTGCAGGTGTGAAAGGAGGAAATTTATTAGTTCCCTTTGTCGGTTCTGGCACAGAAATGGTTGCAGGGTTGAAATATGGCATGAATGTATACGGTTTTGAAATTGAAACAGAATATTTTAACTTGGCAAAGAAAAGATTAGAGAATACTTTAAAAGAAACACAAACTCAACTATTCTAAACAGCATGAATTATCCGGCAGTTATTAAATGGTCAGGCAGTAAGCGTTTAGTTGCAAAGCAACTTTCGCAATACTTTTCAAATTGCGAAACTTATTACGAGCCGTTTGTTGGTGGGGGTGCAATGCTGCCTTTTGCCCGCACCAACAAAGGAGTTGCAAGTGATATAATACCCGAATTGATAGACCTTTGGAATGCAATAAAAACAAATCCATTGTTGGTTGCAAACGAATATAAAAATCGTTGGGATGACTTACAAGAAAAAGGGCAAGAGGTTTATTACCAAGTTCGAGACATTTTTAATCAAACTAAAAATTGCTTTGATTTTCTGTTTTTAACAAGAACTTGTGTAAATGGACTGATTAGATACAACAATCAAGGCGAGTTCAACAATTCATTTCATTTGTCACGTCCTGGCATAAATCCCGACACGTTACGCTCGCAATTAATCTTATGGAGTAAAAGCATTCGTAAGTTTGATTTTTTCAATATTGATTATCGAGAATGTTTGTCAAATGTAAAAAGTGGCGATTTCGTTTTTTTAGACCCGCCTTACGGCGGGACAAAAGACCGTTACACTCGTACCGAATTTGAACTAAGTAGTTTTTATAAAGAATTAGAACGAATAAATTTAGTTGGTGCAAAATGGTTGCTTACCTTTGATGGAACGGCAGGCGAAAGAGAATATGAATACGCTCCACCCAAAGAAATTTTTAAACATAAATTTTTAATAAACACAGGAAATTCTGCATTTACCAAAGTTATGGATAATAAAAAAGACACTATTCAAGAATCAGTGTATATGAATTTTAACCCCATTCATATTCAAACAAATTTGTTTCAAGAGGTCTTTAATGAAATCGCCGTTTGAGTTTGAAAGAACGTGCAAAATTGTTTCGTTTCCGAACTCGAAAGCAAAAACAATATCCAAATGCCCTCTTTGAAGTTGTGTCTGTAAATCTGTTTCATTGACATACATAAACGCACCAATGGAAACAATCGAATATTGTTTGATATTCAATTTGTCTTTGTCGAAAAGTCGCCAATCTTGCTTTGCTGTTTTATAAGCGGTTGGCAAATTTTGGAATAAGTCGTTGATGTATGTTTTGAGATTGAAACCTATATTATCTTCTAAATCTTTGCCCTTCAATTTTGACTCTATCGAAAGAAAGATGTTGCTTTTTTTGTCTATTATTTGGATAATATGGTCGGGACGTTTTCCGCCTACCGCCGAAACACGAGGTAACGAAGTCCAACGATATTCGTTTTCGCCGTTTTCAAAATAACTTATGCCCGACCAATCGCCACCGGGTGGATTACACATACTTTCATAAATTCCGAATTGCTCTTTTCTCGAAAATATCTGATGAATAGCGGAATCCGTATCGTGTTCCGAAAAAACAATGTTTGGTTTTTTGTAAGGAAAAACAATTGGGTCGGGGTTTTCTTGTCTCTTTGCATTTGTCTTGTAGAACATTTTTTTTTTGCAGGTTGCGCTATCAACCAACACATAATCACAAATATTCATAATGGACTGCCACAAACCGTTATCTTTTGCGATCTGCTCAGGCGAACTTATAAATGCGTTCCAAGTTGATAATTTTGCGGGACCGTAAATAATCGTCAAAATATCCGTATTGTTTCCTAAAACCATTCTTGCCAAAGGAGTTAAACCTCTATCGGGTCGGGAATCGTCACCACGAGGTTTAAATCCTGTAACCCACACGATTGCAAGTTGTTTCTTTTTATTAAAAGCAAATTGCGTTTTTGGGTATAGTCGCTTTAATAAAGCCTCAAAATCAGTTCTTTTGCTGTCGGGAATAATACAAATCGGCAAATCCTTTGCTCCAATGGTTAAGCAATCAAACGCCAAAACAGATGTAAATAATTGCTTGAAAGTGGCAGAAATTTGCACTTTATCAGCCGTTTTCTTTTTCCAAATCAAATGTGTAGCGTTTTTTTTCAACCATTCGCCCGAAGATTGAGAGGTTAACATGTTTTCCCATTCATTATTTCGCAAAGTATCAGTTGTTCTGCGTTTATTCGATAGTAAAGAAACAAGCGATAACGCTTTTTGTATCAGTATAGTAATTGATGCTGAGTAATCTGTTTTTAAGACAACCCCCTTAACTACTTCTAAACTATCCAAATACCCAAAAATATTTTGAAATTCTAAATGCAAAGCCTCTGTAATTGAGGGGTGTGTCGTATAAACAGGAATACAAAAGGCGTTCATTCTTTTTGTGGTTGTCAGATATGAAAAAGGAACAACAGGATTAGGGAAACGCGGTGCTTTGACCGCTCTGTTTTCGTCTAATTCTACACCGCCAACTTCTGCATAATACAAATATGGCACACCCGCCAAAACACTTGAATATGCTCTGCCATTCCTTTGCCAAGCGTTATTTCCTGCGGGTAACGCCGAGCAATATTCTATTGCCAAAAGAATTTTTTCTTGTCCGTTGACGATTTCAGTAATGTAGGAATCAGCACCTTCTCGCAAAATCCCGCCGTTGTCCATTAGTGCAGTTGTAATATCAACACCCCAACGACCGTGTCCCGAAAGTAATCCAAATTGCAGAATATCTTTGTCATTAATTGCCAATTCATACACAGGCATATACAAGGACGATTCGGGAATTATCCGAACTTCTTTTCCAAAGGCTTGAGATAACAACAAAAGTGTTCTTTCACATTCCACAATATTGTCACCGTGCACCCTTAAACATCTCTTATTCATACTATTTTTTATTTAGCAGTTTCATTTTCAAGCAAATCCTTGATTTTTACATTCAACGCTTTCGCAATCTTTTCCATATTGCGAAGTGTAATATTTTTCTCTGCACGTTCAATCATACCTACATATGTACGATGTACGCCCGAAATTTCTGCAAGTTTTTCTTGCGATATTTGCTTTACCTTTCTGCATTTTTGGACATTTCGTCCAAAAATTTCCAATATATTTTCGCCGCTCATAATATGGAGTATTTTAGTCTGCAAAAATACAGTTATCTATCAAAGCGCACAACATACTATAATTAGCATTTTGCGAATGTAAATTGGCAGCCCAATTAATGCCAAAATGTCAGTTTGTTTTAATGTAGAAGCAATTATAAATGCCATAATTGCTTACTTATAGTAATGGTACAATTTATGCAACTCTTTTCATTAAAAAAAATATGGCAAATACGCATAATCTATTTCAGAAATTTAATTCTGATTTGCAGATAACCTCTACAAAAAGGAATAAAATGATTACCTCACGAGATAATTTGAGAGAAAAAACAAGGAAGTATTTCGATAAAGAACATTCAAATTACGTTCCAAAGTTCTATATTCAAGGATCATATAAAATGGGGACTATGATTCGGAAAAAAGATGATACCTGTGATTTGGATGATGGCGTTTACTTTACAGATAATCCCGATAATGTAACTTGTGCTACTTTACAAACTTGGGTAAAGAACGCTGTTGATGGCACAACAGACGACATTCAACATAGAAAAAAATGTATTACAGTCAATTACAAGTCAGATTATAACATTGATTTACCCGTATATCTTTTCAATAAAGATAATGACGACCACCCATTTTTAGCAGTGAAGAATGACGATTGGAGAGAAGATGATCCAAAAGAAATGGTAACTGCTTTCAATGATAAAAAAGATAACAAGGGGCAACTTCTCAAAATTGTTCGTTATTTGAAGGCATGGGGCGACCACAAAAAACAAACGATGCCAAGTGGCTTAGCAATGACTATTCTTGCAATGGATAATTTTATAACAGATGACAGAGATGATGTTTCAATGAAATTTACATTAATCGAAATTGAAAAAACACTCAAAAAGAAATTTGAATGTATCGTGCCAGCAACACCAAAAGACAATATTTTTGCCGCTTACGATAACACCAAAAAACAAAACTTTCTGGGTAATTTGGCAAATTTTATTACTGATTCCAAGAAAGCAGTTGATGAAGAAAATAATCATTTGAAAGCGAGTAAATTATGGCAAAAGCATTTAGGAAACAGATTCCCTGATGGCGAGAATAAAGACGAAGAAAATGTAAAAGCGAAAAGTGTTGCAGTTGTAGCAGGCACTTCAAAACCATATTATGCAAGATAATTATTTGCCTTTCGAATCTCAGTTAAATGATGTCTGCCAAGAATTTCCGCATTTGCGGATAAAGACATTAGATGGAAAACAATATCTGAAGGGCACTATCCAAATATCCGATGCGGAACATACAGCAACAAAAAGTTATTCGATTGAAATACATCATAAGGAAGGTTTTCCCTATTGTTTTCCAAAATTGCATGAAGTTGGAGGCGATATACCTTGTGGGGCGAATTTCCATAAATATTCCGATGACTCTCTCTGTATTACAGCACCTATTGATGAATTTTTTAAATGCAAAAATGGCATATCTTTATTACAATTTGTAAAAGAACAAGTTATCCCACATTTAGCAAACCAATGGTATAGACAAATTACAGGAAAATATAAGAACGAATATTCTCACGGAGATAAGGGACAAATTGAAGGTTTTTATGATTATGCCTTTGGAGAAAAGAATAATATTTTAGGACGAAACGATAAGTGTTTTTGTGGCAGCAATAAAAAATACAAAAACTGTTGTCTAACACTTATTTCTAGCATACAACAGATTGGGAAAGAAAAAATGATGAAATATTTAAACAGCAAATAATATGAAACGAAAATTATTTATTGGCTCTTCCTCTGAAGGAAAAAGTGTCGCCGAAAAGTTAAAAACAAAAATTCTTGAAGAATGTGGCGATTGGATAGAGCCTAAAATATGGGCTGACAAAGATGTGTTTCTTTTGAACAAAAGCACTTTCCTCAATTTAAGAGATTTATCACGTAAATACGAATACGGGATTTTTGTTGCAACTGCCGATGACATTACTAAAAAAAGAAATGAAACTTTTAAATCTATGAGAGACAATGTTTTGTTTGAGGCAGGATTGTTTCTTGGCAGTTTAGGATTAACTCGTGCATTTCTTTTGGTAGATAGTGAGTGTAAATTGCCGACTGACTATATGGGAATAACAGTTCCGATTTATAGCAGTTCAAATTTAGAAGAAAAAATATCTGAAACCGTAGAAAAAATAAAAAAGTCACAACATTCATATAAATTCAATGCTGTCCCGTCAACTGCATTAGCCATTGGATATTTTGAAAATTTTGTAAAACAAATATCGGAAAAACAAAAGAAAAAATTCACACTTAATATATTGATACCAAAAAATTTGTCTGATATTATAAATCTGATAGATGTGCATTTACAAGAAACAAAATCAAAAGTACATTCTAAACTTTGGGTCAAGCAAAGACCAATCGTTTTTCAATACCCCTCTAAAGAATTGTGGGATATTCCTACAACCCTAACTACTTTAAATGCAGTTATTGAAATAATTACTTCTCACGAAGAATTGGGTGTTAATTTTGAAAAAGAAGAATGGGTACAATACGAAATTCGTAATTTTATGGGTACATTAAAGTTTCTCATTTCTCAAAATTGCAAATGTAAAAAAAATGTGATTGTGAAGTATTTGTAAAATATTGTAGTGTCTTTCCTTTACAAACGAGATAGAAAGTAAAAGTAGCAACTAAGAGATGAAAACGATAGAGCGAAATAATACACCTACGTACAAGTGCCGTTATTTCGACAAAAGCAATGCAGCTCTACAAAGTGTAAAAAAAGGTGAGAAATTCATTTGATAGTTTTCTGTTGATAATCAGTGCATTAACAATTATTAACATATTTTGATTTAAAATATTGATTAAATAATTTGTTTTAATCGAAAATGTGTTGTATCTTTGCAGCCGAAATCATTTCAAAAATTTTAAAGATATGGCTAAAGATAAAGAAAAAGGGGCTATGGACGCTTCGACGGAAGAAAAAATTAAAAATGCGGCGCGTATCGTGTTTCAGAAAAAGGGCTTCGCTGCCTCGCGCACACGCGATATCGCCGAAGAAGCAGGTATCAACCTCGCTTTGCTCAATTATTATTTTCGCTCGAAAGAGAAACTTTTTCAAATCGTTATGTTTGAGACCTTGACAGGTTTTATACATGTATTGGTAAGCAATTTTAATGATGAAAACACCTCCTTCGAGAAAAAAATCGAACTTTTGGCAAACAAGTACATTGATTTTGCCACTGAGTTTCCGGATGTTCCAATCTTTATTTTCAGTGAAGCACGTAACAATCACGAAGCATTGTTCAAAATTATTCCTGTGAGGCAGATGTTAACAAATTCTGTTTTTGTCAGGCAGTTTCAAGAAAAGGTCGCTGCAGGCGAAATCAAAACCCCGAATTTGTTACATTTTATTATGAATTTGATGGGCTTAATCATTTTCCCTATTATTGGGCGTCCTTTTCTGTCGGCTATCGGCGGACTGAATGGTCCGCAATTTGTTCAACTGATGCAGGAACGGAAGAAATTGATTCCTGTCTGGATAAAAGCGATGTTATTCACGAACTAATTTTTTTTGCTTTTGGATTAATCAAACGTTTAAAACAAATACATTAATATTATGTTTAAAGTTAAGCATGCGTTATTAACAGGTTGGCTTATTGCCGCCGTCGGTCTGAACGCACAGACCTTGAAAATTGATGATTGCTACCGGTTGGCGAAAGAAAATTTCCCGCTCGTCAAGCAATACGAACTGATAGAAAAAACCAAAGATTTTTCTATCGAAA
>Ga0209628_10001227_pt1 | contig 16330 bp, 13 predicted proteins | sample TergutCu122P4_FD_187285 | JGI IMG/M metagenome (GOLD analysis project Ga0209628, IMG submission 187285) | Cubitermes ugandensis P4 segment gut microbial communities from Kakamega Forest, Kenya - Cu122 P4 (SPAdes) (version 2) | ecosystem: Host-associated > Arthropoda: Insects > Digestive system...
TTGAACGATGGCTTGCCTGATGGATACTATGAGCAAAAAGCTCTTTTCCGGTACCACTCTCGCCGGTCAAAAGCACAGTGGAGTTGGTTTTGGCAATTCTCCTGGCCAACTCTTTGGCCTCATGGATCGACTGGCTTATCCCAAGGATGTCATCAAAGGTGTACCGTGCCTGGTTTTTTGTGATGAGTTCCTGCCGGTAACCGTCAACCTTTGCCTCGAGCTGTTCGATTTTCATCGACAGTTCTTTGATCACATCCAAATCATGGATAACAACCTTTCCCACAGCACCTATCAACTTTCCGTCCTTATAAAGGGGCATCCGGGACACGATTCTTTTCACACCCATTACCATTTGTACCTGGCCGATCTGGGGGATGCCCGTTTTTGCCACTTCCACCAGGCGGGCATCCGGAAAGAGATTTATGTACATCTGTCCTTCCGCCTCACCCGGACCGTACCCCAGTGCTCTTTCGCTCAGCTTGTCCATGAAGACGATACGGCCTTCCGTGTCGACCACAATCTCGCCTTCATAGCGATTGGAAATGAGAAAGCCGAGAAACTCGATGATAAGCGGAGTGAGTGTATAACTACCTATCTCCTCCGCAACTTTTTTCACGAGGCCAGACCATATGTCTTTTAATGTGGACATGTCAATCTCGATTAACATATTCATAAAATTTAAATTTGTTTCGTACGGTTACCACAAAAAGTGTCTACTGAAAAGAAAATTCTGGTGGACACATCGATTCCTGGGGTATGCGATTATTGCGCATCCGATCCTCCAGATTGAAATATGTATTTATGCATATATATCAGATAGTTACTTAATTGAAAGATTATGCTGGCCAGATGGCACATACCTTGCATCTCCCTATGTACATCTGTCGGAATGATTATGTACATCCGTTGGGATGAAGCTGTAGATCTTCACGCTCCCATGGACCGTGCTTTCTGAATCTTTGATTTCCGATGCTCAAAACTTTACTTGGAGGGAATTACGAATGAAATCGATTAGAGAGTTTATCGATCTGCTGGAAAGCAAAAAGCAAATAATGCATGTCGATCAGCCGGTAACCGGAGACGAAGCCGCCGCCATCATCTGGGAATTGAATGAGCGAAAAGGCCCGGCCGTCATTTTCAAGGAAGTGAACGGATCGAAGGTCCCCATGGTAGCCAATCTTTTTGGCGAATTTTCCAGAATGGCGCTGGCTCTGGGCCTCCCGGAAAATGCTAGTCCGCGAGACATTCGGGATTACTACGCCGGCGTCATGCGGCACAAGGAAAAATGGATTCCCCCCGTTACAGTGGACTCGGCGTCGGCGCCGTGCAAAGAAGTCATTTTAAAGGGAGATCAAATAGATCTGACAAAGTTTCCGATTATCAAATGGGCCCCTAAAGACGGTGGGCCATATATCACGCTGAATGGAACGATCAGTAAAGACCCCAATTTCGGGCGGAATATAGGAATGTACAGGGTGCATGTCATAGACAAAAATACGACAGGCATTATGGCCTTATCCATGCAAGACATCGGAATCCATATGGCAAGGGCCAAGAAGCGCGGAGAGCCACACCTTGGTGTGGCCATTGCGATAGGCATGTCCCCGGCACAGTATTGTGCAGCCACCACAAAAATGGGTTCCGTTGCCGAAGATGAATTCAGTCTGTCCGGCGCTCTGACCGGCAGTGCTGATAAAGTCGTCCGTTGTGAAACCATTGACGTTGATGTTCCAGCGGAAGCCGAGATCGTGATCGAAGGACATCTGTGCCACGGAGAACATTTGCAGGAAGGCCCTTATGGAGAATGGATGGGGTATTACGAAGAGTCGATGGTGACCCCTACTTTTCATGTGACCTGCATCACACACCGTAAAAATCCCATTTATGTCACCGGTTCCATGGGCCACCAGTACGGTGAAGGAGAAGTATTCAGATATATTCCGATTCAGAGCAACCTTTACAACGTCCTGCGGGAGACGGTTATCGGTTTTCGTGACTGTTACCTGCCCCTGGAGGGAAGAGGCTATAAGGCGGTGGTGCAGATTGAAAAGCGCTATCCAGGCTGGGCCAAACAGGCGATTTACGCAACCCTGTCCGCTGGTTACGGGTGCTCAAGTGTCAATTGGGTGACTGTGGTTGATCAGGACATTGATATTTTCAACGCCGCCGAAGTTTACTTTGCCGAAGCAACGCGAGTGGATCCGGAGTTGGACGTCACCGTGTTTCCGGGCCAAGGCGTATATCCCTTAAGCCCTGCCGCACGAATGAGATACGAAGCCAAAGACATGGGCCATGAGCAGGGTTTTACCGAGTTTTCCTGGTGCAGCAAAATCGGCATCGACGCCACCCAGAAAAAGGCCGACGAGATGAGGCGGGCTACACCCGAGAGGGTTTTGCCAGATACAAAAGCCCTGGAACAAGTCAGGAAAAATTGGAGCAAATACTTTGTCTGATTCCGTTGACCTTGAAAAACACAATCCCCCAAATCGAGTTTAATAACTCGGTTTGGGGCCAATAAAGTCTTTTTCAGAAAGAGCGAATAGAAAAAGCGCAAAACTACTCCCGTGCGAAAGTCGCTCTGAAATTTGAAACTTGGTTTCATACTGGGAAAACGCAAAAACTACTCCAGCATCCGGAGCAGTAGTATTGAAAACTTTCTCCAGGAATTCTCCCAGATATTTTCCACTGGATTCCTTTTTGGCAAATTGAAAGGCAATAGAAGGAGTCGCATAATGAATGAGAATGTATGGAGTCAGGTGGAATTATTTCCCAAGGACAGGCTGAGAGAATTCCAGTTGAACAGGCTCAGGCATTTGCTGGCCTCTGCCGGTAGGATAAAAATGTATAGGCGAAAATTCGATGAATGCGGGATCGATCCCGGACGAATCGCCGCCATTGAGGAAATCAGAAAGCTTCCATTGATGCGCAAAGAGGATCTCGTCAGGGCATATGAAGACGGGTCTTTTCATATGGAGCCAGGACGTGTTCGCAGGTGGCATCGAACTTCCGGCAGCACGGGAACCCCCGTCCGTGTGCCGGACACTCAAAAGAGCTGGCTGGGGTATGGAGACCTTGCCGCGGCCGCTTTGTTCGGGATGGGGATCAGAAAGGAAGATGTCGTCGTCGCTTTATTCGGTTACGGGCCTTTCATTGCTTTCTGGACATATATCGAAGCATTGAACTATATCGGCGCATGTTTTGTCCCAGCAGGTGCTTTGAGTACTGAGCAACGAGTTGAATTGATCGCATCTTTCGGCGCTACGGTATTGTTTTCGACCCCAAGCTACGCACTTCAACTGGGTCAGACGGCCCATGAGATGGGGATAGACCTTTCGAAATACCTACGCCTGAGCGTTCACGCGGGCGAGCCATGTACACCGGTCATAAAGAAAAAGCTGAGGGAAGCATTAGGGATGCGACCGATGGACAGGCTCGGGACCACTGAAACAGGAGGTATCGCATTTGAATGCTCCCAGTGCTCGGGCATCTATCATGTCCAGGAAAACCATATCATTGCTGAAGTAATGGATCCGGTGACCGGTGAGCCGACGCCCCCAGGGAAAATCGGTGAACTGATCGTCACGCCCCTGTACAGAACCGAAGTCCCCATTATCCGGTTCAAGACGGAAAACTTGGTCAAAGTCGCAGCAATTGAAAAGTGTACGTGCGGCAGAACTCTGCTTTCGTTGGAAGAGACCGAAAATGGTGTTGTTGTACAACGTCTTGACAACCTTGTCAAAGTTCGGGGAGTTCTCATCAATCCGATGGCCATAGCGGAAGTAATAAACGCAGCAAAAGAGATTGAGGAGTACCAGATCACGATACAATCAAGAGACAACCATGACGAAATCATCATCAAAGCAGAGCTCGTTTCCGGACTTGAGATTTTGCACGATTCACTCAAAAGCAGCCTTGAGGATGAGTTAAAAAGAAAGGTGTTGCTCAGATGCGAGATAGAATTTGTCCCCTCTCTGCCGCGGAGCCAGGAAAAAGCGAAAAGATTTGTAGACCTCCGAAAAACAAAAAGTTGAACAGACCAGAGTAATTCGCACTTGAAATAGTTCATATCCACAATCGTTCAGACCAGTGTGATCAACGCTTCTGGCGGACGATCAAATGTTAGTCCAAAACAGGAGAGCGTCGCTGATCACGAGCGACCAAGACACAATAATCCTCGCAAAAACAGGAGCTGAGCAGATGGAAACTGTCAATACCGATGAAATTTTCAGGATACTAGGGTTGCTGGAAGAGTCGCAATGGAATGCAATCGAACTAACTACAAGCAATTTAGAATTTAAGGCCTACAAGCGTCTGCCGCATGATTGTATTCCGTCATCTGCTTACACGTTGAAACCTCCTCCTACAGAGAGAGAACATCCACGCTCTGTTAAAGATACACAGCCCCATATCGAAGTTGAGCATGAGAATAAAAGTGAAAGCGAATCGCGCGATACTTCAAAAATCGAAACAGAAATCAAAGGGCCGGCAATTTATGCCCCTATGATTGGTACCTTCTACAGATCACCGAGTCCAGGAGCCCCACCTTTTGTGGCGGTTGGAGATATCATTGCAGAAGATACTATCGTCTGCGTAATTGAGGTCATGAAAGTCATGAGTTCCATTAGAGCAGAACAAAGGGGTCGAATTTCTTCGATCTTGGCTGAAGACGGGAAATTGGTTCAGTATAATCAGCCGCTTTTTCTCATTGAGGCTGAAGGATAGCTGAAAGAGATCCGAAATGAATAAAATATCTCGCGTATTGATCGCCAATCGAGGCGAAATCGCTTTAAGAATTATTAAGGCTTGTAAAGAATTAGGCATATATACGGTGTTAGCTGCCTCCGAAGCCGATAAAAACAGTCTTCCGGCAAAACTGGCAGATAGCGTTGTATGTATAGGGCCTCCTTTGCCAAAGGACAGTTACTTACGACCTGAATATCTGGTGACTGCGGCTCTTGGAATGTCCTGCAATGCAATACATCCAGGCTATGGGTTCCTGTCCGAAAGGGCAGAACTGGCAGAATACTGCGAGAAATCAGGCATTATTTTCATCGGCCCCTCGTCCATGAACATTAAAGACATGGGTAACAAGCTGGCTGCAAGAAAGTTAGCCGAGAAATGTGGTGTTCCCACTATACCAGGGTCCCTGAAAGTAGAGAATCTTGAGGAGGCCGTTGAGATCGGCAAGCAATTGGGATTTCCTGTTATTGTCAAGGCTGCGGCCGGCGGCGGCGGCAGGGGTATGGCGATAATAAAGACGGTTGAACAATTAGAGCAAGTATTTGCTCCGCTTTCCCTGGAGGTCCAGTCTGCTTTTGGAGATGCAAGTTTATATCTTGAAAGATATTTCTCGAATTCACGTCATGTAGAAGTTCAGATTCTTCGCGATCACTTTGATCATTCGGTTCATCTTTTTGAGAGGGATTGCTCGGTACAAAGAAGGCATCAAAAGGTGATAGAAGAGGCGCCTTGCTCTATTTTGACGGATCAGCAAAGGCAGAGCATATGCAAAGCGGCATTGGAATTAGCTGTTGCCATTGGCTATGTATCATGCGGAACTGTGGAATTCCTTCTCGACCAAACTACGCAAAACTTCTATTTCCTGGAAATGAATACTCGCATTCAGGTCGAACACCCTATCACGGAAGAAATAACTGGAGTGGACATTGTAAAAGAGCAGATCAGGATTGCTGACGATCAGCCTCTTCGATTATCACAAACGGATGTCGCTATAAAAGGTCATGCCATCGAGTGCAGGATAAATGCTGAATCGCCTCATCTCAATTTTGCGCCCTGCCCTGGTACTATCAAAACCTGGGCGCCCCCTCAAGGCGGCAGAGGGTTAAGGTTGGAGACGCACTGTTATTCCGGATATCTGATCCCACCGTATTACGATTCTCTCATAGCGAAATTGATTGTAAAGGGGGAAGACAGAAAAAAAGCGATACTCGGCATGCAATCGGCATTGTGCGACTTTAAAATCGAAGGGGTTCAAACTACGCTGCCTTTTTTGAGGGCTTTAGTCAAACATTCAGATTTTATCGAGTCAAATTTGAGCACCAACTGGCTTGAGAACGTTCTCATGCCACAATTCAGGGAGAGCCGAAATGGATAAGATCAGTTTTGTAGACTCCACTCTACGGGACGCCCATCAGAGCCTGTGGGGCGCAAGGATGAGTACAGCAATGGCTTACAACGTCGCCTCCAGCTTCAACCGAGCTGGTTTTAAGGCGGTGGATTTTACAGCTCCCACGCATTTTGTATTTTTGATAAGGAATTACCGTGAAGATCCATGGGAAAGGACAAGGCTTTTCGCTCGCAAAATAGATAAGGCGCCGCTGACCCTGATGATGCTGGCCAGCACATTCACCACTTTCAAGCCCATGCGGGGCCCGATATTGGGTTTGTGGATGGAACGCTGTTATGCAAATGGGCTAAGGCGCATCCAACCCATGGAAGCTTCCAACAACTTCGCTGAGATCAAAGAAAGCGTGGAATATGCAAAAAATGCCGGGCTCGAAGTAGTGGTCCCACTGATTTATTCACACAGTCCAGTACATACCGACGAATATTTCGAGCAAAAAGCCAAGGATATAGCCGCCCTAAATCCTGATGCCGTTTACCTTAAAGACCAGGGTGGCCTTCTCACCCCGGACAGGGTCAGAAGCTTGGTGCCGATTATACAGAAAAACATCGGCGACCTTCCGCTGGAAATACACTCACATTGCATTACGGGCCTTGCCCCGATCTGTTACCTGGAAGCCGTCAAGCTCGGAGTCAAAACTATACATACAGCGGTTCCACCTCTTGCCAACAGCTCCAGTCTACCTTCGGTCTCCAACATGGCGAAAAATCTCAGCGCCATGGGTTTTCAAAATGAACTTGACCTTGAGGCTATACAGGAGATTTCCAACCATTTTGACTTTGTGGCCCGCAGAGAGGGTTTGCCTAAAGGGGAGGTAGCTGAATTCGACGCTTATCAATACGAACACCAGATTCCAGGCGGGGTAATTTCGAATCTCAAGCGACAGTTGGCAGAAATGGGATTGGGACACCGACTGGACGAGGTCATCGATGAGGTAGCCCTCGTCAGGAAGGAACTCGGATATCCCATCATGGTAACCCCGACTTCCCAGTATGTGGTCACGCAGGCAACATTGAACGTCACCCAGGGTCAGAGGTACAAAGAGGTGGTGGACGAAATCGCAAAAATCGTCATGGGATGCTATGGCCCTCAGGCTGGAGAAATAGACAGTAATCTCACGGACAGAATCAGCAGCCTCCCTACCGCAAAACAATACCTGCATTGGGAAATGCCCCGACCGTCGATAAAGGAGCTTCGCGAGCAATTTGGCAGAGACGTATCCGACGACGAGCTTTTACTTCGTGTTTTATGCCAAGACCCAAAGGACGTGGCTGCCATGGGGGCGAGAGGGCCTATCGACACCTACTACCCTCCGGTTCAAAAGCCCCTGGTGGAACTTATCGAAGGACTGATCAAGCATCATAAACAGGCATACATATACGTAAAGAACGATAAATTCGCTATCGAACTCAAAAAGGAACAAGTTTAGACCTTTTTGAACTTATAAAAAAGGAAAATGGAGGCGAAGATGGAAGCGAAAACAAACAAAGTCATAATCACGGCTGCATTGACTGGCGGTTTCCATGGGAGAGAAGCTAATCCGAACATTCCATTGACCCCGGAAGAAATTGCGGACGCCACATTCGAGTGCTGGGAAAAAGGGGCGAGCATTGCCCACATTCATGCCCGGGATAAAGAGGGTAAGGCGACAGCGGACGTTGAAGTTTATCGAAGAATAAAGGAACTGGTTCGAGAAAGATGTGACATTGTGATCGCCTTTACCACGGGGGGAGGGCCAAATCTCACACCGGACGAAAGGATACAATCTGCTTTCGCCGACCCGGAAATCTGCTCCATGAACATGGGAACGATGGTACGCACCAGGTGGGGTGAAGGAAGCCTTTTTCTGAATAACCGCTCCCAGATAGAGTCATGGGCCAAAATCCTGCTCGACAGAGGGATCAAACCAGAACTGGAAGTCTACAGCCATTCGATGTTCGTGGACGTTTCCAACCTGATTGAAAAGGAACTGATCAAACCGCCCTACTTTATCAACCTGGTATTAGGAATGACTCATCAGGGCGCTTTGGAAGCAAACCACAAAAACCTGCTCTCGATGATAGATTACCTTCCTGTTAACAGCGTGTTCAATGTAACGGTGGTCGGCTGGCGCCAACTGACGCTTACGAGCCTGGGAATCACGATGGGCGGTCATGCCAGGGTCGGCATGGAAGATAACATCTACTATCGGAAAGGTGAGTTGGCGCAAAGCAACGCACAATTGGTCGCACGGACCGCGCGGATCGTCAAGGAATTGGAACTCGAGATTGCCACCCCCATGGAGGCCAGAAAAATCCTGGGGCTTGCTACCTGAACACAGCCATGACTGCTGTCTTGAAATTCTGAAGAAAGGGGGTTCTGGATCATGAGGGCGAACATGTTGAATTTATTCGATTTGAAAAACAAGACCGCAGTTGTAACGGGGGCGGGAAGCGGCATTGGCAGGGCCATGGCTGAAGCTATGGCCGAAGCCGGGGCCAATGTCGCGTGCCTAGACATCGACAGGAAAAGAGCCGAGGAAACGTCGGAGCTTGTAAGAAGCATGGATGTTGAATCGATACCTGTGACCTGCGATGTGAGCAGTGATAAGCTGGTCGGCAAGGCATTCGAGCAGATCAAGGCCCGGTTTGGCAGAGTAGATGTACTATTCAACAACGCCGGGATATCGGGACAGAATGTGAATACGCACGAGGTTTCCATCGAGGAATGGAACCGCGTGATAAGCACCGATTTGACAGGGATATTCCTGTGCGCGAAAGAGGCTATTGGCATAATGTTGGAGCAGAAGAGGCCCGGCAAGATTATTAATGTTGCCTCTATATTCGGTTATTGTGCCGGCGCTCCACTCCTCAAGGTGCCGCCATATCATGCCGCGAAAGGCGGTATCATAAGCCTTACAAGGGAAATGGCCCTGGAATACGCTCAGAATGGAATAAACGTCAACTGCATACTACCCGGTTTCTTTGCCACAAATTTATCGAGCCGCATGATGGACGAGAAGTTCGTCGCGAACCTGGGGTTATCCATCCCGATTGGCAGAGTGGGGGTCCCCGAGGAAATAAAGGGCACGGCTTTGTTTCTGGCGTCAGCCGCCTCGAATTACCTGACGGGATCTATCATAGCCGTCGACGGTGGCTATATCTGCAAATAGCTTGACAACTTAGGTCGACTGGAGGGGAGGAGATATGAACCGGGTGGTCGTCATAACGGGAGCGGGCCAGGGGATCGGAAAGGAAATCGCTTTAACGATTAGCGAAAGAGGTGACACTGCCGTCATCATTGATAAAGAGATGGTGAGCGCTAAAGAAACAGAGAGGATGATAAGACTATCTGGATCAGTCGCTTCTTCTTATTGTGCTGATTTGACTTCCCATAATGAGGTCTCTGCCGTATTTGCTGAGATTGTTAGAAATCACCAAAAAATCGACGTCCTTATTAACAATGCTGGGTATTATTTGCTTAAATCTGTCGAAGAACTAAATATCGAAATCTGGAATTCGGTAATAGACGCTAATATGAAAACCGCTTTCCTATGCTCTCTTGAAGCTTTCAAGTACATGAAAATTGCCAGCTACGGCAAAATTATCAACATGACCTCGACAACAGCGTTCACGAGCGGCGCAGGCCTCTGTCCTTATATTTCCGCAAAAGCCGGCGTTATCGGCCTCACCCGAGCCATGGCAGTCGATATGGGGCCGTACAATATCACCGTCAATGCAATAGCAGCCGGGCTTATCACGAGTGAGAACGCGGTCAAGGTGTTTGGAGAGGACAGGTTTGACAAAACGAGGGGGCTGAAGGTAATCAAACGAGATCAACAGCCGGCAGATTTAATGGGCACCGTATTTTTCTTGATGGATACAGCCAGCGATTTCATAACAGGACAAACAATCTGCGTGGATGGTGGGCGTGTCTTCCTATAACATCATCCGATAGAAGCGATCCGCGATATTCATTTTTATCAGGAGGTCGTATGAACAGAGCCAAAATTTTCGCCAATGTCCTGGTCATGACGCTGGCTATCCAGGCCACGGCCATAGCCGACACCTCAGAAACGAAGGTGGTCAAACGCCCGAAGGTATTGATGGCCGGTATCCCGGTCAACCCCAACCTTGCCGGCGGCGGCACAGTACCAAAAGGAGTGCTGTATACCGCCTTGAATCCGATTTTTTCCAACAAGGACCGCAGCCAAGACGGTTTTCAAGGCCCGGATACCTTTTCGCAATCCTGGATCCTCAAGCTGCGTTACGGTCTCACTAACCACCTTGAACTAAGTACGACGCTATCTTACATCAACCTGAGCCGCAGCGACCCGACGCCGGCGGTCAAACACCTGGAGGGCTATGGCGATCAATTGGTCTATCTGAATTATGCTTTTTATAACATCCACCAAGGGGACCCTTTTGCCCTGTCAGTGTCCGCCGGCGCATTGCTGCCGACAGCACCGGAAGGGAACAACCACCTGCCCGGCTATGCCGCCTGGGGCGGGCGGGGTAGCATCGATTTCGGCAAATTCCTGACGCCAGACATCAAGTTCGACACTAGTCTTGTAGTCAGCAGTCCATTTGAGCGCGGTAACCAAGATGTCAAACGCGGCGAGCAGTACCAATGGAATACGGCGCTCCGCTACCTTTTCAACACCTTCGACATCGCCCTGGAAAGTTCGTTGGTCGCTACCGTTTCTGGCGACAAAAGCGCCCCGGCAGGCAACATCGACCTACACAACGGCTCGCGGGAGTGGTTTGTCGGCCCGTCGATGAACTTCGTTATCGACCGCTATGACATGTGGTTTGGTATTGGTCTCTTCTTCCCTGTCTGGCAGGATAATGACAGTCCGGCCATGGTGGAAGACTATCAACTGGCCTTCAAGATCGGCAAGCTCTGGTAAAAAACTTTCTCAGCGCCCGCCGTGTGAAAACGAGTGCCACCCACTGGACACCGGAAAAGGGTAAATGGGAGATCTGTGACTCGCCGAGGTCGAGTTGATCAAGTTTCCAACGGGAAAAAGGACAATCCTTATTTGCCGATGTGAGTCGATTTCTTTTTACCGGTAAAAATGAGAATGTACAGGGGAGAAAAGAGATGAGCACCAAGCGGTTTCACTATGCTTTTTTGATTCTTTTAGCATGTTCCGGGATGAGCCTAGCCGTTGGCATAACCTACAACACAGCCGGCATTTTCTTCCCCTCGGTATTGAAGGAATTAGGGGCCTCAAGGGGGGCGCTGGCATTGTATATGATGGGGATCGGCCTTTTCTCAGCCTTTTTTCTTCCAGTTGCCGGGAAACTCTTCTCGAAGGAAGGCCATATACGTCTGCTCTTATCGGTTGTCGCCTTGATTCACGCCCTTACAACCGCCAGCATGGGTTTATTTACCAACGTTTATCATTTCTACGTGGCGTCGGTATTTCTGGGCTTGGCCATGGCTTTCTTCTTCTATGTCGCGATTCCCTCTCTTATCTCGCGCTGGTTTGCCCACAATGTCGGATTTTACGTTGGTTTCTGTTTCGCCTTTACGGCTGGAGGCGCGATCGTCTTCAACCCCATTGCCGCTTTCGTTATTGCCAATTATGGATGGAGAATGGGCTACGCTTCAATGGGTCTGTGCTCGCTTATTCTTATCTTCGTTCCGGTCTTGTTATTTATCAGAAGCAGTCCAGAAGAGATCGGATTAAGGCCTTTTGGAATTGAAAAAACATCGGGACAGAAGGTTGATGAACGATTAACGGGAGCATCAGCGTCTGACGTCTTAAAATCCATAACCATTATTCCGGTACTTGTGTATGTAATGTCGCTCTCCCTGTATGCTTGTCTTCTCGTCTATCTTCCTTCCTTTGCCTCTTCCAAAGGAATGGGGCTAGGCCTCTTGGCAGCGATATCCTCCATGACCATGGTCGGAGCTGTGGTGGGGAAGATTGCATTAGGGGCCTTGAGTGATAAGGCTCCAATTTCAGCGCTGGCAATATGCGGGATCAGCGGTATTATCGGGACATTGGCTATGCTTTATGGCACATCCATCCCCTCGGCTTTTTTGGCCGGCGGTTTCCTGTATGGGATAGGTTACTCAACCTGCACAGTCCAGTCAACCTTGCTTATCAAACGAATATACGGTCTCCGCTGCTTCCCGCAAATCTATTCCACCATTATGACGGTTTACGCCATATTATCAGCCACTGGTATGTCCTTGTGGGGATTTCTAGCCGATGCTCGGGGCGGAGATTTTACTCTGTCCTTTTTGCTCGTCGCTCTCCTGAGCGCAGTGTTCGCTTTATCCAGCATCACCGCGCTTCTCATGAGGAAAAGAGTCATTTGGACAGAATCTGAAAAAGTCTACGCTCGTTCCTGAAGGCATTGAGAGCTTTAAGTGGAGGTACAATCAATGACAACAAAAGCTCAAAAAACTAGATAGGTGAGGGATTGCAGATGGATACCAAGGAATTTGCCGCTAAATTAGAGGCTATACGGAAGGGAATCGTAGACGCACTGAAGACCAAAATACAATATCCTGGGCAGGAAAGTTATCTGAGGCAGGCCAAACTAAACATAGAAATGGCGCTTGTAAATCTCGGATTCCCGGTTGCCGAAGAGTTTGACGATACATGTTCATGATATTGTCAGCAAAAGAAAAGTGACCGATTTTAGCCTTTATTCGACAAGTGAGAATTGGCCTACCGCCTCGCTCAAGTTTCCCAGGTTTCCAACGGGGGAAAAGGGCAATTTTTACTTGCCGATGTAAGTCAATTCCTTTTTACCGACAAAAATGAGAATGTACAGAGGAGAAAAAAGATGAGCACCGAGCGGTTTCACTATGCTTTTTTGATTCTCTTGGCATGTTCCGCGATGAGCTTGACCGTTGGCATAACCTACAACACTTCCGGCATTTTCTTCCCCTCGGTATTGAAAGAATTAGGGGTCTCAAGAGGAGCCCTGGCTTCGTATATGATGGGGATCGGCCTCTTCTCGGCCCTGTTTCTGCCGATTGCCGGCAAACTCATAAAGAGAGGGCATATACGTTTGATATTATCGGCTACAGCCTTGATTCACGCCCTTGCAACCGCCAGTATGGCTTTATTTACCAGCGTTTATCATTTCTACATCGTGTCGGTATTCCTGGGCTTGACCATGGCTTTTTTCTTCTATGTCGCAGTGCCCACTCTGATCTCGCGCTGGTTTGTCCACAATGTCGGATTTTATATCGGTTTCTGTTTCGCCTTTACGGCTGGCGGTGCGGTCGTCTTCAACCCTATTGCCGCCTACGTTATTACCAATTATGGATGGAGAATGGGCTATGCATCGATGGGTCTGTGCTCATTTATTCTTATTTTTATTCCAATTATATTGATTGTCAGAGGGAACCCCGAAGAGATCGGATTAAGGCCTTATGGAATCGAGAAAGCATCGGAACAGAAGGTTGATGTACGATTAACGGGAGCATCCGCCTCCGACGTTTTAAAATCCATGACCATCGTTCCGGTAATCGTATATGTGATTACGATCGCCCTGTATGCTTGTCTCCTCCTCTTCCTGCCGTCTTTTGCCGCTTCCAAGGGAATGGGGATGAGCCTCTTGGCGGCGATAGGTTCCATGACCATGATCGGAGCTTTGTTGGGGAAGATTGTTCTTGGGGCCATGAGTGATAAAGCTCCAATTTCAACGCTCGCAATATGCGGGATCAGTGGTGTTATCGGTACGTTGGCCATGCTTTATGGAGCATCCATACCCATGGTTTTTTTGGCCGGCGGTTTCCTATATGGAATAGGTTATTCAACCTGCACAGTCCAGTCGGCTTTGCTCGTAAGGCGAATATACGGTCTTCGCTGCTTCCCTCAAATCTATTCCACCATTATGACGGTTTACGCCTTATCAACAGCCGTTGGCAAATCTTTGTGGGGGTTTGTTACCGATCTCCAGGGCGGAGACTTTACTTTGTCCTTTTTGCTCGTCACTTTTCTGAGCGTAGTGTTCGCCTTATCCAGCATCACCGCGCTTCTCATGAGGAAAAGAGTCGTTTGGACGGAATCCGAAAAGGCCCAGGCTCTTTCCTGAAGGCATTTAACGCATTGGAGGAATCATGCAGACTCTTTTCGATCCCGTAAAGATCGCCAATATAGAGATACCAAACCGGTTTGTCCGTTCCGCCACTTATGATGCAGGCGCGAATGACAACTTCGTCTCAGATTGGCAGACCGATCTCTACAGCCGTTTAGCCAAAGGCGGCATTGGACTCATTATCAGCGGGACTTTTCAGGTCATCGACTGGGGCGGTATGCCGCCGATGATGAATCTTATCACAGATGACAAATTCGTTCCTGGTCTCAAAAAGCTTGCGGATGCTGTCCACGGGCATGGTTCCAAGCTGGCCGTGCAGCTCTTTCACTCGGGCAGGGAAGCCTGGCGGCTCCTCCAGGCCAAGGGGATGGAGGCAATGGGACCTTCTCGAGTAAAAGCGGGTGAGGACCCTTTTTTCAAAGGCAGTTGCCGAGAGATGACATCAGAGGAGATATGGGCCGTGGTGAGCGGTTTCGGCAAAGCGGCCCGCCGCGCACGGGAAGCGGGCTGTGACGCAGTTCAGATTCACGCGGCTCATGCCTATCTTCCAGCCCAGTTTCTTTCCCCATGGACTAATCACCGTGAGGATGAATGGGGCGGTACTCCGGAAAAACGGTTCAGATTGCACAAAGAAATTTACCGGGCGATCAAGGCCGAAGTGGGCCCCGACTACCCGGTACTGATAAAATTAGGCGTTTGTGATGGTTTTCCTGGCGGTCTTTCGTTTGAGGAGGGACTGGAGGCAGCCGTGCAACTCGCCGATCTTGGTTATGATTCCATCGAGGTAAGCCAAGGTCTTCGTGGCGTTAAATGGGAACAGACGGAGATGAGAGCTAAGGTTGTCAAACGCGAGCAAGAGGCGTATTTTCGAGAATGGACCTGGCAGGTGAAGAAGAGGGTGAATGTGTCCGTAATGATGGTGGGGGGATTGCGTAGCGTGGACCTGATGGAGAAGGTCGTGGCAGCCGGAGAGGCCGACTTCGTCTGCCTGTCTCGGCCTCTGGTGCGCGAACCGGATCTTGTAGCCTCCTGGTTTCAGGGAGAGACACGGCACCCGGCATGTATCTCCTGCAACAAGTGCTTTGAAGAAGTTATCAAAGGGAACCGGCTGCGTTGCTGGGCCAGCCGAGGTGACCACACCTAAAAAAGGTGAGAGGGTGCTAGCGGGTTGCTACCCGCATCAAAACCTTTCAGAAGTGTCCCCAAAATTTGGATAGATGTGATAGCTACTCATTCAGCAAAAGAGAGCGACTATGTCCGAAAAGAAAATCTTTTAGGTTTAATGCCAAACACTCAACCTTATTTTTGCCCATTGTCCAACGAAGCTACCAAAGCCCCCTCCAGTGTGCGCCTTGCCTGGTTGATGCTGTTCGCGCTGGCGAGCGCATTCATGCTCAGTCAGGCGTTTCGCACAGTGGCGGCCATCATGGGGCCGCCACTGGCGCAAGAATTGGCGCTGTCCAAGCAGCGGCTGGGGTTGTGGTCGGCAACGTTTCATTTCGCTTTCGGATTGATGCAGTTGCTGTTCGGCGTGTCAATCGACCTATGGGGTGTGCGCCGCACCATCCTGGCGGTGTTTCCAGTAGCGGTGCTGGGCGCGCTGGTGTCGGCGCTGGCGCCGGGCTATCCAGTATTGCTGATCGGGCAGGCTATGATCGGCGCGGGCTGCGCGCCGGCTTTTCTGGTGTGTACGGTGTTCATCGCGCGGCATTTCAGTGCCGAGCGCTTCACCGCCACGTCGGGCCTGGTGATGAGCCTAAGCGGGCTGGGCACGTTGCTCACCGCCACGCCGCTGGCAGCACTGGTCGAAACGACTTCCTGGCGCTGGTCCTACGCGACGCTGGCGTTACTGGGCATGCTCGCCTGGTCGGCGATTTTTTTGCGCGTGCGCGAAACCGCGCTGCCCACCGCGTCCAGCGTGGCGGCGAAACCGCGCCAGAGCGTGCGGCAGGCGTTGGGCGGGCTGCTGCAATTGTTCAAACTGCCGCAAACCGCCGGGCTGGTGGCTTACGCGGCAGTGTCATATGCCGGCTTCATCACCCTGCGCGGCCTGTGGCTGGGGCCGGTGCTGATCGAACGGCACGGACTGACGCTGCTGCAAAGTGGCAACGTGGCGCTGCTGGTCACGCTGGGCAGC
>Ga0209628_10001228_pt1 | contig 16328 bp, 20 predicted proteins | sample TergutCu122P4_FD_187285 | JGI IMG/M metagenome (GOLD analysis project Ga0209628, IMG submission 187285) | Cubitermes ugandensis P4 segment gut microbial communities from Kakamega Forest, Kenya - Cu122 P4 (SPAdes) (version 2) | ecosystem: Host-associated > Arthropoda: Insects > Digestive system...
CGGCGGGCGTCATCTCCAGTACGATCAGCGCCGCGCCCGCATCCTGCAAGGCCGCCGCGTCGCGCTTCATCTGCTGCGCGCCGGCGTCCGTCTTGCCCTGCACGCGGTAGCCGCCAAGCTGATGCACCGATTGCGGCGTCAGGCCGATGTGGGCGCAGACCGGCACGCCGCGCTCGACGAGAAAGCGCACGGTTTCCGCCATGAAAGCGCCGCCTTCCAGCTTCACCATCTGCGCGCCGGCGGCCATCAGCGCCGCCGCCGAGCGCATCGCCTGCGCCGGACTTTCCTGATAGGAACCGAACGGCAGGTCGGCGACGATGAAGGGGCGTCCTCCATTCCCGAGGCCGCGCGCGACGCAGGCCGTGTGATAAACCATCTGCTCCAGCGTCACCGGCAGGGTGGAGGCGTGTCCCTGCAACACATTGCCGAGCGAATCGCCGACGAGGACGGTATCGACGCCGCAGCGGTCAAGCAGGGCGGCAAAGCTGGCGTCATAACACGTCAGCATGGCGATCTTCTCGCCCTCGGCGCGCATGCGCGCCAGCTCGGCGAGCGTCACGGGTTTGGTGTTTTTTGCGTCTTCAAGATAACTCATGTCATGCCTGGCTCAGGAATGGAAGCGCGCATGATAGCCCTTCGCCGCCCTTTGCGGGCCGCGGAAAAACCCTGTCAGTATTGGGGGATGGCGTCAAGGCGGCACAGCGACTGCCCGCGCACGCCGTCGAGCAGCGCGGCGGCGGCGCCGTGGCCGGGAATCATCGCTTCCGGCGCGATCTCAAGCAGCGGCAGCAGGACGAAAGCGCGCTCGTGCATGCGCGGGTGCGGCAGGATCAGGCGCGGCGTGGCGCGCGTCTCGCCGCCGTAGAGCAGCAGATCGAGATCGAGCGTGCGCGGCGCGTTCTTCACGCTGCGCGCGCGGCCAAAACGCGCTTCGATGGCGAACAAGGCTTCCAGCAAGGATTCGGCGGCGAGTCGCGTGTCGAGCGCGGCGACGGCATTGATGAAATCCGGCTGGTTCTTCAGCCCGACCGGCGCGCTGCGGTAAAGCGAGGACGCGGCGGCAAGCGTGGTTTCCGGCAGGGCGCGCAATGCCGCGAAAGCGTCTTGCACCGTCGCCAGCGGATCGCCGAGATTGCTGCCCAGCGCGACGTAAGCGCGGATCGTCACGGCTTTGCTTCCGTGGGCGCCGCGGCGCTCTTGCGGCGGCGCCGTCTTCCAGCGCCAGACTTTTTCTCCGGCGTCAGCATGGCCAGACGCGTTTCCGTATCCGCGTCGATAAACGTCCGCCACCACTCGGCCAGGGCGGGGTCTAGCTCGCCGCTCTCGGCGCGCAGGAGGAGAAAATCGTAACCGGCCCGAAAGCGCGGCTGCTCGATGACGCGCAGCGGGCGGCGGCCAGCGCGGTTTTCCAGACGCGGCTGCAAATCCCAGATATCCTTGATGTCGGCGGCGATGCGGCGCGTGATGGCGAGTTTTTTGCCCTGAATGTCGAGCACCTCCTCCATTGCCGCGTGCAGGGCCGGGAACGGCGTTTCCCCGTTTTGCTTGCGCGTCTCCCAGGCCGCCAGCACTTCATGCCAGAGCAAGGTGGCGAAGAGAAAACCGGGCGATGTTCGCTTGCCCGCATTCACCCGCGCGTCGGTGCTCGCCAGCGACAGCCAGACAAAACGCTCGCCGAGCGGCTGCTGCATGATGACATCGAGCAGCGGCAGCAGACCGTGATGCAAGCCTTCCTCGCGCAACTGCGTGAGACAGGCGACGGCGTGGCCGGAGAGCAACAGCTTCAGCATCTCGTCGAACAAACGCGCCGTCGGCACATTCTCCAGCAGATCCGCCATCTCGCGGATCGGCGCGCGCGCCGCCGGATCAATGGCCAGGCCGAGCTTGGCCGCCATGCGCACGGCGCGCAACATGCGCACCGGATCTTCACGGTAACGCTTGCGCGGATCGCCGATGATGCGCAGCGTTTTTTGTTTCAGATCGGCGACGCCGTGGTGGTAGTCGATGATCGTCTCGTCGGCGGGGTTGTAGTAGAGCGCATTGACGGTGAAATCGCGCCGCGCCGCGTCCTCTGCCATGCTGCCGAAAACATTGTCGCGCAGCACGCGGCCATGTTCATCCGTTTCCGCCTCGCCCTCGCTGCCGGCGCGAAAAGTCGACACCTCCATCGTCTCGCCGCCCGCCATCACATGCACGATGCGAAAGCGCCGCCCAATGATGCGCGAGCGGCGAAAGAGGCCGCGCACCTGCTCGGGCGTCGCATCGGTGGCGATATCGAAATCCTTCGGCGTGAAACCGGCAAGCAAATCGCGTACCGCCCCGCCGACGATGTAAGCGGCATGGCCGCGCTCTTGCAAAAGCGCGATCGTCTGGCGCGCGCCGGAGGAAATCGACTCGCGGCGAACGCCGTGCTGATCGACGGCAATCAGCGCCGGCCCGCGCCCATGCGCGGGCGCTGCCTTCTTGAACACACGGCGCAACAGCTTGCGGATCATCCTGCTACCAGGTTATTGGAGAGGGCGCAATGATACAGCAGGCGCGGGACGAAAAAAAATGGAAAATCTGGCACCGGAGGACGGCCCTATCTCAGGCTGATGACCGGCCAGCCGTGCGCGCGGGCGTGGCGCGCAAGGGTGGGGTCGGGGTCCACTGCCACCGGATGGCTGACTTTTTCCAGCAGCGGCAGATCATTGAGCGAATCGCTGTAAAACCAGCTCTGCGCGAAACTGCCCCAATCGTGGCCGAGGCGGGCGAGCCAGGCTTCGACGCGCACGATCTTGCCTTCGCGGAAGCTCGGCACGCCGCGCACGCGGCCCGTGAATTCGCCGCCGGTTTCCTCCGGCTCGGTGGCGACGAGATGGGGAATGCCAAAGGCGCGCGCGATCGGCGCGGTGATGAAACTGTTGGTGGCGGTGACGATGGCGGTGAGCGCGCCTTCGGCCTGATGGCGCGCGACCAGTTCGCGCGCTTTGCGGGGGATGATGGGCAGAATGCGCGTCGCCATGAAATCGGCATGCCAGGCGTCCAGCGCGCGGCGCGGATGGCGGGAGAGCGGCTTCAACTGGAAGTCGAGGAAAGCGTGAATGTCCAGCGTGCCGGCCTTGTATTGCTCGTAAAATGCCTGATTGCGCGCCTCATAGACTTCGCGGTCAAGCACGCCGCGCGAGATCAGGTATTGCGCCCACTCGAAGTCCGAATCGCCAGCGAGCAGAGTGTTGTCAAGATCGAAGAGAGCGAGGTTCATGGGCGTTATGGATTGTTTGCCTGACGCTTGGGTCAAGTGACCGTAAAGCCGCTCGCCTTGAACGCAATATCAGGCGCAACGGCAGGAAGCAGGCCGGGATGGGTGTTTAGTCGCATGAGCGTGTTATCAGCGCGGGTTATGCAGATCGTCCAGCAGGACTTTGAGCAGCGGCACTGTCACGGGCCGCTTGTGTTCGAGCGAGGCGCGGTCGAGCGCGTCGAGCGTTGCCATCAGCGAGGGCAGGTCGCGGGCGGTGTGGCGCAGCAGGTAGTCGATCACGTCGTCCTCGAAGCGCAGGCCGCGCTGGCGGGCGTGGCTGCGCAGGGTGGCGGCTTTTTCCGCGTCGTCGAGCGGTTTGAGCTGGTAGATGAGCGCCTGACCGACGCGGGTGCGCAAATCCTCGCGCAAAGCCAGATCACGCGGCGGCAGGGGGCCGCTCAGGAGGAGCGCCAACCCGACCAGGCGGGCCGAATTGAAGGCGCGAAAAAGGGCGATTTGTGCGGCGTCGTTGAGACGGTCGACGTTGTCGACGATGAGCAGGCCGCCGGGCGGGCAGGGCAAATCATCGGCGGCCTTTCCGCCATCGACCCGCGCGACGCGCCGCTCAGCGGCCTCGGCGGCGGCCTGCGTTGCCCGCAGCAGATGCGTGCGGCCACTGTCGGGCGGCCCCCACAGATAAACGGAATCAAAACATTTCGGCTGCGCCAGAACGCGCAAACGCGCCACCAGTTCGGCATTGGCGCCGGGGATGAAGTTCTCCAGAGTGGGATGCTGTTCGGGCCGGATGTCGAGCGTCAGTTGCTGGGGCATGTTGGCGATGAATGATGGGCGGCGGCGGATACGCTAAAATCTCTTTTTGCCGGAAAATGGCAACTTCAACTTTATCATGAAGCGGACAGCATCTTGACCTCCTCTACGACGCCCACCTCCTCCCTCACCTACCGCGATGCCGGCGTCGATATCGACGCCGGCGATTCCCTCGTCGAGCGCATCAAGCCTTTCGCCAAACGCACCCTGCGGCCGGAGGTGATGGCCGGTATCGGCGGTTTCGGCGCGCTCTTCGATTTATCGACAAAATACCGGGAGCCGGTGCTGGTGTCCGGCACCGATGGCGTGGGCACCAAGCTCAAGCTTGCATTTCAGCTCAATCGCCACGATACCGTCGGCATCGACCTGGTGGCGATGAGCGTCAATGACATTCTGGTGCAGGGCGCGGAGCCGCTGTTCTTTCTCGACTACTTTGCCTGTGGCCGTCTCGATGTGGACACCGCCGCCAGCGTCATCAAGGGCATCGCCCAGGGGTGCGAGCAGGCCGGTTGCGCCCTCATCGGCGGCGAGACGGCGGAGATGCCGGGCATGTACCCGGACGGCGAATACGATCTCGCCGGTTTTGCCGTCGGCGTCGTGGAAAAATCGAACATCATTGATGGCCGCAGCATCGCGCCGGACGACGTCGTGATCGGACTGGCGTCGAGCGGCGCGCATTCCAACGGCTATTCCCTCGTGCGCAAGATTCTGGAACGGTCGAAACCCGATTTGAACGCCGGTTTCGAGAATGCCGATGGCGTCAAAATACCGCTCGCCGACGCCATCATGGCGCCCACCCGCATCTACGTGAAACCGCTGCTCGCGCTCATGAAGGCGCTGCCGGTCAAGGGACTGGCCCACATCACCGGCGGCGGCCTGCTCGACAACGTGCCGCGCATTCTCGACGCCTCCCTCATGGCCGCGCTCGACAGCGCGGCGTGGCAAAGGCCGAAGCTGTTCGACTGGCTGCAACGCGAAGGCCAGGTGGCGGACGCCGAAATGCACCGCGTCTTCAATTGCGGCATCGGCATGGTTATTGTCGTCTCTCCCGCCCACGAAGCGCAGGCGCTCACGCTGCTGCGCGAAGCGGGCGAAACCGCCTCGCGCATCGGCGTCATTCGCCGCCGCGAAGCCCATCAAGCGCAAACGGTCGTCACTTGAGTTATTCCATCCGTCCCATCGGCGTCTTCGATTCCGGTGTCGGCGGACTGTCCGTCCTGCGCCATATTCGCGCCGCATTGCCGGCGGAAGACCTGCTCTACGTCGCCGACTCCAAATACGCGCCCTACGGCGACAAATCCGAAGCCTTCATCGAAGCGCGCGCGTTCGCCATCGCTGAATTTCTCGTCGACCACGGCGCGCGCGCCCTGGTCGCCGCCTGCAACACCGCCACCGCCGCCGCCATCGCCCATCTGCGCCAACGCTACCATTTGCCCATCATCGGCATGGAACCGGCGGTAAAACCCGCCGCCGCGACCACGCGCGTGGGCGTCATCGGCGTGCTGGCGACCAGCGGCACGCTGGAGAGCGCCAAATTCGCCGAACTGGTGCGGCGCTTCGGCGCGCAGGCGCGCATCATCGTGCAACCCTGCCCGGGGCTGGTCGAGCGCATCGAAACGGGCGACCTCGACGGCCCGCTCACGCGCGAATTGCTCACGCGCTTCGTCGCGCCGCTCCTGGCGCAGGGCGCCGACGCGCTGGTGCTCGGCTGCACGCACTATTCCTTCCTGATGCCGCTCCTGCGCGAACTGGCCGGCGCGCAAGTGGAATTGATCGAATCGGGCGCCGCCGTCGCGCGCCAACTGACACGCCGTCTCGCGGAGTCAGACTTTTCAACCGTGGCGCAAGAAAAACAGGGAACGGAACGCTTCTTCAGCAGCGGTGAGCCTGCGCAACTGTCGGCCCTGCTGCCGCGCCTGTGGGGCGCAGCAGCGGTGGTGGAAAGTTTGTAGGGCGGCTCAACCCAGCGCCCGCGCGACCGCTTCAGCGACCTGTGCGGACAAGTCATCGGCCAGACAATCGAAAGCAACAACGTCAGGCCAACTGCGCAGCCAGGTGAGTTGCCGTTTGGCCAACTGGCGCGTGGCGGCGATGCCTTTTTCGCGCAGGGCGGTTTGTTCGCGCTGTCCTTCCAGATAATCCCACGCCTGCCGGTAGCCGACGCAGCGCATCGACGGCAGCCCTTCATGCAGGTGGTATTTTTCGCGCAAACCCTTCACTTCGTCGACCAGACCTTCGGCCAGCATGGCGTCGAAGCGTTGGGCGATGCGCGTGTGCAGCGCGGCGCGGTCGGCGGGGAGCAGGGCGAACTGGATGAGGCGGAAGGGCAGGGCGGCGCCGGACTTGCGCGCCAGACTGTGCGCCAGCGGCGCGCCGGTCAGGCGCACCACTTCGAGGGCGCGCTGGATGCGCTGGGCATCGGTGGGTTTCACGCGCGCCGCCGCGGCCGGGTCGAGGCGGGCGAGTTCGGCGTGCAGGGCGGGCCAGCCGCGCAGTTGGGCTTCGGCGTCGATGGCGCGGCGCAGCGCGGCATCGGCCTGCGGCAAATCGGAGAGTCCCTCGCGCAGCGCCTTGAAGTAGAGCATGGTGCCGCCAGTGAGGAGCGGAATCTTGCCGCGCGCCGTGATCTCCGCCATGACGCGCAGGGCGTCGGCGCGAAAGCGCGCCGCGGAATAGGCTTCCTCGGGCGTGACGAGATCAATCAGGTGATGCGGAAATCGTTCCTGCGTGGCGCGATCCGGTTTGGCCGTGCCGATGTTCATGTCGATGAACACTTGCGCCGAGTCGACGCTGACGATCTCGAACGGAAAGCGCAAGGTCAATTCTTGCGCCACGGCGGTTTTGCCGCTGGCGGTCGGCCCCATCAGGCAAAACGCGGGCGGCAGCGCGTCGCGGGCGCTCATCTGCCGCGCAGGAACAGCCGGTCGAGTTCTTCCATGGAAAGCTGCGTCCATGTCGGCCGGCCGTGATTGCATTGATCGGCGCGGTCGGTTTGTTCCATCTGCCGCAGCAGGGCGTTCATTTCCGGCAGGGTGAGGATGCGATGGGCGCGCACCGCGCCATGACAGGCGAGTGTGGCGAGCAAGGCGTCGCGCTGTTCGGCGGCGAGGCGGCTGACGCCGAACTTTTCCAGATCGGCGAGCAAGGCCCGCACCAGATCGGGCAGGCGTCCGCCGGCGAGCAGCGCGGGCACGGCGCGCACGGCAAGCTCGCGCGGGCCAGCGGCGGCGATCTCGAAACCGAGCCGGTCGAGCGCGTCGGCATACTCCTCGGCGGCGGCCATTTCCGTGTTGCTGACTGAGATCACCACCGGCACCAGCAGCGATTGCACGGGCGGGCGCGCGTCGAGGGCTGTTTTCAGTTTCTCGTAGAGAATGCGCTCGTGGGCGGCGTGCATGTCGACCAGCACCAGACCGGCGGCATTCTGCGCCAGCACATAGACGCCGTGCAGTTGCGCGATGGCGAAGCCGAGCGGGGGTGAGGCGTCAGCTTCATCTGTCGGCATGGATGCCGGCATCGGCGCGGCGGCCGCTTGACGCGCAAAATCGTAATAGGCGGCGACCGGCTGCTCAACAGCAAAAGTCTGTTGCCGCAGGACGGCCTTTGGGGGCGCCGGATAGGCGGGCGCGCCGGCGGGCGCGGCTTGCGCGACCCTGTCCGCCAGCGGCGCGGCCAGCGCGTGTTGCAGGGCGTGAAAGACGAATTGATGCACGGCGCGGCTGTCGCGGAAACGCACTTCGGTCTTGGCCGGATGCACGTTGACGTCCACGCCGCGCGGGTCGATGTCGAGAAACAACACATAGGCCGGATGGCGCTGGCCGTGCAGGACATCGGCGTAAGCCTCGCGCGCGGCGTGCGCGAGCAGCTTGTCGCGCACGAAGCGGCCATTGACGAAAAAATATTGCGCGTCGGCGCGCGCGCGCGAATAGGCCGGCAGCGCGGCAAGACCGCTCAGGCGCACGCTGCCCGCCACGGCGTCGACGATGCGCGACTGGGCGGCGAATTCTTCGCCGAGCACATCCGCGATGCGCCGCGCCGCATCGCCCGCCGCCAGATGCAGCACATCGCGGTCATCGCGCTGCACGCTGAAAGCGACCTGCGGATGCGCCAGCGCGATGCGGCGCACGGCCTCTTCGCAATGCGCGTATTCGGTGGGCGCGCTTTTCAAAAACTTGCGCCGCGCCGGCGTGTTGAAATAGAGATCGTCGACCTCGATCACCGTGCCGCCGCCGAGCGCCGCCGGCGCAACATCCCTTTCCGGGCCGATGCGCCAGGCATGCGGGGCCGCGGGCGGGCGGCTCGTCAATGTGAGCCGCGCCACGGCGGCGATGGACGCGAGCGCCTCGCCGCGAAAGCCGAGCGAAGCCACTTTTTCCAGATCCTCCAGCGAAGCGATCTTGCTCGTGGCATGGCGCGTCACGGCGAGCGGCAATTCTTCCTTCGGGATGCCGCCGCCGTCATCGGCGATGCGAATCTGCCGCACGCCGCCTTCCGCGAGCTGCACCGCGATGGCGCGCGCGCCCGCGTCGATGCTGTTTTCCAGCAGTTCTTTCACCACCGAAGCGGGACGCTCAACCACCTCGCCGGCGGCGATCTGGCTGATGAGGAGGTCGGGAAGCGGTTTGATGGCAGGCATGGAGGCAATATCAATTATACTCTGCGGACTTTGTTCACTCTCTTTCGTCATGTTCTTCGCCATCGTCTGGGACATCGCCCTTCACCTCGATAAACACCTCGTCACGTTGCTGGCCGAACACGGCGTTTGGGTGTATGCCATCCTGTTTTTCATCATCTTTGCCGAAACCGGCTTTGTCGTCACGCCTTTCCTGCCCGGCGATTCGCTGCTTTTCGTCGCCGGCACACTGGCGGCCACCGGCGTCATGGATATCTGGATCTTGAACATCATGCTGGTCATCGCCGCCGCGCTCGGCAACAGCTTGAATTATTCGATTGGCCGCTATCTCGGGCCGAAAGTATTCCATTGGGAAAAGTCGCGCTTTTTCAACAAGGCGGCGCTGGTGAAAACGCACGCCTTCTACGAGCGGCACGGCGGCAAGGCGCTGATCCTCTCGCGCTTTATTCCCATCGTGCGCACGTTCACGCCCTTCGTCGCCGGCATCGGCGCCATGACTTATGGCCGCTTTCAAACCTTCAACATCATCGGCGCGCTGCTGTGGGTCGTCTCGCTCAGCATGGCCGGTTATCTGTTCGGCAATCTGCCCATCATCAAGGACAACCTCAGCCTGGTCATCGTCGCCATCGTCGTCATCTCCGTCATGCCGGCGGTGATTGGCTATCTCCGGCACAGGAAGCAGGAAGCAGGGATCAGGGATCAGTAAAAGTGGCGGATGCAGGTTTTTCCTGATCCCTGATGATTACCAAACCCGCCCTGGCCATCCCGGCGCAGTCGCCAAGTCATCGAAAACCGGATCAGCCGAAACCAGCGCCAGCCCGCGCGTGATGGCCGTCGCGGCGATGATGCGGTCGAAGGGATCGCGGTGTTCCCATGCCAGTGTTGCGGCGAGCAGGCTTGCTTGCGGCGACACTTCCACCAGCCGCGCGCCTTGTTCATCGGCGAGGGCAATCAGCTTGTCGACAAACGGCTTCATTTCCGGCCATTTGCCGAGGCGCACTTTTTGTCCGATCTCGAACAAACTGATGGCGCTGACAAAAACCGCCTCAGCCTGTTCCATTGTGACGACCGCAGCGGCAGAGAGCCGCGCGTCGTCCGTCATCGACCACGTCCAGGCGTGGGTATCGAGCAGGACGTGTTTCATTCAGCGCCTTCCCAAAGCGCCAACTCATCGGCCGGCATCGGCGCGAAGAAATCCGGCCCCGCGCCGAGGCGCTTGCCTTTCAGCAGGCCGATCGTGAATCCGCTGCGGGCAAGCGGAACGATTTTCACCACGGGTTGCTTGCCCCTGGCAATGATGACTTCCTCGCCCGACAAGGCCGCTTCGATCAGTTTTGAAAGATTGCTTTTTGCCGCATGGACGGTGATTTGCATTTGCGCCCTCAATTAGCTAGACTAAGTTAGCTAATAATAGCGCACTTTGCCGTTCTCTGACGCCAGACTTTGCGTTCCCGCAGCGTCGGGCTTTGCGCTATGATGGCGCATGGCGCGCTGGTTTATCTTGTTGATTTTTTTGCCCTTGTTGGCCGGATGTGGCTCTGCGGGGACGAACCCGGATGGATCGGCTTCCGGTTTTGATCCGAAGCAGATCGCCAAGGGGGATATTGATCGCGTTGCCGAGGCGCATCAGCGCGAAATGCTGGGCAGCCTCAAGGTGCTGGCGGAAAAACTTTACCGGCGCAATCCGCGCGAATGGAAGAAGGGCGGCCAGCCGAGCATGGAGGCGGCGGTGGCGCGCCTCTTCGATCCCGGCCGCAACTGGACGTTCGAGGAACTGGACGGGAAGCGCGGCACCGATGCGATTCATCTTGCATTTCGTGACGATTTTGCCGGCGATCGCGTGCTGGCGTTTGTGGCCGGTCTTGGCGGCATGATGCACACTGCTTTCAACGACAAGACAGAACTGTTTCTTCTCGACGATCTCGATCCGCAGGCGCTGTTCAATGCCGCGCGCAATGTTGAAATCGCGGCGTGGAAATTGTCCAACGCGACAACGCCCGATGGCGCGCTCTACCTGGTTTCCAACGAGACGGCGGGGCCGGTGAAAAACCTGTCCTTCGAGCGCGAGTTTGGCAAAATGATCGGCGATCTTGATTTGCTCTCCAAGATCGTCGCCGACAAGAGCAACCGCGTCGTGGCGAAAGTGTTTCAAAGCATCGCCGGCGCGATTTTCCTGCCTGTTCGATTCTGATTCCGATGAAGTCGATTGTCATTCTGATTTCCGGCCGCGGCAGCAATATGGAGGCCATGCTCGCGGCGCAACTGCCCTGCCGCATTGCCGCCGTCATCAGCAACAAGGCCGATGCCAAGGGGCTGGAAACAGCCCGCGCGCAGGGCATTGCCACGGCCGTGGTGACGCACACCGCGCACGCTTCGCGTGAGGCTTTCGATGCCGCGCTGGCGGACGAGATCGACCGCCACGCGCCCGATCTCATCGTGCTGGCCGGCTTCATGCGCATTCTGGGCGAGCATTTTGCGCGGCGCTATCAGGGCCGCGTGATGAATATCCACCCATCATTGCTGCCGGCTTTTCCCGGCTTGCATACGCACCGGCGCGCGCTCGATGCCGGCTGCCGCGTGCACGGCTGCACGGTGCATTTCGTCACGCCGGCGCTCGACAACGGCCCCATCATCATCCAGGCCGCCGTGCCGGTGCGCCCGGACGACGACGAAGACACGCTCGCGGCGCGCGTGCTGGCGCAGGAACATATCGTCTACCCGCAGGCCGTGCGCTGGTTTGTCGAAGGGCGGCTGCGGCTCGCCGAAGATGGCCGCGTGCATCTGGCCGGTGAACAGACCATGGCCGGGGCGCTTCTGTCCCCGTTGCCGGATGCGCGTTGATCGCCGTTTGCTGTTTGCGCTGGCGCTCTCGCTGATGGCGCATCTTGTGGTGGTCAGCTCACGCGGCTGGCATTTGCCGTTCCTCGACAGCCCCGAAACGGCGAACACGCTGGAAGCGCATCTGACGCCGAAGCCAGCGCCGAAACCGCCCAGCATCGCGCCACAGCCAGTCATAGCGCCGCAGCCGAAAAAGAAAGCCGCGCCACGGCAGATCGCCTCGCCGGCGTCTGAATCGAGCGCGTCGACGCCGGTGTTCGCGCCGCCGTCAGCGGGCGAGACGGCTTCCGCGTCTACGCCCTCGCCGGTGGTCGAAGCCGCGCCCGCCGCCGAGGCCAGCAAGGCGGAGATCGTCTGGCCGCGCGCAGGCCGCATCCGTTTTGCCGTCACGCGCGGCGAGGGCGAGCGGGCAATGCGGCTCGGCGACGCAACGCACATCTGGCATCATGACGGCGAGAAATACCGCCTCGAAGCGGTGGCGGAAACCACCGGGCTTGTTTCGGTGTTCAAGAACGTGCGCATCGTGCAGACGAGCGAAGGCGCGATCGGGGCGGATGGCTTGGCGCCGGATCTCTACACCACTGAACGCAATGGCCAACGGGCCGAAGGCGCGCGTTTCGACTGGGCTGCCGGCAAGGTGACATTGACCCGCGGCGATCAACCCCGGAGCGAAGCGACGCTTGCCGCCGGGGCGCAGGATATTCTCAGTCAGATTTATCAGATGAGCCTGATCGGCGTTGCGGCGCGCGTCGAGATGCCGATTGCCACCGGCAAGCGTTATGGCCGCTACGCCTACGAGGCGGTGGGGGATGAAACGCTCGCCACGCCCTTCGGCGAGCTACGCGCCTGGCATGTCAGGACGCCCGCCCTGCCCGGCGAGCAGGCGACGGAACTGTGGCTGGCGCAGGACTACGGCAACCTGCCGCTGCGCATTCGCTTCACCGAGCGCGGCGGCGAGGTGTACGAGCAGAACGCGATTGAAGTGAACATCGACGGCGCTTCGCTGGCGATACAAAATAAATAGGAAAGTCTGGATGCGCATTACGGCAAAACTCATTGACGCGACAGCCACGGCGCTGGGCCTCTTGCTCCGTTTCGAGCATCCGGCCGACGCCGTGCTGTCCAAATTCTTCCGCGACAACCGCGCGCTGGGAAGCCACGACCGCGGCTTCATCGCCGAGACAGCCTATGCCGCGCTGCGGCGTCGGCGCTTTCTGGAAAAACTGCTGGGTGATGAAGTGAATCCTTGCCGAGCGGGCGAAGCCCGCGAGCAACCGTCACCCCCTTCCTCGGGAAGGGGGGCGGGGGGAAGGTCCATAACCCACACTCGCCGCCTGACGCTGGCGGCGCTGGTAAAACTCGCCGGCGTCAGCCAGCGTCAATTTGAAGACGCGCTCAATGAAAAAGAACGCAAATGGGTGGCCGAATTCAAGGGCCGTCAACCCGGCGCGGAAAGCCTCGCCGAGCAAGCCGATTTTCCCGACTGGCTGACCGAGCGTTTATTGATGGAGATGAATGCCGACGCGCTGCTCGAACTGGCGCGCGGACTCAATCAAGCCGCGCCGCTCGACTTGCGCGTCAATCCGCTCAAGGCGGGGCGCGACGCCGTTCTCGCCCGCCTGGCCGAAGAAGGCATGGCCGCCGAAGCGGGCCGCTTCTCCCCGCTCGCCATTCGCCTGAAAGAAAAACCCGCGCTGCAAAAACATCCGCTCTACCTCGACGGCACGCTCGAAGTGCAGGACGAGGGCAGCCAGTTGCTCGGCTTTCTCCTCGCGCCCAAGCGCGGCGAAATGGTGGCCGATTTTTGCGCCGGCGCGGGCGGCAAGACGCTGCTGCTCAGCGCCTTGATGCGCTCGACGGGCCGCCTCTATGCCTTTGACGTTTCCGATAAACGGCTCGCGCGGCTGAAGGAGCGCGCCGCCCGCGCCGGTCTATCCAATGTGCATCCTGCGAGCATCGCCAATGAAAACGACATCCGCATCAAGCGCCTCGCCGGAAAACTCGACCGCGTGCTGGTCGACGCCCCGTGCAGCGGGCTGGGCACGCTGCGCCGCAATCCCGACCTGAAATGGCGGCAGACGCCGGAAAGTGTTGCCGAACTGGCGCGCAAGCAGATCGACATCCTCACGGGCGCGGCGCGCCTCGTCAAACCGGGCGGGCGGCTCGTCTATGCCACGTGCAGCATTCTGCGCGAGGAAAACGAAGCCGTCGTCGCCGCTTTTCTTGCCGCGTCCGCGCACTTCAAACAGATACCGGCGCAGGGCATTCTGAACCGGCAAGGCATCGCGCTGGCCTGCGGCGAATCGCTGCGGCTCGCGCCGCACACGCACGGCACGGACGGATTTTTCGCCGTCGTTCTGGAGCGCAATCAAACCAGGCAAGGGGAGGAGAAACCATGAACCATCCCGCGTTCTATGACCAAGCGCCATCCATCACGCTGCGTGATCCGCTCGCCGGATTTCTCGGCGCCGCCGAAGACGGCCTGCTCGACTATCACTACATCGACGCCGTCAAAGCGGCCGGGCATTCCTGCCCGACCGTCGCCTCGGCCTGGCTGATGACGGTCCGCGCGCTGGCGGCGCTCTACCCGAATGACATACCCGCGCGCGGCGCGGTGCGCGTCGACTTCCGCCAATCGGCAACGAGCGGCGTCACCGGCGTCATCGCCAACATCGTCACCCTCCTCACCGGCGCCACGCATGACACCGGCTTCAAGGGACTGGCCGGGCGTTTCGACCGGCGCGGTCTGCTGTTTTTCGATGCCGCGGTGAGCGGGGAAATCCGCTTCACGCGCAAGGATACTGGCGCGGCGGTGGACGTGTCGGCGCATCTCGAACACGTGCCGGGCAACCCGCGCACCGGTGAACTGATGGGCGCCTGCCTCACCGGCCACGCCAGCGCGGAAATGCAGCGTGAATTTGCCCAGCTCTGGCAAGAACGGGTGCGCGCCATCCTGATCGACTACGCGCGTGATCCGCGTGTCATCGTCGTCCGCCCGGTCAGCGCCGCATGACGAAATCAACGTTCAGCAGCGCGGCGGTCAAGCGGCGCATCACCCTGTTTGCCCTCGTTCTGGCCGTCCTCTGGGGCCAGACTTTTTCAGCGGCGGCCTTCCAGTCGCGTCCCGCGCCTGCGGCCAAGGCCGACACGCCCGCCGCGACGGTGGAGGCGCTGTTCTCTCCGCACGACGACATCGAAAAAGCCATCCTGCATCTGCTGCGCGGCGCCCGCCGGACCATCTACGTGCAAGCGTATTTGTTCACCGACCGCACCCTCGCCGCCGCCCTCATCGACGCCAAGGCGCGCGGCGTGCGCGTCGAAATGCTGGCCGACCGCGAGCGGACGGTGCGCGGCGAAAACAGCCAGATTCCGCGCCTGGTCGACGCCGGCATCCCCGTCGCGCTCGAAGTGCGTTACGCCAACGCCCACAACAAAATCCTGCTCATCGACGCCACCAGCCGGAACGGCGGCGCGGTTGTCACCGGCTCCTACAACTTTACCTGGACGGCGCAAACGCGCAATGCCGAAAACATCGTCATCCTGCGCAACAATCCCGCCCTCTCCCGCGCCTACCTCAACAACTGGAAACGCCACCGCGCCGAAGCCCTGCCTTACGCCGAGGCTTTGGCGGCGGAGTGAATAGATGCACGCGGTGCTGCAACGGTTATCGGGCGGCGATCGGCGTTCAATCGGCGAATCGAACCGGGTCGCCGACATGGCGCGCGCGCAACCCGAATTGATAACCGTGTTGATCGAAGGGCTTGAAAGCGCGGATCCCGTGCTCCGAATGCGCTGCGCGGATGTCATGGAGAAAGCGACAGCCGATCGGCCGGAATCGCTCGCCCCTTACAAAAAGAAGCTATTGGAATTATCGAGGATTGAGCAGCATGAAGTGCGATGGCATGTCGCGCCCATGCTTGTCCGTCTGCCGCTATCGGAAACCGAAGAAGTTTTTGTCATGAATACCCTGCTTGCCTGGACCAACGATGCCAGCAGCATCGTCAAGACCATGGCCATGCAAGCCCTGGCAGACCTTGCGTTGCGTAACCGCAAACGCCTGCCGGAAATAGAACGGCATATCAAGGAACTCACCGCGATCGGCACCCCCGCCATGAGCGCGCGCGGGAGAAAGTTGCTTGCAAAACTGGGCAAGGCATGACGATGCAAAAGTCTGGCGCGGGAGGACGGCATCAGGGGCGCGCCTGAAAATGAAAAACCCGCCATCCGGCGGGTTTTTCATTGAATCGGACAAAGCTTATTTCAGCTTGGTTTCCTTGTAGGCGACATGCTTGCGCGCTTTGGGATCGAATTTCTTGATCTCCAGTTTTTCGGGCATGGTGCGCTTGTTCTTGGTGGTGGTGTAGAAATGGCCGGTGCCGGCCGTGCTTTCCAGTTTGATTTTCTCGCGCGGCATAATGGTTCTCCTTAGATTTCGCCTCTGGCGCGCAGATCGGCGAGGACGACATCAATGCCGTTCTTGTCGATGGTGCGCAGCCCCGCGTTGGAAACGCGCAGCCTGACCCAGCGGTTTTCGGATTCGACCCAGAAGCGGCGATTCTGCAAATTGGGCAGAAAGCGGCGCTTGGTCTTGTTGTTGGCGTGGGAAACGTGGTTTCCCACCATCGGTGCCTTACCGGTGACTTGGCAAACGCGGGCCATAGTGGTTGCTCCAGATATTCGGTTTGCGAAAACCGCGCATTATACGCGAATTGGCGCCGTCAAATCAAACCCTTTTCGGCAAAGGATAAAGGCTCGGCGGGGCCGGCGACGATGAAATGGTCGATGAGCTTCACGTCCACCAGGGCC
>Ga0209628_10001229_pt1 | contig 16322 bp, 7 predicted proteins | sample TergutCu122P4_FD_187285 | JGI IMG/M metagenome (GOLD analysis project Ga0209628, IMG submission 187285) | Cubitermes ugandensis P4 segment gut microbial communities from Kakamega Forest, Kenya - Cu122 P4 (SPAdes) (version 2) | ecosystem: Host-associated > Arthropoda: Insects > Digestive system >...
CACGGTGGGCCATGACGGCACGGCGCGCGTGTGGGATGAGCAAGGAAAATGCCTGCACATCTTCGAAGGGCATAAAGACTGGGTGCGCGCCTGTTCCATGAGCGCCGATGGCCGGCGCATGATCACGGCGGGCCGTGACGGCACGGCGCGCGTGTGGGATGAGCAAGGAAAATGCCTGCACATCCTCGAAGGGCATAAAGACTGGGTGCGCGCCTGTTCCATGAGCGCCGATGGCCGGCGCATGATCACGGCGGGCCATGACGGCACGGCGCGCGTGTGGGATGAGCAAGGAAAATGCCTGCACATCCTCGAAGGGCATCAAGGCTCGGTGTTCGCTTGTTCCATGAGCGCCGATGGCCGGCGCATGATCACGGCGGGCCGTGACGGCACGGCGCGCGTGTGGGATGAGCAAGGAAAATGCCTGCACATCCTCGAAGGGCATCAAGGCTCGGTGTACGCTTGTTCCATGAGCGCCGATGGCCGGCGCATGATTACGGTGAGCAGTGGAAGTAGGGCGCGCGTGTGGGATGAGCAAGGGAAATGCCTGTGCATCCTCGAAGGGCATCAAGGCTTGGTGAACGCCTGTTCCATGAGCGCCGATGGCCGGCGCATCATGACGGCAGGCGGCATGGTGCGCTTTTGGAATTCTGACGATTTGCGCACTTGGAAATGCGCCCTGGAACTGCATCCGCAGACGCAGACCCTGGTCTGGCTGGATGCGCGGACCCAAACGCTCAAGCTCAAGGGGCCGGATTGGCCTTATTGGCAATTGGTTGGTCCGGGGGAGCGTCCGGGCGATTCCGTGCAGGCCGCGCTGGGCGAAACGATTGCCGCGTTCGGCCCCATGGCGCACGAGCAACTGGCCAATGCCGAGGAATGGCAGTTTTTGCCGCGTGACGACATGATTTGAGAACGTGCTCGCAGCCAGCGCCAGCCATATGTCCGCCGCACACTTACCGCGTCCCCAATTCCAGCGCCGCGTGCGGCGTCCAACCCGAGACCGCGGGCGCGGCGGTGGCTGCGGCGCTGGCCGGTTCGGCGGCGGAGGCGGGGGTTGCGCCTTGGGCCGTGTTGCCGGGGCTGTCGGCGCTGTCGATTCGGGCCGCGCCGATGAATACCCGGTCGGCGCTCAAGCGCTGCGCCAGCAGGTAGTCCTTGACAGCCGCGGCGCGCTGGGTGGCCAGTTGCCGCATGTCGTCCTGGCGGACGTTGATGTGTTCCAGCAGGTGCGCTTCCATTTGCGCCACCGGCATGTCCTTGGTCAGGCCGATCAGGTTGCGCGGTTTGCCGGGGATGTCCGCGCGGCGGTACAGCCGCCGCAGCAGTTGCGGGTAGTCGGCCGCGCCGGATGCCGCCGAGGCCACGGATGGCGGCGCCGATGCGGCCGGCGCGGCGTCCGATGCGGCCTCGGAAGCCGCCGGCGCGGGCTGTGCCGCGGCGTCGGGCGTTGCGGCGCTTGCGTCTGTGCCGCGGGCGCGCCGTTCCGCCGCCACCAGGGTATTGAGGCGTTCTCGCTTAAAGCCTTCGCGTTCCGCGTCCAACCGTGCCGCGCCGATCACGGTCAGTTTGAGCGAGGGGCGATCGGCCATCGCCTGGGTGATTTTGTCGAGTTGCGCCTTGGCCGCGTCCGACAATACCGCGCTGCCGGGCGCAAAGGGGACTTGTGACAGGTCACCGCCGCCGCCGCCGCTGCCGCCCAACGCGTTGGCCAGCAGCGAAAACGGGGCGGTGATGGCCTTGCCGATCAGGTTCATGATGGCCTTGAAGATGACCGGCCCGAGCGAAAATTGCGGGTCGTTGAGCGATCCGCTGATGGGTAGGTCCAGATGGATCACACCGTTGCTGTCGGCCAGCAGGGTGGTGGCCAGCGACACCGGCAGGCTGGCGGGCGCGCCGGGGACCTGTTCGCCGAACTGTAATTGGTTGAGTATCAGCTTGTTGGCGGCGGTGAGCTGGCCGTCGGGCGCGATTTTGTAGGCCACGTCCATGCTGAGTTTGCCGCGCTCGATGCCGTGGCCGGAATACTTGACCGCGTAGGGCGACAGGGGCGGCAGTTCCAGGTCGGTGACTTGGGCCTTGATGTCCAGCGCCAAGGGCTGGGCCAGCGGGTTGAGTTGGCCGTTGACCGTCAGTTGCGCGGTGCCTTCGGCCTTGCCGGCCAGTTGCAAATTGGCCATTTGCGGCGCTTGCGGGTCGGTTACGGATCGGAACGCGCCGAGTGTTCCGCTCAGCTCGGACAAATCGGCCGAGTAGTTGGGCCGGATGAAGTGGTCGCTGAACGCCACCCGCCCGTTGACCAGATGGGTCGGCCCGAAGCGGATGACCGGTGCGCCGGATGCCTGGTCCGCCGCGTCTTGCGCGCCGGATGCGCCGGAAGCCGGGGCCGATGCGGGAGCCGATGCGGCCTGGGCCGGCGCGGCGGTTTTGACCAGATCTTGCAGGTTGATGCGCCCATTGGGATGGACGATGATGCGGGCGTAAAAATCCGACAAACGCGAATCCTTGACCGTTACCCTGGGCGCTCGATCGGGATCGAGCCGCACGCGCAACCCCGCCACGCGCAATTGCTTCCAACTGAGCAGCTCTTCACCCAGGCCGCCGGATGCGGTCTCGGCAGCGGGCGCTAGGGCGGCGCTGGAGGTTGGCTGCGGCGCGCCGCCGGAGGCCGCGGTTTTTGGGTGCCGCGCGGCCGGCGCTGTTTTGGTGCCGGTGTTACCCGGCGCGGCATCGTTGGCCGCCGCGCTGCCTGGGTGGCTGGTGGTACGCAACTCCTCGATGCGGGCATCGCCGGTCAGGCGCAGATACGGCCCGGCGCTTTGCTGCGCGTAATCCACCTTGCCTTTAAAGCTGGTGTCGGCGCGCAGGATGTTGATGTTGAGCCAATCCGCCACATACGGCTCGAAAGCTTGCAGCGGCAGGCGTTCGGCATCGATTTCGCCTTCCGCGCTGACCGGCGCCAGGCCGACCGTGCCGCGCCAGTCCAGCTTGCCCGGTTCGCCGCGCCGCGGCGTGAGCAGCGCCGAAAGTTCCAGCGGCATCGGCTTGTGTCCGTCCAAATCAAAGTTCCGCACGTCGAGTTTGAGCTGCGACAGCGCCACGTCCACCGTGCCCGAGGCGGGCTGCCGGTCGCGCCAGCCGATGCCGCCGTCGGCCACCGCCAGGTGGCCCAGGCGCACCGCCCACGAGGGAGATGGCGCGTCCGATGGCTGACCCGCGCCGGATTTGATCAGCCAGTCCTCGAACATCCAGCGCCCGTCGCGGCCGCGCGCGACGCGCAGGCGCGGCGCTTGCACGGTCAGGGCGTTGACCGCCACCGAGCGGCCCGGCAGATCGAGCTTGGCGCCTTCCAGCGTCAGCGCGTCGATGCTGGCCAGCGTGCCGGGCGGCAAATCGTCCGCGGGGCGGCGCGATGCGGCGCGTGACGCATCGTCCGTACTCCCCGCCTGTCCCAGCAAGGTCAAGCGGCTTAATGACAGTTTGCTGATATCCGCGCTTAAGCCGGGCATGCCGGTTCCGGCGGTTTTGTCCGCTTTGCCCGGTGCGTTCCATGCCAAATCGGCATCCGCATCCACGGCGCCCGCCAGTTTGGGCGCCAAGACCGCCGCCAGATACGGCTGGGCCAGTTGCAGCGGCAAGCCGCGCGCTTGCACACTGACTTTGGCCGCCGACATTTGCGCCTGCCCTTGCAAAGCGATGAACGGTGCGCCGGCGGCTGGGGCCGCGGGCGTGGCCGGCGCTTGACCGGCCGGCGCGTTCGCGGTCACGTCCGCCAGCGCCAGCCGTGCGCTGAAAGTGGCGGGCTGGCGGGCCGGCCAGGCCAGCTGTTGGGCTTGGAGCGTAAACGGCGTGACGTGCAGCGTGGCCGGAGCGGTTTTTCCGGCGGCGCCGGGCGCGGGCGCCGCGTCGCGCCATTGCAGGTCGCCTTGAGTGATGGCCAGGCGATCGACGGTGAACTGCCAGTCGTCGCCGCCGGCAGACTTGGCGGCGGTGGCGGCTGGCTTGGGCGTGGCTTTGGCCGCCGGAACCCAGTTGATCCGCCCTTGTGCATCGCGGCTGGCCTGCACGCGCGGCGCGCTCAGCTCGACGCTGGACAAATGCACGGCATGTTCCAGCGGGCGCACATCATTGGCCTCGACAGCCAGCCGCTCAAAAGTCAGCGCCGGCGCACCCGCCGCGTCGTTGAGCTTGGCGCCGGAGAGGTTTAGCGTGCCCGTGACCTTGAGCGAAGGCCGGGGTGTTTCCTCAAAGGTCAGACGCAGATCGGCGTCGAGCGTGCCGGCCGCCAGACGCACCGGCAGGTTGGCGGGCTGATAGGCCAGATACGGCGCCAAATCGAAGCGTTCCAGGCGCAAGCGCGCTTGGGTGCGGCGCGAGGCGTCGAACGGCAGCACCTGCGCGCTGGAATCAAAGCGGCTGCCGTCCACGGTAAACGACAGGTGCGGCGTCACGTGGATCTTGTGCTGGGACGGCAGATTGCTGATGAAAGGCAGCGCCAGCCGCAAATCGCGCACTTCATGCGTGCGCCCGGCCGGATCGTCAATAAAAGTGATGCGGCCGCCTTGCACGGCAATGTTGTGCAGTGCGTAACGGGTGGGCTTTTCATCGGGCGGCGGCGTGGGGCCGCTGGCCAGGCGCGCCAGCACGTCGTCCACGTCGTAATGCCCATTGCCCAGATGGCGCAGCCGCAGCGCCGGATCGTCCGCCTGGATCGCCCCCACCACCGGCGCCAGGCGCAGCAACGATTGCAGCTCCAGGCGGGCGTGCAGGCGCTTGGCGGCAAACTGCGGCGGATCGGCCGGTTGCGCGCCGCCCACGCTGACATCGCGCAGCGTCAGCCCCAGCGACCACGGGTTCAACCGCACCGTGCCGATGCGCACCGGGCGGCCCAGCTTTTCCGTGGCGATTTTCTGTCCCTGCCACTTAATCAGCGGCGGCGCCCCTAGCCAGGCCGCGCCCGACAGCACCAGCAGTGCCGCCAGCGTCCATGCCAGCCCACGCACCCACCGGCGGCGCCACAGGCGCAGTGCCCAGCCGGTTGCAACAAACTTGGGGAAATGACTTTCAGCCATGCCGCTATTGTCGCCCGGGCCAGCCGGTCAGTGTTTGACCTGGGCCGGAAACGAAGTGCGAAAAATCGGTATAATTTCTCATCTGATGTTGAAATGTTGTTAAAGGAGACCAGCAAGGACATACCAACGATCACGGGTACAGGTGCGCCATACATGCAATGGGCCCAGCGCCGTGCCGTGAAGCAGTTTTCGCAGTATCCGCCCCGGACTTTTCGTGCCACAAGCGCACCCGTCCGGCCCGCGGGAGCAGGATTGCCGGCTTGGGCACACGATTCGTTCCAGCCGGACCGCCGTCAAATCGAATGACCGCCGGCCTGCTGCCCGCTCCAGCCAAGGAGAAAACGATGAACGTTCCCAGGCGACGATTCTCTTTTTTGGTCCGCTTGGCCCAAGGTGTGCGTGTTTTCGTCAGCGACATAGTCGGCGGGTGTTTCGTCATCACCCACAATAGCCTGGCATTGCTGGGCGTGGCGGTAGTCGTCGCGGTTGCGCTGATCGCCAGCCAGCCAGACCTGCGCCAGCAAACCGAAAAGCGTTTGTCGGCCTGGTTGACCCAGCAGCGCATGGCGCAGGTGCCCGTCAGTGTCGAACAAACCGCGGTAGAACGCGCCACCGCCGCCGATCCCCAGGCGTTGCCGCCCGAACAGGCGCAACTGGCGCAGTGGATCGCGCGCAAATACCAAGTCGCCCCCGAGCCGGTGGCGGCGCTGGTGGCCGAGGCATACCAAGCCGGGCAGGCCGTTCGTATCGACCCGGCGCTGATTCTGGCGGTGATGGCGATCGAATCGAGCTTTAACCCCTTTGCGCAAAGCACCGCCGGCGCGCAAGGGCTGATGCAGGTCATGACGCGCGTACATGTCGAAAAATACGACGATTACGGCGGGCAGTTCGCGGCCTTTGATCCCCTGAGCAACCTGCGCGTGGGCGTGTGGGTGCTGCGTGACTGTATCGACAAGGCCGGCTCGATCGAAAATGGCCTGCGCTGCTACGTCGGCGCGGCCCACCTCAAAACCGACCGCGGTTACGCCAAAAAAGTGTTGGCGGAATACGGGCGGCTGCAACAGATTATCGCCCAAGCCCGTCAGGACGGCGTGCCGCAGTTGCTCAACACGGTAGTCGCCGCGCCGCCCAATCAGAACTCCGGTGTCGGCGCGGCCAGCAAACCCAAGGCCAGCCTGGTGGTGGCCTCATCGACCAAAACCAGCGGGTAAAAAAGGTTGGTGCGCCGCCCGCGCGCAAGCAGAGCCGTGCTCGGCTACACTTGCGGTTCGTGCGCGACTGGCGATAGACGGACTTAGAGACTGTAAATAGGCTCCAAGCCGTTGACGTGGAGCTTGGGCCGCATTTCCGCGCGGCCCTGATACCCGGTGGAGCGTGCGACTTTTGCGTTAGCCGTTCGCCTGGGCAGTCCTGGTCTCCATTGACCGGGATCAAACCTTTTGTAAAGGACTGCCGTCATGTTCAATCGCACCACCCATACCATCGCCGCCGCTGACCCCCAAGTCTGGGCCGCCATCCAGGCCGAGCACCAGCGCCAGGAAGACCACATCGAGCTGATTGCCAGCGAAAACTACGCCTCGCCCGCCGTGCTGGCCGCCGCCGGCACGCAACTGACCAACAAATACGCCGAGGGCTACCCCGGCAAACGCTATTACGGCGGCTGCGAACACGTCGATGTGGTGGAGCAGCTGGCCATCGACCGCGTCAAACAACTGTTCGGCGCGCAAGCGGCCAACGTGCAGCCGCACTGCGGCGCCAGCGCCAACGAAGCGGTGCTGTTGGCCTTTTGCAAACCCGGCGACACCGTGATGGGCATGAGCCTGGCCGAAGGCGGGCACCTGACGCACGGCATGCCGCTCAATATCAGCGGCAAGTGGTTCAACGTGGTGTCATATGGCCTGGACGCTCGAGAGGCCATCGACTACGACGCGATGGCGCGCAAGGCACACGAGACCAAGCCGCGCCTGATCATCGCCGGCGCCAGTGCCTACAGCCTGGAAATCGACTGGGCGCGCTTTGCCCAGGTGGCGCGCGACGTGGGCGCGATCTTTATGGTGGACATGGCGCACTACGCGGGCCTGATCGCCGGCGGCCAATATCCCAACCCCGTGCCCCATGCCGACGTGGTGACCAGTACCACCCACAAAAGCCTGCGCGGCCCGCGCGCCGGGTTCATTCTGATGAAGGCCGAGCACGAAAAAGCCATCAACAGCGCTGTTTTTCCCGGTCTGCAAGGCGGTCCGCTGATGCACATCATCGCGGCCAAGGCGATTGCCTTCCAGGAGGCGCTGCAACCGGCCTTCAAGGACTACGCCGCACAAGTCAAAAAGAACGCCCAGGCGGTGGCCGAAACGCTGACCGCACGCGGCTTGCGCATTGTTAGCGGCGGCACGCAAAGCCATGTCATGCTGGTTGACTTGCGCGCCAAGGGCATCACCGGCAAAGAGGCCGAAGCCGTGCTGGGCAGCGCCCACATGACCATCAACAAAAACGCCATCCCCAACGACCCCGAAAAACCGATGGTGACCAGCGGCGTGCGCATCGGCACCCCGGCCATGACCACGCGCGGCTTCAAGGAGGCCCAAGCGCACGCCACCGCCAATTTGGTGGCCGACGTGCTGGACAACCCGCGCGACGCGGCCAACATCCAAGCGGTGCGCGCCAAGGTGGCGGAACTGACGCGCCAGTTTCCGGTGTACGGCGGCTGAGAGTTGAGCGTTGTGCGTCAGTCTGGTAGTAGCGTGATGCGTTGCGCCTAAAGAAGACTTTACGCCAAACGCACAACTATCGCTCGGTAATCTCGAACATTCCCACGCCATAGGCATCCCGGCAGGCGGTACTGGGCGCGCACACAGGTTTTCCCAGTAACGGCGATGGTTTGTTGCCGTGTTCGGCTTTGGGCGCGGTCAGATCCGGCAACGAAAACCGGGGAAAGATGGCATTGCCGCGTAAACCGCTGCCGGTGAAATTGCGCTCATATTTGCTGACCAGTACCGCGAAGTGGTTGATGCCCCGCGGTCCGCCCGCTGTTATGGGCCAAGAGGTGCGCGGAAGCGCAAGCGTTTGGTCAGCTTTGATCCGGTTGTTTTTATCCAGCAGGTTGGGAAACAGCAGCGATAACTCGCCATTGGCTGACAGCAGGTAGACATAGACGTAACCTGCATGGCTGGAGCGGATCTCGAAACCCAGTTTGTCTTTGCCTATGCGCACCGTCTGTTGGCGCGGCGTCGCGCTGACGTTGAACTCGCTGGCGGCGCCCTCGGCCAATGTAGCCAGGTATTCAACCGGGGTGCGTGGCCGTGCGGGGGGCTGTGATGGCTGTGCCTCGGCAGTTATTTGGCTGGCCGGGTTCTGGGGTGTTTGTCCTTGGTCGGTTACCGGCGGTATTTTGACCGTTTGGCTGGCCGGGTTCTGGGCAGGCTGTTGTTCAGTATTCCATAGCGGTGGTGGCACTCCAGCAGTCTGGCTGGCCGGGTTCTGAGGTGTTTGCCCTTGGATGGACACCGGCGGTATTTCGAGTGTTTGGCTGGCCGGGTTCTCGGGGGGCTGTGCTTGGATAACCGATAGCGATGTCTGTACTTCGGCAGTCTGCTGGCTCGCCGGAGGTTGGGGGGAGGTGTCCTGGGTATTCTGGGTGTCTTGGGCAGTCAGCGGCGGGTCCGCGGAGAGTTTGCTTTCCGCTCCGGCGGTGTTGCCTGGGGGTTGCGTGCCGTGCAACATCCACCAGCCGAGACCGGCGGCGAACACCAGCAGCGCCAGTACGGCCACGGTTGCCGCGCGGTACATGCCGGTGCCGCGCGGTGCGGGCTGGCTGATTTTTTCGATGGCCGGTGCGATGGCCGGTTCAGCGCGGGGTGCCGCGGAAGAGGGCGCCGGGAGCGTCGCGGCGGGGTCTTCGCCCAGGCCCAGCAATTCGCGGAACGCCGCGATGGATTGCGGCCGTGCCTCGGGCCGCACCGCCAGGCCGGCATCGATTGCCGTCAACAACCGCGCGCTGAAACGCTTGAGCAGCTGGGGATTGGCTGCTAGCGGGGTATAGCCGTCGGCCAGCAGGCGTGCCACCGAAGGCGGCGGGGTCTGACCGGTAACGGCTACATGCAGTACCGCCGCGAGCGCGTAAACGTCGGTCCATGCGCCTTGCGGCGTGTCGGGCATTTCGGCGTACTGCTCGATCGGCGCGTAGCCGGGTTTTAAGATGGTGGTGATGGTTTGGGTCTGGTGGGTGATAACCCGCCGCGCCGCGCCGAAATCGAGTAATACCGGACGGTTCGAGCCTTCGAGCAGGAGGATGTTGTCGGGCGCAATGTCGCGGTGGTAGCAGTGGGCGCGGTGCATGACCGCCAGCGCCTGCGTTAGGTCGTCAACGATACGCAGCAAGAAACTCTCGCGCGCGCCGCCGGGTATCGCGGCAAGGGCCTGTTGCAGTGTCGGGCCGCGGTACAAAGGCATGGCCATATAGGCGGTACCGCGTTCTTGCCAAAAGCGGTAAACCTTTAACAGCGAGGGGTGGTCGAATTGGGCCAGCAGCCGCGCTTCGTTGATGAAGCTGCGCATGCCCAGCTCGAAGGTGTCGCGCTGGCGCTGCGATACCGGCTGTACCGTGCCGTCGCTTCGGCGCAGGGACAGCGATACCGGCAGGTATTCCTTGATGGCCACTATGCGTTCGAGCGCGTGGTCGCGTGCCTCGTAAACCGTTCCGAAACCGCCCTGACCGATTAGCGCGGTGATCTCGAACTCGGCCAGGCGGCTGCCTACCGGCAGTGCATCGGCTTCGCCGCGCTCCATGCCTGGGTGAGCATCATCGCGCGGCGAGGCGGTAATGATGGTTGCGCTGTCGCCGGAGCCGGTGGCGGGCGAGCCGGTCACCCGGGTGCGGTCATTGCCGTCGGACGGAAGTTGGTGCGTGCCGTCGTTCATGGCGGCAACTCCCGCGACCGTGGCTGGGCATCTTGCGCGAAGCCAAACAGCACATCAAACCGCGCGCCGCGCGGCAGGCCCGCAAACGCCAGTTGCAAGCCGCTGTCGTCTTGGAGTTGCGCACACCACAACGATTGCCCGGCCGGCGGTGGCGCATCTTCGCCGGGTGCATGGGTTTGGCTGAAACACTGTGCCAGCCAGGCTTCAAAACACTCGGCATCGAAATCGGCATTGAGCGCCTCCAGCGCGGCGCGGGCGGCGCATGTCCACCAGGCGGTGGCATCCAGGCGAACATCGAATGGGCGTGCCAGCACAAAGGGGAAATAGCGGCCCACGCCATCGACCGAAGGCATCAACACGCCGATCCAGGCGTTGGCATCGACCGTATCTTGCCCAAGCGTAAAGCACCACAGCGGGCTTTCCAGGTAGCGCGCGGTCCAGTCATCGGCATGGCGTGCGCGCAGCCCCATAAGACCGTCTTGCAACCAGCTGTCCCAGTTCTCGCGAAACGGCGCGGGCAGGCGCCGGTGAGCGAAGTCGCCCATGCCCGGCAGCTTGCCGAACCAGCCGGGCAAGGTTTGCGCCCCTTGACGTTCCAGGGGTTGGCTGGCTTGCCCATGGACTGCTGGCTGGCATGAGGGCAGGGGCGTTTCGGCAAGCATGGCGCACGGTATGCGGTCAGCTCCTGGGCACGGCTGCTCTTCGGCCAGGCCGGACGCACGCAGGGTTCCAAAAGGCCAGGCGCTCACAATCCCTCCGGGCATGAAAACTCGCGCAATTCACGCAGTTGGATCGGGTGCTGCACGCTGTTGGCTGTTACCTCCAGGCGTGTGTTGCGGTTGTCGATGCTGAAGGTGATGAAAAATCGCTCGGGCACATCGGCTGCTTCAAGCCGTGCCTTGTCGAGCGTGCGAAAAAGCGCCCAAGGTCCATCGACGGTCATACCCGAACTGCCGTTGGCGGAGGGGGGACTGATTTGTACCCGCACCTGGTTGCTGCCCTTGGTACCGGGCCACTGCACGGCCATCGGCACCACCGGGCCGTGGGCGTATTTGACCAGTTGGCCGTCAACGTCGAGGATGAATTGGGTGATGTTGGCATCCATTTCCACGGGCTTGAAGTCCAGCCGGATCGACGGCCCGCGCCCGCTGCCGCGAAAGAAGATGTCGCGGATGCGCGCGGCGCGCTCGAACTGCGCCAGCGCGGCGCTGGTCAGGGCCGGCCCGCCGGCCACCGGCTTGTAGCGCCAGGGCTTGGTGCTGGTGTCGACCAAGGACGCCAGGCGTTTTTGGAAGAAGTCGTCCATCAAGCCGCCGGGGCCGAAGAATTGGCCAAAGTCATCGGGCAGTACGTCGCGCGTGCTGGCGCTTGCCAGCGGATAGCGTCCGGCAATGGCGCGGCGGCAAAAGTCGGCCACCGGACGCAGATCTTGACTGAGGTTGCCGCGCTCGGCCGCTTGCGCCTGTACGGCGCCGGATTGGCTCAGTTTTTCGATCATGCCGCGCATCGGCTCGGGCAGGCGCGCCGCGTCGGCCTTGAGCTTGCCGGCCACGTCGTCCGACGGCAGCGGCCCGCGGTTTCTGACGGCGGTATCGACCGCGTTGAGGAAAACGTAGACTTCGTTAAAGAGCTTGAGCGCATCGTCCAGCGGCGCCGGCTGCCCCGGCCCGGCACCCTGGGTGAACCGGTGCAGGGGTTCAAAGTGGTCATCGACAATCGCCTCTATCGGGCGGCCCGGCATGATCTGCCCGGCGGTGGGGTCGGCGCCGAATAGCTCTTTAAGCTCTTTGCGGGTGCTGAGCACCGTGTCGGTGGCCTTGCCTATCACGGTCTTGTCGCTCTCGGGTGTGATCAGGGTGGTTTCCTTGACCACCGCGCGCAAATAGTTGGCCAGCGGCGAGCCGGCGCCCGAGAGGACGCGCGAGATTTCGATGCCGCGCGTCAAATTCTCGGCGCGCACCAGGTGTACGTCGGCCAACAGGGCATCCCAGCGCTTGACGTATTCGTTGAGGTACAGGCGGCGCACCCGGTCGGTGAGTGCGTCCAGCGCGGCGGCATCCTGCACGCGGCCGGCCAGGTTGCGATCCAGCCCGAGTACCCAGGGTTCTTCCAGCGTCATGACGCCGGACAGGCGCAGCACCTCGGTCTGGAAGCGTTTGCGATAGCCGTTAACCGTAAACAGGCCCGGCACACCCTCGGTCAACGGCTTGCCGCTGGCGCGCTCGAATACCAGCGGCGCCGAGGGTCCGGCCGCCTGCGCGATACTGAAAGCCGGAATATCGCCGCCGGTGCGCTGGCGCTGCAAGCGGCTGAAGATCCGCGCTTCCAGGGGATAGCCGGCCAGCAGCGTGCGTACGCTGCGCACCAGGTTTTCGTCCATCGGCAGCATCGCGCGCGGCGCACCTTGTGCCAGCAGCGCATTGAGCTGGTCTTCGAGCGCGGCGCGCTGTTCCTGCGAAATGCCGCGGTCGAGGCTGCGCTCCCAGTCGAACGTGATCCAGGCCTTGAGGGCTTGGGCGTCAAAATGCTGGCTTTGGTGCAGCATCAGGTAGCTCTTGAGCGCTTCGTAACTGTATTCCAAGTCGGTGTTGTCGGCGGCGCGCAGTTGCATTTCCAAGCGCTGATCGAGCTGCGGCAAAAACACGTCGGCCAGTGCGCGCCGATGCATCAGCGCGGTGGCGGCTTGGAGCTTGTCGCCTTGGTACAGCCCGAGGGTCATCGACAGCGGCGGATTGCCGGCGCGGTTTTCCGGTGTGCGCCAGAGCTGGCCCAGGTTTTGCAGCAGCGGCGCCAGCGACGCGATGGAACTGCTCTGCTCGGGCAGCGCGGCCAATGTTTCGCGCGCGGAGCCGATGCGCGCTTGGACCGATTTCAGGTAATCGACATTGCGCATTAGGCTGATGCCCCAGGCGCCCAACAGGCACGCGGTGAACAATGCCATCGCGGCAACGCCGGCCAGGCGGCGGAGGTGGCGGCGGCGCTCGAATTTCAAATCGGCGCCGGCCAGCCGCGCCTCGGGAAACACCACCTCGCGCAGCAAGGTACCCAGAAAGTAGCTGCGCGCGCCGCTTTGCCGCGCCGGCGGCATTGCGCGCTCCAGCCCGAAGCTGCGCGCCAAGCTGCCCATTATGCGGTCGATAGGGCTGCCTTCCTGCGTGCCGCTGGTGAAATACACCCCGCGCACCCAGGGCGGCTGGGCGAAGCGCGAACCGGTGAACACCTGCTCAAGTAACTCGCCCAGCGCCGGCGTGAGCGCGCCGAACTGCGCCGGAAAGCCGAAGATCGCGCTGCGCCGGGTGCCGTCGCTTTCCTGTTGCATGCGCTCGATCAGGCCGTCATTCAAGCGCTGGCGCAGCAGCGCGCATTCGCGCTGAAAGGCCGGCCCCAGCCCCTGCTCGGCAATGCGCTGGCTCTCGGCCGCCGGCAGCGTGAAGCCGAAGACCTGGGCGCGCTGTTCCTTGCCCAGATCGGCAAAGTAGTCGCTAAATCCGTGCAGCAGGTCGGTTTTGGTGACCAGCACGTAGACCGGCAGCCGCGCGGCCAGCTTGGCATCCAGTTCGAGCAGCCGGGCGCGCAGCGCGGCGGCCAGCGCGCTGCGCTGCTCGGCGCTTTGCCCGAGCAGGTCGATCACGCTGACGGTCAGGAGCACGCCGTTGAGTGGGCGGCGCGGGCGCGATTTCTTGAGCAGGCCCAGAAAGCTTTCCCACGCGCCTTTGTCTTCCTGCGCGTGGCTGTCTTGGGTGGTGTAGCGGCCCGCGGTGTCGATCAGCACCGCCTCGTCGGTAAACCACCAGTCGCAGTTGCGCGTGCCGCCGATGCCGCGAATCGCGCCGGAACCGAACTTTTCGGCCAGCGGAAAATTCAGCCCCGAGTTGACCAGCGCCGTGGTCTTGCCGGCGCCCGGCGCGCCGATGAACAGGTACCACGGCAGTTCGTACAGATAGCTGCCGCCCGACAGCGACAGCCAGTCGCGCCAGCCGGGTTTGCGGCCGGCCGCCGTCAGGCGCATCTGCTTGAGCGTGGCGACGGCATCGGCAAAGCGCTCGGCCAGCACCTTCTGTTCGGGGTTTTCGGGCACCGCGCTGGCCGCGGGCGCCGGCGTGGGTTTCATCAACCCCTCGGTCAAGCGCCGGCTGGCGCCGCGCACGTACCAGCGCCGCAGCAGCCAGCGCAGCAGTACCAGCAGCGCCACCACGCCGATCAGCAGCGCGCGCGCCCATTCGGTGACCAGCGGTTCGATTGCGCCGATCTTCACCAGCGGCCCGATCCACCAGACCAGCAGGGCGAACGCCACCAGCGCCAGCAGGATGAAGAAAACCGGGTGTACCAGCCAGCCCAAGAGTTTTTTCATGGCGCGTTCCCGGTAATCAGCACGATTTCAACCCGGCGGTTGCGTGCCCGGTCCGCCGGCGTGTCGTTGGAAGCGAGCGGCTCGGCATCGGCCTTGCCGTCGGCGCGCATGCGCGCCGAATCAACTTGTGCCGCGAGCGTGGCCATGACCGCCTGCGCGCGCGCGCTCGAGAGGTGCCAGTTGGAGGGATAGCGCAGCGAGCGGATCGGCTGGTTGTCCGAATGGCCGGTGATCAACACCTCACCCGGCACCTGCGCGAGCGCTTCGCCGATGCGGCGCAGTACCGGCAGCGAGGTGGTGGTGGGTTCGGCGCTGCCCGAGGCGAAGAAGCTGTCGCCGCGCAGGCGCACGGTGGAGCGGTCGGCCTCGTCGGTGACGGTAACCAGCCCTTCCTTGATTTCGGGTTCGAGAAAACGCGCCAGCCGCGGCGCGGGGGGAGGCTCGGGGGCCCGCGCCGGCGGCGGCAGCACGCGCTGCGGCTGGGGCACGCGCAAGCCGGCGATCGCGCTGTAAACGGCGTCGGAGCGGTGGTTGAGCCACAGCCTCATGCCCGTCCAAGTCAGTGCCAGCAGCAACGCGAAGGCGACCGCCAGCACCCACAGCGGCAGCGTGTCGCGCAGGCGCTCCGCGCCGGCTGGCTCGCCGCGCCAGTGCGGCGAGAGCTGCGGCTCCAGCGGCGGGCGATCCTTGCGGATCAGCTCGGCCAGGCGCGCCCGCACCGAATCGAGCTGCGAGCGGCCGTTGTCGATGACGCGGTAGCGGCCTTCGAAACCCAGCGCCAGCACGCAATAGATCAACTCCAGCAGCTGGCGATGCGTGGGCACGTCTTGCGCCAGCCGGCCCAGCAACTGGAACACTTTTTCGCCGCCCCAGGTTTCGTTGTGGAACTGCACCAGCAGGCTATTGGCGTTCCAGCCCGCAGCCACGCCCCAGGGCGTGTTGGCCACGGCTTCGTCGAGTGCGGCGCACAGCACGTAGCGCGCCGCCATCACCGTTTCGTTACCAGTGCCGGCGCGCCGCGCGGCGATGTCGAACTGCTGCACCGCCGTAACCGTGGCGGTGCGCAAGGCGGCTGCGTCGGGCGGTTGTACCAGATGGCGCAGCTTGACGATCAGCAGCAGCAGCCGGCTGGCGCCCGAAACCAGCGGATTGAGCAGTGCGATCTCGCCGATCTCGACCGGCGCGGTTTCCGGTTCCCCGCCGTAGCCCGGCGGCGCGGGCATCGCGGCGGCGCTCGGCGCGCGCGGCTTGGGTTTGACGATTGTGCGTTCCGATTCAAACGCGGAGAAGGGGTCCGATGTGCTCACGATCGAATGGCCCAGAAGGCCAGATCCAGTCCAGGAAACTCACCCGCGACGTGCATGGCCATGCCGCCGGACTGTCCGAGCTGGCGCCACAGGTCGCTGTTGCGCGTCTCCAGCTCGAAATAGCTTGCTCCGGCGTGGTAGGGAATCTGGCGCGGCGCCACCGGCAGCGGCGTCAGCGTAACGCCCGGCAGCGCAAGGTTGACCAGGTCGCGGATACGCTCGACCGGGCCGATCTTGACCTGCGTCGGGAAACGCGCGCGCAGCGCCTCGCTGGGCATGTCTGACTGCACCGCCAGTACGAAGCTGGCGTTGCGCTGCAGCTCCATGTCGGGAATTACCGCCACGCGCACGCCATGCTTGCGCTCGTGCAGATCAATGCGGATCGCCGACTGCTCCAGCACCACCGACAGGCTGCGGCGCAAATCGTCCATCAACGGGTGGAAACTGGCCGCCAGATCGTCATGCACATAGGGCGGAAAACGCGCCGCGCGGCGGCTGTCGCGGAAGGTCGATAGATCGCCCGCGAGCGCCAGCGCATGTTCGTAGAAACGTTGCGGGTGCAGCACGCTGGCACGCGCCAGGTGCGCGAATACCGGCTCGTGGCGGTTGACCGTTTGCAGCAGCAGAAAGTCGGCGATTTCGGCCACGCCGCCGGTGCCGCCTTGCGTGAGCCGGCCC
>Ga0209628_10001230_pt1 | contig 16318 bp, 13 predicted proteins | sample TergutCu122P4_FD_187285 | JGI IMG/M metagenome (GOLD analysis project Ga0209628, IMG submission 187285) | Cubitermes ugandensis P4 segment gut microbial communities from Kakamega Forest, Kenya - Cu122 P4 (SPAdes) (version 2) | ecosystem: Host-associated > Arthropoda: Insects > Digestive system...
CAACCTGACCCCACACACATATCTTTGGGCCCAGTCGCCTCCTGCCGCGACAGGGAAACCCCTGATCTCTAGAACCCACACACACCGCAGGGTTGATCTCACGTCAGGGAAAACCCTGACGTGTAGGTTTCCTCACGGCCGCCCTTCTCCCATCTGGGTTCTTGGAAGAACTGCGCCAAAGGCACGACAATTAACGGAAGCTGTTGGATGACCTAACCAGCCCGCCGTCAAACAACGTGACAAGGGGATGTTTGTCCCAACCCAAGCCTGGCGAATAGCCGCCTGCGTTGAATTGTCGGATGACTCGTTAGCGCCGGCAGTCCCAGCTAAAGGGTAATGGCCCCTAGCTAGATGCCAGGGACCATTCCTCAGGAGTATCGAAACTACCTGGAAATTGCCCAAATGCTGCCCGGGCTCACAATACCCATGATCGTCGAAGGGTAGTAGGAGTTATCCATGCCGTGCCCATCTGTATAGGCCGAGTCGTACACCTTCCACTTACCTTCAGGGTCAGTTCCTCGGATTCCTATGCAGTGGCCCTTAGAGGTGTATGGTAGCCCGCCATTTCCACAGGACCAGACCATACCGCCATTGTTGAGCGTGGTTTGGATGCTGGTCTTGGTGATCACCACCGCCTTGAGTCCCCATGCCTTGGCCACCGCGCCACCGAGCGCAAAAGCCGCCCCAACTGGCGTGTGGTATCCCTGGGCGCCAGCCCACGCCGCCGTATCGTCCGGAGTAACAAGGATGCCTGTCAGTTGAGTGATGATCATTGCCATTGCTGATGGGCCGCAACCAGATTGTGAGATGTCACTGAGACTGGATGAGCCCCAGAACTTGCTGCCCCATCGTGCGTCGTTCTGTTTGTAGGTAATCTGGCCGTCCCTGTTTCTAGTGAAGGTAGACGGGATGGCGGGTTTCTCGGTGCATCTTGGCAGCGTTTCGAGTTGGGCTAGGGTCTTACCACCCAGCTTGATGTAGTAGTCCGGAACATACCCCTTCCCGTTCGCAAGGTGGCCCCATACATTGTTGGTGTTGTTGCCCATGATCCCGCCGTAGTTGTAACAGTCAAATGCGTACGAACCCGCCGGGATGCTGCCGTTACTGTTGTAATATTTATTGGGGCCTGCGTAGACCGTTGTTGCTGAGACATCGTAGGTATTTGGGGTCGATCCGGCCACTGTCACGGTTTTGCAGCCCAGACTCTTGTTGGATGAGCCGCCGATGTCCATGGCTGTGGCACACACCGATTGGGTGCCTGTTACTGGTGACTTGAAAGTTGCGTCGAAACCATGGTAGAGACCCTTTCCGTGAACCGCATTGACGTCGGTGCGGAGGGTGTTGGCCGGAACAGAGGCGGCAGCGACGCCGCCCACTGTGATGCTGATCTGAACCGCTTGGCCGATGTTGTTGTCGTCGATCGCCCAACCGGTCACGCGGATGTTACCCGGGCTGGGTGAGTTGGCTGTGTCGAATGTACCGAACGGGGGGACGTTCGTCGGTCCCGGCGCGACGATGTTCACGGTTTTGCAACCCAGGTTTTTATTGGACGAGCCGCCGATGTCCATGGCTACGGCGCACGCCGATTGGGTGCCTGTTACTGGTGACTTGAAAGTTACGTCGAAGCCGTGGTACAGACCCTTTCCGTGAACCGCATTGACGTCGGTGCGGAGGCTGTTGGCAAGAAACGGTTGGACTGCGTAGCCGCCGACAGTCATCCTGATCTCAACCGCTTGGCCGATGTTGTTATCGTCGATCGCCCAACCGGTCACGCGGATGTTACCAGCGCTGGGTGAGGTGGCGGTGTCGAACGTACCGAACGGGGGGACATTCGTCGGGGTGGACCCACATAGTGGCAGACCGAGCTGCCAGAGGTAGTACCCGCCCGCATTGACGTACCAGTCGGTGATGTAACCACGGCCGTCTTTCAGGTGATCCCAGTAGATGTTGCCACTGACAGAATCGCCAGTCTTGTAGCAGTCAAAGGTTTGCGTGCTGCCGGCTGCGGCGGTGCCGACGCTTGGGTAACCGGTCCCAGGGCCGGTACGGATGTAAACGGTTGCCGAGAGTGGCCGGCTCACATCGACGGCTGATGCTGTTGGGCTCAGGCTCATGACGGACCCGGTGACAACTGTCAGGGCGGCAAGCAGGCTGAGCAGGTTTCGGATGAATCGTTTGTTGGTCAGCCACCTGGCTAACCTTGTTCTTGAAATGTGTCTGTGCATGGTAAAAACCTCCATTGGTTGATATCCGATGGGATCAATCCGACCCCACGTGTAGATCCTTGGGCCCCGGAGCCAGCTCTCGCGTCGGGGAAAACTCTGATCTCTAGGACCCTCAGTACACCACCGGGTCGACCCAAACTCAGGGAAAACCCTTACCGGTAGGGTCTTGTCAACCCTCGGGGGTGGCCAATTGCCGGGTCAGTTGGGCTCGGGAGCGGACTCCCAGCTTGGCGTAAATCCTTGTCAAGTGTGTTTCGACCGTTTTGATAGTGATGAACCGGTCTTCGGCGATCTCAGCGTTGCTCAGTCCGCGCGCAACCAGGGCGGCGATCTGGGATTCTGTCTCGGTCAACCCTGTGCTGATTCGCCGGCTGGGCACCTGGGCGCGTTCCTTGGCAGCCGTACTGACATACGCCACCGCACCGACCTGTGCGAAAAGAGCTTCTGCGGCACTGTACGCTTCGACTGCGGCGTTCCGCTCGCCACGCAGGCGGCGCAGCCGAGCCTCCGTCAGTTTGGCGCGCGCCACCATGAAGGGTTCCTCACCTTGTTCCAGTTCGGCGTACGCTTCAGCCATCAGATCAATCGCCTCGTCCGGGCGCTGCTCAGCTCCGGCCAACATAGCTTGCGCCGTGAGTGCCGCTCCGGTGAGAGCGTGGTTGCCGATGCGCCGGGCCGCCGATTCCAACCGGTCGATGACCTGGCCTGCCTCAGCCAGGCCCCTCCTGTTGATCAGGAGTTCGGCCAGGTTCGCATCAGTACGAGTCGGCAGTGACCAGCCCGCAGAGCTGGCCACGGCAGCGGCCTGTCGGAACGCGTCGATTGCAGCCTCCTCATCGCCGCGGGCCAGTGCCAGCAGCCCCCGACGCTCAGCCAGACGCTGGGCTACCCAGTACGGCTCAAACGTCACGGCCAATTCTTCAGCGCGGGTGAGGGCCTCCGCGGCTTCATCGAGGCGGTCCACCCAGATCAACACCTCCGCCAGGTTCGCAAGGCCCTGAATGAGTTGGAGTGGGCGACCGGTCTGTTCGGCCCATGAAATCTGTTCGCGAGCCCACATCTCGGCCTGTTCCGGATGCCCTGACCACAGCTCAACCCACGGGAGGTTATGAACCGTGAAGGCCAATGCTTCGTAGGCACCTTCGTTGACCGCATCCCGATATACATCCAGCAGGAGCACCCGAGCCTCCGCAAGCCTGCCGCAGTCCTTCATGATCCGGCCCAGGTGCAACCCGCAGCGCAGTGCGACGTATCGGGGTGTATGCTCCAGTTCTGCGGCCAGAGCCCTGTCAACCAACGCTTGGTCGTACAGTCCGTCCCTAACGAATCGGAAAAGAATCATGCCGAGGGTGGTTTCTGTGGACAGGTGCGGGTCGGGATCGTCGACCGCGTTAAGTAGTTGCAGCGCGGTCTCCGTATCGGCAAGAGCCGCCCCCAGATCAAACGCGGAAGCCAAAGTGCCCCGTGTCAAGTAGATTCTTGCACGCAATTGAGTGTCACCAGTCAGTGTCAAGGCCTCGTCAAGCATGGCCCCCATGGCCTCGCGGCTGAGTATACCGGTGATGGCGAGGGCACTGCGCACGTACAATTCGATTACACGGGCCCTGATGGTGTCGTCTTGCGCCTGGTCCATGATCTCTTCCAGTAAGGCCACGGAGGCATCCGCGTCCCCGGCCCTTTCCAGATAGTCCACCTGTTGTAGCGCCAATTCGACGGCTTGGTCTGGGTTGTTCGGCGGAGCGGATGAGCGCGCCAGGCTCAGCAACTCACTGGCCTGGGCATACGCACCCCGCTTTGCGGCCAGGGTGGCGCCCTCGACAAGCGCCGCCGCAACCGCCTCGTCTGGTCCCGTTGCTGCCAACGCCAAATGGTGGGCCCGGATCTCAGGGTCTTGTGTGACCGCCGCGAGGCGTTTATGGGTTGCTTGCCGGGTTGGCGGGACGGCCCGCCGTACCACTGCCGAGGCCAGCAGCGGGTGTGTGAACCGGACATTGTCTTTGTGCCACTCCAACAGACCAGCCTGGCGCGCCTCGACGACAACGTGCCACGCCTCGGGAACGATTTCAGCCAACTGCCTCATGGAAATTTGCCGTGACAAGGCCAAAGTTAGTAGCGTGTCACCCCATTCCGGAGGGGTTCCGGCCAATCGGGCCTCCACCAGACCGCTGAGGGAGTCGGGGAGCAAGTCTTCTGCCGTCTGTAAGGATGCGTCACCCAAGGCGCGTGCCAGTTCCAACGCGTACATCGGGTTACCACCGGAACGATCCATCACCCACGTCAAAGACGGCACGGGGAGTGTGAGCCCGAGACGCTTTTGTATCAAAGCAAACACTGCTTCCCGATCCATCGGGCCCAGTTGGATAACTGTGGGTTGCATCCCGTCAAGTTCCAGTGGGTCGGGCATATCGGAATCCGAATCCAGGCGTTGAGACACCAGTACTGCCAGGTCGGCTTTGCCCAGGCGGTGCAACGCGAACCGCAGTGCCGCCAGCGATGATGGGTCCACCCATTGCAGGTCGTCGATCACGATCAGAACGGTGCGGTCCTGCGCCATGTTTGTCAGTACGGTTCGCAAGGCGACCCCGACCACCCGGATGCCACCCGGGTTCTGTGCCGGGGTGGGGGCGTCGGTTTCCAACAACAGGGCGGCCTGCAGTGCGGAGCGTTGGACCGCGGGCAGTCCGTGCAGCGCGTCAGGGCCGATCCCGTCGAATAGATCACCCAGGGTGGAAAATGTCAGGTCCCTCTCGGACTCCAATGGACCGGCGCTGAGAACCGCAGCGCCCGGGTTGCGGCTCACGAACTGTGCCGACACCGCCTTGAGCAACGTTGTCTGGCCCATGCCGGCCAGCCCTTCTACCATGACCGCGGCGAACTGGCCTGGCTGTCCCGACAAGCCGTCGAGAATGGCCCTAACCTCGCGGTCCCGACCCAGTGTGTCCGGCTTCATCCGCCAGCCGTGCTCACTGTCGGGAACAACCTCAACTCTTCGCATCATCATTGATACTCCTTGTTTCGTCTGACAGTGTTGGGTCCCCTGACGCGGATTTCCGCACAAGTGGGTGTACGGAAATCCGCGCACTGGGAGGGGGCCCCTCCAGCCCCTGATACATATCCTTGTTGACAACAGCCTGCTTTCGCGTCGGGGAAACCCCTGATCTTCCCGGGCTCGCAGATGCCCCAGGTTGGGCCCCGGCATCGGGGAAAACCCCGACATACGGGCTTGGTCAGCCACGATCCTGTTCCGCGAGGTGCCGCGTCAGCTGGGCTCTGGACCGAACACCGAGCTTGGTGTAAATCCTTGTCAAATGTGTTTCAACGGTCTTGACGCTGATGAATTGGTCGGCGGCGATCTGGGCATTCGTCAGCCCGCGCGCCACCAGGTCGGCGATCCGCGACTCCGTCTCGGTCAGCCCGGGACTCCCGGGCCGGATCGGGGTCTGGGAACGATCCGCGGCCGCCGCGCGGGCCCATCCAGCCGCACCCACCTGGGTGAACAAGGCTTCGGCCTCACCGAAGGCGTCGACTGCCGCCTTCCGCTCACGGCGGCGGCGCAGGAGGCGCGCCTCGGCCAGCTTTGCGCGGCCCAGCAGGAACGGTTCCTCGCCTAGTTCCAGTTCGGCGTACCCCTGAACCATCAAATCGCCTGCCGCGTCCAGGCGTTGTTCCGTCGCGGCCAGCGTGGCTCGAACCGTGAGCGCCGCACCGGTCAACGAGTGGTGGCCGACGCGCCGCGCGGCCGATTCCAGCCGGTCGACGACCTCCGCGGCCTCGGCGAGGGCGCCACTGTTGACCAGGGTTTCGGCCAGTTCGATATCGGTACGCAGCGGCAGCGTCCAGCCGGCGGAATCAGCCACAACGGCGGCGTGACGAAAGGCGTCGATCCCCGCCGCGTCATCGCCGCGGGCCAGTGCGAGCAACCCCCGCCGCCCGGCCAGATGCCGGTCGGCCCACATGGGGTCGCAGGCCACAGCCAATGACTCGGCCTCGCGGAGCGCCCCGGAGGCTTCGTCAAGGCGGTCCAGGTGGGTCAGGACCTCCGCCAGGTTAGCCAAGCCCTGCAACCGTTGCAACGTGTGCCCGGTTTGTTCGGACAAGGTAATTTGTTCCCGCGCCCACGTCTCCGCCTGGTCGGGCCGACCGGACCACAGTTCGAGCTGGGGGAGGAAACCCACGATGAATGGCAGCGACTCGTACGCACCCTCCGCGACCGCCGACTGGTAACTATCCATCAGGAACACGCGGGCTTCCGCGAACTGGCCCCTGTCCCTCAGAATCCGGCCCAAGGTGACGGCGCAGCGTTCCCCGACTTGCGGATTCGGGTGCACGCGTTCCACGGCCAGGGCCCGTTCGACCAACTCCTCGTCGAACTCTCCGTGGCGCAGGAAGCGCACAAGCGTCAGGCTGATGGCAGTTTCCACGAACATGTACGGGTCGGGGTCCGGGATCGAGTCGAACAGGTCCAATGCGGTGCGATAGTCGGCAATGGCCTGATCGAGGTCGAACGCTCCGGCGAAAGAGCCCCGGGTTCCGTGGATCAGCGCCCGTACCTGCTCGTCGTCGGTCAACTCCAGGGCCTCGTCCAGCATCGGTATCGCGTCCACCCCGCTCAACGTACCGGTGGCGACGACCGCTGTCCGGACATACAGTTCGATGGCGCGCGCCCTCAAGGTGTTGTCGCTGGCCTGGTCCTTCACCTCGGCCAGCAAGGCCTCGGAGGCCTTGACGTCCCCCGCCCGCTCCAGGAAGTCGGCCTGCTGCAGCGCCCGCTCGTGCGACTTGTCGCGGTAGTTGAGCGGAGTGGCCGAGCGGGCGAGACCCATCAATTCCGCCGCCTGGGCTGTCGCCCCCCTGGCCGCTGCGAGTACGGCGGCCCCGGCCAGCGCCTCCGCGATCGCCTCATCCGGCCCGGTCGCCGCCAGGGCGAGGTGGCGGGCCCGGTTCTCCGGGTCCAGTGACGCCGCCGCCAGGCGTTGATGGGCGGCACGCCGCGCGGGCGGTGCCGCCCGCCGTACCACCGCCGACGCCAGGAGCGGGTGTACGAACTGGACATTGTGGCCGCGCCACTCGACCAGGCCGACTTGCTGGGCGGCGCCGACAACGTCGAGCGCCCCTGGCACGATATCGCTCAGTTCATCCGTGGAAATGTGACGTGACAAGGCGAGGGTCAGCAGGGTGTCACCCCATTCCGGCGGGGTGCCGGCCAGCCTGGCATCCATCAGGCCACTCAGCGAATCCGGCAGGAAGTCCTCGGCGACTTGGACCGGGGAGGCTGAAATGGCCCGCGCCAGTTCCAGAGCGTACAGCGGGTTGCCGCCGGAGCGTTCCGTCACCCAGGCCAGAGTCGGTACGGCCAGAGTCAGGCCCAAGTGGTCCCGTACGATCGCGAAGATCCGCTCCTTGTCGAGCGGACCCAGCGGCACGTACGACAGCCGCGGTTCGGTACCCTGGTCCAGTTCCAGCGGATCGGCATGGTTGCGGTTCGCCAACAGTACGTCCACGTTCGCCTCGCCCAGGCGGTGCAGCGCGAACCGCAGCGCCGCCACCGACGCCTCGTCCGCCCATTGCACGTCGTCTATCATCATCAGTACGTTCCCCGCCTCAGCCAGCCGGGTCAGTACGGTGCGCACCGCCGTACCCACCAGGCGCACACCGCCGGACTGCGTCGGCGGCGCGGTGGCGGTGTCCCGCAGCAAGGCCGCGTCCAGCGCGGTCTGCTGCACCTCCGGCAGCCCGCACAGCGCGTCGGAGGCGAGTTGGCCGAACAGATCGCCCAAGGTGGAGAACACCAGGTCTCGTTCGGATCTGAGTGGCTCGGCCTTGAGCTTCACGACGCCGTGCCGGTCGCCGAGCAGCTGCGCCGAGGCCTCCCTGAGCACAGAGGTCTTGCCGATGCCGGCCGGGCCTTCAACCACGACGGCGTTCAACATCCCGGGACGCCGTGTCAATCCGGTCGCGATGGCGTCTAGTTCGGGATCCCTTCCAATGGCAGGTCTAGGCACCCCGCCAGCATATCCAATAGGAGTGTGCGATGCCAATTTATGTCCGGGTAGCGGAACCATCCCGACCGCATCCTGCCGTCCCCCCTGTCATCCTGCCGTCCCGACCTGTCATCCTGCCGTAGGTAGGCAGGATCTAATCGGTTTCAGTGAGATCCCGCCTCGCGGCAGGATGACTTAAAGGAACCGGAAGTCACTGTCTCCAGCCGTTTCCCTTTGTCATCGGTATGTCGGCCCTTGGCCCGCACAACTCCCAAATGTAGGGGTTTTCCCTGATGCCGACGTCAAGGCACTCGTACAGGGCGGCCCCCAAAGATGGGGGGTTTCCCCGACGCGGGAGCAGGTTCCCAGCCGCAATGATATAGGTGGAGTCGGAGCCAGGCCCTCGCACAGGAAGGAGATCACCCAGTATGTACGCAGAGCAGTACGATCTCCTCCTTGGTAAGGCGAGTGGCCATCACGGATGCGGCGCTGGTTGCTGCCACCCTGGGGGCGGAACACCTCCCGCCTGCCCTTTCTTGCACCGCTGAGGCAGCACCAGCGCCCATCTCCGTGACGACGCCGATGGGATTTGGAGTATCCGTTACCGGTCCCAGGCAATCGGGCGTACTTCCCGCTCCGTCGTCGGAGAAACCGCCAGGAGGATCTCATCTTCATCGGTTTGGGGAGGTCCTGCCTAGCGGCGATCATTAAATCAATGAAGATACATTTGCGCAATGGACCTCCGTCCTGCTGCCTGGTTTTCAGGTATCGCAGCCAACCCAAGACAACCTCCTCACACTGGGCCGCCTCGCCTTCAGGAGGGGTTTTGCATGACCAAAAGATGACCGTACGGCGGGCTGGTCACGGTTGCGAGGTGTCTGGCTGTTCAGATTCTGTGTCTGCCGGAACCCAGACTCCGTTGAAGACTACGTTGTCTGCTAGTTGGGTGATGGGTTCTTTGAGGACCACGTGGGGACTGGAGAAACAGACGTGCGCCATGTGGTGGCGGTCGGGGGCGGGTATCCAGTAGTCGATGTTGAGCAGGGGCACCTCGGAGGCGCCAAGGTCTTCGTTTCCGTGTCCCAGGTGTGTGTGGCGCAGAATGGTGTCACCGGCCACGTTGATTCGGAATACTTCTTCGTTTGGTCCTGCTTTGCCAAGTAGGTAGTCGGCGACTTGGTTGAGGTGGGATGTTCCGCCTGTTTCTTGTCCGAAGTCGTGGAAGTACGACACCACGCTGAGGGCTGCTGCTGCGTCACGGGTGCGGGTTAGTAGGAAGTACATGCGGGTTCCGTTGGAGGATGCGGCCTTTTCGGCGGCCCGTGATAACCAGGTGCGCATGTCGCGGCGTACGGCGGCTGACCGGTCGTCAAGGGTGCGCGTTTGCGTGGCCACCAGCGATTTGATTTGTTCTTCTCGTCGTACGGGATCGGTGCAGTCGATTCGGCCCCATTGTCCGTCCAGGCGTAACTGGAATGCCGTGACGTCGGTTGCGGGGTTGGGTTGCGCGGACAACGCTTCCAGCATGTCGGGGTCGATGGGGGTGAAGTCCAGGAATCCGACCATGGTGGCTACTGGTACCCGTAACGCGCTCGGGCCTGCGGGGTCGATGACCAGGTCGGCCACGTCGTCAAGGTGTTGGCTGAGGAACGCTACGACGGCGGCACCATGTTGGATGATGAAGTACGCCCCGGATTCGTGGCCTAGGAATCTTTCCATGGTGTCGGCTGAAGAGAACAGGCAGAAGTCTGGTGTCCCGTCATCGTCGGGTGTGTTGAACAACCTGGTTTCCATGCCACCGTCCGGACCTGGTAGTACGGGTACCAGTACCACGTCGTCCGCCATTGCGTCCAACACGTCTGCCATGTCGCCTGCTGTCAGTGCCGCCGCCAATGATTGGGAGCCGAGTTCTCGGATGGCGGCCACGGGCATCGTTGACCCGGATGACCAGGTTTGCGGGGCACCCCCGGGTTCGGCCAGGCGGAACACGGTTGTTGAGGAGAACTGCGCTGTTCCGCTGGCCAGTGTGGCACCTGATTGAACCGGGCTTGGAGTGTCGTCTAGGATGACTGACCCGATGACTGGTCCCAACCCGTCCGGTATCTCGGGGATGGTACGAATCACACTGTTGGGGTCAACATTGGTGTCGCCAGGTGCGAACACCCAGTCGGGCTGGAACCCGTTTGGCTCAGTCATGAAGTCTCCAAACCCTGTGGTTTACGGGACCTGGTTGCGGGGTATGCCCGGATCGGGTGGCGCGTCTTGACCTGTGCCGTTCAAAGCGTCCGCGCCTTGTTGGTCGACTTGTCTCCAGGCGTCCGCCAACCCCAGTGAGGCTTGCGACAATGAACTGATCGCTTTGGCCATCTTCTGGCGTTTGTCATCCCAGTTGTGCGCGAAATCATGCACAGCGGATGACAACCCGGGGTGACCCACCGCTGCAGCGATCTGGTCACTGTTTGAATTGGCATTGTCGAACTCAGTGGCGACAGTGCCCAGATTGTCACCCAAACCCTGGATGGCGTCCACATCAATCACCATGGTGGCCATCAGGTACCTCCGATCCTTGAGAACACGTAACTAACAATCGCACCAGGGGAGCCAGTGACGAAACCTTTGCACCCCTGGCACTGCTGATACCCACCAGCCTCGGTGACGCCAGGGGGACGTCACCGGCTGGTGGGCTCAAATGCTGAACAGTGCGATTAACCCGACAGTTGGGCGCCGAACTGGTTGTCCATGTTCTCGACCTGGTCGGCGTACTGGGTCAGGAATTGACCCAGCGGCCCCAGGCTTTGATTGACGTTGGCCAACGCCTGGGACAGTTGCTGGAACTGTTCCGAGTACGCACCAGAGGCCGCCGCCGTGGTGAACCCAGAGCCAATCAATCCGTTGACAGCGCCTTGGGCGGCTGTGATCTTCTCTCCGATATCGCCTTGGATGCCCACCAACTGCGATCCGACCGACCGCATCTGCTCGGGTGTATAACCATATGCATTTGCCATATTATTCCTCCACATTGCACGTCCTTCCCAGTATGGGAAGGGACTGAATCAAGATCTAGCCTAACACGTGAATCGTCATCCGAATAACGGAAACAGGGCCGAGTCACTGATTCGCGCTAGAAGATTCTGGGGTAGGCTGAGAAGACGATCCAATCAATCAGCCAAGAGCAGACAACTACCCCTGTGAGGAGGGAAGGTTATGTCGTATAGACCGTCTGACTGGAGCGCATTAGGGTACGGGTCTGGTACCTGGTGACCCGGAGATAGTGCGTGCCGGTGGGCAGCACTATGTGCAAACCGCTGACTCGATGCACAATGCGGCTGCAACACTGCGGGCGTTGAACGCTGGTGCGTCGTCTGGTTCCAAATCGGTTGAGGCGCTGAAGAAAGATTGCGCCCAGGTGTTGTCTGATGTGGAGAAGGCTGAGAATCGTTACCGTGAGGCTGGGAACGCGTTGATTGATTATGCGTACGCGTTGGACGCGGCGCAAGCCATCACGTTGCACGCTTTGATTGCGGCGCAGAATGCGTTGGAGGCGGCGACTGCGGCGCGTCGGTCGGCGGCGACGTATGATCGGATGGCGTTGGATGCGCATGGTTTGCAGGATACTGAGGAGCAAACCCGGTGTGCCCGGTTGGCGGGGTCGTATCGTTCGGATGCTGCTGAGTATGACGCCCAGGTGGCCACGCAACGCCAGATCGCCGCACAGGCGGTGGCTGACAGGGATGCCGCGGCGAACCGGGCGATGGAGCGTATTCAGCAGGCGACGTCTCAGGATGGGTTGAAGGATTCCTGGTGGGACGACTGGGGTGCGAAGATCACCACGATTATCGCGGATGTTGCCCAGTGGGTGGCCACTATCGCTGGTGTGTTGGCGATGTTGTTGTGTTGGGTACCCGTGCTGGGGCAGGCACTGCTGGCCATCGCAGCGATCGCTGGGATAGTGGCGGCGGTGGCGAACATTCTCTTGGCGGCCACGGGAGAGCGTTCGTGGACTGAGGCACTGATCTCCATTGGGTTCGCGGTCCTGGGCTGTGTCGGACTTGGTGGATTGAAGGGTGTTCTGGGCGCCCTTAGAGCCGGTGCAGGATTCGTGCGCGGTGGCGGGCTGGCCAGCATGGGCGCGCGGGGGCTGGCAAGCGGCATCAGAGGCCTTGGCGGGGAAGGTGCGTCAAGCCTGATGGCAGTCGTCCGGAATAGGCTATCTGTTGCGCAACGCCACGTTGAGAAAACCCTGGGGGATGCCCTTAACCCCAGCGAGTTTGTTGCCAAGGTAGTCAAGGAGTATGGAATAAACCTGCGGGGGTCAGGGCAGAAGATTGAAGTATCATTCAGCGAAGTGCTGAATGCTGGTAATCCTGGGCGTGTATATGAAGTTGCACCGCAGATCATCCACATTGCGAATCTGTCGCACTTTGCATCATCCGATGAGCTGGCTCTTACTATTGCTCACGAGTTGAACCATTGCCGAGCATATTTGAAGGGGCTTACTGGACCAGCTGTCACTGAAGATGCCGCGTACGCGGCTGAAAATGCACTACGTGACTGGATTAATGGGCTAAGGTAGGCAGGCATGAGTAGTATCGAGTGGTTTGACGGTGGGGATGCGGACGCCATTTATGGGCTGTTGGGGCAAGAGTATGAGCATCCCACTCGGCTGCTTCCAGCACTTTGCCCAGTATGTGGACAACTGGGAGTACACTTGGCCTTTCACGCCTGGTATGACACTCGACCGTCTCGGGGAGGTGGATGGGCCTGGTGCTCCTCTTGCCATGGTTATGGGCATGGCTCATGGGTTGTGCCGGTTTGGTGGCGTAATATCCCTGGGGTATCGATTCACGACTTGACGTTTTCTCCTGGCACACTGGACGACCGCGCTGCACTGGTCGACGAACATTGGAACCTCCTGGTTAATGAGTTGGAACGTGTAACGACCTGACCAATCTCACCCGGTCTACAATTCCGGTCTTGTGCCCTTGCGGTGGCGAACCGGGCTGCCGTGCGCCCACGAGACGAGGCTGACCGGGGCCAACAGGGTTAGTAAGGTGGTAGCATGAGCTGTACCGCTTAGCATGATATCGACACGGACGCCATCTATGCACTGTTGGGGCAACAGTGGGAGCACCCAAGTCTTCCAGCTCGTTGCCCCATATGCAGCCAGTCTCGAGTCCATTTTGCCTTTCATTCGTGGGACGATACTCACCCTTCTCGGGGCGGCGGGTGGGCGTGGTGCTCAGCTTGTTATGGCTATGGCCATGGCTCATGGATTGTGCCGGTTTGGTGGCGCAATATTCCTGGCGTTTCTATTGATGACTTGACGTTCGCGCCGGACAGACTTGATGACCGATCGTCGCTGGTCGATGAGCATTGGAATGACCTCGTTGGTGAGTTGGAACGGGCAGTGATCTGATCAGCCTGACTCGTGGTTCCAGACAGCGTGGGGAACTCCTCGACGACATGCTAACATGATCCTGTCGATTCCCTCTAAGCACAAGTCAGGGGTCATTTCAGTGACTGTCACCTTTTCTGACGCGGCCTTTTTGGACCCGCTACTTACGTTCGATGCTGGTGTGGCTGCCATAGACATGTTCACGTTGAAGAAGGCTGGTGAAGTGGTGAGCATGTTGGGTGACGACATTCGTTTGCCCGTACTGGCAGACATCAGCGTCCCTGGGGTGTTCGATGATCTTTGCAGTATCGAGGTTCTCGGCTCGCCACCAATGGTGACGGCAACGATTGACACCAGGAAGATGACGTGGAATGTTGCTACTGGGGCCCCGACCCGGTCGGTTTTCACGGATTATTTGGGTCGGCGTTACGCGGTGAAGGTGGAAAGCTGGAAGGTCGCGTTCGTGGGAGATATTGCTTGTACGATCATGCCTGCTAAACTCGATAATGGTTATTCTCTGGATGTGTGGTTCGCCGAGTTTCCGGAACCGTTTCTGCGCTCGCTTGGGTTCTTCGGGTTGTATGCGGAAGCGACCGGGATCACTGGTGTGGTCAGTGAGCACAGGCATGATAGTTACTTGGCGGCGGACTGGATCACGGTGCCTGCGCAGCAGATCAAGTGGAAACGGAAAATGCTGGAGATTCTGGCGATTAACAAGCGAGTGCTTGACGATGTTGAGCAGCGCTTCTACATGGGATTGGATGAGACGTGAGTACGGGTCAAAGCCGAGACGCAGATCATTCGTGGGATGTCTGCGAAGAAGCCGTTGAAGACGTACTCTTTCGGTGCGAACCACCCGGTGGTGATGTGGCTGGCGCACCCGGAGTCAAACCTCCCGTTCGCCGTCACCGCGACAACCGCCGATGCTTGGCTGGACCCCGACGGGCAGGTGTCGTTCGCAGACGACGCATTCACCGGATGATTGGGCGGGACAAGGTAGGTGCGTGAAGCTGATGGCTGATGAGAATGATTTCCTTCGTGTGTTGACAGATTTGGAGGCGGTGCGGGCGAGGCCTGACATGTACATCGGCACCACTGGGCCGAAGGCGTTGTGGGAGCTGGTCAAGATGGTGCTTGATTTTTGTGTGGGTACGGATGGGCCGATCCCCAGCGGCGCCAAACAGGTTGAGATTGCACTGTATTCTGATGGCGGGGTGTGTATCCGGGATGACGGGCAGGGTCTTTCGGTTGAGGCAAGCGGTCGTATGGGGCGGGAAGATGAGCCGTGGGTGATGGTGGCGCTGACAACGGTTTGGGTTCCTGGTGGTTTTCCTGGTGCTGGTTTGGGTATTGTGAATGGGTTGTCGAGCGAGATGGTGGTGTCGGTCGAACGGGATGGTCATTCGTATTTGGCCAGGTTCAGTAACGGCGAACCTGAGGGCCCACTGGAGCGGGTCAGTGATCATCGTACGATCATTGGTTTCACGATCCCGGATGGTACGTCGATCAGCTTCTGGCCACGAACGGACGTTTTCACTGAAGGCTTTGACAGGGGTTTTTTCGACGAACAGTTGGTTGCGTACTCAACTGAACATCCGGATGTGACATTCCAAGTGATCGACTGTGACCCGGCGGGGCTTGATACCGCCATAGCCGATGCTACCCAGGTCGTTGTGGAGTTTCATGGTGTGTTCCCACAACCGGCCGCGGTCGCGTTGCGTGTGACGGATCCAGGTGATGTGGACGAGTTCCGGCGACTACTCGTCATCGAGGGGGTCAGTGACGGGCATTGCATGTGTGCGGGGGATTTGTTGATCAAGTGGTTCGACCGTGCTGGGGAGCCTTTGGCTGCGGCCACGTTGCATCACGGTACGCATTTGCGTTGGCAGGGTTGGAGCGGTGACGGGTGGCTGTTGGACAGCCAGAAAGTTGTTGGATGGTTGACCGCCCATGGTGTTCCTGATATGGAGGCGATGAGGATGGATACGACCAGGTACTCGGTTTGCCTGGATCGATGTGATGCTCCGGGTGCTGGTTTGATCAGGTTGATTCACCAGACATTGGAGGTGGGGGTTACCCGGGCGCGGGAGATGATCAGAACCGGAGATGTCGTGTTGTTTGAGGGTTCCGCGGTGCAGGTGTTCAAGTCACGCGGGGATGTTGAGGCTGCTGGTTTTGGGTTCCACGTCGTGCCGGAGTTTCGGTACTGAACCTTGTGACAGGTGGAGGTGTAGTGCTGCATGGCATAGGGTGGCGGTATGCGGATTAAGTTGAATCTGGCGGGTCGTGATGGTGTGGCTCCGGTGGCGGTGACGGCTGATGGTACGGCGACGGTGGGTGATGTGGCGGTGTCGTTGCAGGCCGGGTTGACGCAGGTACCGGTGCCGGCGGGACAGGTGTTGACGTTGCAGGTGTTGTCGGATGAGGGTGAGGTGACTGGTGTGTTGTCCCCGCGTTCGATGTTGGGGGATGCGGGTTTGTATTCGGGGCAGCGGATTCGGGTGGTTGAGTGGGTGGAGGCTGACACCGGGTCGGGGTCGTCGGCTCCGGCCCGGTTGCGGGTGATTGGTGGTCCGGGGATCGGGTTGGTTTTCCCGTTGCGGTTCGGCCCGAATTTGGTGGGCCGGGACCCGGATCAGTGTGATGTGGTGTTGGGTGATGATTCGGTGTCTCGCCGCCATGCCCGGTTCACGGTGTCTGACAAGGTGACGGTGCAG
>Ga0209628_10001231_pt1 | contig 16313 bp, 18 predicted proteins | sample TergutCu122P4_FD_187285 | JGI IMG/M metagenome (GOLD analysis project Ga0209628, IMG submission 187285) | Cubitermes ugandensis P4 segment gut microbial communities from Kakamega Forest, Kenya - Cu122 P4 (SPAdes) (version 2) | ecosystem: Host-associated > Arthropoda: Insects > Digestive system...
GCGATGGGCATGTCGACCGCATCGGAAAGCTACTCGACAAAATACGGGAAGAAGGATTTACCGCCGGATTGGGCGCTCACACGATTGATTCGCTGATAGCCTGTAAAGAGCAAGGCATTATCCCCGATTATTACATGAAAACGATGCACCACGACCAATATTGGTCGGCTCATCCGCGCGAATATCGTGTACCTTTCGAGCAAGACGGCCCTAATAACCTCGACCACAACAAATACCACAACAACCTCTTTTGCGGCTTCCCTGAGCGGACAAACGAATTTGTTAAAGAGTCGACCGTACCTGTAATGGGATTCAAAGTGTTAGCCGCCGGCGCCATTGAGCCGGAAGACGGTTTCCACTGGGCTTTCAATAATGGAGCAGATTTTATTTGCGTCGGCATGTTCGATTTTCAGATAGTAAACAATGTTAATATTTGCCTCGACACGCTACGGAAAATAGAAGAAAACAACTCCCGTCAGCGAGCTTGGTTCGGATAAAACAATTATTACATACAAACATTATCCGTTTATAAATAATTAACAATTTTTCGCTTCTGAAAAGAAAGAAAATGCCACACTATTTGAGAAAGAAGTGTTAATTTTGCAGAAATCAAGATTTCGAATGACTTTCTTAATTAACTTAGTGGATACATACCTATTGATATGGCAAAAGAAATAAAATTTAGTTTGGTTTACCGGGATATGTGGCAAGCATCAGGTAAATACCAGCCTCGCGTTGACCAATTGAAACAGATTGCTCCAGTTATCATCGACATGGGTTGTTTTGCGCGCGTTGAAACAAATGGCGGCGCTTTCGAACAAGTCAATTTACTTTATGGAGAAAACCCTAATAATGCAGTACGTGGATTTACGGCTCCTTTCAATGCCGTCGGGATTCAGACGCACATGTTAGACCGTGGATTAAACGGACTTCGCATGAACCCTGTTCCCGCAGACGTCCGTAAATTAATGTACAAAGTAAAACATGCCCAGGGAGTCGATATTACCCGAATCTTTTGCGGTTTGAACGATCCTCGAAACATCATTTCCTCCATACAATATGCTAAAGAGGGAGGAATGATTCCGCAAGCCGCTTTATGTATCACTCATTCGCCTATACATACGGTCGAATACTACGCAAAATTAGCAGAGCAATTGATTGAAGCCGGAGCGGAAGAAATTTGTTTGAAAGACATGGCCGGAATAGGTCGCCCGTGCAGTATCGGTCGAATCATCAAAAGTATTAAAACACGCCATCCGAAAATTACCATTCAATATCACGGACATACCGGTCCCGGATTTTCTGTAGCTTCCATGTTGCAGGCAGCCGAAAATGGCGTAGACATATTAGATGTGGCCATGGAACCCTTGTCCTGGGGAATGGTTCATTCGGATGTAATTACCATTCAGACAATGCTGAAAGATGCAGGATTCTTGGTTCCGGATATCAATATGGAAGCTTACATGGAAGCACGCCACTTGACACAAACTTTTATGGATGATTTCCTTGGATATTTTATCGATCCGGGGAATAAAATCATGACTTCATTGCTGATCGGTTGCGGCTTGCCCGGAGGTATGATGGGTTCCATGATGGCCGATTTGAAGGGCATGCACAACGCCATCAATCTCGCCCTCCGCCAACAAGGAAAACAAGAAGTTACTTTGAATAACCTACTTGTTCAAGTATTTGATGAAGTCGCATATATATGGCCGATGCTGGGTTATCCGCCGTTGGTAACTCCGTTCAGTCAATATGTCAAAAATATCGCATTGATGAACATTTTCGCCATGGCAAAGAATGAGCCTCGTTTCTCAATAATTGATAAAGACAGTTGGAATATGATTTTGGGAAGAATGGGTAAACTGCCCGGAGCTTTGGCTCCTGAAATCGTCGAACTTGCCAAAGCCAACGGACTCGAATTTTACGAGGGCAATCCGCAGACATTGTTCCCCGATGAATTGGAAAAATTCAAAAAAGAAATGGCTGAAAACGGTTGGTATGAAGGTCCTGATCAGGAAGAATTATTCGAATTTGCCATGCACGACCGTCAATATCGTGATTTCAAATCGGGAGTAGCTAAAAACCGCTTCAATCAAGAATTGGAACAGGCGAAGGAAAAAGCCGGTACGCCAATTTTTGTAAAACGTCCGGTAGTGGAAATACCGATGTTTGATTTCGAAAAAATCTTGAAAGAATACCCAAACGCTAAACCTGTACATGCTCCTTGCAGAGGACAAGTGTTTTGGCAGTATGATTTGAAAGATATTTCTACCGCACCCTTTGTAGGTACTACTATCAAAGAACACGATATATTGTGTTATATCGAAGATAGCTACGGCGTCGAACCTGTCCCTGTCGGATATGGCGGCACAATCGTTGGAACGTATGCCAAACAAGGAGAGCAGGTTCAAAAAGGACAAGTTTTGGCGTTTATGAGTTGATAAGAGGCCGTTTGCGACGAATCGCCTATTTTCAATTGCGATCGAATTTTTATCATGCATAGTTAGAGAAAGTAAGAATTTGAACTTTAACAAAGAGTTTTTACAAAGTTTTTTATACATTTGAGGCTAAATTCTTTAAACGATGATTTCAGTTTATAATATTAAGCCTAAATTTCAGGCGTTTTTGCGCCCTGTTCTGGATATGCTTTATAAAGCAGGCATAACAGCTAATCAAATTACGGTCGGTTCACTTGTTTTATCCTTAATAATCGGCGTTCTGTTTTGGTTTGCAGATATTTACCATGCTTTTTTCCTGGCATTGCCCATCGGACTTTTTTTGCGTATGGCTTTGAATGCTTTAGACGGCATGATGGCTCGCATCTATAATCAACAATCAAAAAAAGGAGAATTGCTGAATGAATTGGGAGATGTTGTATCGGACTTGTTCATTTATTTTCCGTTATTAATATTCGCCCAATCAGCTCTGTATCTTGTTGTTATATTTATATACCTAAGCATAGTAAATGAATTTTCCGGTTTGTTGGGAAAAGTTATATCAGGACAAAGGAGATATGAAGGTCCTATGGGAAAAAGCGACCGTGCTTTCGTGATGGGACTATTTGGATTACTTTGCTTTTTTCATGTTAATCTTACTCCGTATTTAATTTACATATTCATAATTATTAATTTCCTGCTTATTGTCAGTACGTCAATTCGCGTCAAAAAAACATTGAAATCAAATGGATAGAATATTTCACTTAAAGATTTTTGAGAACAATGATATTTTAATCATTGTCGGATTAATTTTTGCGATACTGAGTATCGTTTCCATTGGCCTTTTTATTTTTGGCAAAATCAAGCCTAATGCCAATATCAAAGAGTTGAAAGACCGCACCAAATCTTGGTGGTTTATGTCGGTCATTTTTGTCGGAGCTACGATTTTCAGTACCAAAATATCATACGTGGCTATTGCTTTCCTTTCGTTTGTGGCTTTTCGGGAAATGTATTCCCTGTTAGGTTTCAGGCATTCCGACCGCAGGGCTATCTTTTGGGCATTCATGGCGATTCCGATACAATATTATTTAGCTTATGCAGGATGGTATGGTGCTTATATTATATTTATTCCGGTGGTAATGTTTTTACTTTTACCTTTGCGATTGGTTTTAAAGGGAGATACCCAAGGCATTATCAAATCCATGGCAACTTTACAATGGGTTTTGATGCTAACGGTTTTCGGGATTAGCCATATGGCTTATTTATTATCGCTTCCCGAATTGGATGGTTTCAAAGCCGGAGGTCGTGGATTATTGCTTTTCCTTGTTTTCCTGACTGAAATCAACGATGTGATGCAATTCGTTTGGGGTAAATTGTTTGGAAAACATAAAATTATCCCGAAAGTCAGTCCTAATAAAACATGGGAAGGATTTATCGGAGGCGTTATTTCAACAACAGCAATCGGTTATGCTCTCGGATTCTTAACGCCATTGAGTACATGGTCTTTATTACTGATAAGTTTTCTGATAGCTGCTGCCGGATTTATCGGAGATGTAGTGATGTCTTCAATTAAACGCGATATAGGCGTAAAAGATACCGGAAACGCAATTCCCGGACATGGAGGTGTTTTAGACAGGATTGATTCGCTGGCCTATACGGCGCCGGTCTTTTTTCATTTGATTTATTATATAGCTTATTAGAGGATTGTTACTAAAAAACATGCAAGCATTTTTTTTGAAAATAATCTACTGCGGCATCATCCGTAACTTTTTGAAACTAATTGTTGGAGTTAATTTCGATAAGGCCGATTTTTTGTTGAAAGAAAAACAATTTGTTATCGTAGCCAATCACAACAGCCACATGGATACTATGGCATTGATGGCCTCTTTGCCTTCTTCGATCATACACAAAGTGAAACCGGTGGCTGCCGCCGATTATTTTGGGAAAACAAAGCTCAAGGCAATGTTCAGCAATTATTTTATCAATACTTTACTGATTTCCAGACATGGCGGAGGAAATCCCATTCATAAAATGAAAAAGGCTTTAGACGACGGTTATTCTTTGATTATTTTCCCGGAAGGCTCACGCGGGGAACCGGATAGCGAACAACCCATGAAACCGGGAGTTGCATTGCTGCTTTCTCTTTGCCCTAACGTCAAGTATGTTCCTGCTTATATGTATGGAATGGGGAAAATTATGCCTAAAGGAGATGGTCTAATAGTTCCTTTCAACTCAATTTTAGCGTATGGAAAACCTGCACTTCCACAATCAGATAAGACAAAAGAAATTTTAGTTCAAATTGAAAACGATTTGAATGAACTGAGAGCAAAATATAAACCTCATGAAAAAACAGAGCATCAAGAATAACGACAGTAAATTCCGGCATAATTTCAAATATATGTTTGTTATTACTGCTGTTATTATAGCCATTTCTTCCATTTGGGTAACGCATATATTAGTAAATGATTTAGCTAAAGAAGAACGCAAAAAAATTGAAATTTGGGCGGAAGCGATAAAACTCATGACCACCCAAACTCAAAACTTAGATATAGGCCCTAATCTTTTTAACAAATACGACAACTTAATCTTTAAGTTTATTCAGGGAAATACAACTATTCCATTGCTATTGGTTGAAGAAGACGGTACCGTAATGGAACATCATAACATCAATAATCTTCCGGAACATGGTAAGGATGAATTTTTGCAAAGAAAGCTCGAAAAGTTTAGAAGAACAAATCCCCCCATTATCCTCGATTTTGACGACGGCACTCACCAATATGTTTATTACGACGATTCGACGGTGCTAAAAAGACTGACGATTTTTCCTTATGCGCAATTAGGCGTTGTTTTTGTCTTTATCGTAATCTCGTTTTTGGCTTTACTGAATGCGAAAAAAGCCGAACAAAATAAAGTTTGGATAGGTCTTTCGAAAGAAACGGCGCACCAGCTGGGAACTCCGATATCTTCCCTGATGGGCTGGATGGAATACCTGAAAACGAAAAACGTAGATACTTCCCTTCTCTCGGAAATGAGCAAAGATGTAAATCGCCTGAATATGATTGCCGAACGTTTCTCTAAAATTGGCTCCGACCCCGAACTCGAACCAATGGATGTGAACGAAGCTATTCGTAGTTCTGTGGATTATGTTTCTAAAAGAGTCTCGGAAAAAGTATCTATCAATTGCAATTTCCCAGACCGGCCGTTTTTGGTATTGATGAACGAATCGCTGTTTGGCTGGGTAATAGAAAACCTGATCAAAAATGCGGTAGATGCCATGAACGGAAAAGGAAGCATCGATATCGAAATAATGGAAACCGGAAAATTAATCAAAATAGATATCTCGGATACCGGAAAAGGTATTCCAAAATCGAAGTTCAGCACGGTTTTCCACCCCGGCTACACCACTAAAAAAAGAGGTTGGGGTTTAGGACTTTCTTTAGTAAAGAGAATCATCCAATCTTATCAACACGGCAAAATCTTTGTGCTCAAATCAGAAATAAATAAAGGCACGACTTTCCGCATTGAATTAAGAAAATACAAAGGGTAAAATAAATTAATTTAAAGTAGTTTGCGATTTTTCCATTGTTTTTTCGTACCTTTGCAGGGTTTTACTAAAAATAACCGGAATTGGGAAAGTTTGATCTATATAAAGTTGATTTTAAAAACATGTCTACTGATATTCAAAACATTGAATATAAATTAGATAATGTTTTCTTTTCCAATATTGGGAGCGATGATATCCAAAAAGGAAGACTCACTGTGAATTTAACCGTGAAAAGGATTCAGAAGATGTTTGAATTCAACTTTCACATTGAAGGAACAATTGTTATCCCGTGCGACAGGTGTCTTGATGATATGGATTTCGCCGTTATAACAGACAACAGATTGATCGTAAAACTCGGCAAGGAATATGCCGAAGAGAGCGATGAAATCATAGTTATTCCGGAAGAAGAAGGAGAAATTAATCTCGCATGGTTCATTTATGAATTTATTGTGTTGACAATTCCCATTAAACACATTCATGCTCCCGGAAAATGCAACAAGGCAATGACCTCCAAGTTGAAAAAACATTCGCCTAAGGGCAGTAATGATGACGATGATGATTTTGCAGGAGCAGATGAAAACATTATCATTACTGACGAGGAGGACAGTTCGACAGATCCCCGTTGGGATGCCTTGAAAGGCTTAGTTGAAGATAATAATAATTAAAATAAAACAAAATGGCACATCCGAAACGAAGAACAGGTAAGGCGAGAAAAGGTAAAAGAAGAACGCACGATAATGCGGTATTGCCTACAATGGCAATTTGTGCAAATTGTGGCGCTTGGCACATTTATCACACAGTATGTGGCGAATGTGGTTACTACAGAGGTAAATTAGCAATTGAAAAAGTTGCAGCCGTTTAACGAAGTAGTTCCAACAAATGCTTTTCCAAAAGAAATAGCCCTAAAACAAACTTTTAGGGCATTTTTGTTTTTCCAATATTTTGCTGCTGTTCGGCGTAGTCTCTGACTACGTCGTAGCTAAAAGCAAGTCTCTGACTTGCATTTTTACAAAGCAGAGCTTTGTTTTTAACACAACGTAGTCAGAGACTACGCCGAACCCGAAAAAAGAGATAATATAAAAATAAAAAACAAATGGGTAAAATAAACGCAGTTATAACAGGTGTCGCAGGATACGTTCCCAACTATGTGATGACTAATGAGGAAATTTCTCAAATAGTAGATACTTCCGATGAGTGGATAATGAGCCGCATCGGTATCAAGGAGAGAAGAATCTTAAAGAAAGAAGAAGGATCGGGAGTTTCTTATATGGCAATAAAAGCAGTAGAGGAACTTATGAGGAAAACCGGTTTTGATCTGTTGGAAATCGATGCCGTTGTTTTTGCTACAACAACGCCTGATTACATGATGCCCAATACGGGTGCATTGGTAGCTACCCATTTTGGAATGAAAAACGCTTTTGGATTCGATATGAGCGCAGCTTGTAGCGGATTTATTTACGGTCTGGAAATTGGCTCCGGTCTGATTGTTACAGGCAGATATAAAAAAGTGATTGTCATTGCAGGAGATTTGTTATCTTCAATAACCAATTATGAAGATAGAAACACAGCTCCCATTTTTGGAGACGGTTGTGGCGCTGTACTACTTGAACCAACTACCGAAAATGTAGGGGTAATGGATGCTGTCTTGAGAAGTGATGCAGTTGGCGGAATTAATCATTTGCGTATAAAAGCGGGAGGTTCGGCAAATCCGGCTTCATACGAAACGATCGACAACAAAGAGCATAAAATCTATCAAGAAGGGAAAGTCGTATTCAAACACGCTGTTTCTAATATGTCGGATTCGTGTGTTGAAGTAATGAACAGAAATAACTTGTCGCACGATGATGTGCAGTGGGTTGTTCCCCACCAGGCAAATATGCGTATTATCGACGCAGTAGCAAGAAGAATGGAAGTCCCCACGGAAAAAGTAATGGTTAATATTGAAAAATACGGCAATACAAGCGCCGCAACTATCCCCCTTTGTTTGTGGGATTATGAACCCAAATTGAAAAAAGGCGACAATATAATCTTAACTGCTTTTGGCGCCGGTTTCACCTGGGGAGCAGTATATTTAAAATGGGGCTACAATCCTAAATAAGTGAAAAGTGAAAAACGAAAAGTGAAAAATTAATGACTCTTCACTTTTCGTTTTTCACTTTTCGTTTTTCACTTTTTATGCATAAATCAGGTTTTGTAAATATAGTCGGGAATCCCAATGTAGGCAAATCTACATTGATGAATCTTTTGGTAGGGGAGAAAGTATCTATTATTACCTCGAAGGCGCAAACTACCCGCCACCGCATCATGGGGATTGTCAATACCGAAGATATGCAAATCGTATATTCGGATACTCCCGGAGTGTTGCGTCCGAATTACAAGTTACAGGAAAGTATGCTTAATTTCTCGGAGTCAGCTTTGGATGATGCCGATGTATTGATATATGTAACCGATATGGTTGAAAAAATCGAAAAAAACGATTTTTTCTTGCAGAAAGTACAAAATACCCAAACTCCGGTTCTTTTAGCAATCAATAAAATAGACCTTACGGAACAGAAAGGGCTTGAGAAATATGTCGAAGAATTGTCCAAACTTTTACCTAAAGCCGAGATTATTCCTATTTCCGCATTGAACAAGTTCAATGTTGATTATTTGAAAAAAAGGATTGAGGAACTGCTTCCCGAATCTCCGCCCTATTTCGAAAAAGACGCATTGACAGATAAACCCGCCCGTTTTTTCGTAACCGAAATTATCCGGGAGAAAATATTCCTCTACTATCAGAAAGAAGTTCCTTACTCCACTGAAGTAGTTGTCGAACTTTTCAAAGAGAATGAAAAAATGATTCACATTAAGTCATTGATTATCGTTGAAAGAGATTCACAAAAAGGAATCATTATCGGAGATAAAGGGCTGGCAATAAAAAAAGTAGGTTCGATGGCTCGCAAAGACCTCGAACGTTTTTTTGAGAAAAAAATATTCCTCGAATTATTTGTTAAAGTCGAAAAAGACTGGCGAAACAGGGATAATTTGTTAAGGAATTTTGGTTATAAACTTGAATAATTGAAATCGTGCGTCAGCTATCCCCCTTTGGAGGGGGCAGAGGGAGGATATTGAAAATATCACAAATTTAGTTTTATCATCGAGAACCTCCCCCTGCCCCCCTCCAAAGGGGGATAGCTGACGCACAACACAAACTTCATAAATCATTATGAGTAATTTAGTCGCAATAGTAGGTCGTCCCAACGTGGGTAAATCCACTTTATTTAATCGTTTGACTCAATCCCGTCAGGCAATTGTAAACGAAGAAGCAGGTACCACCCGTGACCGCCAATATGGTAAAGCAGAATGGTTGGGAACAGAGTTTTCCGTTGTAGATACAGGCGGTTGGGTTGTTAATTCCGAAGATATCTTTGAAGAAGAAATCAACAAACAGGTGCAAATTGCTATCGACGAAGCCGATGTTATTATGTTTGTAGTAGACATAATGAACGGACTTACCGATTTGGATTTGTTTGTGGCGGATATCCTGCGTCGCTCTTCCAAGCAGGTCGTTGTAGTTGCCAATAAAGCCGATAATTTCGAATGGCACCACCAATCTGCCGAATTTTATTCTTTGGGCTTGGGCGAACCTTATTGTGTTTCTGCTGCCAATGGTTCCGGGACCGGAGATTTGTTAGACATGGTCGTTTCTAAATTCCCCGACAAACAAACAGAAATACTTGAAAAAGAATTGCCAAAAATTGCGATAGTTGGCCGTCCGAACGCAGGAAAATCTTCGTTAGTGAATGCTTTTATCGGAGAAGAACGCAACATTGTTACCGATATTGCCGGAACTACCCGCGATTCTATCCACACCGAATACGATAAATTCGGATTGAATTTTTATTTGATCGACACCGCCGGAATCCGCAAAAAAGGAAAAGTGAACGAAGATTTGGAATATTATTCGGTCATTCGTTCCATTCGTTCGATTGAAAATGCCGATGTATGTATCCTGCTGATTGATGCCACAAGAGGTATCGAAGCGCAAGATATGAACATTTTTTCTTTGATTCAGAAGAATAGAAAAGGATTGGTAATTGTTGTCAACAAATGGGATTTAGTTGAAAATAAAGACCAAAAAGTGATTAAAACTTTCGAAAATGCTATTCTTGAACGGATTGCGCCTTTTGTCGATGTGCCGATTATTTTTGCTTCCGCATTAACAAAACAACGCATTTTCAAAATTTTAGAAACCGCCAAAGAAGTATACGATACTCGGAAAACTAAAATTTCTACGCACAAACTCAACGAAACCCTGTTGCCGATTATTGAAAATACACCTCCACCCTCAAACAAAGGTAAAGTGGTGAAAATTAAATACATCACGCAACTTCCCAATACTTCGATACCAAGTTTCGTATTCTTTTGTAATTTACCCCAGTGGGTTAAAGAGCCTTATAAACGATTTTTGGAGAACCAAATTCGCAAACATTGGAACCTGAAAGGCACTCCGATTAATGTTTTCATGAGGGAGAAATAAAAAAATATTCTCATTAACTAAGCAAGTATGAGATTAGCATCAATACTCAAATTACGATGCATCTTTTTTGCTATTGTAAATGTAGGTTGCGACCTGCCGGTCAAATAATCGGAAACACGAGGTGCGCTTACACCCAGCAATTCTGCCATTGCTTTTTGCGTAAGTTGCATTTCATACATGCGCAGTTTCAGTACATCGGGAAGATTGGGTTGTTCTACAGGATAATGTTGCATTTCATATTCTTCCGCCAAATCGGCAAGCAAGTCTAATTCTACAAAATTAGGATCATTTGATGGTGTATCTTCTTTTACAATGTCCATCAAAGCCTCTACTCGTTTCAATATAATTTGATATTGCTTTTCGTCTTTTATCTTTGTCATGATTTTTTTATCTTTAAATCGTTGAACAATTTATTTCATCATATTCTTTGTGTGTGCCGATAAACCGGATATAAATAATTTGTTGTACAAAAAGAATTTTTCCAACCAAACGATAATTATTGCCTTTGATATTAAATACATAGCGCTGATTTCCTACATAATTCACACTGTTGAAAGTCTTTTTTATATCTTGAAAATCTTTCCATACGACTGCTTTTGCTGTTTTATACCAACTGTCAAGAGCTGTTTTGGCATCGGAATATTGTTTCCCATAATTTACTATGGTACGATGTGCAATAATTCTCATTGGGTTTTTGTTCTTAAATTTCTCACAAAGATAGCAGTTTATTCTGAATTTCAAAACAAACATACAAAAAATAAATTGCGAAAAATTTCGTTGCGAAATTTTTCGCAATGACTTCTCCAAAATTTATTCTTTCATAATCTTGCTAACAGACAAGCCTTTATCAGTATAAACTTTGAGCAAATAAACGCCAAAGGAATAGAAACTTTGCGTACCGTCAATAAAGCTACGACCTTCCACAGCCGGCAAAAAGATAGAGTTTCCTGTGATTATATCAATAAATTTTCTGCCTTTTGTGCCATTTACAGTAATCCATTCATTAGTTACCTTTGCCTCATTTAACAGAGATTCTATTTCATTTTTAGTAGGTACACGATAACCAAAAGGACTAGGATCATTAACTTTTTCCCAAGAAGTACCGGATGGGGTAGAACTATCCCAGCCGCTAACCGACCCGGTGGCCGCCCATGCTGTTTTACGATTCCACTGGTAAAACATGCCTGCATCTTCAGGTTTAGTGGCGAAAGTGCCGGGTGCAGCAACATTGCAGGTTGCCCAAGATACGCCGTTTATTACTACAAAATCATCAGAAGAAACTGTACCATTTTGTTTAACTTCTATTTTTCTCTCTATTCCACCGCCTTTAACCGTAACAGTTGCACTACGCAAAGAAGTAGAGGTGTTTGCTGTTGCTGTCATGGTAAATGTGTTGTTATTGCTACAATGAACAAAAAACAATCAGTTATTTGTCTAATATCGGTTATTTTCGTTTGAGTGCTTACTTCTATCCGTTGCTAAAAGAACCCAAAACAGAACATTTATATAAAGATAGTGCGACTTTTGACAAAGCATTGGATATGTACCGTTTCGACCGCTCGCTTTTGAAGAAAGTTGCACATCAATTTGGCTTGCCGTTACCTGTTTTTTCATCTTGGATAGTGCTGCTGGTTAACCTGCGTAATATTTGCGGACATCACGCTCGATTGTGGAATAGGGAAATTCCTTTTACCTCGCACAAACTCAACAATCCTAAATTTGCTTGGATAAACTCTGACAATACGGATATGAAACGAGTTTATTTTCGCATTTGCATTATCAAATACTTACTTTTTACAGTTTCCCCTAATAATAGATTCACACAAAAACTCAAATCTCTGTTAGCCGAATATCCAACTATTGATATTCGAGCAATGGGATTTCCTGCCAATTGGGAAAATGAGCCAATTTTTTCATCAGAAACATAAAAAAACATAATTATCTTTCAATTTGATATTAAAAGTATTAATTTTACGCCGTTTTTAAAAAAGGATCATATTAAATGGATAAAATCAGTTACGCATTAGGACTTAGCATCGGAAATAACTTCAAAAGTTCGGGTATTAACGACCTTAACATGGAAGATTTTTCCAAAGCTGTTGAAACAGTATTGAAAGATACTAAACCTGAAATGACTTATAATGAAGCGCAAGCTGTTATTAATGAGTATTTTACAAATCTTCAGGAAGAAAAAGGAGCATTAAATAAAAAAGCAGGAGAAGAATTCCTTCGCGTGAATAAAGAAAATGCAGGAATTGTTACTTTGCCGAGCGGACTTCAATATCAAATCATTCAAGAAGGAAGCGGGGCAAAACCCAAAGCAACAGACCAGGTGAAATGTCATTATGAAGGTACACTCATTAACGGACAAATTTTTGACAGTTCCATTAAAAGAGGACAACCTGCTATTTTTGGTTTAAATCAAGTGATTCCGGGATGGACAGAAGCTTTACAATTAATGCCGACAGGTTCAAAATGGCGTTTGTTTTTACCTTCTCATTTGGCTTATGGAGACAGACAAGCCGGAGAATTGATAGAACCCAACAGCACATTGATTTTCGATGTCGAATTGTTGGATATAGTATAATTTTAGATTTACGATTTTTCCCAATTTTCAATCTAAAATCGTAAATCTAAAATCGTAAATCTAAAATCGTAAATCGTAAATTCAAATTTTATAATTAATAATTTAAATTATTTTAAATCAAATGAAAAAGTTAAGTATTTTATTGACTCTTGCTATTGCCATTGTTATGGGTAGCTCTTGTACCGCTCAAGCTCCAAAAGCTCAATTGAAAAATGAGGTGGATTCTCTTTCTTATGCTATCGGTCTTACTCAATCACAAGGTTTGAAACAACACCTTGCAATGAGAATGAATGTAGACACCACTTATATCAACGATTTTATTAAAGGCTTTGTTGAAGGCGCTAATATTAATAAAGACGATAAAAAGAAAGCCGCTTATATGGCAGGTTTGCAAATCGGTCAGCAAGTTGGTGGTGGTATGCTTGAAAACATAAACAACGAATTTATAAGTTTATTCGGTGACTCTACCAAAAAAGTAAACAGAGCAGATTTGTTGGCAGGTTTTATTTCAGGAATTAGTCCTAAAAATAGTAAAATGACTGTGGAAGAAGCTCAGTCGTTTGTTCAAACCACAATGGAACTTCTCCAAAATCAAAGAATGGAAAGAGAATTTGCCGCAAACAAAGAAGCCGGTATCCAATTCTTAGCAGAAAATGCAAACAAAGCAGGTGTTAAAGTTCTTCCCAGCGGACTTCAATACAGAATTATCAAAGCAGGAACAGGTGCAATCCCTACTACAACAGATGTAGTAAAAGTTCATTATCACGGCACTTTGATTGACGGTACAGTATTCGATAGTTCTGTTAATCGTGGCGAACCTGTTGAATTTGGCGTAACTCAAGTTATCCCGGGCTGGACAGAGGCTTTACAATTAATGCCGGTTGGTTCTAAGTGGGAACTTGTTATTCCTCAAGAATTGGCTTACGGAAGTAATGATCAAAGAGTTATCAAACCTTTCTCTACTTTGATTTTCGAAGTTGAATTACTTGGTATCGTTAAAAAATAAATTTTAAAACGAAGTTACACGAAGTCAAAAGGAGTTACACGAAGTTGCAAGAATGTTTTTTTCTTGTAACTTCGTATGACTTCGTGTAACTCCCTTTAACTTCTAATTATCATGGAAAAGATAGACAACCTGGACAGGAAAATCTTAAAAATCATTTCTCAAAACGCCCGCACGCCTTTTAAAGATGTGGCAGAAGTTTGTGATGTTTCCCGCGCTGCCATTCATCAGCGGGTACAGAAAATGATTGAGATGAAAGTGATAGTTGGTTCGGGATATTATATCAATCCAAAATCTTTGGGTTATAATACTTGTACTTATATTGGAGTGAAACTCGAAAAAGGCTCCATGTTCAAAACGGTGGCTAACGAGTTTGAAAAAATACCCGAAGTGGTTGAGTGTCATTTCACAACCGGTCCATACACCATGCTTATCAAACTTTTTGCCCGTGACAACGAACATTTAATGGAATTGTTGAATGGCAAAATTCAGGAAATACCGGGGGTAATATCTACCGAAACGCTGATTTCCTTGCAAGAAAGTTTCAAGCGGGAAATACCTGTTCAAGAGAAATAATTCAGACTATAGTTACTGTTTCGTCCGTAACGAGTAAATCTATTGACTTTCCACAAACCAATGGAAAGTTTTCTTTTATATGTCCGGCAGGAAAGTTAAAACAAACCGGAAAATCATGCTCGGATACCAAATCCGAAATGGATTGATATATGGTTTTGTGCATTGATTCGTCTTCTTCGCAATCGGAAAATTGTCCGACAAGCAAGCCCGAAATATTTTGAAGGACGCCTCCTAATTTCAGGTTATACATCATTCTTTCGATATGATACGATTTTTCTCCGATATCTTCGATAAATAAAACCGTATTTTCCGGCGAAAAATCATAAGGAGTTCCTCGAAGTGCACTTAAAACGGATAAATTGCCTCCTCTTAATGCACCTTTAGCCGCTCCATTTCGATTAAGAGGATGTGCTTTTATTTCGTAACTGATTGATTTTCCAAACAATAAATCTTTCAGGTAAAGACTTGCCTCGTCATTTCCATCTTCCTTTGCCAAGTGAGACGACATAGGAGCATGAATACTGCAAATTCCGCTATTGTTTATTTTCGCATGTAAAGCTGTAATATCGCTATAACCGATAACCCATTTAGGATTTTTCTTCAACGATTCTAAGGAAAGATTTTCCAACAAGTGAATCATGCCATATCCGCCTCTTGCACAAAAAATTGCTTTATTTTCAGGATTATCCAACGCTTTTTGCAAATCCGATAGCCGTTCGTCTACCGTGCCGGCAAAACGTCCGTATTCATTAAAGACATAATCTCCTAACTCAACACGAAATCCCCAACTTTCCAAAACAGATTTAGCATGCAGCACATATTGAGCCCGGTCGATTGGCGCAGGCCGAACGCTGTTTCCCTTTGGGAATTCGAGATTTACTTTTCCCGAAGGCGCAACAATCGTAATCAAATCGCCTTTCTCTAAATAAGGAGGAGTTATCATTTTTTTATAAAATTACATCACGGACAAAAGTAATGAATTTATTGATTATAAGAAATACTAAATTTTTTAAACCACTTTTACGGAGATTTATGATGATATAAATAAAGTTTATTATTTTTACGCAAGAAATTATCTTGTATTATGGAAAATAGAGCAATAAAAATAGCGGTAGTAGTCTTCTGTTGCCTGTTGGCGGTAGGGTGCAAGAAGAAAGCAATCGACTACCCTGTCGTTGAAGTAGAACCCGTGGGTGTAGATAATATAGAAATTTACGGAGATTATGTAGGACTTATCAAGGCTGCTCAAAGCGTGGAAATACACGCAAGAGTGGAAGGTTTTTTAGAAAAAATGACGTTTGGCGAGGGTAAAGCGGTAAAAGCCGGTGAACCTTTGTTTTACATCAACAACAAACCTTACCAGGCAAAAGTAGAAAAGGCAAAGGCACAACTCCAACGGTCTGAGGCACGGGCATTAAAAGCCGGGAGCGACCTTAAACGGATAGAGCCATTATATGAGCTAAACGCGGCAAGTCAGCTGGATTTGGATAATGCCATAGCCGAACTGAATATGTCGAAAGCCGATGTTGCGATGTGCAAAGCCGACCTTGACCAAGCCGAATTAGAACTGAGCTACACAGTTGTTCGTTCTCCCATTTCGGGATATATAAGTGAACGTTATGTCGATATCGGCACCTTGGTGGGAA
>Ga0209628_10001233_pt1 | contig 16310 bp, 24 predicted proteins | sample TergutCu122P4_FD_187285 | JGI IMG/M metagenome (GOLD analysis project Ga0209628, IMG submission 187285) | Cubitermes ugandensis P4 segment gut microbial communities from Kakamega Forest, Kenya - Cu122 P4 (SPAdes) (version 2) | ecosystem: Host-associated > Arthropoda: Insects > Digestive system...
TTGTAGTCACGCCGTCCGCCCCCTTTGCCACCAAGCATCGACACGCCGCACGCACAAGGCTGGAAACTGATCCTGGACAAATGAAAAACCGTGCATTGCTTGCAAAGAGGGGGAAGCCCTTGTAGACAAGCTCAGCCCGAACGGTCGGGAAAAGCCTTAACTGAACTGTATTGCTACAGATGGTTGCCCATACGTATTTGATAGCTGCCAGCGCTTGCCATATACGGATTTGCACATTATTTCATGCATAAATCCTTACACAGCAAGCGCGGGTAGCTATCATAAATGTGGCAAACAGAAAAAAGCCCAACAAAAAGCCCGCTGGACGCGGGCTTTTTGTTGGGCTTTGGTATCTGGTTGCGCGAGAAGGATTTGAACCTCCGACCTTTGGGTTATGAGCCCAACGAGCTACCAGACTGCTCCATCGCGCGGTAAGCCTGCAATTATAACTTATTCCGTGGCTGGCTGCTGCTCGCCTTGCGCCTGCTCTTGCGGGCGGTCGAGCAACTCCACGAAGGCCATCGGGGCGTTGTCGCCGACGCGAAAGCCCATTTTCAAAATGCGCGTGTAGCCGCCCGGGCGCGTCTTGAAGCGCGGCCCCAGTTCGGTGAACAGCTTGCGCACGCTGGCGTCGTCGCGCAGGCGCGCAAACGCCAGCCGGCGGTTGGCCACGCTGTCGATTTTGGCCAGGGTGATCATCGGCTCGACCACGCGGCGCAGCTCCTTGGCCTTGGGCACGGTGGTTTTGATCGCCTCGTGGGCGATGAGCGAGTTCATCATGTTGCGCAGCATCGCTTGCCGATGCGCGCTTGTGCGGTTGAGTTTGCGAAGGCCGTTGCCGTGACGCATGATGCTTTTCCTTTCAGAACTACCTTGTTAAAAGGGCCGCCGTATCAGGTACGGCCCATGCATTTGTGGCCCCTTGGCCGGTCAGGGCCGCTCCAGCCCGCTGGGCGGCCAGTTTTCCAGCTTCATGCCCAGCGTCAGGCCGCGCGAGGCCAGCACTTCCTTGATCTCGTTGAGCGACTTGCGGCCCAGGTTGGGGGTTTTGAGCAGCTCGTTTTCGGTGCGCTGGATCAAGTCGCCGATGTAGTAAATATTCTCGGCCTTCAGGCAGTTGGCCGAGCGCACGGTCAGCTCCAGCTCATCGACCGGGCGCAGCAAGATCGGGTCAAAGACGGCCGCGCCGCCGCGCTGGGGCTGGTCAAACGCGGCCAGTTCGTTGCCTTCGAGCTGGGCGAACACGGCCAGCTGCTCGACCAGGATGCGGGCCGATGCGCGCACCGCGTCCTCGGCGCTGATGGTGCCGTTGGTCTCGATCTCCATCACCAGCTTGTCCAGGTCGGTACGCTGCTCGACGCGGGCGTTTTCCACCGCGTAGCTGACGCGCTTGACGGGCGAAAACGACGCATCCAGCACGATACGGCCAACCGACTTGGTTGGCTCGTCGGCATAGCGGCGCATGGTGCCGGGCACGTAACCGCGGCCTTTTTCCACCTTGATCTGCATGTCCAGCTTGCCGTCTTGCGACAAGTTGGCGATGATGTGCTGCGGGTTGATGATCTCCACATCGTGCGGCACCTGGATATCGGCGGCGCTTACCGCGCCCTCGCCATCCTTGCGCAGCGTCAGCGTCACCTCGTCGCGGCCATGCAGCTTGAAGACCACGCCCTTCAGGTTGAGCAGGATGTTGACCACATCCTCCTGCACCCCGTCGATGGTGGAAAACTCGTGCAGCACGCCGGAGATGGTGACCTCCGTTGGCGCGTAGCCGATCATGGACGACAGCAGCACGCGCCGCAGCGCGTTGCCCAGCGTGTGGCCGTAGCCGCGCTCGAACGGCTCGAGCGTGACCTCCGCCTTGTTGGGGCCTTGCGGCTCGACGGTGATGGCTTTTGGTTTCAGCAGTTGGGTTTGCATCGGCTTGACTACCTCTCAATACCCCCGGCTCGTTACACCGGTAAGGCTGGGATCCATCGCAACGCCCTGCGACGGGGAACAGGACATGGGCGGACCCGCCCATGTTTTTGGCTGGTTAACGCGAATAAAGTTCGACGATCAGTGACTCGTTGATATCGGCGCCGAATTCGTCGCGATCGGGCATTTTCTTGAAAACGCCCTCGGCCTTGTCGGCATTGACCTCGACCCAGGACGGAAACCCGATCTGGCTGGCCAGTTGCAGCGATTCCTGCACGCGCGTTTGCTTTTTGGATTTTTCGCGCACGGCAATCACATCGCCCGCCTTGACCATGCAAGACGGGATATTCACCGGCTGGCCGTTGATGGTTACCGCCTTGTGCGACACCAGCTGGCGCGCCTCGGCGCGGGTGGAGCCAAAGCCCATGCGGTAAACCACGTTGTCCAGGCGCGACTCCAGCAGCATCAGCAAGTTGGCGCCGGTGTTGCCGCGGCGGCGGTCGGCCTCTTCGAAGTAGCGGCGGAACTGGCGCTCCAGCACGCCGTACATGCGCTTGACCTTTTGCTTTTCGCGCAGCTGCAAGCCATAGTCGGATGTGCGCTGGCCGGAGGTGCGGCCATGCTGGCCGGGCTTGGAATCGAACTTGGCCTTGTCGCTGATCGAGCGGCGCGCGCTCTTCAAAAACAGGTCGGTGCCTTCACGGCGGGATAGTTTGGCCTTGGGGCCCAGGTAACGTGCCACTTCAACTTTCCTTTATTTCAAACTGCCCCGGCCATTTACCGGGGGAGCCGCCCGGCGCTAGGCGCTGGCGCGGCGGTGGGCTTTATGAACAAATAAAAAAACCTGCCATCAGATCCGGCGGCGCTTTTGCGGCCGGCAGCCGTTGTGCGGCACCGGCGTCACATCGGAAATCGATCCGATGCGAATGCCCAGCGCCGCCAGCGCGCGCACCGACGACTCGCGCCCCGGGCCGGGCCCCTTGATCTCGACTTCGAGATTCTTGATGCCCTGCTCCATCGCGGCGCGCCCGGCGGACTCGGAGGCCACCTGGGCCGCGAAAGGCGTCGATTTGCGCGAGCCTTTGAACCCCTGTCCGCCCGACGAAGCGCACGCCAGCGCGTTGCCCTGCCGGTCGGTGATGGTGATGATGGTGTTGTTGAACGACGCGTGAACGTGCGCAACGCCGTCCGAGACGTTCTTGCGGACTTTCTTGCGCACGCGCTGCGCGGCGTTACTGGCTGGTGCTTTGGCCATGTCGTGTGGTTCCTTGACTTATTTCTTCAGCGCCTGCGCGGCCCGGCGCGGGCCTTTGCGGGTGCGTGCGTTGGTGCGCGTGCGCTGGCCGCGCACCGGCAGGCCGCGGCGATGGCGAAAGCCCCGGTAGCAGCCAATATCCATCAGGCGCTTGATGCTCATCGTGGTCTCGCGGCGCAAATCGCCCTCGATGATGAACTGGGCGATCTGCTCGCGGATCTTTTCCTGATCGGCGTCGGTCAAGTCCTTGACCTTTTTGGAGTACGCAATGCCGCACGCCTCGCAAATCTTGCGCGCGCGCGAGCGGCCAATGCCAAAGATCGCCGTCAGGCCGATCTCGGCGTGCTTGTGCGGCGGAATGTTGATACCAGCAATACGTGCCATGTGCTTTTATCCTCTTGACGTAAGTGTCCCGGGCCTGCTTTAGCCCTGACGCTGCTTGTGCCGCGGATCGGTGCAGATCACCCGCACCACGCCCTTGCGGCGGATGATCTTGCAGTTGCGGCAAATCTTCTTGATTGAAGCTGAAACTCTCATTTCAAATTCTCCTGAAACTCTCTATCTCAATTCATCCCGGTCAGTCACTTGGCACGGAACACGATGCGCGCCCGCGACAGGTCATAGGGCGTCAACTCCACCGTAACCTTGTCACCCGGCAGGATGCGTATGTAGTGCATCCGCATCTTGCCGGAGATGTGCCCCAAAACCACGTGGCCGTTTTCCAATTTCACGCGAAAGGTGGCATTGGGCAGGTTCTCCAGAACCTCGCCCTGCATCTGAATGACATCGTCCCTGGCCATGCGCCCATATCGGTTGTCACAATCCAGTCCTGAAACTGGCTTTCTTCAGCAGCGACTCGTACTGCTGGCTCATCAGATAGTTTTGCACCTGGGCCATGAAGTCCATCGTCACCACCACCAGAATCAGCAGCGAAGTGCCGCCGAAATAAAACGAAACACTAAAGCGCAGGCGCAAAAACTCCGGCAGCAAACACACCGCCGTGACGTAAATCGCCCCGGCAAGGGTCAGCCGCGTCAGAATTTTGTCGATATGTTTGGCCGTCTGCTCGCCCGGGCGGATGCCCGGCACGAACGCGCCGCTTTTTTTCAGATTGTCCGCCGTCTCCCGGCTGTTGAACACCAGCCCGGTGTAGAAAAAGCAGAAAAACACAATCAGCGCCGCGTACAGCAGCGTGTAAATCGGCTGCCCCGGCGAAAGCGCGTCGGCGATGTCCTTGAGCCAGCGGATCGAGCCGCCCGTGCTGGACCAGCCCACCACGGTGGCCGGAATCAGGATGATTGACGAGGCGAAGATGGGCGGAATCACGCCCGACATGTTGAGCTTGAGCGGCAAGTGCGACGACTGGCCGCCATACACCTTGTTGCCCACCTGCCGGCGCGCGTAGTTGACCAAAATCTTGCGCTGCCCGCGCTCGACAAACACCACGGCATACGTCACGCCGCACACCAGCGCGGCGATGAACAGAAACACGATGATGCGCATGGAACCGGCGTTCACCAGATCGATCATGCCGCCTACCGCGTTGGGCAGGCCGGAGGCGATACCGGCAAAGATGATGATCGAAATGCCATTGCCCAGCCCGCGCTCGGTGATTTGCTCGCCCAGCCACATCAGGAACATGGTGCCCGATGTCAGGCTCACCACGGCGGTCAGCCGGAACGCCCAGCCGGGGCTGATCACCAGCCCGCTTTGCGCCGCTTCCAGCGCCACCGCCGCGCCAAACGACTGGAACAGCGCCAGCCCCAGCGTGCCGTAGCGGGTGTACTGCGTGATCTTGCGCCGGCCCGCTTCGCCTTCTTTCTTCAACTGCTCGAAAGTCGGCACCACGTAGGTCAGCAGCTGCATGACGATCGACGCCGAGATGTACGGCATGATCCCCAGCGCGAACACCGTCAGCCGCTGCAGCGCGCCGCCGGAGAACATGTTGAACATGTTCATGATGCCGCCCTGATGCTCCTGGAACATCTGGCGCAACTGGTCCGGGTTGATGCCGGGCACGGGTATATGCGCGCCGATGCGGTACACGACCAGCGCGAGCAGCAGAAATACCAGGCGGCGGCGCAGGTCGCCGTACTTGCCGGTCTTGGCAATTTGCGTTGCGCTGGTGGCCACTATGCGATCACTTTCAAGAAGGTTCAGGCCAGCGAGCCGCCAGCGGCCTCGATGGCTGCCTTGGCGCCCGCGGTCGCGCCGATGCCGGTCAGCTTGACGGCACGGGTCAGCTCGCCCGACTTGATGACCTTGGCCACCTTGACGATCTCGCGCACCAGACCGGCCTTTTTCAGCACCAGCAGGTCCACCTCGGCGGCGTCCAGGCGCTGCAAATCGGCCAGCGTTATCTCGGCGTTGAACTTGAGCGCGGCGGACTTGAAGCCGCGCTTGGGCAGGCGGCGTTGCAGCGGCATCTGGCCGCCTTCAAAACCCACCTTGTGGTAGCCGCCAGCGCGCGACTTTTGCCCCTTGTGGCCGCGCCCGGCGGTCTTGCCCAGGCCAGAGCCGATGCCGCGCCCGACACGGCGGCGCGGGCGCTTGGAGCCGCTGGCTGGCTTGATGCTGTTGAGTTCCATGACTGGCCTTTTCCCTTTAGACGATCTTGACCAGATAGTCGATCTTGTTGATCATGCCGCGCACGGCGGGCGTGTCCTGCAGCTCGCGCACACTGTTTAATTTGCGCAGCCCCAGGCCGCGCACGGTGGCGCGGTGCGATTCCTTGCAGCCGATGGGGCTGCGCACCAGTTGCACCTTGACGGTTTTTTGTCCGCTTGCCATGTTGCTTATCTCCGGAGTCAGGCGGTGAAGAGTTCTTCGACCGGCTTGCCGCGCTTGGCCGCCACTTCGGCGGGCGTGGTGCAGTTTTTCAGTGCATCCAGCGTGGCGCGAACCATGTTGTAGGGGTTGGACGTGCCGTGGCTCTTGGCCACGATGTCGGTGATGCCCAGCACTTCGCACACCGCGCGCATCGGGCCGCCGGCAATGATGCCGGTACCGCGCGGGGCCGGGGCCATCATCACCGTGGCCGCGCCGTGCGTGCCGGTCACGTTATGGTGGATGGTGCCATCTTTGAGCGACACCTTGAGCATGTTGCGGCGCGCTTCTTCCATCGCCTTTTGCACGGCCGATGGCACTTCCTTGGACTTGCCCTTGCCCATGCCCACGCGGCCGTCGCCGTCGCCAACCACGGTCAGCGCGGCAAAACCCAGAATGCGGCCGCCCTTGACCACCTTGGTCACGCGGTTGACCGCGATCATCTTCTCGCGCAGGCCGTCCTCGGGGGCGTCGCCTTGCGTCTTGGCTTGAAACTTTGCCATTTTGTGTTCGTCCTAGCGATCAGAACTGCAAACCCGCTTCGCGGGCGGCTTCGGCCAGCGCCTTGACGCGGCCGTGGTACGCGAAGCCCGCGCGGTCGAATGCCACCTGTTGCACGCCGGCGGCCTTGGCGCGCTCGGCAATGCGCTGGCCGATCTGGCGCGCGGCGGCGGCGTTGCCGCCCTTGCCAGCGGCACCCAGCGCCTTGCGCATTTCGGCTTCGGCGGTGGAGGCGCTGGCCAGCACGCGCGCGCCGTCGGCAGAGATCACGCTGGCATAGATATGCAGGTTGGTGCGGTTGACCGTCAGGCGCGCCACATCCTGCTTGGCGATGCGGATGCGCGTCTGGCGGGCGCGGCGAAGACGCTGCTCTTTTCGGGTAAGCATGGTGCAGGTCCTTATTTCTTCTTGGTTTCCTTGATGACGACGCGTTCGTCGGCATAGCGGATGCCCTTGCCCTTGTACGGCTCGGGCGGGCGCACGTCGCGGATTTCGGCGGCGATCTGGCCGACCACCTGGCGATTGGCGCCCTTGACGATGATCTCGGTCGGCGTTGGCGTGGCCACGGTCACGCCCGCTGGCATGTCGATGTTGACCGGGTGCGAGTAGCCGACTTGCAGATTCAGCCTGGCGCCCTGGGCCTGGGCGCGAAAGCCCACGCCGACCAGCGTCAGTTTCTTTTCAAAACCCTTGCTGACGCCGACCACCATGTTGTTGACCAGCTGGCGCATGGTGCCGCTCATGGCATTGGCCTGGCGCGACTCGTCGGCCGGCGCAAACGACAGCTTGCCGTTGTCCACGGTGATTTTTACCAGCGCGCTGGGGACGAGCTTCAACTCGCCGCCGCTGCCCTTGACGGTGATCTGATCAGCCTTGACTTGTACATCGACGCCCGAAGGAACGGCGACGCCCATTTTTGCAATGCGGGACATGGTCGTTGCTCTCCTTTAGGCGACGTAGCAAAGCACTTCGCCGCCGACGCCGGTGGCGCGCGCCTTGCGGTCGGTCATGACGCCGCGCGGCGTGGTGACGATGGCCACGCCCAGGCCGTTCATGACCTGCGGAATGGCGTCGCGCCCCTTGTACACGCGCAGGCCGGGGCGGCTGACGCGCTCGATGCGCTCGATCACCGGACGGCCAGCGTAGTACTTGAGGGCGATTTCGAGTTCGGACTTGCCGCCTTCGCTCTTGACCGCGAAGCCGTCTATGTAGCCCTCGTCCTTCAGCACCTGCGCAATGGCCACCTTGACCTTGGAAGAAGGCACCGACACGGACTGCCGGGCCACCATTTGCGCGTTGCGGATGCGGGTCAGCAGATCGGCGATGGGATCACTCATGCTCATGATAGTTTCACTCCTGCCGCTTACCAACTGGCCTTGATGATGCCGGGGATCTGGCCCTCGAAGGCCAGCTCGCGGATCTTGGCGCGGCCCAGGCCAAACTGGCGGAAGGTGCCGCGCGGGCGGCCGGTCATCTCGCAGCGGTTGCGCATCCGGGTCGGGTTGGCGTTGCGCGGAAGTTTTTGCAGCGCCAGACGGGCCTGCGCGCGCTCGTCATCGCTGCGCTTGACATCGCCAGCGATGGCTTTCAGTCCGGCGTGCTTGCTGGCGTACTTGGCGACCAGTTTCTGGCGCTTGAGTTCGCGTTCGATCAAAGCTGTTTTTGCCACGTCGTCACCTTTAATTCTTGAACGGGAAACGGAAGGCCGACAGAAGCGCCCTGGCTTCCTCGTCGGTCCTGGCCGTCGTGGTGATGCTGATGTTCAGGCCGCGCAGGGCATCGACCTTGTCGTATTCGATCTCGGGGAAAATGATCTGCTCCTTGACGCCGACGTTGTAGTTGCCGCGCCCGTCAAACGACCGCCCGGAGATGCCGCGAAAGTCGCGCACGCGCGGCAGCGCCACGGTGACAAAGCGGTCCAAAAACTCGTACATCCGCACGCCGCGCAGCGTGACCATGGCGCCGATCACCTGGCCCTCGCGGATCTTGAAACCGGCAATCGCCTTCTTGGCCTTGGTGACCACCGGCTTTTGCCCGGCGATGCGGGTCAAATCGGCCACGGCGCCGTCCATCGCCTTTTTGTCGGCCACGGCCTCGCCCACGCCCATGTTGAGCGTGATCTTGGTGATGCGCGGCGCTTGCATCGGCGTTTTGTAGCCGAACTTCTTGACCAGCTCGGGCGCTACTTTTTCGCGGTAATGTTGTTGCAGTCGTGCCATGATGCCTCTCATGCCTTGATCTGTTCGCCGGACTTGAACACGCGCGTGCGGGTGCCGTCTTGCAGGATCTTGATGCGGATGCGGTCGGCCTTGCCGGTGGCCTTGTTGTAGATGGCCACGTTGGACTGGTGGATCGGCATGGTCTTGTCCACGATGCCGCCGGCCACGCCCTTCATCGGGTTGGGCTTGACGTGCTTTTTGGCCAGGTTGATGCCTTCCACCAGCAGGTACTCGGCGTTCACGCGCCGCGTTACCTCGCCGCGCCTGCCCTTGTCCTTGCCGGCGATGACGATGACCTCGTCGCCCTTGTGAATTTTGTTCATGTCGCGCCGTCCTTTACAGCACTTCGGGAGCCAGCGACACGATCTTCATGAAGCGCTCGGTGCGCAGCTCGCGCGTCACCGGCCCGAAGATGCGGGTGCCAATCGGCTCCAGCTTGTTGTTGAGCAGCACGGCGGCATTGCCGTCGAACTTGATGAGCGAGCCGTCGCCGCGGCGAATGCCCTTGGCGGTGCGCACCACCACGGCGCTGTAGACCTCGCCTTTTTTGACGCGGCCACGCGGGGCGGCTTCTTTCACGCTCACCTTGATGATGTCGCCGACGCTGGCATAGCGGCGCTTGGATCCGCCCAGCACCTTGATGCAAAGGACGGACTTGGCGCCGGTGTTGTCGGCCACCTCTAGTCGAGATTCAGTCTGGATCATTGCAACGTTTCCCAACTTGCATCCGGCAAGCCCCGCTGGAAATCAGCAAGGCCGTGCGCCGGATCAGTCTTGGGCCCGCCGCCAGCCAAAAGCCACATGGCTCAAAGGCAGGCGAAATTGGGCAGAAATCTTCACCCAAACCGGGCGAAGCCTTTTATTATTACACAAACGCAACCGGCCTGTCAACCCAAGTCAATCCCGCCATGAACCACGCCACCCAACTGCCCACCGGCACCCGCATCGCCTTCATCGGCGGCGGCAACATGGCCAGCGCCATCATCGGCGGCCTGATCAAGCACAACGGCCTGCCAGCCGGGCAAATACAGGTGGTAGAGCCGTTCGAGGCCGCGCGCGCCCAATTGCAGCAGCGCGGCGTGCAGGCGCAACCGGCCGCCAGCGCCGCGCTGGCGGGCGCTGATTTGCTGGTATGGGCGGTCAAGCCGCAAAGCTTTCAGCAAGCCGCCGCGCCCGTGGCCGCGCATGCAGGCGGCGCGCTGCAACTGTCGGTCATGGCCGGCATCCGCACCAGCGCCATCGCCGCCGCCACCGGCACAAACCGCATCGTGCGCTGCATGCCCAACACCCCCGCGCTGGTGGGCCAGGGCATGACCGGCCTGTACGCCGCCGCCGCCGCAACCGCCGCCGACCGCAAGCTGGCCGAAGCCGTTATCGCCGCCACCGGCCAGTGGCTGTGGGTAGAGCGCGAAGAACAATTGGACGCCGTAACCGCCCTGTCCGGCTCCGGCCCGGCCTACGTGTTCTATTTTCTGCAAGCCATGCAGCAAGCCGGGGTCAAACTGGGGCTGGATGCGCGGCAAGCGCGGCAACTGGCAACCGAAACCTTTCTGGGCGCCAGCGCGCTAGCCAAAGAAGCGCCCGAGGAGCTGGCCACCCTGCGCGAGCGCGTAACCAGCAAAGGCGGCACCACCCACGCCGCCCTGACGGTAATGCAAGCAGCGGGCCTGGACGCCACCTTCATCGCCGCCATGCAAGCCGCCGCGCAGCGCGCGCGGGAGCTGGGCGATGAGTTTGGCCGCTAAATTGATAGCTGCCAGCGCTTGCTGCATAAGCTTTTACGATAGAAAATAGTCTGAAATGCTTGTTGAACAAGCGCTGGCAGCTATTAAATCACTATTTTAATGCTGTTTCCGCGCGTATCTTGGTGACAAAAAACTGGCCTTGTCTCGGCATAATGAAAGAAAACGTGGATTCGTAAAGAAAAGATGGACTACTTGGGCTACGAATGGCTGCGCCAGCGTTTATCTCTTTCCGCCTTTGAGATCGAGCGGCCGGCCCGGGTGCGCCCGGTCACCAGGGTCATGCCTGCCGAAGGCTTGCTGGCCGTGCCGGCGCACGTCGCGCCTGCCGAGGGCGACATTCTGGGGCACGCGCTGTTTGCCCTTAAACATGAGGGTGTCAACCTGCAAGTGCTGGCGCAGGCCATGCCGCACGTGCCTGCCGATGATTTGCGCGCCATGCTGGCCCACACGCCCAATGGCCGCTATGTGCGCGTGCTGGCCTGCCTTTGGGAGGCGTTCATGCAGGAGCAACTGGTGGCCAGGCCGCTGGTGGCCGGCGGGTATGTCGATGTGTTCGATCGCCAGCGTTACGTGACCGGCCCGGCGCGGCGCAATGCGCGCTGGCGCGTCAATTTCAATGGTCTTGGCACACTGCGCTATTGCGCCACCGTGGAGCGCACGCCCGCCATCGTGCAGGGCATGGCCGCGGATGTGCTGGGCCGCACCGCTGCTTTCCTGCAAAGTCTGGAGCCGGTCATGCAAGACCGCGCGCTGAGCTGGGCCTATCTGCACGAGACGCAAGATTCCTACGCCATCGAGCATGAAAAACCGGCCGAGGACAAGGCCAGGGCGTTCGTTCATTTGCTCAAAATGGCCCACGAAGGACGGCCGCTGACCGAGGACTATCTGGCCGAATTGCAGTCCGCCTGCGTCACCAACCCGCTGGACAAGGCGGTGCAGTTTCGCGGTGGGCAGAACTGGCTGCGCGGCCCCGGGCGCGGCGCGGCGGGCGTTACCTATGTACCGCCGTGGCCGCGGCTGCTGCCCGAACTCATGCAGGAATGGATGCGGTTTGCCAACGACGCGCCGCGCCACGCCGATCCCATCGTGGTGGCCAGCGTGGCTTCGTTCGGGTTTGTCTTTCTCCACCCCTTCATGGACGGCAACGGGCGGCTTTCACGCTTTCTTTTTCACAAAACGCTATGCGCGTCCGGGCGGCTGGCCAAGGGGCAATTGCTCCCCGTTTCCGTGGCGATGAAGCGCCACGAGGCGCAATACCTGGCCGCCTTGCAAAGCTATTCCCGGCCCGCGCGCGAGCGGGTGCAAGTCACCTGGATCGACGAAGGCGAGTACCGTTTCGAGTTCAAGACCGATGCCGCGATCTTTCGGTACTGGGACGCCACGCGCTGCGTCGAATTTGGATTCCGGATGGCCGAACAGGCGCTGGACGTGGAGCTGAAGCAGGAAACCGCCTTTCTGGCAAGGCTCGATCAGGTCATGCGCCGCGTGGACGCGCAAATCGACATCCGCAACAACGACCTGGCCACACTGGCGATCATTTGTCTGGACAACGGCGGCGTCATCGCCGCCAGAAAGCGCAAGCGCTTTGCCGCCCGCGTACCGGCGGCGGTCTTTGACCTGGTGGAAGCCGCCGCGCGCGACGCACTGGCGGATTGCGCAAACGCTGACAAAACAAATTGATAGCTGCCAGCGCTTGCTGCGTAAGAATTCAAAGTGGTTTTATGCGTTAAATTGCTATACAGCAAGCGCGGCCAGCTATGAAATGATGAGTGCGCGTGCCGTGGCAACGCGCAGGGGCGAAAGATTTTTCGCCCCTGCGTGGCTTGTTGATCCGGGGTGCGGTGCTTACGCCGCCGCTCCGGCAATCACCCCGCCGCCAAGGCAAACCTCGCCTGCGTACAGCACGGCGCTTTGGCCTGGGGTTACGGCCCATTGGGGGTGGGCAAAGTGCAGCTCAAAGCTGCCCGGCGCGGCGCTGGTGGCAAGCTGGCAGGCGGCGTCTTGCTGGCGGTAGCGGGTTTTGGCGGCGCAGGGGCCGGGCGCGGGCGGCGTGCCTGCGGTCCACGCGGCGTCGTCAAAGGTCAGCGTGCGCGCCAGCAGCCAGGGGTGGCCGTGCCCCTGCACGGCGTACAGGGTGTTGCTGGCCATGTCCTTGCGGGCCACGAACCAGGGCGCGTGATCGCCGCCGCCGCGCGCCGCGCCTTTGTGTTTGATGCCGCCAATGCCCAGCCCCTGCCGCTGCCCCAGGGTGTAAAACGACAGGCCGCTGTGCTGGCCGATCTGGCGCCCGCGCTCGTCCTTGATGGGGCCGGGCTGGGTTTGCAGGTAGCGGCTCAAAAAGGCGCGAAAGGGCCGCTCGCCGATGAAGCAGATGCCGGTGGAGTCTTTCTTTTTCGCGTTGGGCAGGCCAATATCAAGGGCGATGCGGCGCACTTCGGTCTTGCGCAGCTCGCCCACCGGAAACAGCGTTTTGGCCAGTTGCGCCTGATCAAGCCGGTGCAAAAAATAGCTCTGGTCCTTGGCCTGATCCAGCCCTTTGAGCAGTTGGAACAGGCCGCTGGCGCCGTCAAGTCGCACGCGCGCGTAGTGGCCGGTGGCGATTTTTTCGGCGCCCAGGCGCATGGCGTGGTCCAGGAAGGCTTTGAACTTGATCTCGGCATTGCACAGCACGTCCGGGTTGGGCGTGCGGCCGGCCTGGTATTCGCGCAGGAATTCGGCGAACACGCGGTCTTTGTACTCGGCGGCAAAGTTGACGTGCTCGATCTCGATGCCGATCACGTCGGCCACGGCGGCGGCGTCTATGAAATCGGCGTTGGATGAGCAATATTCATCGTCATCGTCGTCCTCCCAGTTTTTCATGAAAATGCCGACTACCTCGTGTCCCTGCTGTTTGAGCAGCCAGGCGCTGACTGCGGAATCCACCCCGCCCGACAAACCGACCACGATGCGCTGCCTGTTTTGCATATGGGCCAATTCTGGCAGCCTTGCGGGCAGACTGGCATTTGTTTTGATAAGCTTGCAAGATTGGTCAAGGCAGCGCGCCGCGCGCATAGCCGCAACCCCGATTGAGGAGAAATATCCATGCTGATTGGCGTACCCGCCGAAACGGCGTCTGGTGAAACGCGCGTTGCCGCGACCCCCGAGACAGCCAAAAAGCTGGTGGCCCAGGGCCACACCGTGCGCGTGCAGGCGGGCGCTGGAGTGCGCGCCAGCGTCACCGACGATGCCTACCGCGCCGCCGGGGCCGAGATTGCCCCTGACGCCGCCGCCGCCTTTGGCGCCGAAATGGTGCTGAAAGTGCGCAGCCCCGCGCCCGCCGAAATTGCCCTGATGAAGCCCGGCGCGGTTCTGATCGGCATGCTGGAGCCGTTCAACGCCGAAGGGCTGCAACGGCTGGCCGCCGCCAACCTGACCGCCTTTGCGCTGGAAGCGGCGCCGCGCACCACGCGCGCGCAAAGCATGGACGTGCTCTCGTCGCAGGCCAACATCGCGGGCTACAAGGCGGTCATCACGGCGGCGGACCGTTATCAAAAATTCTTTCCCATGCTGATGACCGCGGCCGGCACCGTCAAGGCCGCGCGCGTGGTCATTTTGGGCGTGGGCGTGGCCGGTTTGCAGGCCATTGCCACCGCCAAGCGGCTGGGCGCGGTGATCGAGGCCAGCGACGTGCGCCCCAGCGTCAAGGAACAGGTCGAATCGCTGGGCGCCAAATTCATCGACGTGCCCTACGAGACGGCGGAAGAAAAAGAAGCCGCCGAAGGCGTGGGCGGTTACGCGCGCCCCATGCCGCAAAGCTGGCTGGACCGCCAGCAGGCCGAAGTCGCCAAGCGCGTGGCGCAGGCCGACGTGGTGATCTCCACCGCCCTGATTCCGGGCCGCGCCGCGCCGCGCCTGATCACCGAGGACATGGTCAAAAGCATGAAACCCGGCTCGGTCATCATCGACATGGCCGCCGGCAAGGGCGCCGCCAACCCGGACGGCAGCGTGGGCGGCAACTGCCCGCTGACCGAGGCCGACAAAACCGTGCTCAAACACGGCGTCATCATCGTGGGCGAAACCAACCTGGCCGCGCAAGTGGGGGCCGACGCCAGCAGCCTGTACGCGCGCAACGTGCTGGACTTTCTGAAACTGGTGCTGCCCAAGGACGGCGGCTTCAAGATCGATCCCGAGGACGACATCGTCGCCGCGTGCCTGATGGCGCACCAGGGCGCGGTGACACGCAAATGACCCACGGCAAATCCATGTACACATCACTCTTGCGCGCCAGCCTGGCCGCAACCGCGCTGGCCGCCGCCCTGAGCGGCTGCGCCAGCGATCCGGGCGCCGCCCCGGCGGCCGCGGGCGCCGCCGCGCCGCTGATTGCAACGCCCAACGCCAGCTTTGGCAACTGGCGCGATCTGGGCCTGTTTTTGGCCCCGTGGATGGCTGGCGACGCGCCCGTGCCAGCCGCTGGCCCCACCACGCCCACGCGGGTAGCGGGCCTGCAACGCGAAGACGGGCGCTGGCTGGCCATCATCGTGGTGCAAACCGCGCCGCCGGGCAGCGCGCCATGCCCGGCGTCCACCGGCCTGCACGTAACGCAAGGCAGCGCCGACGGCTGCCTGCGCATGCGGCGCGACGCCGACTTTGACCGCTGGCTGGAGCAGCAGCACTCGGTGCTCTACCGCTGGCTGGACGAGCGCGGCTTTGGCGCCCGCCCGCGCGCCTGGATCAGCTACCGCGCGCCCGCTGGCGGCGTGGAAGCCCATGCGCTGCTGGACCCCACGCTGATCGAACCAACCACACGCAACAACAGCGACTTTCTGGCCGGTGGCCAGCCCGGCCTGGACTGGGCGCGCCGCTTTGCCGCCGCCACCACGGCCGCCAGCGGCGGCACGCTGGCCGTGCCCGCGTTCCCGTTCGCCGCGCGCATCGCCGCCGCCGACGAAGCGCAGCCCGCGGCAAGCGCGCCCGCCGCGCCGCGCACCGGGCCGCAAGCGCAGCGCCCGGCCGCGCCAGCATCCGCACCGGCGGCGGCAACGCCTGCACCAGCGCCAACGCCGCGCTCCGCGCCGCCGCCACCACCACCACCGCGCCCAGCCGCGCCAGCGCCCGCACCGGCGGCGCCAACGCCTGCGCCAGCGCCGCGTCCAGCGCCACCGCCGCCACCACCGCCGCGTCCAGCCACGCCAGCGTCCGCACCGGCGGTGCCAGCGCCAACGCCTGCGCCAGTGACGCCAGCGCGCCCGGCGGCCGCGCCAGCATCGGCTCCCGCCGCGCCCGCGGCGCTGCCAATATCCACACCCGTGCCAGCGGCCGCACCCGCGCCGCGCGGCGGCGGCCAGCAGCAGTAACAGCTTTTCATCCAATCACCACAACATCTTCCAACCCGCCTGGAGCACGCGCATGGAAACCATCTCTCCCATCGTCATTTACCTCAGCATCTTCGTGCTGGCGATCTACGTCGGCTACCACGTGGTGTGGAACGTCACCCCGGCGCTGCATACGCCGCTGATGGCGGTGACCAACGCCATTTCGGCCATCGTCATCGTCGGCGCCATGCTGGCCGCCGCGCTCACCGAAGGGGGCTTTGCCAAAACCATGGGCGTGGCCGCGGTCGCGCTGGCGGCGGTCAACATCTTCGGCGGCTTTCTGGTGACCAAGCGCATGCTTGAAATGTTCAAGAAAAAAGACCGTCCAGCCAAGACGGAACAAGCGCAAAGCGCTACTAAATAAGGAGCAACCGGCATGAGCATGGACGTCGTCACGCTGCTGTATCTGATCGCCAGCGTCTGTTTCATTCAAGCCCTCAAGGGGCTTTCGCACCCCACCACGTCGATCCGGGGCAACATCTTCGGCATGACGGGC
>Ga0209628_10001234_pt1 | contig 16301 bp, 12 predicted proteins | sample TergutCu122P4_FD_187285 | JGI IMG/M metagenome (GOLD analysis project Ga0209628, IMG submission 187285) | Cubitermes ugandensis P4 segment gut microbial communities from Kakamega Forest, Kenya - Cu122 P4 (SPAdes) (version 2) | ecosystem: Host-associated > Arthropoda: Insects > Digestive system...
ACTGAAAGGCATCGGCGACGGACTGGATCAGGTCTTCCTGCAAGATGGCGGTCATGCTGAACTCCGGGTCAGTGGTTGTCGTGTTGAAGAATCAGGGTTTGGGTCATGATCTTGTCGACCCATGGCCACGGCAGAAACGGCGACATGCGGCGGCAGCCGTGAAAGTTCAAAATTCTAGCACGCTGCCTGGGTCTCCTTCCCTGGCCAATAGGCAGATCGAGGGCGACGGCGGACGCTGCGATCCCGGCGAGGGTGTATCCTCTCGATTTCGCCGTTCAACCCGCTTAGTGGATGTCCATGACCGAACTCAAACCCCGCAAGACGTTGTTCAACCCTGAACTCAAGCGGCGCGGCATTTATGTTTTGCCTAATCTGTTTACCACGGCGGCCCTGTTCGCCGGTTTTTTCGCCATTGTCCAGGCGATGCAGAGTGATTTCGAGCGGGCGGCGATGGCCGTCTTCATCGCCATGGTGCTCGACGGGCTGGACGGCCGGGTGGCGCGTCTGACCAATACCCAGTCGGCGTTTGGCGCGGAGTACGATTCGCTGTCCGACATGGTCAGCTTTGGCGCCGCGCCGGCCCTGGTGATGTACGAATGGGCCTTGCGCGACCTCGGCCGGCTGGGCTGGATCGCCGCCTTCATCTACTGCGCCGGGGCGGCGTTGCGCCTGGCGCGCTTCAATACGACGCTGGAGGTCATGGACAAACGTTTCTTCCAGGGCTTGCCGTCGCCGGCGGCGGCGGCGCTGGTGGCCGGTCTGGTCTGGGTGATGATCCTGGCCGAGGTGCCGGGTTACGACGTGCGCTGGCTGGCTTGCGGGCTGACCATTTTTGCCGGCGTGACGATGATTTCCAACATCCGTTACTACAGCTTCAAGGACGTGAACCTGAGGAAGAGCGTGCCCTTTTTCGTCATTGCCGCCATCGCCCTCGGTTTCGCGCTGGTCGCCTACAGCCCGGAAATCGCGCTGTTCGCCTTTTTCGTCGTCTATGGCTTGTCCGGCTATGTGATGGCGGCCGTCGATCTCGCCAAGCGCAAGGCGTCGTGATCTGGCAAGACCGCAACAGGGCGGGGTGACCCCCGCACTACGGTAGCGCCCGCCGGATATTTTCGATCAGTTCCTGGAAAGGTTTGCGCAACTGCTCGAACAGCGGGCGCATCTGTTCAAGCGGCGCACCGTTGCGGGCGGCGGCTTCGAGTTGCGCGGCGCTCTGGCACAACGCGGCATTGACGCCGATATTGCCGCACACGCCTTTCAGCGTATGCGCGATGCGCTGCGTTTCCGCCTGATTGCCTGCTTCCATGACCTGCTCCAGCGCGTCGATGCTGTCAGCATGAGTTTCGACAAATTTACGCAGCAGATTGACGTAGATCTTCTCCTTGCCCATGACCCGGCGCAAGCCGTCCTGGATATCCAGGCCCTCGATCGTGGGTAGCGACGTCGACGCCTGACCTGCCGCGCGTTGCGGCGCGGTCGGTGGTTGCTGGGTCTGCTGGATCGGGGGCTGCTGGGCCGAGGCTTGCTCGACCGATTCGCCCGCGGCCTTGTCGCGGCGGGGAATCCAGCGCAGCAGGGCGGCCCATAATTCTTCCGGTTCGATCGGTTTGGCGACGTGGTCGTTCATGCCTGCTTCCATGCAGCGTTTCCTGTCCGCCTCCATGACGTTGGCCGTCATGGCGATGATCGGGAGCGCGGCGAAACGCGGGTTCTGGCGCAGGATGCGGGTGGCGCTGACGCCGTCCAGAACGGGCATCTGCATGTCCATCAGGACCAGGTCGTAGTTCTCCTGTTCGAGCTTGTCAATCGCTTGTTGGCCGTCGCCGGCGACATCGACGCGGAAACCCTCTTCGTCGAGGATGGCCTGGGCGACTTCCTGATTGAGTTCGTTGTCCTCGACGAGCAGGATCCGTGCGCCGCGAATGGCTTCCAACCCCAGATGTCTTGCCGTGGCCGGGTTGATGTGGCGCTTGATTTCGCCTGGGGGGCGATCTGAATGGAGCACCCGCATGGTTGCATCGAACATGGCCGAAGCGTCGACGGGTTTGATGAGAAGCTCGTCGAAACCCGCTGCTTCGGCGGCATTGATGACATCGCCACGGCTGTAGGCGGTACACATCACCAGCCGCGGGATGCGGCGCAGGCCCAGGTTCCTGATGCGCTCGGCCGTTTCGATGCCGCCCATGCCCGGCATTCGCCAATCGAGGAAGACGATGTCGAAGTCTTCGCCGCGGCGTTCGGCCTCCCTGATTTCTTGCAGGGCGGAGGCGCCGGAGGGGGCCAGGGAGACCTTGAAGTTCATCTTGGTCAGCAGGTCGGAAAGTTCTTCCCGGGAAATCGGGTCGTCATCGACGACCAGAACAGGGTGTCCCTTGAACTCCTCCGCGCTTTCGTAGATTTTGCGGCGCGCCTCGCCCTTGTCGAGCCGGATGTGGAGCCAGAAGACGCTGCCTTGTCCTGGCGTGCTGTACACGCCGACCGAGCCGCCCATCAGCTCGGCGAGACGCTTGCTGATCGCCAGGCCGAGGCCGGTGCCGCCATAACGGCGCGTCGTCGAGGCATCCGCCTGCTGGAACGATTCAAAAAGGTGCGCCTGCTGTTCGGGCGACATGCCGATGCCGGTATCGGAGACGGCGAAGTGCAGCAATACATCGTGGTCTGTCTGTTTGGCGACGCGCACGGAAATTTCGATTTTGCCGCGTTCGGTGAATTTCACCGCGTTGTTGGCGTAGTTGACCAGGATCTGACCGAGGCGCAAGGGATCGCCGATCAGGGTGGCCGGCGCTTCCTCGTCGACCGAGAAACGCAGTTCGAGTCCCTTGGCCGCCACTTTGTCGGCAATCAGATTGCGGACGGTATCGAGTACGCCTTGCAGTTCAAATTCGGCCCGTTCGACGGTCAGCTTGCCGGCTTCCATTTTCGAGAAATCGAGAATGTCGTCGATGATGCCGAGCAGGTGCTGGCAGGAGCGCTGGATCTTGTTCAGATAATCGCGCTGGCGCGGCATCATCTCGGTTTTCTGCATCAGGTGCCCCATGCCGATGATGGCGTTCATCGGGGTGCGGATCTCGTGGCTCATGTTGGCGAGGAACTCGGACTTGGTGCGCGTGGCCTCCTCGGCCAGTTCCTTGGCCTGGCGCATCGCCTCTTCTGCCATCTGGCGCTCGGTAATATCGGTCAGCAAGCCGCACAGGGCGGAAAGTTCACCGTGACTGTCGCGGGTGATGAATTTCATGGAGATATAAATCCGCCCATCGGGACCGGTGATTTCCCGCTCCACGAACTCGCCCGTGCGGATGACGAGTTCGTCGCTCTCGATCGTGGAGTGCAGCATGAAGGCCGGCAGGACATCCTGGACGGTCTTGCCAATCATCTCCGCCCGCGGCCGGCCCACAACTTCTTCCCAGCGCCGGTTGACGAGGATGAATTTACCTTCCCAGTCGCGGATGAAGATGGCCGCGCGGTTGTATTCGACGAAGTTTTCAAACAGATCGCGGCTGGCGCGCAGGTCGGCTTCGACCTCATGGCGCGCTTCGATTTCGTGCTGCAAATCCCCCATGTTGGCGTTCAGCGTGTCGGCCATTTCATTGAAGGTGGCGGCGAGCGACGTGATTTCGTCCTTGTGGGTGAAGGAAAAACGGAAATCCTTTTGACCCAGGCGGAAACGGTTGAAGCCCTCATTGAGCCAGCCGAGTTTGCGTGACAGATAGGAGGCCATCCAGATGGCGATGGCCACCACCAGCGCGATCAGCACGAGGGTCGTCGCGGTCAGGCTGGTCAAGGTGTCCTGCAAGTTGTCCTGCAATACGTCGCCAGCGGCCTGACCGCGGGCCAGCATGTCGCTGTTGGCGGTCTTGATCATATCGTTCAGGCGTTCCCTGGATTCGGTGGCGGGATGGTGGAAGTCATCGATGTTGGCGCCAATGGTCACGAAGCCGAAGCCGCGCCGGTTGCCCGCTTTTTCCGGGCTGTAGCGCCCGGTGTAATAAGGAATCGCCGCGGCGGTGGTCAGCTTGCTGATGCCGCTCCACAGAATCTGGAAGGAACCGGAACCGCCCTCATCGGTGAGGTTGCGCCAGCCCACGCATTGCGGCGCGAAATTGAGCCAGCGGCAGTCAAGCCCGACATTGCCGCGCTCGGTCAGTTCTTTCGCCGGCTTTCTGCTTTGCCGCTGATCGAAGAAAGTCGGCGCGGTTTCCCGAAACTCGCGCCAGGATTTGCCGCTGGCGAGGAAGTTGGCATAAACCTTGTCTTCGAGCCAGGGAATGGCGGGGTCGCCATTCTCGTCGTAACCGACGATCGAATGATGGCGCGGGTGGACGATGCTGCGGCCCAGATAATCCCAGATGAAGGCGTAGTTGCCGTCCGAAGCGTCGGGGATGATCCGGTAACGTTGGTTGGTGGGGACGATATGGTCGGTGAAGGCCATCAGGTGGTCATGGTTGAGCGCCAGCGTCACCCAGCCGATGATCTGGCCGTTTTTCACGACCGGCGTCGCCCAGCGCACAATGCCTTCAAAACGCTTGCCGACGGGATTTTCCTTGCCGGCATAGGCGTGTTTCTCCGGCTCGAAGGGAATGCCGCGCTTTGCCGCCGCCTGCGGGGTGAACGTGCCAATGATTTTGGTGCCGACGTAGGTGCCGATGACGTTGGAGACGTAGATTTCGCCGGGCTTGAGTTTTTGCAGGTCAGGGAAATAGTTCTCCGCCTTGGCGTAGGTATTCTGGTGTTTCGTGATGTCCTTCAGTTCCGGGCTGACGCGCGGCGACGTGGTGGCCTTGATCTTTTCCATGCCATCCAGGCCAACGAAGGTCATTTCCAGATAAAGCGGCGCGCTTTCAGTTTGAAACTCTGTCGGCGACCGGTAATTGAAAGCGGTTTTGTTGTCGGCGCTGCCCGGCAGGGCAAGATACTGGTTTTCGGGCGGCGGGGTTTCGGGTTCCCAGGCGGTGCCCTCGGCGTTGAGACGCCATTTGCCGTGTGTGATCAGAACCCCGTGCCGGCGCTCGATATAATTTTTGTAAACGGTTTTATCCGGCGTCAGCGAGGCGACGGAACGAATGTCGGTATCGCGCTGGTAAAGAAAGTCCGCCACCCGGAGCGCGGTATCGGTGGACAGGCGCTCGATCTCGTCGCGGGCGCGGGCATCGAGTGCGCGGACTGCGTCGTCGATCGTTTTGTCGCCGACGTCGTGGATCGCCTGATTGGCGGTGGAGACCAAAAGATTCAGCTCCTGGCCAAGGCGGCTGGTGGTCTCCTGGGTCTGATACCAGGCAATTCCCACGAGCGCCGCCAACGGAATGATCTTGATCGTGATGAACACCAGGATCAAACGCAGCCGCACGGACAGCCCGTTCCAGAAAGACAGGAGTGATTGCATTTTTATCTGTGCCTGAGAACTGTTTGCATTGTAATGAGTTTTTGCCTGGCGCTGATGGCTCGCGCGTCATGCGGTTTGCGCCAAATGTTGAATTGAGCGGCATCACGGTCGGCTATCATGCCGGCCTATGCCGACCCACTCCCGCTATCGCCGCATCCATCGTCCGTTCGCGCCGACTGATGGCATCATCCGCCGCTTTTTCCGCGAGAACATGCTGCAAACCAGCGCCGCCCTGGCGTTTACCACGCTGCTGGCGCTGGTGCCGCTGGTCGCGGTGATTCTGGCGGTGGCCGGTACCGTGCCCTATTTCGATCTGCTGCTCGGCCGCCTGCAACGCTTGCTGTACGAAACGCTGCTGCCCAGCGGCACGGCCAATACCATCGCCGGCGGCATCGGTCGCTTCTCCCACCGGGCGCAGGGCTTGACCGTGTTCGGCCTGCTGCTGCTCGGCCTGACCGCTTTCATGCTGCTCAACACCATCGAGCGGACCTTCAATCATCTGTGGCGGGTCGAGCCGCGCCCGCTGCTCGCCCGCCTCGGTCTCTACGCTTTCGTCATGGCGGTCTGGCCCTTCATCCTCGGCGCTATTGCCTTGACCACCTCGCTGGCGGTCAGTATCTCGCTGGGCATCGTCGACTGGCCCGACTGGGTTCGCCTGGCGTTGTCAAAAGGCACCTCATTGCTGCTGCTCGGGCTGTTCTTCGCCTTTCTCTACTATGCCGTGCCGAATGCCCGGGTGACCCGGCGCGCGGCCTTGGCCGGCGGCGCTTTCGCGGCGCTGGCGGTGGTCGCCATGCAGAAGCTGTTCGAGATTTATCTGGGCGCCTCGGGCATGTTCCGCAACATCTACGGCGCCCTGGCGGCCGTGCCGATTTTCCTCGTCTGGCTTCACCTGTCGTGGGCCATCGTGCTGTTCGGCGGCTTGCTGGCGGCTAAACTGAATCGTCCCGAGCAACGACGCTGAACAGTTCGATGCTGCCTGTCTGCCCATCGAGGTTTCCGGCGCGGATCTCGCGGATCAGCAGATTGTCCCGCTCGACCAGCAGAATCAGCGGCGCGCCGGTCCTCTCGATCTTCCCCGGCGGTGTCAGCAGCGATTCAGACGGGCGCAGGGGCGGCGTCTCGGGCAGGATCAGCACGGCCACGCAACCGGCATCCAACTCGCCGGGCTGGGCGATTTCGGCGGCGATGGCGCGCGGGGCGAGCAATTGCAAGCCCAGTTCGATGTGCTCCGGGTTTTCCGAAATGGCCCAGCGGATGAGGCAGATGTGCCACGGCGCGTCGTGCCGCTCGTCGATGGCCTGCACGGCCACCACGTCGCCGATGCGCAGATTGTCGGTGTCGCCGCCGACGTGCATCAGCGCATAGCCTTCCGGGCTTTCGTTGGTGACCATCCATTCGCTCAGCGGAACCGGGTTGCCGACGTGCCGCATCAGCCGCCACAGACTGTCGAGGCCGAGGCAGAGATTGGCGCGATAGGCTTGCCGCCGCCGGGGAAAACGCCGCCTGGCCGGTTTGCCCCAGCCGTCGGCCAGGCGGCGCAGCACGCCGCGACCGGCCCGGGTTTCGGCGAAGGGCGGCAGCTTGAGGTCGGCGGCGCTGGCGCCGCGCTCAAGTTCGTCGAGTTGGCGCCGCGCCTCGGTGGCGATGGCGTCGCAGGCGAAATACAGCGGTTGCGATTCAGCCGCCGGCAGGCGGCGAATCAGCGCATGGGCGCCAATGTCCCGCTCGAGATCGATCCAGAATACGGCCTCGGCGCCGATCGGCGGGGTGTCGCTCAGTTCGACGCAAAATGGGCTGCCCTCGATGTAGTCGTTGATGAATTCGAGTTCGCTGGCAGAAAAAGAGGCCGGCTGCGCGATCGTGGCGAGCAGGATGTCGGAGTAGAGGCGGGCGATGCCGGCGTTGCCGCGCGGGTCGGGCAAGGTTTCGAGGCGGTGGCGGCGGGCGGTGCGGAAGAGGGCATGCAATTGTCGCCACAGGCCGACGCCGGTCGGCGCGGCGACCAGGTGGTCGATCTTGATCTGCCAGGTGATGCACTGCATGGCGCGCAACAGCGCGTTGTGTGGCGAATCGTTATCGGCGGGGCCGAGCAGCTCGGTCAAGGCGATGGAATAATCCTGGGTCATGATTTCAAGCAGGCCGACGATGCGCTTGATCCGCAGACGCATTTTGTTCGCGACCGGCAGCGCCATCTTCTGAAAGCCGGGCAATTCAGCCTTGACCAGGCGCTCGACACGGTCGTACAGCAGATCGAGCAGCTTGCAGCGCTCGGCAATCGGCATGGGCGTGCCGCGCAGCTTGAGCAACTGCCGGTGGAGTTGTTCGGCATCGTCGCTGCCGCTGTGATCGCGCGTCATCGCCAGCCAGGCAAGAATGCTCTTGATGTTGGCTTCAGTGGCGGGCGAGAGGGGCGCAGACGAGACAGTCATGGCGGGAACAGGATGGATGGCCGATTATCCCATATTCGCCGTTGCCTCGGCGCGCCAGCGCTTGATTTTTCTTTGTCAAAGCGCTATAATTTCCGGTCTTTTTCCCACCCAGGAAATTCATCTCATGGTTGTTATCCGTCTTGCCCGTGGCGGCGCCAAGAAGCGCCCGTTCTACAACATGGTCGTCACCGATTCCCGTAACCGCCGCGATGGCCGTTTCGTCGAGCGCATCGGTTTCTACAACCCGGTCGCCGCCGGCAATGCCGAAAAGCTGCGCGTTGCCGCTGATCGCCTGGCCTACTGGCAGCAGAACGGCGCCCAACTGTCGCCGACCGTCGCCCGTCTGGTCAAGCAGAGCGCTGCCCAGCCGGCAGCCTGATCGATCCTTGTCCGGCAACGACATCGTCGTTCTGGGTCGGCTCGCCGAACCCTACGGCATTCGCGGCTGGATCTGGTTGCACCCCTTCGGCGACGACCCCCTGTCCTGGGGAAACATGCCGGTCTGGTGGATCGCCCGCGAGGGTGAACCGTGGCGCGAGGTGGCGCTGAAGGGATTGAAGGCGCATGGCGATGGTCTGGTGGTTGCCCTCGACGGGGTAGCCGACCGCACCGCCGCCGAGGCCCTGAAAGGCGTTCTGGTTGGCGCGCCGCGCGCGGTTCTGCCGGCGACTGGCGAGGACGAGTTCTACTGGGCCGATCTGCTCGGCCTGGAAGTGGTCAATACCGCTGGCGAGCGGCTCGGCGTCGTGGCCGGGCTGATCGAGACCGGGGCCAACGACGTGTTGCAGGTCGTCGGCGTTGATGGCCGTGAGCGTCTGCTGCCCTTCGTGGCGGCGGTGGCGCTGGAAGTGGATCGGGCGGCGCGGCAGATTCGCGTCGAGTGGGGGAGTGACTGGTGAGTTTTGCCGGTGAACTGCGGGGCAGCGACGGGTGATCCGTTTCGACTGCGTGAGCCTCTTTCCCGAGATGTTTGCCGCCGTGACCGATCATGGCATTACCCGGCGCGCTCTGGAAGAAGGGCGCTGGGCGTGGCAGGGCTGGAATCCGCGCGATTTCGCCGACAATGCCTGGCGGCGGGTGGACGACCGGCCGTTTGGCGGTGGGCCGGGCATGGTGATGCAGCCGGGGCCGCTGGAGAAGGCGATTGCCGCGGCGAAAGCGCGGCAGCGCGAGGCGGGGCTGGCGACGAGCCGGGTCATCTACCTCTCGCCGCAGGGCGCGCCGCTAACCCATGAACGGGTGATGCGGCTGGCGGCCAGGGCGGACGAGGCGGGCGTGATCCTGCTTTGTGGCCGTTATGAAGGGGTCGACGAGCGTTTGATCGAGCGCTGCGTCGATGAAGAAATTTCGATCGGGGATTTTGTCCTGTCCGGCGGCGAATTGCCGGCGATGGTCTTGATCGATGCCGTCGTCCGCCAGTTGCCGGGCGTGTTGGGAGACGCCGCTTCGGCGGTGGAAGATTCGTTTGTCGGTGGTCTGCTCGATTGTCCGCACTACACCCGGCCCGAGGTCTATGGAGACCAAGGCGTGCCGGACGTGCTGCTCTCGGGCGATCATCAAAGAATTCGTCGCTGGCGGCTCAAGGAGTCGCTGGCGCGAACCTGGAAGCGCCGCCCGGATCTGCTGGCGCACCGCAGTCTGACTGCGGAGGAAACGCAACTCCTCGCGGAAATTTCCGCAGCGGAGCAATGCGGTGAGCCATGAAGTTTGAGAAAAAGGAATCTCACATGAACCTGATTCAACAGTTGGAACAAGAAGAAATCGCCCGTCTGGGCAAGACCATTCCCGAATTTGCCCCGGGCGACACCGTCGTCGTCCAGGTCAAGGTCAAGGAAGGTACCCGCGAGCGTTTGCAGGCCTATGAAGGCGTCGTCATCGCCAAGCGCAACCGTGGCCTGAACTCGGGCTTCACCGTGCGCAAGATTTCCTCCGGCGAGGGCGTCGAACGGACCTTCCAGACCTATTCTCCGCTGGTCGCCTCGATCGAGGTCAAGCGCCGCGGCGATGTGCGTCGCGCCAAGCTCTACTACCTGCGCGAGCGTTCCGGCAAGTCGGCCCGCATCAAGGAAAAGCTGTCGGCCAGAAAGGCTGCCGCCACCGAATAATCCGGCGAAGCATGGCCATGACAAACGGGGCGCTTGGGTGCCCCGTTTGCGTTTTCTCGAATGCCTTGTTTCCTGCCGCCGCTCGTCCAGAAAACCTGGCATGAGGCCGGGCGGATTGGAGGATCGTGGGTTGTTTGCCAAGATGATCGTCCCGGAGGGAATGTCGGGCGAAACGTTGATTTGATTGTAGACACCATGGCAGGCGAACAGGAATGATGACGAATCTGGTAAATTGCTCAGCGGGTCATCAATAGTGAGCGGGGAATCATGACAAGCGGCGCATTCCGCAATTTCTCGATTTCGACAAAATTGAACGTCATTCAAGCCATGACGATTCTCGGTCTGTTCATCGTGGCGATCATTGCCTTGAGCATCTGGCTGAATTCCGTATTTTTGCGGCAGGGCATCGACCAAATCAAGCGAACCAATCAACAGGCCGTCGATATGATCGAAACGGTTCGCGTATCGCTTGAGAAGGCGACGGAACGGCTGATCCAAACCTTGCAGGTGGATTTCAGCGGGGAATTCGCCTTGCGCGCCGATGAAACCATCGAGGTCGGCAGCGCCAAAACGCCCGCGCTGACCTTGAATGGCAAGGCGCTCAACGGCAATGTCGCGCCGTTTGATCGCTTTACCGCCAATACCACGGCGGTTGGCACCCTGTTCGTTCGCCAGGGCGATGACTTCGTCCGTATTGCCACGTCGCTCAAAAAGGAAGACGGGACGCGAGCCATGGGCACGCCGCTGGGCGCGCAACATCCGGCGCGCGAACTGCTGCTGGCCGGCAAGACCTATATCGGCAAGGCGCGCCTGTTCGGCCGTGACTACATGACGCATTACAGGCCGATCCTCAGCGCCTCGGGCCAGGTCGTCGGCGCCCTTTTCGTCGGGCTGGATTTCAGTGAACAGTTGGTCGATCTGAAAAAGAGGTTGCAAAACATCAGGTTGTTCGAGACCGGTTACATTTTCGCCATGGATGCCGCCAACAAAGGCGCGTTCGTCCTGCATCCGACGAAAGAGGGCAAGAGCCTGTGGGACGCCCAGGACAGCAATGGCGTTTATTACATCCGCGAGATGGTGGAGGGGAAGGAGGGGGTGGTCTACTACCTCTTCCCCAAACCGGGTGAAACGGAGGAGTACCAGAAAATAGCCGCGTTCACGTCCATGCCGGCATGGAACTGGGTCATCGCCTCGAGCATTTATGTCGATGAACTCAAGGTGCAGACCCACGCCGTGCGCAATCGCCTGATCCTCGGGGCGGTGGCGCTGTGTATCCTGCTGTGCGTCACGGTATTCTTTTCCTCACGCCGCTGGGTGACGCGGCCTCTGATGGAAGCGGTCGAAGCGATGCGGCGCATCGCTTCCGGCGACCTGACGGTGAGCGTCGAGCAGCGCAGCGGGGACGAAGTGGGGCAGTTGCTGGAAGCGACCAACAAAATGACCAGGGATATGCGCGCCACCTTGAGCGACATCCATGCCGCATCATTCCGGTTGGCTGAAAAATCCGCCGAACTGTCCGGTTCGGCCACGCAGGTGGCGACGCAATCGGGACGGCAGAGCGATGCCGCGGCGGCCATGGCCTCCAGCATCGAGGAAATCAACGCCAATATCGTCAATGTGTCCGAAAACGCCAATCATGCCAATAGCGTATCCGAGGAATCCGGGCATGTTTCCAGCCAGGGCGCGGAAGTGATCGGGCAGGCGGTCGCCAGCATGACGCGCATTGCCGAGACGGTGCGCGCCGCTTCGTCGGCGGTGACCACGCTGGGCCAGGAATCGAAAGCCATCTCGGCGATCGTCAGCGTGATTCGGGAAATTGCCGAGCAGACCAACCTGCTGGCGCTCAACGCCGCCATCGAGGCGGCGCGCGCTGGCGAACAGGGGCGCGGTTTCGCCGTCGTCGCCGACGAGGTGCGCAAGCTCGCCGAGCGCACGTCCGCGTCGACCCAGGAAATCGCCACGCTGATCGGCCGCATCCAGGCCGGCACCGAAGGGGCGGTGACGAGCATGGACAGCGGCGTTCATCAGGTCGAAGAAGGCATGGTATACGCCGAAAATGCCGGTGCCAGCATTGCCAACATCCGCGACAGCGCCAGTCAGGTGAATGCCGCCGTGACGAGCATTTCGCATGCGATCGGCGAACAGACGACGGCGATCGCCGAAATCGCCAGAAATGTCGAAAAAATCGCCAGCATGTCGGATGACAGCAGCGTCATGGCCAAACAATCGGCCGAACATGCCGCCGAACTGGAAAAACTCGCCGAAAGTCTGCGCACGCGCGTCGCCGGGTTCAAGATCTGATCTAGTGCTCGCGACCGTCGATGCGCGGTTGCAGCAACAAGGGGATGATGCGCCAGGCGAGAATGCCCCAGGCCAGCGCCCAGGCGCCGGCGGAGAGGTAGATCCAGCCCAGGTAGCCGGCCGGAAACAACTGCGGCAGGCCGATGCGGAAGAACAGCGTGGCCAGCATGAGGTACAGGACCAGTCGGTCCGCGCCCGTGAATACGACCTTGCGCCCGGTGTGACCGTTGGCGATGCGGATCATCATCGCCGGGATGACGCAGCCCATGACGCCGACGGTAAATAGATGCACCGATACGGAGCCAACCCAGACGAGGTTGGCGAGATGGCCGAAGGCGTCCACCAGCAGTTGCAGCACGATCATCAGGTAGCCGATAGTCATGATGCCGATGTCGATACGGCGCAAGGCCAGTTGCGGTTTCCAGAAAACGAAGCGGATGCCGAGCAGCGCCGCCAGAGTCAGCGCGATGGCGGCGGCCAGCGGCGGCGGCAGCAGAAATTCGACCACCAGCGTCAGACCGAGCAGCTTGATCGCCATGTCGAGACTGGGCTGGCGCAGGATTTGCACCTGGAAGGCGGCTTTCATGAATTGCGTCAGCGTGCGTTCGAGCATGACCAGAAAAGCCAGGCGGAACAGGCCAATGCTCATCGTGATGCCGGCGGTAAAGTCGCTGCCGGCCAGCAGCAGGGTTTTGGCGACGATGAAGGCCGGCAGCATGACCAGGAAAAAAACGTTGTCGCGGTAACTGTCGCGTTGGCGATAGCGGGTCAGCGTCCACAACAGCATGACGACGATGCTGCCGAGGAACAGGTTGCCGGCCAGCAGGAACAGCGGCCGCGGCCAGTGGCCGCCAAAGCTCATGGCGAGGCGTTCGACGATCCAGGCGGCAGCCAGCAGCAGCAAGGCCAGGCCGTGATAACCGCGAATCTCGACCCAGTTCTTGGTCGCGGTCAGCAGAAAACCGCCGAGTACCGCCCAGCCGAAGCCGAAGAACATTTCGTGGGCATGCCACTGGATCGTGCTGAACGGGGTGTCCGGCGCCGCCAGTTGGCCGCCGAAGATCAAGGCCCAGACGGGCGGCAGAATCACGCCGGCCAGGCAGGCGAGGGTGAAGAAGGGGCGAAAGCCAACCAGCCAGAGCGGGTGCGAGGTCAGGCGCATGGGCGAACCTTTGCGTGGGGATTGAGCGAAGGGCGAAGTTTAGTCATGCCGGAAACGGGAAAACTTGATTTATCCGGGCACGGCAAGCATCCGGGGGCACATTGGCGTAAAATCATACGCTTGGCCCGGTTACGCAGGGGTAATTCCATTTCCAAATCAACCGATCACTTTGTCGGCTTCGCTTGCCGTGCAACCGCACTGTCTCTCGCTTCGCCTTCGCGTGCTCGGCTGATTTAAAAATGGAATAAGTGCGAGCGTGCCGGTTTCCTTGAGGACAAAAATGAAGCGTGTGGATGATTTCCGCTTGCGCCTTGGCAAGCATGAACTCGTGCCGATCATGATCGGCGGCATGGGGGTCGATATTTCGACCGCCGATCTGGCGCTGGAAGCGGCGCGCCTCGGGGGCGTCGGCCATATCTCGGATGCGATGATCAACACCGTGTCCGACCGCCGCTACGAGACCAAACACGTCAAGGAAAAGCTGGCCCTCTACAAATACAACGTGCTCAACGAGGACAAATCCCCGGTCAAATTCGATCTTGGCCGTCTGGCGGAGGCGACCCGCCTGCATGTCGAGGCCACCATGCAGCGCAAACGGGGCAGCGGTCTGGTGCTCATCAACTGCATGGAAAAACTGACCATGAACGCCCCGCGCGAGACGCTCAAGGTGCGCATGTCGGCGGCGCTCGATGCCGGCATCGACGGCATCACGCTGGCCGCCGGCCTGCATCTCGGCTCTTTTGGCCTGATCGAGGAGCATCCGCGTTTTCGCGACGCCAAGCTGGGCATCATCGTTTCCTCGGTGCGCGCCTTGCAGTTGTTCCTCAAGAAGAGCGCCCGCACCAACCGCCTGCCTGATTACATCGTCGTCGAAGGGCCTTTGGCTGGCGGCCATCTCGGTTTCGGCATGGACTGGGCCGAATACGACCTGGCGGTGATTGTCGCCGACGTGTTGCGCTACCTGAAGGACGAGCATCTCGACATTCCGGTGATTCCGGCCGGCGGCATCTTCACCGGTTCCGACGCCGCCGCTTTCCTCGAACAGGGCGCCGCCGCCGTGCAGGTGGCCACCCGCTTCACGGTCACCGAGGAGTGCGGCCTGCCGGCCGAAACCAAGCAGGAATATTTCAAGGCCACCGAGGAAGACATCGAAGTCAACCAGATTTCCCCGACCGGCTACCCGATGCGCATGATCAAATCCAGCCCCGGCATCGGCGACGGCATCCGTCCCAACTGCGAGGCTTACGGCTATCTGCTGGACGCCGCCGGCAAATGCGCCTACATCGCTTCGTACAACCGCGAGGTGGCGGCCCATCCGGGCGCCCGCAAGGTCAAGGTGTGGGACAAGACCTGCCTGTGCACGCACATGCGCAACTTCGAGATCTGGACCTGCGGCCAGTTGACCTGGCGCCTGAAAGACACCAGCCACCGCTTGCCCGACGGTCGCTACCAGTTGCTGACGGCCGAGCATGTCTTCAAGGACTACCAGTTCAGTACCGGACAGCAGGTGGCGCTGCCGGAAAAACGGGTTCCCTGAACGTTTCTCCGGCGACCGGGCGTTTCATTCCATTTTTGAATCAGCCGAAGAAACGGTTCCTGGCCGCGTCGGAAATGTCCATGCCGGTGATCTGGGCGCGTTCGAGTAATTCCCAGTAATAGCGGTAGGAAGCGCGATCATGCAGCTTGCCGTCGTGCTGGATCGGCCCCCAGTCCCTCTCCTGGGCGGCAATGAGGATGTCGGCGGCGGCCTGGACTTCGGAAAAATCGGGGCGCATGGCCTCGATGATGGGCAGGATCTGATTCGGGTGGATGCTCCACATGCGCAGGTAGCCGAATTCCCGGCGGGCGCGCAGGGCGTCATGGCGGATGGCCTCGATGTCCTTCAATTCGGTGGTCACGTTGTGCGCGGGCACGACGCCGCAGGCCAGGGCGGCGGCGCTGATTTCGCACTTGGCGCGGGCGACCAGCGGATGCTCGAACTGGCCGGGACTTTTCATCGCCGCGCCGGGAATGGCCCCGTGGTGGCCGGAGACGAAATCCATCAGGCCGAAGTCGAGCGACTCGACGCCGGGCAGCGCCGCGATTTGCCAGACCTCGCGCAGCGCGCCGTGGGTTTCGATCAGTACATGCACCGGGATTTCGCGGTCGAGGCCGCATTGTTTCTCGATTTGCCTTAGCGCCTCGATCTGCATTTGCACATTGGCGGCGGAGCACGGCTTGGGCAGGGTGATGAAGGGTAGCCGGCTGCCGGCCAGACGCACCAGGATTTCCATGTCCTGTCGCCAGTGCGCGTGGCTCACGTCATGGACGCGGGCGCCGACGCGGTTGAAGCGATTGTCGTCCGACAGGATCACACCGGCCGCCATCTCGGCGTGCTCCTTCTCGGCGCCGGCGTGGGCGCCGTCCTCGCAGTCGCAGGTGATGTCGAAAATCGGGCCGAGTTCCTGCTGCAACTGGAGCGCCTTCCGCATCAATTTTTCCGACCCGGCATAGTGGTCGACGGCGGGCAGGATGGGGAAGGGCTTTTCGCCGGCGAAAAGGATTTCTTTGGGATGGCGCATGGCGTTCGGGCGGTGAAAATGAAAAAGGCCGCGGCATTCTACCGCGGCCTTCGGGTGAGGCTAGGCGACTGGCCGGATTACAGCATGTCCTTGACGGCCTCGGCCTCGTCGGTCAGTTCCTTCAGCGTCAGGTTGATCTTCTCCCGGCTGTAGGCGTCGATTTCCAGACCCTGGATGATCTTGTAGGAACCGCCCTTGCACTCGCACGGCATGCCGAACACGATGCCCTTGGGGATGTCGTAGGAGCCGTCGGAGGGCACGCCCATGGTGACCCACTCATCGGAACCGAGCACCCAGTCGCGGACGTGGTCGATGGCGGCATTGGCGGCGGAAGCGGCGGACGACAGGCCGCGCGCCTCG
>Ga0209628_10001235_pt1 | contig 16300 bp, 22 predicted proteins | sample TergutCu122P4_FD_187285 | JGI IMG/M metagenome (GOLD analysis project Ga0209628, IMG submission 187285) | Cubitermes ugandensis P4 segment gut microbial communities from Kakamega Forest, Kenya - Cu122 P4 (SPAdes) (version 2) | ecosystem: Host-associated > Arthropoda: Insects > Digestive system...
CAATGGGTTAATAAGTGAACACCCATGCATATGAGGGAAAAGTTGGTGTTCTAAGATTAAATGAACATTATTTCATACTCCAATATAATTATATTTGTAGGAACATATACTTTTTACTGTTTTAAAAATTAATCTACCAGACTTCTTTGAAAATTAATTTAAATGTCAAACTTTTGAAAAACTGTATGTATGTATGTATGTATGTGTTTGATTGTTTATTTATATTTTTGAGCACATCATCACACATGTGTGCATGTTCAGCAGCAACTATGCAGCTGCCTGTGATTTCTTTTATTTTGAATGGTTGGAAATATTTCCGTCCCACATACTTTTGTCTCAGATGATATTTTGAGTATGGAATATATTTATACTCACTTTGTTTTGTCTTTTAGTAATAATTTTTATTTTGAAGGTTAATACAGTGTATGGTTTTGATCTCAGTTGGTACCTGAATGGCATTTTATTTACCCTGTATAAGTATACAATGGTAGCCCATGTTCTAAGGGATAAGTTCTCCATCCTGGAAGGGAATTCAGTGAAGAACATGCTCATACGTTTGGACTGAATTTGCAGAAAAAAAATTATATAATATATATTATGTTTCCTGAACAGTTCATTATGGTGATATAAAGCATATCTTTGTATCAGGGTTGACTGACGGGGTGAATGGCTGTGTGGGGAAAAGGAGGAATGAGATTTTGCGTAATCTTTACATGTCCTTCTGGTTGAAGTTGTCACTGTCACAGTGTTTAAATAAATGAGACTCATATATTTGGAGTTTGTATATGTTGGTATAACACCCTCATGACTTTAGCCAGGATGATATCTAGAGATCTCAACACCCATATAACTGCAATCAGGATTACATCTATCTACCTAAGCACACTTACAGCTTAAACAGGATGATATTTAGGTGTCTAAATACCAGCTCCCCCCTCACTCCTCCTCTTTACTCACTCACCTCTTATGAACAGTGGCTGAGAGCCTTACTGGCAGACCGGCTGTAGTTTTTCTGTCACCAGAAGTTTTTCACTTTTTTTTATGTGTTTTGGAAGATCTTATTTTCAGACCCTGTGCCTACCTCAGATCTTTTCCTCAACTCTATTCACCTAAATTCATAGGAAAATCTTTTCATTACTTCTTTCATTACCAGGGAAGCTGCTCTGTAGGTTAGCAATGTAGTCCATCCTTGACCAATCAGCCTGTCCCTTCTCACACCCTGCCCCTAGCCAAATCCATAGAACCCATGGCTAACCTGATTCACTGACCTGAAGGTGGTAAATGTATGGCTTGCTGAAATGTGAGAAAGTGTTTTGTTCTGTATGTGGCTTAATCTCAAAAGCTGTTGGAGTGCAAGAACAAAGCTGTGTGTTGTGTTATTACATATGCTAGGTCACTGAGTGAGAAGTCCCTGTACTCAGAATGCAATGTGAAGAACAAAGTGCTGTTTTCCACCATCCATGATGTGTGTTGATGTGAGTGCTGTTTGTAGTTCTGCAGACATCTAGGTGGTATCTGAGTTTATTTCAGAAACAACACAACATGTCTAGAGTAATAGTTGCTTTGGCACTGTAAATTTTCTCTTCTAGCTAATGTAAATGGGAGATTTTCTGTGTGTAGTTTTTTTTACATATCCTCACATGAAAAAATTTAGTGGAGTGAGATCTGATTTTTTTGGAGGCCAGGTTGTTGAAGTTCTGCTTCTGATACATTGATTAGGAAAGCTAGAGTTTGCAGCATGTTGAATCTTATGACTGAAATAGAGTAGGTGCTTGTCTTATTGGAAAACAATTACAGATACCATTTCATTTACAATATCTTCAGCCTCTGGGACAGCAGGCAGTTTGAACTTTTTGAGATGTTTCCATTATGGTATTTTCTGTAAAACAGTGACCACCCCGTCATGCGGAAGTCCACTTAACATGTCCACTGTTGAGGCATGATGCCCACTGAAAATCTGTGTGTCTTTTCTGTTTTCTGGATGTGAGAGATGTGGCAAGTGGCATGCCTGTTATTGTGAAATGAAGCTTTGTTTTTTAGAAGTATATGTCATAAAAACTTCCATCCATCATTTTCATTGAACACAGTATTGCTGTATTTGACGGAGAGTTGCAGGTTTTAGATCTCGGTTTATATTGGAAGCATGTAACTCGGCTGTTTATGCAATGAATTTGGGCTTGTGGTTCTTCAGATTGCAATGAGCAATAGATATCTTTGGTCTTCATACGTACAGTAGCCATGTACAGTAAAAGCTACAATATCTGGCACTGGATGATCCAGAAACCCCTCTTAACTAGAAACTGATTGAGAGGCTCGTGACATATCACTGTTTCATCAACTGGCAGTAGTATTGTGAATATAGCGATTAAGAGAATGAAATGTTAAGGGGGTTTTTTTTTTTTTTTAAAATATATTCTGTGCACTCAGTTACATTAGTAGCAGTGGAAAGGGAATAACAGGTTTAGCAGGAGAAGTAGGACAGAATATGAAGTGAAAACTGTAAAGATCAAGTTTGTCCATGTTTTTGCTAGGTACTCTAAGGTACACATTATGTATAGTGTTCTGATATCTGGAAAATTACAATGTTTGGCAACTGTTTCTTCCGAGAAGGTACCAGATGACACAACTGTCACTGTACATTCCGTATCCTGTTCGAAAGTCGGTGGTAGTTTTGGTGATTTTTGCTTTTACACTTTTTGTATGTATATCATAAATTGTAATGCTTAAAATGAATTTGAATTGGACAAACCATGTGAGTCATTGGACTTCATTCTGAATGGATGCCATCATACTGACTGTGTTAGGCATACAACTGTAATGTCACTGGGAGATAAGTGCTCATGTGCAGTACGCAAGGCTGTTGTTAAACAATTCAGAACAAACCACATGGTTATATGTGTCAAAATAAATTGCATTCTCTGAATTGCTGCATCATACTCTAATGTGAAAGCTGTATATGCTTTGTGCAAATAATTTTTTTGCCAAGCAAGTGCTGTTGCAACATGCAGTGCAGAAAACCCAAGTATAGGGTGCCAAGGAAGGTATTAGTATCTTTAACATACATTGGAATTTTGATTTTGATGCTGCATACCTTAAGTTGTAGAGGATTGTTTGCTTTATGTAGTGCAAACAGAAATAGAGTGAACTTTCAGAGCTAGAAAAGTCAGGAAAGTTTTATTCTGCTGGGCTTACAGCATATATAAAGAGGGTGTGATTGTGGTAATAAAGAAGGCTAGTAAAATCCATGTCTTAAAGAAAACAGATTTTAGAAAACAGTTTTTGAGGGATCTGATCAGTAATATAAAGTCAAGGTTACTTGAGACTATGCATTCAAAAGAAATGTGAAAAGATGATTGAACTGTTGTGATATTTAGAAGTTGGAGATTGGTTGCAGGGCATTAATTATACTTATGGAAGTAGTGCAATTGGGGAAAGTCAAAACAGTTGATTTAAGTGCTTGTTAACTGTTGTGCAGATGATTTAGTCCCAACAACTAAATGTGAACAGAGCTCACTCAAATGAATTTATGTATGTTACCTCATTGGCATTTACTTCAGGTGGATCATTTATTAACTTCATTGGTGATCACATCAGTAGGACTTCCTGTTTCTAAACTCAATGCTGATGAAATAACTTTAGTTTTGCAAAGGCATGGGGAAGAGACTGTTATAGGAAAAAGACAAGTGCAAGAAGAAAATCTAATGTTTTATAATAATACTTTCAGTGTATGTGGTGGCATAGCATAACTGATAGATGAGCAAGTGAGTATGGAACATTGGTGGGATGATATTGACGGGGCTGAACCAAAATACTGTACTTGGAGACAATCCTGTCACAGTGTTTCTTCATCTACCACAAAGTCTGTGTTGGCTGGCCTGGAATCAAACCCAGGCCTCCATGGTGAGAGGTTGGTGACTAGCTGCCTGAGTCATGGTATGGCCCAAGAAGAAAATGTTGAATACAGCGTCATGTAGATTATGAAGGCAAGCGTCTTGGTTCTTACACTGATAATACAATTGAGGAAAATTCAGCACCAGCAGTTCTCTCATAATGTGAAACAAAATTTCTGTCTATATAATGCAGAAAATTGAAAATAACGGTGTCCATAATTTTAAATGACCTTTCAAATTGGCAACACACTTTGATTTGCTGTGCCCAGTTGCCATTAAGTCATCATTTTATGAGGTTGCAGACCAAGTGACAATGCAGTTTTAAAAAATGTGCATCATAGGTATTTTTGTCATAAGTGTTAATTTTTCCTTGGGCTTATCAGCTGTCAGTTAAGCATAACCTGAAGTCTGAAAAGACATTTCCACCAAAGACAGGATTGGATATTGTAACAGCACTGTCCTTAATTGCAGTCTTCAGATTTTCCATACTCTGAATGCATGCTTTTGTAATCAGTGGACAGGAAGACGTACGAGTAAAATGACCTCTGAAAGATTCAGGTTTCATCATTCAGTTTTACTTTGTGGAGGTGCGTGAAAATTTAATGCCAAGAAAATCTGTGCTTTGATACATGTGCAGGGGAGAACCATTGCAATTGAGGTATTTGGCACATCGAAAACTTCAAGGCTTGTATGTTAAATTTCATTCTTTACATTTCCTTAAATCCACTGCATTGTCTTATCGTCTATCTGATGTATTAGTTTTTAGTTGGCGCCATTGTATTTACTGTAATAGTTGACAGTCACTCTGATATGAACTATTGTTGTAGAACAAGTGACTACGATGTTATAGCTTGAAAGTTGGGTTGCTTTACAGTTGACTCTATGTGTGTGTGTGTGTACATATATATACGCCATGTAGCGGATTTTGTTTTTCAAAATCTGAAGCCAAAAGTTTTGTTTAAATGTGCTTCCCATCACAAAACATTGTCGGGAAGTGAAAAGTGGTTGTATACTTATTCTTGTACAGCAGCTTCATCTGATCGTACCTGTAAGTGTGGACGTTAATTTGTGATAAAATTATTACTGCATTGGATTGTGTACTGTATGGATTTTGTAGTTATGTTATTGAAGCATTTCTTTGTTTGGTTTAGCATTACTTATAAAAAATGCATTGAATTGTGTAAGTTTGGTATTGTGGGAAATGGAACTATTTGGTATATGGTAAAGGTAATAACATTTCGAAAATATATTGGATTAAAATGTACTGGTGACAGAATTAAAGTGAACTGTACATTTTGTAATTTTCCACTTTGGCATTTCACAGTTGTTTTAGGTACAGTAATGTTGAAGTGGCTATATGTTTCAGCTTGAACAGTTGCCAGTATGTTGTAAAAAAAAAAAGAAGAAGAAGAAAAAAAAAGAAGGTGTGTTCATATGTGCATGCACCTTGCAATAATTACTGATGCTAGTGACATGTTAATAGTTGAGTATTGTCAGGGTTATGTAGGAAATGTGTGTCATTTGAATTTATTTAATATGTACGTTACTTTTGTCATGTGTCAATATATTGGTAACTTTATGTTAGCCATAATGTCTGTGTAATACTGCACTTTTGAGTACCAAATAAATATGCATAGTTTACTCTATGGATTTATGTGAGCTTTTCAGAAATTCTTAAAGTGAGTTTATTGAACTAATGAAGAATTTAGTAACAATACATTGCCACTGGGGACAATTGTTGCTTTAGTGTTGAATAAACAGAAGGGTCTAACATGATATATAATAATATAGTATCATATGCAGCTGTTCCTGCATAGTAAGAAACTTTATGATTTGTACTACTTTCCACATACAGGATGAGTAAAAGGTCCTTGTTCTTCCCTCACAAGTAGGATATAGGTTGGATTAGAAGTCACGGTGAATGTACATTTCTTATGGTGATGGTAACTGATGTAATTGACCTCCATTGACATGTGCCAGAGGTCACATATGCCACTTAAATTGTTCATGTATGGTTCTTTACCATTTCCAGCACAGGTGTATAGGGCCTTTCCACCAACCCTGTTGTGTGAGGATGATCACTCAAGGAGGATAAGATGGGGGGGGGCATGTGGCATGTATGGGGTTTTGGTGGCAAAACCTGAAGGAAATAGAGCACTAGCCATGGATGTGAGGATACACTAAAATTGATCTTAAATAGGATCATAGGGCATGGCCTGGACTCAATATGGCTTAGGATAAGGACAAGTGCTGGTCTCTTGTGAACATGGTAATGAACCATCAAGTTCCATAAAATGCGTGGAATTTCTTGACTAGCTGAGGGTGTATTAGCTTTTCAAGAAGGCCTTTGCTCCATGGATTTAGTTATTTGGTTTGTTGGTGAGGTTATTCTTGTAGAAAATCTTGGCACAAACACGTTTCCACTTAATGTTTTGGTACTGAAAGGGTTAACATAGTATAATTGCAATTTGCATGACAGATGTACAAAATCTTGGCTGAAAGAATACCTTGAGGTCAGAAGCATGGTGACTAAATTTGAAACTCAGGAGGACATAACTCTACCTGAAGACTGGATTAAATTTTCAATCTTCAAATATGTAATCATATTTTGAAATCTGCTTGTAATGCACAGAGGAATATGCACCTTATTATTTCCATCCTCTGTCTATCTCTGTGTGGATTTGCGTATGTGAACTTGGTTAGGAAATAAAAATGGAACTAAGGTTTACAAACGTACAGTTCTTCAGACAACAGCTTATGCTTCATGTATTGGAAAACTGTCCAAAGAAGACCAAACAGAGATCACATCAACATTATGAAGGGGTGGTATTCCTGTGTATGTATGGTATTCATGAGTATGAACATGTGTGATGTAGGAAAGAAACATAAATTTATGAACTGTCAGGGCTGAACAGTTTGGGTTGGGTCATGTCTGTAGAAGCTTTAGAACCTTCTTAGCCTGTTGGTTACAAGTGCCAAGAGCAGCCCATCTATGTCTGGCTTTGAACGGTCGTTACTTGTCTTCATTTCTTTTTGATGCCATTTTTTACCCTTATCACATTCATGTTCATGACCTCTTGTTATAATGCATTAATTTGGTGGGTGCAGTAGATTATGATGTTTTTAATTTTCATGTTAATTTTTCAGTGCTTATTTTGCTTAACTGTGTCTCATTTATATTTTCTTTATTTTCATTATTTTTATTTTTATTTTCTGCAGGTTCAAAGTCAGAGGGATTGACTTTTCATACAGACCCAAACTATGATCCAACACAAGGTAAGTTTTATCTTGTATATGCATTTGGGCAGTAAACTGCAACCTTGAAATTAGCTGCAGAAATTAAACTCACTGCTATTCAAAATTCATGCAGTGATTAGAGCTGAAACAACAAAACACAATAAAAGTGTTTCACTGTTCACAACATATTTTCTGATTGTGGTGTATAGTGAGATAATAAGAATTTTTGAATTTCTGGTATTTCAAAATAAAGTAATTATTATGTGCAGAAAGATGGAACAAGAAAATTTTGAAAAACAGTACTAATAATTTTGTTGTCTTTATTTTTAATATTTTGTGAGGGTTCTGTTTATTGTTCAGTACATTGGCCTGTAATTCCACTGTGACTAATTGTACTCTTAGTTTATCTTGGGCAGTTGTAGCTGCAGTGTGTAGAACAGTGTTTCCTTATAACTAGTGATGCAACTTTTGAAGGGTAGTTTTGTTGTTGATGTAGTGGCCAAATGGGGATGGACATGTCGTGTTTGTATGATTTTGATGTATGTACATGTTTTTAACTTGGGTCTGGTTTAGTCACATGTGGTAGCTTGTGTTACCGGCTACAATGAAATTATGATCTTGGATGTGACACCTCATGGTCTGGTAGGTACATAGCAGTATAGCAGAGGAACCTGCCGCCTTCAACTTCATGGTACAATAAGTGCCCTAAAGATGGGGGCAGAAGGTTTCTCTAACACTTAACTCCTTGGGTACCAGAGAGCATTTTGTCCCAGGAAACAGTAATGTGAAGAATGTTTGCTGCCATGAGAACACCAGATCTCACGTTGTCAAACTACAGTTTATAATTTCATGCAAAACCAGACATCAAATGGAGTGCATCTAGAGTGCTAATATATATTAGGTATGTTTTGAAAGGTTTTTTGTACATTAGTTGTGAAACTTTAATATAAAAATTCAGTCAGGATAACTGCATAAAAAAATAAAATATTTAGGGTTTTGAGAGTTTGTTTCACATTTATGTATGCCGTCATTAATGTACAGATTTTAAATGTAGTGTATGAATATTGGAGTGGTTGTCACAGTTTGTACATGAAGTTATGAGATTGTAAAATTAATATTTACAAATTTAGCAATGCTGTTCAGCTAAATTTTGTTTGTTGATGTTTTTATTCATCTACAGAAGAGAACTAGACTCAGCAGTTTGTGGGTTACCAGCAGTGTCCCTTCTCTCTCCCCTTGGAATATAGTCCATTTCAGTTTTTTTTTATACTCCATACCAGCTCTACTACTCTGTCCCTGCCCTCCTTTATGTGGAAAGTATTTAGAATGGCAACAGAACAGGTCTTTGTTTTTTATGGCTTTCAAGTGTTTGCCAGTAGATTGAGTTATACCAGGTGTTTCCTACAGTTTTTTTTAAATGTGTGATGTCTTATGATGGAGCTTGGATATCTTGGCCAGTACAGTTAGCGTCAGTAGACTGGATGATTTGGATTTGATTCCCCAAGAAGTTAGGATTTTTCTTTGCCACCATATTTATACCAGTTGTGGGGCTACCCACTTCCTGTTCAGTGAGCACTGGAGGTCTTTTTCCAAGTGTTAAAGCGCCTTGAGCATTCAACAATACTCCTTGTGATGGCGGTAGGAATTCATGGAGCTTTAGATTCAGTCCTTCACGGTAGGTACTTCTCTACCTACGAAGGTCGGTACGACAGTAATGCCTCCTATTTTTTCCCTTTTAAATTTGGCGCCGGGTAGAGTTTCTTGCCTTATTCGCCGAACAGCGTCACTGTCCATCTCCACTAGGATTATCGGTACTCCTGTCAGTCACGTGTGTAAATACACGGCAGTCGTGCACATTGTCGGATGTTTTGGACGTACGTACTAGGCAGAGAGTGGTGATTGCGTTCCTTACTGCTGAAGGCTCCAGTCCGATGGAGACTGATAGACATCTGGGTAGCGTGTATGGTGAGGACCCCATGTTAGTTCAGTTTGATGCTCGTCCATCGCTTTAAGAGCAGTGAAAAGGACGTCGGTGACAGGCCTCGCAGCGACTGACCAACCACGGATGCGACGACGGAGACCGAAGACGAGGTTGATGCGCTGATTCGGGATGACCGCCGCATCACAAGTGAACTGCATTGCAGTAGGAATTGGAAACGTGGCGGTTATGGCCATCATCAGAGGAATTGGTTACAGACAAGGCTGCACAAGGTGGGTGACGAAAATGCTCGCTGTCGCAGCCCGATGAAACCCGTGCAGAACCTCACGAGCACAGTGAGGACGATTTCTGTCAAGAATCCGTTGATGCTACCTGGGTTAATCGTTACTACCCATTGACGAAGAGAGAATCAATGGAATGGCATCGTGAGTCGTCGCCAAAATAAATAAATAAGTAAATTTAAAAAAAAGTGCGGACTAATGTGGGGTAAAACCATGGATAGCGTCTTCTGGAACAGTGAAGGAATTTCGTTAGTAGGATTCTTGGAGAGAGTTGCCACTATCAGTTCAGCAGAGCGATATGTGCGGACATTAAAGAAGCTGAAAAACGAATTCGAAGGGTTCGGTCAAACAGTACGAATAAAGTTTTCCTCCTGCACAACGCCAGTCCGCACACCAGTCTGCACACAAGGGTCGCAATTGCAGCAGTGGTGTGGACTGCTGTCCCTCGTCCTCCCTACAGTCCCGTTTAGCACCCTCCTTTTTGTATCCCTGAAGAATGCACTCCAACGACGGCGTTTTGCCGACGACAGCGTGCGTGAAGAGCTCCGCCTCTTCAGCAAAGAGTTTTACGCGAACGTCATACACACACTCACGCAAAGGTGGAAAATAAATGTGCTGATGATGAAGGAGACGTTGTGAAAAATAATCTCAACTTTGTAAAGGATGTATCCATGGTATATGTAAATTTCATTATAATAGTAATTAGAGCTGCAAGAAAAGGGGGCATCAGGAGTCATTACTTTCATATCGCCCCTCGTAAGATACCATGTGTTAACACGACAGGCAATATACGTCTAACGTAACTTAAGGCGCGTTCGCGTAAGCATTTTTGGCGTAAGTATTAAATGTTCTGCGTGTGTGTCCGTATTCTTGCCTTAGTTATCCGGCACGCAAAGCGCATGCGCCGTATTGTAATGTCATTTTTGGCGTCTGTGGCTGTGCATCAACTTTCCACATCTCATAAACGGTACGATTTTCGGAAAAAAATTACCGAACATAAAATGTGTGTTTTCATTTTCTCTGCAACTTTTGTCTGAAATGTTTGTCATTCTATGAAGAATTCAATGAGGCATTATAAGAATCATAGTTCTTCATGTGCAGTATTTTTTATTCTTGTCGGATTTTAATCAAACTTGAATTTTCTCGACAGATTTTCGAAAAAGTCTCAAATATAAAATTTCATGAAAATCCGTCCAGTAGGAGCAGAGTTGTTCCATGTGGAAGGATGGACAGACAGACATGATGAAGCTAATACTCGCTTTTCACAGTTTTGTGAATGCGCCTAAAAATTATTATGCTTAGGGTATTTATAGGCTGACAAATCAAGTTACTGCGTGAAATGTGTCGGAGAAACCAATAGTCGGAGAGCTGCTGTAGAAATTCCTTGCCTTGGTGAGCTAACAAGAGCTGTGTTCTGGGCACCTTATCCTGAGCCAGATGAGTCCAGTCCACACGACCTCACCGTTACGTCTTTAAGACCCATTTTCATGTCTAGATCTTCCAAGGGGTCTGTTTCTTCAGGCTTTACGACCAAAACGTTTGTGTACATTTTTATGTCCTGTATAGGCTGTGTTACCCCCCCTGCCTCATCCTTGATTTGATGATATTAATTATTGATTTGCTTGATGAGTGAAAATTATGAAGGTCATCATTTTGCAGTTTTCTTCGGCTTATGTCATGTTATTGGATAATGGACAGGAAGATTAAAGACTCTGAACTTATTGGTCACAGCTGTTCTGTGAATTTCATTCTGTTTTACCTATGTTACAAGTGCCATTTTGGTGTGTTACTGTACTCAGATGTTTGAACTTCATCATATTTTCAAAGAATATATTAGCTAGCTTATACCTGAAAGATGCAGCAGGCTCCCCTGCAATGTTGATAAATGTATCTGCCAGACTGTTTGGTATCTTATCCAAGATGAAAGTAATTTTTGTTGCTTTGGTCTTGTGCATCCTGATGAGACATAAACCGATCTAACTTCTCATTGTGTTGACTTCTCACTGGTCAGTAGCACATAATAATAATTCTTGTATATGTTCTTTGATGGTGTTTTATGTTTGTGCACAGTATACTGACATCAACATGCACCAGACCCTGGTGTGCCATTCACTTCGCGTGTCTCCTGGTTTTCTGTAGCTTTTCTAGTGGCATATTCCAAAGCAAGGTTTAAATAATATCAAGCATCTCCTTGTTTCAGACCATTTTGAATAGGAAGTACATTAGACAAGTGTTTATGTATGTGGACTAGACCTAGTTTGTTCCATGGGTACACCAAATTTTGTGCATATTTGGTACGTTTCTTCTGTTTGTAACTGAACCATACGCTTACTTGAAGTCGACCATCTGATGTCTGCTATATTGTCCTCCATGCCTTTGCAGTTTTAGTTCCTTAACACAGAAGCAGGGTACACCTTGACACCACTGTTTTTAGGCATTCCGTATGAAGTAAAAAATGCCTTACATAGAGCATGTCCATGCGTATGTGTGCCTAGTATCAGTGACTAAACCATTTGGTGGACTTCATGAAATTCGGTGTAATATATCTTTGAAGAGATTTGTCAAGCAAACTCGAGTTTCGTGAAAACTGGCTCAGTGACAGGGGCACGAATGAAGTTCATTTTCTAGTGTTCCTTGAGTGCCTTGGATGAAATGCAGTACTGGAAATGCCAACATAATACTGTTCATTACTGACGAGTTTTGTGAAATTGGTCAGTGAAAACTGTACTTAAGCGTGTAAATTAAATTTTGTCCATGTTTTATTAATCTTTTGTCCTATTTGGATACATTTTGACATAGGAGATGTCCAGAGCAGTTTATTGAGTTCGTAAAAATTGATGGAAGCCATAAATTACTTACGGTCGCAAATGAATTTCTGTCCATGCTTTCCACATTTATTGTCTGATTTGAAGTTTTATGTGAGAGATCTGTGTGTAATGTAATTTTGAGCATTTGTGAGTTCCATGAATATCATACTTACGTTACGGATTTAAGTGGAATTACATTTACACAGACTGTAAAACCTTATGATTTTTTAGAGTTAAGAATGTTGTGGTAAAGTCTGTGTACTTTGTCACATAGTAGACCATTTGCATTCCAGTTAAGTTTGAGTAGCTGCATGATCATTTCCCTTGTTTACTCACACCACTCCCACCCCATGTTGTTGCTGCTGATAGTGTTACAGAAGGTGCAATATATTGCAATATTTTAAGGACAATAAAAATATATAAGCTACAAGGTCCACATAATAATTTAAAAAAAAAAGCTCAGTGGTTTAAAAGTGTGAGAGTTATAAAACTGGAATTTTTTAAATAATAGGTACCAGTAATGGTCTGTGTAATTGTTCACATATTTAGCTTCGAAGAACTTCCCATATCCACCATTTCCCTGCCCGTTCTGTGACCGGGCATACACAAGCTGGGGCTTCAGGCGTCGCCACATCAAGGCAGTGCATACACAGTCACCAAGGCTTTCATGTAAGTGGTGCCTTCAGGTGCTGCCTTCACATAGTGACTGGGAACAACATGTTACATCAGAACATAATCTGTCACCAGGAGATGCTCATAATGGACTATTGATTCTGGAAGAAGCTCACATGGTGCTACAAATCCCAAATCCAACTCGGTTAGATACTTTTGTTAGTATGATTAAGAAAAGTAGCATGAATGATGCTGAAAAATCCAGTGGTTCAGGCTGCAGTCAAGATCCAGAAGCTGCCAATGAAACGTCAAAGTTGAGCACATAGTACAGACTTAAGAAACGTAATTGGGGTGTTACTGTGGTAAGAATGATATGGACAAGCATGTGCTGACAAGCTAGTGTGTGTCAGCTAGTCTGATACCACCAAGCGAGTGAGGAATCTTCAGGGACAGACTTTTTTTTTCAGAGGAACTGTAGCAAAATATTGAGATTGTTTCAAAGACTTCTTGCTTTAACCATTTGAAGATGTGACATATTTTTGTGATAGTATTAGTTTGTTGTGGACTTGTAAATAGCCCGAATGGACTCAGTACACGTGGTTCAGGTACTACATTGTTGGTGTTTTGGTTCCTGAGGTTGTGTGTTTTGAATCTTGTGTTGAGCATGGGCACTTCAGTGTGGTGGTCTTTCCATGTTTTATTGTTGTAGAATAATGTGACGTATTCTGGTGAAAATTTGGTAAATTTCAGACATACTTCACAATGGCTCAGAGCTGAGGGTAGTGTAATTGATATAGCGACTATGCTACGACCTGGGCGGTCCGGGGTTCGAAACCCGGTAGGGGCAAGAGATTTTTTTTTCTGTCCAAAACGTCCAAACCGGCTGTGGGTACCGGGGTTCTTTTCTGGGGGTAAATCAGCCGGGGGTAAAGATAGCCACTTACCTGCATCTAGTGCCGAGGTTAAGAATGAGTGGAGCTGTACCTCTGATCTCTGTACACGCCTTCATGGCGTGGACAGGTAAAACTTCATCTTTACACAGTGATCCAGTGTCAAAATCCCAGAGAACGATATTCCTGTTACCACCATGCGAACCTCAAATCCTTCATGTGTGTTTAATGTTGGTGTCTGCATTTGCGTGAGCCGAATGTTAAACTTTGGTAGGAGGTACATCAGTCAGTGCATAATTTGTCTTGAGGTTGTATGTGAATGACTTTGTGCATCCAGGGGTGTGTTTTGGGTCTGGATAATTGGGGTGAGTGTGCAGGATCTCCTCTATGTAACGTGATAGACAAGGAAACTGGGCCCAGTGGGCGAAGTCCTTAGAAGCAAACAGTTTATTTTAACTAAATTTAACATTATGCAGTTTCCGTGCAACTGTATTACATTCAGTATCAACTTGTTGCACTATATTATATATTGTTGTTCAGTTCTGCACTATGTTTCGGCCTGACTTAATAGGCCAACCTCAGGAAGTCCTCTGACAAATGCAGCATTCACATCTACTTAACAGTTTTCTAACATATGTGTTGCAGTAAATTACAGTTTAAATACAATTAAGTTACAATTAGTACAGTATATAATGCAGTATAAAATTATAAAGTTATATGTTGTGTCCAAATAATCTACATTTCGGTCTTCTTGCTTATGTAGCAAGTTTTGAAATCCGTGAATATGAAAGATGAACTTTGATTGCAGCTTTGAAGGTGAGCGAGAGAGAGTGAATAAGAAAGATTTCGTAGAGTGGATATCGCAATACAAGATGTTCGGTGTGTAGTGTATACGGTATGAATGAGTACGCTATCCTGAGTAGAAATGTGAACTTGTGGTGTTTATCAGTACTTGGTTTACACGCATGCGTATTGAGTTGAAGTGTCGCGTTAAGACATCGTATAGCGGATTTAATACACCTTGTTTTTGTTCCTCGATTAATAAATTTTATTGTTGATGATTTTTAAATAGTATGATTCCCAGAAGTTCATACGTGTTTTTTTTTTCGCGCTCGTGGGACCGTACATCGTTAGATAAGTATTTGTTTATATGACCAACAAGATGCAACTTATGTAATGATCTTTATTATTAGCAATGCTCTACATGTTTCAGGCGTTTTTCGCCCATCATCAGGAGCTTATAAACTGTATGAGCAGCCTGTGGTAATGGCATGCAGTTGTTGATATATACAATTTTGTTGGTACGTACAAATTATTGGTTTTTGTGGGGTTGTAAGTGGTACCATGCAAATACGAATTATGAATGATTAGTGACGAGATCTCGTTCATAGGAAATGGTATTCTGTTGGTACAACAATCAACAGGCGTAGTAAACTTGAGGTGTTGATAGTGCAGGTATGTCTCCGTGGTTAGTGAGTGGTGGGTGAAGCATTATGGCTGGACGCGTTGGTGTATATCTGGCTAGTGTGTGTGGAGTCCAACGGCGGTGGAAGTCTTCGGTGCCGTGTCGCAGCAAGGTTGAGATGGGTCATGTTCTTCCGTAGGTGCGCAGGCTATATTCTTCGTCGGGAGGTATTGGTAGCCCCTCTTGTGGGGGGTTATAGGCTAGAGTTTGTGTGGTATGCGTGATGTTCGTAGTGCGGAGTGGATCTATTATTTAGGTGTGGTATCCAGGTTGTGTGGATTTTGGCTCCTTGTTGGTTTTGTGGATTATCTGTGGAATGATATAACCGTGTATTAGGTTTGTGTGTATAGTAGAGTTTACGTAAGTGGCGGAGATCATATGGATGATTACTTACGATTTTTTGTGGGTGATGCTCTAGTTGACGTCGTGCTGGTATTCGGATGCGTTGTATTTATGGTGTTAGTATGATGGCTAATATCACATTTTGTTCCTAGCAGCTATTCGTGGTATGTAGTTGACGCGTGTGTGCTGCGTTAACTGGTTGGGGATGGCCTGGTTTTCGGATGGGGTGCCTGTGTTGTGTTGGAGTAACTGGTCGTTGACCGTGTGAGGGAGGGGGTGGGTTTATGGGCGGTAGGTTTTTTCAGGGGGTTTCAAAGAGCTTGTTGGGGAATATGGTGTGGTAGGTGTGTAAGTGGTTTGTGGCCGCATGTTCAGCGTGGGTATGTATCTTTTAAGCTAGTTAAGTTAGTGTGTGATTATGTATATGGGATCTATGCGGTAGTGCAGTGTGTTCGGTTTATTTGTATTTGCCTACATTGCTTCCGTGCTGTCTAACGTTTTGTGGGTGGTTTCGCCTTGTTCACCATGGGTTGTTGGTGTGCGGGGATCTACAGGGTCATCGAAAAAGATGGACGGGATTTGAAACCGCTATAACTTAAAAAGTACTAGACGGATTTACACGTTTGGCGTCTTAAAATGTTCAGAAAAGTTTACAGTTTTAGACTTACCTTAGTACATTTCAATATGTGCACCGTTTGTAGCTCTGGAGACGTCCAAACGAAATTCTATCTCCTGCCACTTTTCTGAATCATGTCTCGTGTTACAGTTTCAATGGCTGATGTGATCCTTTCTTGCAGGTGCTGGATATTCCTTATCTTCTCAGCATACACAATGTTC
>Ga0209628_10001236_pt1 | contig 16288 bp, 16 predicted proteins | sample TergutCu122P4_FD_187285 | JGI IMG/M metagenome (GOLD analysis project Ga0209628, IMG submission 187285) | Cubitermes ugandensis P4 segment gut microbial communities from Kakamega Forest, Kenya - Cu122 P4 (SPAdes) (version 2) | ecosystem: Host-associated > Arthropoda: Insects > Digestive system...
GAGGTGACGTTCCTGGATTCCCGCCTTCGCGGGAATGACGAGGTTTATATCGAAGTTGTTATAAACAACCTGTTCTTCGGAGAGGTTCCTGGGTAGGGGCAGGGGAGAGGGCCGGCCGAAGGCCGGTAAGCGCTCCGTTTATTGAAGCAGCACCCGGCCTGACGGCCGGCCCTCTCCTACAAGTGGGAGAGGGAGAAAACCGCGCGAACGCGTGCGCAACTAACCAAAAACAGCTTTATCGCCTATGCGCCTGCGCTGGAATGACGAAGGAAAGTTGTGCCGCGTGCACAAGCCGGTTCCAGGGCGCAAGCCGGCAGCGCGCGGCGCTACCTCGGTCTCTCCACGCAAGCGGGGCGAGGCAGCAATACAGCCGCAAGCACATGCTGTTCAGCGAAGATCATCAGGCACTTGTCAGGGGCGAAAAAATTGATCTGCTGATGGCAGCGCGCGGCATTTTGGCGGAGCTGGTGAGGTAAACTCATAAAGTTTTGTTGGCGCTGAATGGCGCCGGCAAAAGTGGCCGTCGTGGTGGAATTGGTAGACACGCTATCTTGAGGGGGTAGTGGCGAAAGCTGTGCGAGTTCGAGTCTCGCCGACGGCACCATGGAGAGAATGTGATACCAACGAAGCTTGTCACCCGGTTGGGTGGGTAACCAAGAAATATCCGATGAATCTCGCCGAATACCTTCCCGTATTGCTGTTCATCCTGTTGGGGCTGGTCGTGGGCGGCGCTTGCCTGGCCATCGGCAACTTCCTGCAGCCGCACAAGCCGGACGCGGCCAAGAACTCTCCCTACGAATGCGGCTTTGAGGCGTTCGAGGACGCGCGCATGAAGTTCGACGTGCGCTACTACCTGGTGGCCATCCTGTTTATTTTGTTCGACCTGGAGATCGCCTTTTTGTTTCCGTGGGCGGTGGCGCTGCGGGAAGTGGGGCTGGCCGGGTTTGTGGCGGTGCTGATCTTCCTGGCGATTTTGGTGGTCGGCTTTGTTTACGAGTGGAAAAAGGGCGCGCTCGACTGGGAGTGACAGCGAGCGCGCAGCGGTTTTGCCTGGAATTCAGCACATGAACGATCAGCTTCAGCAAAAGGGCTACATGCTCACCACCGTTGACGCGGCGGTGAACTGGGCCAAAACTGGCTCGCTGTGGCCCGTCACCTTCGGCCTGGCCTGTTGCGCCGTCGAGATGATGCACGCCGCCGCCGCGCGCTACGACATCGCGCGTTTTGGCGCCGAGGTGTTTCGCGCCAGCCCGCGCCAGTCGGACCTGATGATCGTGGCCGGCACGCTGACCAACAAGATGGCCGGCGCGCTGCGCAAGGTCTATGACCAGATGGCCGAGCCGCGCTGGGTGATCTCGATGGGCTCGTGCGCCAATGGCGGCGGCTACTATCACTACAGCTACGCGGTGGTGCGCGGGTGCGACCGCATCATTCCGGTGGACATCTATGTGCCGGGCTGCCCGCCCACGGCGGAGGCGCTGATTTACGGCCTGATCCAGTTGCAGCAAAAGGTGCGCCGCACCCACACGATGGCGCGGGGATGATGAGCATGTCCGACTTTGCAATCGCCCCCGAGGTTTTGCGCGCCACCATCGCCGCCGCGCTGGGCACGCGGGCGCAGCACATCGATCTGGCGCGCGGTGAGGTCACGGTGACCGTGCAGCAGCAGCGCTACCTGGATGTCATGCGCATATTGCGCGACGCGCCCGGCTGCCGGTTCGAGCAGTTGATCGACCTGTGCGGCGTGGACTATTCAACCTACGGCGGCGGGCGCTGGGAAGGGCCGCGCTTTGCGGTGGTCTCGCACCTGCTGTCGGTCAGCCTGAACCAGCGCGTGCGGGTGCGCGTGTTTTGCGACGACGACAGCTTTCCGCTGGTGGCCAGCGTGAACGATCTGTGGAACGCGGCCAACTGGTTCGAGCGCGAGGCGTTCGATTTGTACGGCATCGTGTTCGACGGCCACGAGGACCTGCGCCGCATCCTGACCGATTACGGTTTTATCGGCCACCCGTTCCGCAAGGACTTTCCGCTCACCGGCCACGTCGAGATGCGCTACGACGCCGATCGCCAGCGCGTGGTCTATGAGCCGGTGTCGATCGAGCCGCGCGAAAACACCCCGCGCGTGATCCGCGAGGACAACTACGGGGGGCTGCACTGATCATGGCCGAGATCAAGAACTACACCCTCAACTTCGGGCCGCAGCACCCGGCCGCGCACGGCGTGCTGCGTTTGGTGCTGGAGCTGGACGGCGAAGTCGTGCAGCGCGCCGACCCCCACATCGGCCTGCTGCACCGCGCCACCGAAAAGCTGGCCGAGCACAAGACCTTCATCCAGTCGCTGCCGTACATGGACCGGCTCGATTACGTGTCCATGATGTGCAACGAGCACGCCTATTGCCTGGCGGTCGAAAAACTGCTGGGCATCGAAGTGCCGCTGCGCGCGCAGTACATCCGCGTGCTGTTTTCGGAGATTACGCGCCTGCTCAACCACCTGATGTGGCTTGGCTCGCACGGCAATGACTGCGGCTCTTCCACCATCCTGATCTACACCTTCCGCGAGCGCGAGGACCTGTTTGACATGTACGAAGCCGTGTCCGGCGCGCGCATGCACGCGGCGTACTTCCGCCCCGGCGGCGTGTACCGCGACCTGCCGGATGCCATGCCTCAGCACCGCGTCAGCAAAATCCGCACGGCCCGCGCGCTGGACCAGCTCAACAGCGCCCGGCAGGGATCGCTGCTGGACTTCATTGAAGACTTTGCCAACCGCTTTCCCAGGCTGGTCGATGAGTACGAAACCCTGCTCACCGACAACCGCATCTGGAAGCAGCGCACGGTAGGCATCGGCGTGGTCTCGCCCGAGCGCGCGCTCAACCTGGGCCTGACCGGCCCGATGCTGCGCGGCTCTGGCATCGTGTGGGACTTGCGCAAGAAGCAGCCCTACGAGGTGTACGACCGGGTTGACTTTGACATCCCCATAGGCAAAAACGGCGACAGCTACGACCGCTATCTGGTACGCATGGCTGAAATGCGCGAATCCAACCGCATCATCAAACAGTGCGTGGACTGGCTGCGCGCCAACCCCGGCCCGGTGATCGTCGAAAACCACAAAGTTGCTCCGCCCAGGCGCGAGGCCATGAAGGCCAACATGGAAGAGCTGATTCACCACTTCAAGCTGTTCAGCGAAGGCATGCACGTGCCAGAAGGCGAAGCCTACGCCGCCATCGAGCACCCGAAGGGCGAATTTGGCATCTACCTGATCAGCGACGGCGCCAACAAACCCTACCGCATGAAAATCCGCCCGCCCGGATTCGTGCACCTGTCCGCGATGGACGAGCTGGCCCGCGGCCACATGCTGGCCGACGCGGTGGCCATCATCGGCTCGCTGGATATCGTGTTTGGAGAGATTGATCGATGAGTCAAGCCGCCGCATCCGCATCCGTGAGCGAAGCGCCCTTGTCAGAGGCGACGCTGGCGCGCTTTGCGCGCGAGACCGCCAAGTACCACGCCGACCAGCGCCAATCGGCGGTAATGGCGTGCCTGGCCATCGTGCAGCAAGAGCGCGGCTGGGTCAGCCCGCAAAGCGAGCTGGCCGTGGCCGAATATCTGGGCATGCCGCCCATGGCCGTGCATGAGGTCACCACCTTCTACAACATGTACAACCAGCAGCCGGTGGGCAAGTTCAAGCTGAACGTGTGCACCAATGCGCCGTGCATGTTCGCTGGCGGCCCGCAGGCGCTTGATCATCTGTGCGACACGCTGGGCGTGCGGCCGGGCGGCACCACCGCTGATGGCATGTTCACCGTGCAGCCGTGCGAATGCCTGGGCGCGTGCGGCGACGCGCCGGTGATGCTGGTCAACGACCGCAACATGTGCAGCTTCATGTCCAACGACAAGCTCGACCAGCTGGTCGATGGCTTGCGCAAGGCGGAGGATTAAGGCATGGCGCGCGTGCAAGACGTACTAGCGCAGTTCCAGTCCAGGGGCGTGCAAACCTGCTTTCATGGCCGGCACATCAATGCGCAAATTTATGCGGGCCTCACCGGCTCCAACTGGGGCCTGAAAGACTACGAAGCGCGCGGCGGCTACGCCGCGCTGCGCAAGGTGCTGGGACTGGGCGGCAGCCCGGCCATGACGCCCGACGAAGTGATCGCCGAGCTGAAAGCATCCGGTCTGCGCGGGCGCGGCGGCGCGGGCTTTCCGACCGGGCTGAAGTGGAGCTTCATGCCGCGCAACTTCAACGGCACAAAATATCTGGTGTGCAACTCCGACGAGGGCGAGCCGGGCACCTTCAAGGACCGCGACATCCTAATGTACAACCCGCACGCCGTGATCGAGGGCATGACGCTGGCCGCCTACGCCACCGGCGCCAGCGTGGGCTACAACTACATCCACGGCGAGATTTTTCAGGTGTACGAGCGCTTCGAGGCCGCCATCGAGCAGGCGCGCGAGGCCGGCTACCTGGGGCAGGGCATCATGGGCAGCGCGCTCAACTTCCAGTTGCACGCGCATCACGGCTTTGGCGCCTACGTGTGCGGCGAAGAAACCGGCCTGCTCGAATCGCTGGAAGGCAAAAAAGGCCAGCCGCGCTTCAAGCCGCCGTTTCCGGCCAGCTTTGGCCTGTACGGCATGCCCACCACCATCAACAACACCGAAACCTTTGCCGCCGCGCCGGTGGCCATCCGCATCGGCGCGCAGGCCTATCTGGAGCTGGGCAAGCCCAACAACGGCGGCACCAAAATCTTCTCCATCCAGGGCGACGTCCAGCAGCCCGGCAATTACGAAATTCCGCTGGGCACGCCCTTTGCCAAGCTGCTGGAGCTGGCCGGCGGCGTGCGCGGCGGCAGGCCGCTGAAGGCGGTGATTCCGGGCGGATCGTCATCGCCGGTGCTGCCCGCCGCCGTCATCATGGACTGCACGATGGATTACGACAGCATCGCCAAGGCCGGCTCCATGCTCGGCTCCGGCGCGGTGATCGTTATGGACGATACGCGCGACATGGTGCAAACGCTGCTGCGCCTGTCGTACTTTTACATGCACGAATCGTGCGGCCAGTGCACCCCGTGCCGCGAAGGCACCGGCTGGATGTGGCGGCTGGTGCAGCGCATCGAGCAAGGCCAGGGCCGCCCGGAAGATCTGGACCAGCTCGACAGCGTGGCCGAAAACATCATGGGCCGCACGGTGTGCGCGCTTGGCGACGCGGCGGCCATGCCGGTGCGCGCCATGCTCAAGCACTTCCGGCACGAGTTCGCGGCCAAGGTTGGCGCCGCGCGCAAGCTGGCGGCCTGACGCCAGGGAATACGGGAAACAGCGGATTCAAAAGCCCATGATCGAAATCGAAATCAACGGCAAAAAGGTCGAGGTGCCCGAAGGCAGCACCGTGATGCACGCCGCCGAAAAGGCGGGCGACTACATCCCGCACTTTTGCTATCACAAGAAGCTGTCCATCGCCGCCAGTTGCCGCATGTGCCTGGTGGACGTGGAAAAAATGCCCAAGCCCGTGCCCGCCTGTGCCACCACGGTGGCGCCGGGCATGATCGTGCGCACCCGCACCGAGCGCGCGGTCAAGGCGCAGCAGTCGGTGATGGAGTTTTTGCTCATCAATCACCCGCTGGACTGCCCGGTGTGCGACCAGGGCGGCGAATGCCAGTTGCAGGACCTGGCCGTGGGCTACGGCGGCGGCGCGTCGCGCTACGCCGAAGAAAAGCGCGTGGTGCCGCCCAAGGAGGTGGGGCCGCTCATCTCCATGCAGGAGATGAGCCGCTGCATCCAGTGCACCCGCTGCGTGCGCTTCGGGCAAGAGATCGCGGGCGTGATGGAGCTGGGCATGTCCAACCGCGGCGAGCACGCGCAGATCGAAAGCTTCGTGGGCGCCAGCGTCGATTCCGAGCTGTCGGGCAACATGATCGACATCTGCCCGGTCGGCGCGCTCACCAGCAAGCCGTTTCGCTACAGCGCGCGCACCTGGGAGCTGTCGCGCCGCAAATCGGTCAGCCCGCACGACTCCAGCGGCGCGAACCTGATCGTGCAGGTCAAGGGCGACCGCGTGATGCGCGTCGTTCCGTTCGAGAACGAGGCGGTCAACGAATGCTGGATCGCCGACCGCGACCGTTTCTCGTATGAAGCTTTGAATGGCGGCGAGCGCCTGACCAGGCCAATGCTCAAGCAAAACGGCCAATGGCGCGAAGTGGATTGGCAGACGGCGCTGGAATTTGCCGCCAGCGGCCTGCGGCAGGTCAAGGCTGAATACGGCGCGCAAGCCATCGGCGCACTGGCCAGCCCGCACAGCACGGTGGAAGAGCTGTATCTGGCAGGCGCGCTGATGCGCGGGCTGGGCAGCCACAACATCGACCATCGCCTGCGCCATCAGGACTTCACGCCGGCTGAAGGCGTGCGCTGGCTGGGCACCTCCATCGCGTCCCTGTCGCGCTTGACCGGCGCGCTGGTGATCGGCTCCAACCTGCGCAAGGATCATCCGCTGTTTGCGCAAAGAATCAGGCAGGCAGCGCGCCGCGGGGCCGCGCTGGCAGCTATCACTTCAGAAGCGCTTTTGGCGCACCGCAACGCCTGGGCGATGCCGCTCAAGGCCGCCCTGATGGGCGAGGCCGGGCAATGGGGCAAGCTGCTGGCGGACGTGGCGGCGGCGGTCGCCGCCGAGAAGGGCGCCTGCGTCCCGGTAGCCGGGCAGGCCAGCGCCGAAGCCCGTGCGGTGGCGCAGGCGCTGATGACGGGCGAGCAGCGCGCAATCTTGCTTGGCAACAGCGCCGCGCATCACCCGCACGCCACGCAGTTGCTGGCGCTGGCGCAATGGATCGGCGCGCACACCGGCGCCACGGTTGGCTACCTGACCGAGGCCGCCAACACCGTGGGCGCGCAACTGGCCGGGGCGCTGCCCGGGCCGGACGGCCTGAACGCCGCGCAAATGCTGGGCGGCGCGCTGAAGGCGGCGCTGCTGCTCAATTGCGAGCCTGGCCCCGACACCGCCGGGCGCGCGCTGGGCGGCTGCGGCATGGTGGTCACGTTAAGCCCCTTCAAAACCAATCTGGATGCAAGCGACGTGCTGCTGCCAATCGCGCCGTTTACCGAAACGTCCGGCACCTTCATCAATGCCGAGGGCCGCGCGCAAAGCTTTCACGCCGTCGTCAAACCGCTGGGCCAGGCGCGGCCCGCCTGGAAGGTGCTGCGCGTGCTGGCCGACATGCTGGATGTGGCCCAGACGCCGTTTGACGACTCGCGGCAAGTGCTGGCGCAGGCGCTGGGCGGCTCTGACGTCGCGCTGGAGCGCCTGAACAACCGCACCGCGGCGGCGCCAGCCGCAAGCGCCGATGCCGCGCAGGTGGCCCCGGTAGGCATCTATCAGCTTGACGGCATCGTGCGCCGCGCGCCGTCGCTGCAACAAACGGCCGATGGCCGCCAAGGAGCCGCAGCATGATCGACGCGCTCTACAACTGGTGCCTGCACCTGAGCGACCAGTATTGGTGGACGGGCATCACCTGGCCGGTGATCTGGGCGCTGGTCAAGATCGTGGTGGTGCTGGTGCCGCTGCTGGTGCTGGTGGCGTACCTGACGCTGTGGGAGCGCAAGTTCCTTGGCTGGATGCAGGTGCGCCACGGCCCCAACCGCGTCGGCCCGTGGGGCATCTGGCAGCCGTTTGCCGATGCCATCAAGCTGCTGACCAAGGAAATCATCCGTCCCACCGCGGCCAACAAGGCGCTGTTTTTTCTGGCCCCGGCGCTGGCCATCATGCCGGCGCTGGCGGCGTGGGTGGTGGTGCCGTTCGGGCCGGAGGTGGCCATTGCCAACGTCAACGCCGGCCTGCTGCTGCTGATGGCGATCACCTCGATCGAGGTGTACGGCGTCATCATCGCCGGCTGGGCGGCCAACTCCAAGTATTCATTTTTGGGCGCGCTGCGCGCCTCGGCCCAGATGGTCAGCTACGAAATCGCGATGGGCTTTTGCTTCCTGGTGGTGCTGATGGTCTCCGGCAGCATGAACATGACCGACATCGTGATGGGCCAGGCGCGCGGCTGGGCCGCCAGCAACGGGCTTAACTTCCTGTCATGGAACTGGCTGCCGCTGCTGCCGATCTTTTTTGTGTACATGATCTCCGGCGTGGCCGAGACCAACCGCCATCCGTTTGACGTGGTGGAGGGCGAGGCCGAGATCGTCGCCGGTCACATGGTCGAATATTCGGGCATGGGCTTTGCGGTGTTTTTCCTGGCCGAATACGCCGCCATGTGGCTGGTGGCGGTGCTGGCCGTCACCATGTTCCTGGGCGGGTGGCTGCCGCCGTTCAAGTTCCTGTCGTTTCTTCCGGGCTGGTTCTGGCTGGCGGTCAAGACCGGCATCATGGTTTCCATGTTCATCTGGATTCGCGCCACCTTCCCGCGCTTTCGTTATGACCAGATCATGCGGCTGGGCTGGAAAATCTTCATTCCGGTCACGCTGGTCTGGCTGATCGTGGTGGGCGTGTGGATGTTCAGCCCGTGGAACATTTGGCAATGAAGCGGACGGCAGCCATGAGTGCATCAACTTTTTCCATCCGCGATTTCTTCAAGAGCTTTCTGCTGTGGGAGCTTTTCAAGGGTATGGCCCTGACCGGGCGCTATGCCTTGCGCCGCAAGTTCACGCTGCAGTACCCGGAAGAAAAAACCCCGCTGTCGCCGCGTTTTCGCGGCCTGCACGCGCAGCGCCGCTATGAAAACGGCGAAGAGCGCTGCATTGCCTGCAAACTGTGCGAGGCGGTGTGCCCGGCGATGGCCATTACCATCGAAGCGGGCGTGCGCGCGGACGGCTCGCGCCGCACCACGCGCTACGACATCGACCTGACCAAGTGCATCTTCTGCGGTTTTTGCGAGGAAAGCTGCCCGGTCGATTCCATCGTCGAAACCGACATCTTCGAATACCACGGCGAAAAACGCGGCGATCTGTATTTCACCAAAGAGATGCTGCTGGCCGTGGGCGACCGCCATGAAACGCAGATCGCCGCCGCCAAGGCGGCGGATGCCAAATACCGTTAGAGGGCGCTCATTACCGCGATTGCCACCATGACTGTCTTCTTCTTTTACATGTTCGCGCTCGTGATGCTGTTTGCGGCATTCCGGGTAATCACCGCGCGCAACCCGGTGCACGCGGTGCTGTTTTTGATGCTCGCCTTTTCGCAGGCGGCGGGCATCTGGCTGCTGCTCAAGGCCGAGTTTCTGGCCATCACGCTGGTGCTGGTGTATCTGGGCGCGGTGATGGTGCTGTTTTTGTTTGTCGTGATGATGCTGGACATCAATATCGACAGCTTGCGGCAGGGCTTTTGGCGGCACTTTCCGCTGGCGCTGGGGATCGGCGCCGTGATCTCGCTGGAAATGGCGCTGGTGCTGTTTGGCGGCTTTCGCATCGGCGAGGCGCCCGCGCTGCCGCAAACCGTGACCAACGCGGCCGGCCAGGTGGTGCCGTACTCCAACACCAAGGCGCTGGGCACGCTGCTGTATACCGAATATCTGTATCCGGTGGAAATCGCCGCGGTGATCTTGCTGGTGGCGATGGTGACCGCCATCGCGCTGACGCTGCGCCAGCGCAAGGACAGCAAGAAAATCGATCCATCCATGCAGGTGCACGTGCGCGCGCGCGAGCGGTTTGAGCTGGTCAAGCTGGCGCCAACCAAAGCCGCGCCGCCGCCGCCCGTTGAAGCCGCGCCCGCCGCCGAGGAGGTCAAAAAATGACGTTGACACTGGCCCACTACCTGACCCTGGGGGCGATTTTGTTCGCGCTCGCCGTGGTTGGCATCTTTCTCAATCGCAAGAACCTGATCGTGCTGCTGATGGCCATCGAGCTGATGCTGCTGGCGGTCAATATCAACTTTGTCGCCTTCTCGCACTACATGGGCGACATGCACGGGCAGGTGTTCGTGTTTTTCATTCTCACGGTGGCGGCGGCGGAGTCGGCCATCGGGCTGGCGATCCTCATGCTGCTGTTCCGCGCCAAGTCCAGCATCAATGTGGACGAACTCAATTTGCTGAAAGGGTAAGCCGGTCATGAGTCAAACCCTTTCCGCAACCATGCTGCTGGCGGTGCCGCTGGCCCCGCTGGCTGGCTCGCTGGTAGCAGGCATTCTGGGCACGTCCTTTGGCGGCAACCGGATTGGCCGCGCGGCCTCGCACACGGTAACCATCGCGGGCGTACTGATCGCCTTCATCCTGTCGGCTATCACGCTGCACAGCGTGGCGGCCGATGGCGCCCGTTTCAACCAGACCATCTACGAGTGGATGGTGGTCGGCGGACTGAAGATGGAAGTCGGCTTTCTGGTCGATGGCCTGACGGCCACCATGATGTGCGTGGTGACCTTCGTGTCGCTGATGGTGCACATCTACACCATTGGCTACATGGCCGATGACGACGGCTACAACCGCTTCTTCTCCTACATCTCGCTGTTTACCTTCAGCATGTTGATGCTGGTGATGAGCAACAACTTTCTGCAACTGTTTTTTGGCTGGGAGGCGGTGGGGCTGGTGTCGTACCTGCTGATCGGCTTCTGGTTCAACCGCAAGAGCGCGATCTTCGCCAACATGAAGGCGTTTTTGGTCAACCGGGTGGGCGACTTCGGCTTTATCCTGGGCATTGGCCTGATCGCCGCCTATGCGAACACGCTGAACTACGGCGAGACGTTTGCCCGGGCGGGCGAGCTGTCCACCATGATCTTTCCGGGCACGCAGTGGATGATGATGACGGTGATTTGCGTGTGCCTGTTCATCGGCGCGATGGGCAAGAGCGCGCAGTTTCCGCTGCACGTGTGGCTGCCCGATTCGATGGAAGGCCCGACGCCGATTTCCGCCCTGATCCACGCCGCCACCATGGTCACGGCGGGCATCTTCATGGTGGCGCGCATGTCGCCGCTGTTTGAGCACTCGGACGCGGCGCTCAACTTCGTGCTGGTGATCGGGGCCATCACGGCGCTGTTCATGGGCTTTCTGGGCATCATCCAGAACGACATCAAGCGCGTGATTGCCTATTCCACGCTTTCGCAACTGGGCTACATGACGGTGGCGCTGGGCGCGTCGGCCTACCATGTGGCGATTTTTCACCTGATGACGCACGCTTTTTTCAAGGCGCTGCTGTTTTTGGCCGCCGGCTCGGTCATCATGGGACTGCACCACAATCAGGATATCCGCTGGATGGGCGGGGTGCGCAAGTACATGCCGATTACCTGGATCACCTTCCTGATCGGCTCGCTGGCGCTGATCGGCACGCCGTTCTTCGCCGGTTTTTATTCCAAGGACGCGATCATCGAAGCCGTGGGCGCCAGCCACCTGGGGGCGGCCGGCTTTGCCCATGCTGCGGTGCTGGCGGGTGTGTTTGTGACGGCGTTTTATTCGTTCCGGCTGTATTTCCTGGTGTTCCACGGCAAGGAACGCTATGACCAGAACCCGGACGCGCATCACGATTATCACGGCGATCACGGTCACGGCCACGGCGCCAAGCCGCATGAAAGCCCGGCGGTGGTGTGGCTGCCGCTGGCGCTGCTGGCAATTCCGTCGGTGTTCATCGGCTGGGAAATCATGCCGATGCTGTTTGGCGATTTGTTCCAGGGCGCGATCATCGTCGACGGCGCGCGCCACCCGGTCATGACCGAGCTGGCCGAGCACATTCACGGCGTGATGCAGATGGGGCTGCACGGCTTTATCGGCGCGCCGTTCTGGCTGGCGCTGGCGGGCGTGGCCTCGGCGTACTACCTGTACATGGTCAACCCGGCGCTGCCGGCGGCCATCAAAAAGGCGGCGCGGCCCATCTACAACTTGCTGGACAACAAGTACTACATGGACTGGATCAATGAAAACATCATTGCCAAAGGCGCGCGGATGGTTGGCGCCGGCCTGTGGCGCGGTGGCGACCGCATGCTGATCGACGGCGCGGTGGTCAACGGATCGTGGAAGCTGGTGGGCTGGGTTTCAGGCGCGGTGCGCTGGGTGCAGTCGGGCTATTTGTACCACTATGCACTGGCGATGATCCTGGGTGTGTTCGTGCTGATGACGTACTTCATCTGGCTCAATAAATAACGAAGAGCAGGATAACGACATGGGTTGGTTGAGCCTTGCCATCTGGACGCCGATAGTCTTCGGCGCCGCGCTGCTGGCGCTGGGCCGCAAAGAGCAGGCGCCGCTGGTGCGCTGGATCGCGCTTTTCGGGTCGGTGATCAGCTTTTTGGTCACGCTGCCGCTTTACCGCGGGTTCAGGCCCGATACGGCGGACATGCAGTTCATCGAGAACGCGCCCTGGATCGCGCGCTTTAACGTCAACTACCACCTGGGAGTGGACGGCATATCGCTGTGGTTCGTGCTGCTGACGGCGTTCATCACGGTGGTGGTGGTCATCGCCGGCTGGGAGGTGATTCAGCGCAAGGTCAATCAGTACATGGCCGCGTTCCTGATCCTCAGCGGGCTGATGATCGGCGTTTTCAGCGCGCTCGATGGCGTGCTGTTTTACGTCTTCTTCGAGGCCACGCTGATCCCGATGTACCTGATCATCGGCATCTGGGGCGGCCCCAACAAGATTTACGCCGCGTTCAAGTTCTTTTTGTACACGCTGCTTGGCTCGCTGCTGATGCTGGTGGCGCTGATCTATCTGTATTCGCGCTCGGGCGGCAGCTTTGACATCCTGACCTGGCAGCGCATGCCAATTGGCGGCGCGGCGCAGACGCTGCTGTTTTTTGCCATGTTCGCCGCGTTCGCGGTCAAGGTGCCGATGTGGCCGGTGCACACCTGGCTGCCCGATGTGCACGTGGAAGCGCCCACCGGCGGCTCGGCGGTGCTGGCGGCCATCATGCTCAAGCTGGGCGCGTATGGCTTTTTGCGCTTTTCGCTGCCAATCCTGCCTGATGCATCGCGCGAATGGGCGCTGCTGATGATCGCGCTGTCGCTGATCGCGGTGATCTACGTCGGGCTGGTGGCGCTGGTGCAGCAGGACATGAAAAAGCTGGTCGCCTATTCGTCGGTGGCGCACATGGGCTTTGTCACGCTGGGCTTTTTCATCTTCAGCCACCTGGGCATTTCGGGCGGGCTGGTGCAGATGATCTCGCACGGGTTTGTCTCCGGCGCCATGTTCCTGTGCATCGGCGTGCTGTATGACCGCGTGCACTCGCGCGAGATCGCGGCCTATGGCGGCGTGGTCAACACCATGCCGCGCTTTACCGCCTTTGCGCTGCTGTTTGCGCTGGCCAACTGCGGAATGCCGGGCACCGCCGGGTTCGTGGGCGAGTGGATGGTGATTTTGGGCGCGGTCAAGCACAACTTCTGGCACGGCCTGATGGCGGCCACCGCGCTGATTTTGGGCGCGGCCTATACGCTGTGGATGGTCAAGCGGGTTTATTTCGGCCCTGTGACCAACGACCACGTGCGCCAGCTGGCCGACATCAACGCGCGCGAGTTTTTCATGCTGTCGCTGCTGGCGATTGCGGTGCTGTGGATGGGCATATATCCGAAGCCAATCACCGACGTGATGGATGTGTCGGTAACCAACCTGATCAAGCAGGCGGCCATTTCAAAACTGAATTGAGGATGCTGACATGATGGACAAATTCAGTTGGATGGCCGTGTACCCGCAGATCGTGCTGCTGGTGATGGCGTGCGTGATCGCGCTGGCCGACTTGCTTGACAACAGCGCGCGGCGCATGGGCGCTTACGCGCTTTCGGTGCTGACGCTGCTGGTGGTGGCGGCGCTGACCGGGTATTACGCCTGGCTGGGGCAAACGGTTTACGGCTTTGGCCAGATGGTGGTCAGCGACCCGCTGGCCAACTGGCTGCAATGCTTTGCCTCACTGGCGGTGCTGGTGGCGCTGGTTTACGGGCGCACCTACGTCACCGAGCGCGGGATGCTGCGCGGCGGCGAGTGGTATGTGCTCAGCTTGCTGTCGCTGCTGGGCATCTTCGTGATCATCTCGGCCAGCAATTTCCTGCTGGTGTATCTGGGGCTTGAATGCCTGACGCTGGCCGGTTATGCCATGGTGGCGCTGCGGCGCGATCACGTGGTGTCGGTCGAGGCGGCGATGAAGTACTTCGTGCTGGGCGCGATGGCCTCCGGCTTTTTGCTGTATGGCCTGTCCATGCTCTACGGCGCGACCGGCACGCTGGACATTGCCGGTGTGTACAAAATGGTTGCCTCGGGCAAGGTGGCCGGGCAGGCGCTGACCTTTGGCCTGGTGTTCGTGGTGGCCGGGCTGGCGTTCAAGTTTGGCAGCGTGCCGTTTCACATGTGGCTGCCGGACGTTTATCAGGGCGCGCCCACGGCCGTCACGCTGATGATTGGCGGCGCGCCCAAGCTGGCCGCCTTTGCCATGGCCATCCGCCTGCTGGTCGAGGGGCTGCTGCCGCTGTGGAAGGACTGGCAGCAAATGCTGGCGCTGCTGGCGATTGCGTCGCTGCTCATCGGCAACCTGGCGGCCATCGCGCAGACCAACCTCAAGCGCATGCTGGCGTATTCGACCATCGCGCAAATGGGCTTTGTGCTGCTGGGCCTGATGGCGGGCGTGGTGGGCGGCAATTCGCAAGGCGCGGCCAATGCGTACAGCGCGGCCATGTTCTACGTCGTGACCTACGTGCTGACCACGCTGGCAAGCTTTGGCATCATCTTGCTGCTGGCGCGCGAAGGCTTTGAGAGCGAGGACATCGCCGACTTCGCCGGCCTGAACCAGCGCAGTCCGCTGTACGCCGGCATCATGGCGATGTGCCTGTTCTCGCTGGCCGGGCTGCCGCCGCTGGTGGGCTTTCAGGCCAAGCTGACGGTGCTGCAAGCGCTGATCAGCACCGGGCAAGAGGCTTACATATGGCTGGCGGTATTCGCGGTGCTGATGTCGCTGATTGGCGCGTTTTACTACCTGCGCGTCATCAAGGTGATGTACTTTGACGACCCGGTTGGCGCGCCCGAGCCAATCCGCGCGCCGCTGGACGTGCGCGCCGTGCTCTCGCTCAACGGCGCGTTGCTGCTGATCCTTGGCATCCTGCCGGGCGCGCTGATGCTGCTGTGCAACGACGCCATCGTGCAAATGCTCAACACCTGACGGCGGCAGTGCGTGACCTGACCGAACACAAACTGCACGGGCAGGAGCTGTTGCGCGGCAATTTCCTGCACGCCTTTCGCGATCAGGTGCGGCTGCCCGATGGCAGCACCACCGGGCGCGAATACATCGTCCACCCCGGCGCGGTAATGATCGTGCCCCTGCTTGACGCAGCCGATGGCGCGCCGCCCAAGCTGGTGCTGGAGCGCCAGTTTCGCTACCCGGTGGGGCAGACCATCATCGAATTTCCAGCCGGCAAGATTGATCCGGGCGAGGACACTTTTGCCTGCGCGCGGCGCGAGCTGCTGGAAGAAACCGGCTACACCGCCCGCCAATGGGCGCGCGCCGGCCTGCTGCACCCGGTGGTGGCGTATTCGACCGAGTTCATCGAAATCTGGTTTGCGCGCGGCCTGACCGCGGGCCAGCGCAAGCTCGACGCAGGCGAATTTCTCGAAGTCTTTACCGCCACGCCAGCCGAGCTGTACGGCTGGTGCCGCAACGGGCAAGTGACCGATGCCAAAACCCTGATCGGCGCGCTTTGGCTGCAAAACACACTGCAAGGGCAGTGGGCGTTAGACTGGCAGCCAGTGCCATGAAAGTCCTTGACCTGCATTGCAGCCACGAACATGCGTTCGAAGGCTGGTTCGCCTCGGAGGGCGACTTCCAGCAGCAGCTTGCGCGCGGCCTGCTGGAATGCCCGCTGTGCGGCGACCACGCCATTGCCAGGCTGCCCAGCGCGCCCCGGCTAAATCTGCGCGCCGCGTCAGCCGCCGCCGATGCGGCGCCCCCGGCCCCGGCGCTGCAAGCCAGGTGGCTGCGCATGATGCGCAAAATCGTGGCGCACACCGAAGACGTAGGCCAGCGCTTTGCCGAAGAAGCGCGCCGCATCCACTACGGCCAGGCCGACGAGCGCGCCATCCGCGGCCAGGCCACGCGCGAGCAAACCGAGCAACTGCTCGATGAAGGCATAGCCGTCCTGCCGCTGCCCATCCCCGCCGCGCTGAAAGAAACGCTGCAATAATTTTGATAGCTGCCAGCGCTTGCTGTGCAATGATTTCAGGCATAAAAATGGCTGAGATCGCAGCATAATGAGCGCGGGCAGCTATTAAATTTTTCTTTCCCTCTCCAGCTTGCGGGAGAGACTGATGTAGCGCGCCGCGCCACCGACTTGCGCACCGGCAGCCGGCCTATGCATGCGGCACAACTTTTCTTTCGTCATTCCCGCGAAGTTCCCGCCTGCGCGGGAATGACAGGG
>Ga0209628_10001237_pt1 | contig 16261 bp, 17 predicted proteins | sample TergutCu122P4_FD_187285 | JGI IMG/M metagenome (GOLD analysis project Ga0209628, IMG submission 187285) | Cubitermes ugandensis P4 segment gut microbial communities from Kakamega Forest, Kenya - Cu122 P4 (SPAdes) (version 2) | ecosystem: Host-associated > Arthropoda: Insects > Digestive system...
CCGAATAACGGTTTGAATCATACAAAATCGTGTTATCTTTCCGCACCGTCCGGCAGATACTCTCGTTTCCTGTCATCACCGCCGACGGTAATGGTCGCAGAAATTCACGTTCCGTCTCGAACGCTTCGGCAGGTATCTGTCGCGTTGTTCCGTGTATTTTGCTGTTACCCGTCCGGTCAAGCCACTCCAAACCGCACCAGTTCAGCGTTTCGTCGTCCGAATACACTCGGTTTTCCATAAAATTCTGTTTGACGAATTTGACTACGCTCTCTATCTTGCCCTTGCTCTCAGGGTCGCTTTTCCGGCATAAATATACATCAAATTTACACTCCTGACGCAGTTTCTCAAATTCGTATGATAAGTCTGATAAATCATCTGTCTCACTTTTTTTTAAGAACCGGTACGATTTCGTCAGATATGTTGTTTTCGGTTTTTTCAACTTCTTGTACCTCATTTGCTTCTGATATTCCGTAATCGTTCGGTATCAGTATTTCGTTTGGCAATATGTTTTTCAATGCTTCTTTCACAGCGTCCAGCAAATTTTGATGCAAGTGAAATCTATCGGCTATCTGCATTGCTCCCGGTATTAGGTCGGATATGACTTTCGCGTATGCACTCGCCCTGTCTCGCGTCACTTTTGTGATGTTCATGTGTTTTTTGTTCGAGGACAGCCATTCTTTCAGACTTTCGCCGTCTCGTCCATCTAATACTTCTATCGGCTTGTGGTTTTCGCCATCGCACATTATCGTGCAATATGTCAGTCCTTTTTTATACGCGAAATCATTTATACCCAAAGTGGTGACTTCCCCTTTTTCGTCAATATTTATCTTTTTGACTTCTTTTTTCAACATACCGATTATTGTGTCCCCGCTTACTGTTATGCCCATCTTTCCACAGATATTTGCCGCGCCTTCACAACTCGTTTCTATCGCCAGTATTTTTACCATTTCTTCGCATCGGTTCGTCATTCTCTTGCCTTTTCCTATGAATTCTCCATAGTCTTCTCTGAATGATTTTATTCCGCATCCCTCGTTTTTACAGTAATATTCATAGGCACTTATTTTTAATAGCACTTTCTTGCCCAGTATCGGCAAATCCTGCACGGTTCGGCGGCACGTACTGTGGTATGATGTCATTTTTCTCCCGCATTTACCGCATTTATGGCTGTGTTTCTGCGATTTTAGTTCTATTATTATTTGCTGGTCTTCTTCTGTCACGTTTGTGATTTTCAGGCTTTTCGGGTATAATCCGTCCAATTTTATGTTGTTTTTTCTGTTCATTTTTTTCGCTCCCTTATTTTCATAAGGTTATTATACATCTTTTCACCCTTTTTCGCAATACCTTATACATCTTTTTTCGGATGAACCCATCTATATGCGGCGTATTCATATTTTTTTAATATTTCACATTACTTTTTCATTATATACATTTAGATACAAAAAAAGTGCAGGATAATACAAACTCATAGACATAAATAATTCTGTATGATACAATCGAATCAAACAAATGCACAAATATTTGTCGAAAATTATAATAGAAAGGTGGAAAAATATGATAAATAAAAAAATTACAAAAAAAATCAACGATTTAATCGCAAAAGTAGCACTAGCGGCCACGGTATCGAATGTAAATACTACATGCGATTATTGGGCTTATCAAGCAAAATTGCCGGAAAGCGCAAAAAAATTGCGTAAGTTTTGATGATTACAAAAGTAATTAACAAAATTACGACTATGTTAATTGAAAACGGAGCGATTAACATTGAAGACAAAGAAGTCTATGAGTATGGAATTAAGCACATCGTAAATATTTTAATAAATATAGCTACAACTATACTCATAGGCGGCATCTTCAATATGGTATGGGCGAGCCTACTGTTTATGCTATCATATATTCCATTACGATCAAATGCAGGAGGGTATCATACGAAGACTCCGTTGAAATGTTATATATTTTCGATAATTTTGACAGTGTTTGTTTTAATAAGTATTAGATATATTTCGTATAATTACATATTACTCCTGGTATTAACTATCGTTTCGGGAATAATAATTTTTATATTTGCGCCGGTAGAAGCTGAAAATAAACCACTCGATAATGTAGAAAAAAGAATTTTTAAAAAGCGGACAAGAATTATATTATTTACGGAAATTAGTTTGATTTATATATTTATGATTTTTAATTTACTTTTTATAACAGTTTGTTTTGTTATTTCTATGGTGGTAATAAGTTTTATGATTGTTTTAACAATTCCATATAAAATAAAAAGATTTAACCGTTATACTAATTCCAAACAAAAGAATAGACAAGCGGATAAATATGATATACTAAAGAAAAAAGGAGTTTCGGAAAATGAAAAAGTATATCATAACAACTGCGGAATACGAAGCAGTAAAAAAAGCAGCAAAAACAAATCAAAATAAACATATAGACAAACGGCTGCAAGTGATAATAATGCGATATGAGGGAAAAAAAGACAGCGAAATCTCAGAAAAACTTGGGTATCACCGCAAGCGAATAAGTCAGTTATGCGCTGAATTTAGACAAGCAGGAATGGAAGAATACACAAAACGCAACTATGGTGGAAATAACCGCAACATGACATACGAAGAAGAGAAAGAATTTCTATCGAACTTCGAGGAAGCAGCGAAAAAGGGTCAAATGATAACAATAGCAGAAATAGCGGCGGCATACGATGAGGCAACTGGGAAAGTACACGAATCAAAATCCAGTGTGTATTATCTGCTGGACAAACATGGTTGGCGCGTAATAACTCCGCAAACGGCGCACCCAGGCAAAGCAAGCATAAACGAACTACGTTCGTTTCGGGAAATAGAAACCTCAAAAAAAACTCAATTCTGAACTCGAAAAGATGAGAGAGTATATCTTACCTTTCGCTGAACCGGGCACGAAAATACGCATCATGTTTGAAGATGAGGCAGGTTTTGGCAGAATCAGTACCCCGGCGATCTGTTGGGCGCCAAGCGGCGTAAGACCGATTGTCTGCTGTCATCATATTCGGGAATATAAATATGCTTACGGAGCGGTTGACCCCATTGACGGCGAGAGATTTTTCCTTATCTCCCCGAACTGTGATACCGACTGCATGAACATATTTTTGAGGGAGCTATCGGCGGCGTACCCTATGGACTATATACTTTTGCCGTTGGATAACGCTGTGTGGCACAAATCGAAAAACCTTGTTATTCCTGACAATATTCGTTTGTTTTTTCTGCCTCCTCGAACCCCGGAAATGAATCCTATTGAGCAAATTTGGAAAGAAATTCGTAAGTGTGGTTTCAAAAATACGCTTTTTCATTCGCTTGATTTGGTTATTCAGCGTTTATGCGATACTTGTAATTCATTGACCAACACATGTGTCAAAAGCGTTACTGGACGTGACTGGATTTTGGCTATGTTTTAGTTTGGAATCAGTATTATCATAATTTATAAAAATTTTACTCGGGTTTGGTAAAATGTGTGTAAAGTCCAAATCGGACGTAATCGATAAAAGTTATTAGGCGATTGAATCGTTTTATCGCTTAACCGCTTAGTTGTAGATAGCACGAAAATGGTGACGTTTAAAGAACGCGAAGAATTCATTTCACTTCTTTTTACGCGGCGGTATTCATAATTGAGCTTCGCTCAGTTCTTGATAGGCAACTTATCGGTAAAGAAAATCTCAAGATGAGAATGAATCTCCCCAATCCTTGCGTCTTCCAGTCCATTTCTTGGTAATGTCCATCATGGGGAGATAGAGCATTTTGAACAGATTGTCATTGTTCGGAAAAACACCCTTGTTTTTGGTCATATTACGGAGTTGACGGTTGACCCCCTCGATGATATTTGTCGTGTAAATTAATGTTTTGACTTTTTGGGGTATTTGAAATACGTTGCTGGATTTGTCCAATTGTTCCGCCGCGAAACGGCGATTTTCGAGTATTTTTGGTTCTGCTTCTGGTAGAATGATTCGAGAACGAACAACGCTGATTGTTCGTACAATGTACCGTAACCCGCTTTTAAGTCAGACATTAACGTCTTGATGTCTTTGTAACTCACAAATTTTGCGCTGTTATGTATCTGATGTATGATAGATACACTATTGTATTTCGGTTTTCGGATATATTGCGCCTATCGCGTCAATAAACCCAGTAAGCCTGTCCACACGCTATCAACATATCATCTACGCCCCGTTATTTTCGTTCATCATATTAAACCAAAATTTTACTTTCTCGTTTTCGCCTACTCACAGATCCAAAATTTTCTTGATTCTGTTCTAATCTATACTTCTCCTATCGCTATATAACCCGCTATTTCACAATGCCGCCTTCCATGCGGACATTTAAGTCCATGCCAGAAGTATCGCCTGTTCTATTTATTTTATTTCATATAAGCATATTTTACTTTTTAAATATTCATTTGAATACAATAAAAGTACAGGATACTACAAACATATAGATATATATAAATTAATATGCTATATTCAAATCATAAATTCTGTTGAGATTTTCAACAGAACAACTTATTTCAAATAATTGCATAAAATAAAAATAAATTTCAATTAAAATTAAGGAGTTTTTATTTATGAGAATTGAGAAAAAGAAACTTGATAAAAATTATTTATTAAATAATTTTACAACAACAGAAATAAAAAAAATATTAAATCGAATCGTAAACAAAGAAACAAAAAAATCATTAAAACGAATGAATACGGATTTAATTACGGATTGTGTTGACTGGTTGCTTGAATTAAACGGAATAACAATAGAAGAAAATCAACTAAAAACATTTTGGGATAAAATAAATCAACGCATAAAATTAAAAGAATATCAAATTATGAACCAGTGATACTATAATATTATAGGGCTGAATAAAACTAAGCGAGACGTTTAAGGGAAAAAATGGTACGATAAGAAATTATAGATTTAAATACGCAAGAAGCAATAGCAACGGCAAGTATAGCAATATGCGCAAAAAAATTAAGATTTTGAGTAGAATGAAAATTACAAACCCACAAATATTCTCGGCCGATAAATTTGAAACGGGAATTATAACGAAAGAACGTAGAAAAGAAGAAACTAAACGATGTTGAGATAATCACGATTTCGATAGTGGGCGTAGAACATTAATCATAATATATTTGCGATAATATCCTTTGGATTTTCGCGAGATTCGGAGGTTGTTATAAATCGTTTCATGAAACAAAAGCATAATCATTCTGATATGATAAAGAAGCTGTTTATTTGTCAGAATAAAAATAAAAAATTTAGAGGAGAAAATAAAAATGAAAAGCAAAAAATTAATAGCATTCGCGCTCGTAATATCGATGCTTATTTGCTCGATGCTTATCTTATCAGTAAATGCAGAAGAAGCTTGTAGTCATCCATATGGCTGGAGCTATCGAACAAAAGAACATACCAAAATAGGCGGTTCATGTACCGTTTATGAAGAATACTACTGTCATGTGTGTAACTATATTGCGCAACCCTATACTAAAATGACTTATGGTATTTGTCCTGGTGGTCAGGGACATGCTTATCCTTAACCTAAATTAAAAATATTCCAGAATCCAATTAAATTCAATAATTAATTTAACATCAAAAAAATAAATAACATTACATAAGTAAAAAATAACAAAATGTAAGAGTTTGAAAATTTTATTATCCACTTAATAGGATTCATTTCGGGAATAGCAAACGGTATAAATATTTTTTGATATTTGTTGGAATACAAGTATATTTGATTTATGCCAAAAGACTCCGTCAAAACGAAAATGATACGGCTATAAGGATTGTATTCCTCGTAAATTTTGTTGCGAGGAATACTTACCCTTTAAAACTTTTTTATTTATAAAAATTAAGTTTTAATTTTAAAAGGAAATTGAAAATGAAAAAAATAATAATTGTATTACTTGCATGTATATTTTTGTTAAATTTTAATTCATGCGCAGATAAAAATACAAGTTATAGCATAAAAAATGCGCTCAAAATAAGCACATGGGTATTATCTGAAAATATCGAAAGCAATTATTGGGAAGTGTCAGACCGAGTGTTGACAGATGACGGCTGGTACAATGTAGAACGTGATGATGTTGGGTTTGAACAATTGAAATTAAATGAAGTCAAAATTATGACTCCTTTTAATTGGATGAATATGGCGAATTTAAATATATTTGTTGAATTTGATGGGGTAATTGAAGTAGAGCCTGAAGACAAATATATTACGGTGAGTTATAATGACAAGAACCCTTCTCAACCGGGTATGGGAAGTTCCGGAAACGTTAAAGTGCCATATGCAGTATATGTTAATGTTTGTCCGTTAGTCGAAATTGATTTGGCGGGCGGAATACATAATATACGTAATGACATAAAAAAAACAGATAGAGAATATTACTTGAATGTAAATGCATACAACTTTGGAAATGAAGAAACACCGGTTATTAGAGCACGGTTGAAATTAGTAGTATTAGAAGATAAAACAATACCCCTTAACTACGATTCTTCCGGTTTTTATGTCGGTGAAGAAAGATCGCGTTTTTTATCAATCGAATTGATTTCTTATGAGTACAGCGACAGATACAAACTTTTGGACGAAATGTTTTGGGACGATGAAAATGATGATTAAAGAAATACGTATTTATTGTAATACATTTTGATTTTATTGCACATGTCGCATTGAATATGTGGTGAAAATAAACATTAATAAATTAAAAGTTATTGAATATAGAGGAATGTATGATAACAACAATAGGATTAAATAAACAATATAAAAACCATTGTATAAATTATGGTGATTTCACCTTTGAAAATAATAAATCATATATAATATTAGGCGCATCTGGTTCCGGGAAAAGTACTTTGCTCAATATGATTGCCGGAATAACACTCGTTTCAAATGGAGAAATACTGATAGATAATATAAATATTGTAAAAGAAAATCAGGAAACGAGAGATAATATAAGAACGCATAAAATAGGCTATATTTACCAGGATTTCAAGCTCATAGAAGATATGAACGTAGAAGATAATATAAATATTCTTGAAATATGCGGCGTAAAATCAAAAAATTTAATATCAGTCGCAGAAACGTTGGAAATTACGAACAAATTAAATCGTAAAGTTCGAACTCTTTCCGGTGGAGAAAAACAACGAGTAGCGATAGCAAGAGCGATTGTAAAAGAACCCGAAATAATATTAGCTGATGAACCAACAGGTAGTTTGCATTATGAAATAGGAGAAATTATCATAAAAAAATTAATTGAATGTTCCATAGGTAAAATCCTCATTGTTGTATCTCATGATACAAGGCTTGTGAAATATTTTGACGGCATTATAGAATTGGACAAAGGAGAAAATTTTTATGATTAAATTTGCTGTAAGACATATGGCGATTCGTAAAGGGAAAAACGTGCTTATTGCAATATCAATTGTAATTACTCTCACCGTTTCACTTCTCGCGTATAACATAGCTAATCAAGTTAAAGACGGTTTCATTAATTCATATAAATATTATGATACAATTATCGGACCAGCAGGGAGCCAAACACAGCTTGTGTTAAATACGCTTTTCTATACCGATAAACCGCTTGGATTAATTTCTTATGAAGAATATGAAAAATTATTGAATAATCCACGAATTTCTATTGCTATTCCATTTGCGGAAGGCGACAACTATAATAACGTACGTATTGTAGGGACTAATGTGCAATATCTTGATGAGTTTACAATAAAAAAAGGTAAACCTTTTTCTGATATATACGAAGTGGTAATCGGATATAATTTAGCAAAAAATTTAAAAATAGGAAATACATTTTATAGCGTGCATGGCTTAACTACAGATATAAACAGCCATGAACATTCAAATGAAAATCAAAAATATACAGTGGTAGGTATATTAGCTAAAACTAATACTGCCACAGATAATGTCATATTTACCGATATAAAATCTGTATGGTTTAATCATGGTGATCCCCATGACGACGATGACCCCGATGAAGAAGAACATGAAAGAGGCATTACAGCTATGTTAATAAAATGTAGAGATTTTTCTTCTCAGGGGAAACTTTCTGATGAATATAATAAAATAGCAGGTATGCAAGCCGTTAATCCGTCCGCCGTAATGCGAGAATTAATGACCAATATTGATTTGAGTAAAAATATTGTTTATATTTTATGCGGCATAATTCTTATCATGAACTTGTTTATTATCTGTGTCATAACTATGTTAAATATGGCTGACATAAAAAAAGATATAATTTTATTAAGATTAATAGGCGTTTCAAAAACTCGAATAAAAGCGATAATATATATTCAAAATTCAATTAATTCCGGATTTTCCGTTATTATAGGCTTTATTGTATCAAGATTATTGATGTTATTAATCGGCGGAATAACACAAAATATGGGTATTGTTCTCAACACAAACAAATTTTACAATTTTGAATTCGTTATAACTTTTATTGTAGTAGTGACGATTTTCGTGCCGATAATCATATCAATTAAAAAGATATTTATGGAGGGAATATTAAATGAAAATTAAAATAGCATTATTGATGATAATAATATTCTTGGTAATTAATTTATTTTTTGCTTGTGAAAATAACCCGTCTAACGAAATTATTACTATAAAATTTAATAATGATTTTCAATACAAAAAATATGACGGAAAACAAATTATTATAAGAGGTTATATGTCCACTCTTTCTCCGATTAGCGGCAAATATATGTATCTAATGAATATACCTTATCAAAGCTGCCCATTTTGTATGCCAAATAGTAACACTATAGTAAATACCGTCGCTGTATATGCTCCTACCGGAAAGATTTTTGATTTTTATGACGGACCAATAGAAATAATTGGCACTTTAAAAATCGGTGATGTAACAGACGATTTTGGGTATCAATATCCATTTAAAATAGTAGAAGCTAAATATATAAAAATAGATACTTCACAGCTTTCAGAAAATCTAAAGATATATGGCGCACTATCTATGGACGGTATTATAAATGATATTATGAAACTCACCGGACAAGTAGATTTTAACGCATATTTTGAAATGTATAATGCGACCAAAAATGATATTAAAACAATAAGTAATGAAGATTTTGACAAGATAATAAAACGGATCAAAGCGATAAGCGTAACTGATTATACAGATATTATCGGAATATTAGAAGATTTTAAAATGTATAATGACAATGTAAATAAAAATATTGCTTTAGAAAACTATGATAAAAATTGCACAATTGAAATGGAAGAAAAAATTATATCTTTATATAACAAATTATTTACTTGGTTGAATAAATTTGAAATATAAAAAGAACAAAGAAAACAGATTGACGTGAGGATAAAGTAAGAGGGACAACATACCGTAAATATGCTGTCCCCGGAATCAAGATAATATATACCCCGTGATAATGTGGCAGTCGCTGATATATATTATCGCAAGAAAGACGAGGTGAGTCCAATGGTTTAGCTAATAAACGCACGAGCGGCAAACTCTGACAGTGCGCACATGACCTTTTGAACCCTGCTGAAATATCCTCATTTTAATATTATGCCATATAATTGTGAAAATTTCAAACAAAAACAAAAAATAAGGAGTAAAATTACACATGAAAAAAAGAATTAAAATTTTATGCTTTATGATTGCTGTCTTTTTGATGTTTTCGACTATATCATTTACCGTTTTCGCTGTTGAGGATGAAGTTATAACTGCCGATTTTGTAACAATGGAAGAATTTATTGAAGAAGATGTTATTGGTACGGAACCAATAACGCGTGATACATGTGTGACCGGAGGCGGACATGATTCCTATCTCTATTCTGCTATTCCTAGTCTAAAGGCCACTTGGTATGGCGATCCATCGGGATGTATAGTTGAATGGTGGGGAATCACAAATACTATTTTATGTTACCGCGCCGCTATAGGATGTAAATGGTCAAATATATACACATATTATGAAGAAAGAGTGAAACAATATCATAAAATGGGGTCAAATGGACATTGCCTTAATGGTTGTGGATGGTAAAACAATAAAAATATTTTTAGATTTTTTGAATTGCACATAAAAATTATATTTTTAAATATTAACAATTAGACTTAAAATGAAAATGTTCTGTAATTCTTAAAATATATAAAATTGCAGAACATTTTCAAGATTGATTATACGAAGGAAAATAATTATGTTTACTATAAAAAACGCAATAAAAAACATATACAGATATAAAAATAAATATATATTGTTCGGATTGTTATACCTTGCATTAATATTGGCTGCTTTTGTATGTATGAATGTTTTTATGCAAATGGATAAAGTTACAAACAATATATACAAAAATTATGCAAATGTCGTAAGATTTAATAAAATGTATAGACCCAAAGCTGGAGAAATATTTGATTTCTCAACAACTATTCCACGTTTTACAAAAAACGATTTTTTAGAATTTATAAATTTTGAATATGTTAATGATGTAAAATTTTTATCTTATAATTTTTCAACTTATTATACAGAAGATTCTTATTTTGATCCTGTGACAGGAGAATTTAACAGACCTTCGATAGAATTTTATATTGACGGGACTGTTATACCATCAGGACCATTAAATAATTTGGTTGGAATTGTCGGATATAATATGTCGCTTCTGCATCTTTCAATGGTTGATTTTGCTCTTGAAAGCGGCAGAATGTTTGAAAATGACGATGAAGCTGTTATAGCTAAAAATATAACAAGCAGCGTCATGGGTGATTGGAATAAATTGAACATAGGCGATAAGATAGTGATAAAAAATGATGATATATACAAAGAGTTTACTGTTGTCGGTATATTAAAGCCGAACCCTACCGATCACAGCAAATTAGCTAAACAGGTATTATTTACGACATTTGCAAGCGCCGAATATTTTGATATTATTGCGTCGGAAGGAACAGGAGGAATCGGATTAAATGACACGATGATAAGCGGCGGTAATAGTATTGAGGGGCGTGATTATTTTCGTACAGGTTATGACGCCTTGATTTATTTAAATCCTACCGAAATTATTGCGGATTTAAATAGGAAAGAACTGATGGATACCGATATTATGGCTGAACCTGTTTTCCCTGAACACGAAACGATTACAAATCTGATAAAAAATATGCGAGACAACACAGGAATATTTTTGATTATTACGCTTCTTGTTATTGTATGTATGACTATATTTTCAACCGCAATCCTGCTCAACAGCCGAAAATATGAAATAGCCGTCCTGCGTTCGACAGGAACGAAAAAAAGCCGGCTGATAATAAATTATCTTATAGAAAATTTGACGTTTATTTGGGGAATTACGGTTGTTTCTCTTGTAGTCGCACAATTTATCTTGCCTATATTTACAGGCAAAATGTTTGAGAATATGCGGGGATTGGTTTCTGTTGAAATGATTGAAAATCTTACACAGGGAACAAATATTGATTTGTTCCAAAATATAGGGATTGTATTCGGAGGAACGACTGCGGTAGTGATATTATCGTTGATTTTGGCGTACATTAATATAATAAGATTTGAACCGTTGAAAATATTCAACAAACAATATTAGAAGGGGTTGGTGAGTAATATGATTTTAAAACTTGAAAACATATTTTATAAATATGGGAAAAACGCGCCGTATATTCTCAACGGCGTGGCGTATGAGTTTGAAAAAGGCAAGCTGTATGCAATCATGGGTGGTTCGGGTTCGGGTAAAACTACGCTTATTTCTATCATAGCCGCTCTTGACAAACCAATAAGCGGCAAAATATATTACGACGGCACAGATATATCCAAAATCAACAGCGACGAATACAGGGCAAATAAAGTCAGCATTATTTTTCAACAATATAATCTGTTGTATAATTACACCGCCGTTGACAATATCACGACGATATTAAACGTAAGCGGATATAAAAACGATTATATGCAAAAAACCGAAGAATTATTGGAAGAAGTCGGCATACCGAAAGAAAAACGGAAATATGTTGTGCAAAATCTATCGGGCGGAGAACAACAAAGAATTGCGATTGCACGGGCGATTGCGTCAAATTCGGAAGTTATTCTTGCAGACGAACCGACGGGAAATTTAGATAAATCAAACAGCGAAAATGTGATGAATATATTTAAAAATTTGATGTTGAAATACAATAAGTGCTTGATTATTGTGACGCATTCGGATTTTATTGCAAATTACGCAGATTGTGTTTTGAAAATAAATAACGGTAAAATAATATAAAAGTTAATGCTTCATAATATAAATTATATTTAATATAAAAAGAACAAAGAAAACAGATTGACGTGAGGATAAAGTAAGAGGGACAACATACCGTAAATATGCTGTCCCCGGAATTAAGATAATATATACCCGTGATACTATGGCAGTCGCAGATATATACTATCGCAAGAAAGACGAGGTGAGTCCAATGGTTTAACTAATACACACGAGCGGCAAACTCTGAAAGTGTGCACAGGACCTTTTGAACCCTGCTGAAATATCCTCATTTTAATATTATGTCATAAAATTGTGAAATTTTCAAACAAAAATAAAAATTCAAGGAGAAAAATTACATATGAAAAGAAATTTTAAATTAATTTGCTTTTTGATTGCTATCTTTATGATGTTATCGCTTATACCATCTACTGTTTTAGCGATTGATGATGCGGTGACTGACAATGGAATATATTCTGTATGCGGAGAAAATTGCACAGGAAATATGCATGATGATGAAGATCGTGAAGAAAAAACAAGGTATCCAAATTGCATTCCACTACTGAATATACATGATCCAGTTCCTGTTGGTGAACCTTATAAAACAGGACCAGATGCAACATATTGTTGGAATCTTATGAAAAGTGTGGCATGTCTTGGATGTGGGAAACCGCTTAATCCTATGTTGTGGGAAAATGGTCCTGTACATTCATGGACTATGCCAGTAGGAGGATGGCAGGCTTGTAGAAATTGCGGTATGAATAGACCGGCTCCCTAATATCTAACAATACACAATAAATAGAACTTTTAGAAGCTGTATTTATAAAAGTAATTATTTACCCAATTTTTTTAATACAGCTTCTTACTTTTTTATCAGTTATAATTAAATTAATAATTAATAAGGAAAATTTATGTTTACAATAAAAAATGTAATCAAAAACATATACCGTTACAAAAATAAATACATATTGTTCGGCGTGTTATATCTCATCGTAATATTAACGGCTTCTGTCTGCGTAAATATTTTTATGCAAATGGGACAAGTGACTGACAACATTTTAAGAGAATATGCTGGGGTTGTAAAATTCAATGGCAGGGTATCCCATGATTTTGACGATGTTAAGCCACGTTTTACAAAAGATGATTTTTTACAATACATAAATATGGAACATATTTATGATATAAGATTATTCAGATATAATTTTATTGCTATCTCTGATACTAATATTCTAAGAGAAAATGTTTCCGAATTGAAAAGAGAACTTTATATAGACGGAGAAATTATACCAATAGGTTTTCCACTTATGCCTGTTTTTGTTTTTGGATATAATATGTCTTTATTACATCTTGAAACAGATGGATTTGAACTTGAAAAAGGCAGAATGTTCGAAAAAACAGATGAAGTTGTAATAGCTAAAAATAAGGTTAAAGGGGATTTTGAATCTCAATTTGGAGGAAAAAGCTGGCAGGATTTAGATTTAGGTGATAAAATAATTATAAAAAATGACGATGGGATATACAAAGAGTTTACGGTAGTTGGAATAAAAAAACAAAATCCCAATGATGACATAAATACAAATAGATGTATAATATATACTACATTTGAAAGTGCTGAATATTTCGAAAATATTGTCGGTGAAAAGGTGATAGGTTATGCTATTGATACCGATAGCCGTGGAGGTAATGGAGAAATTATTTATCCGGGATATGACGCATTAATTTATTTAGATTCTCCTGATAATTATTGGGATTTAAGAAGCAAGATGATAAATATGGGCGTATGGATTGAGCCTTTATTTCCGAATTTTCGCGCTCTTATTAATCTAACACAAAATATGCAATCATGGAGTATGCTTTTTATGATATTAACAGGGTTGATTATAATATTTGTAACTATAATTTCGACGGTAATTTTGTTAAACAGCCGCAAATATGAAATAGCTGTTTTACGCTCAGCTGGTATGAAAAAAATTCGGTTAATAGCGAACTATTTGATAGAAAATTTGGCGTTTATTTGGGGGATTTCTATTATATCTTTAATAACCACGCAATTTATCGCGCCGATATTTACAAGCAGTATATTTACAGGTATGCAGGATTTAATATCTGTGGAAATGTATGCAAATCTCACACAAAGTGCAAATCTTGAATTGATATTTCAAACAATAGGTATTATATTCGGAGGAACGACTGCGGTTGTGATGTTATCGTTAATTTTAGTTTGTATCAATATATTAAAATTTGAACCTTTGAAAATATTTAATAAACAATATTGAAAGGCGGATTATATTATAATTTGGAAAAATGTATTTTATAAATACAAAAAATGTGTGCCGTATATTTTGAATTCCGAGCCGCGCTTCAAACAAGATTCAAAGTGAATTTGACTGGCGGGATTACAAAGAACGCTATTTGGTCGAGTCTTTTTGGCAGAAAATCAAGCAATTCCGCCGCGTTGCTACTCGCTACGACAAACTCGCCAAGACTTTTTTAGCTTTTGTTTATATTGCTTCTATTCTTGTTTTGCTCAAATAATTTATTATGGCAAGGTTTTCAAACACCCCTTAATACATTACAAAATTTGATAAAAAATAATACCCCCATTTGATTTTATAAACGAGGGTATTATTTTTACAATTAGAAAGAAAAAAGGGTATTTTAATAAACGTCAAAAGGGTTACGCTTACAATTTTATTTTTTTAATTAATATATTTTTACGTAAATAATAAATATTAATCTTTTAATCTAATCGGCAGGACTAAATATAAAAACTTACAATTACCAATATCCATATCGTCTACCCTCTTATTTTTATCATAAGACATGATAAGCATGGATTTCGTCGGACTTTCGAGTTTTAATTGTATCTGTTCTTCTTTTACCGCCCTCAAAGCTTCAGCCAAATACCGTGAATTAAATCCTATCAATATATCATCGCCGTAAATATCAATGTCACACTCGTCCTGCGCTTTTCCTGCGGAACTCTCTGCGTTGATTCTTAAAATTCCCGCTTCGTCTCTATTGTTGATATTGATTTCTTCTTTATTAAAATTTAATTTGATCATCGTTTTCGTTTTATCGTCTGTCAGGACGGCGGCGCGTTCAACGCTTTCTAAAAAAATCTTCGTTTTCACTACCACTGTTGTTTTCGGATTTATTTTTATCACTTTGCTATAATCCAAAAATTCACCTTCGATCAACCGCGAGAAAAATATTATGTTATCGAACGAAATTATTACATGTTTATTCGTGAGTTCTATTACAGCAGGTTTATCGTCTTCCCCTATCAATTTCAAAAGTTCCGCGAGACTTTTGCCCGGGACTATGAAATTTAGATCGAGACCTTCGTTTAAAGTCAATCCCTCAAAACTCCTTTTGAGCGACAATCTGTTTCCGTCAACGCTGACTACGCTTATTTTATTATTTTTTATTTCAAATAACGCGCCGTTTAAAGCCGGACGGGAGTTGTTGACTGCGACAGAGAACAGAGTTGACGCTATCATGTTCTTTAAGATTTTACGTGAAACCGTAAAATTCTTTTCGCCTTTGAGTTCCGGTATGAGCGGAAAATCTTCGCCGTCGAGAACCTGAAGCGTAAATTCGCTTTTATTACTTTTAATCTTCGCGGTAAGTTTATCGTCAACAATAATCGATACGTTCCCATCCGGGAGATTTTTCACGATAGAAGCGAATTTTTCGGCGTTCAATATTATTTTGCCGCTTTCATTGATTTGTACATTTTCGCCGGAAACCGTAACTTTGACTCCTTTTTCTGTGTCATAACTACAAATAACGAGAGTCCCGTCGTCTTGGTTCGCCGTGATCAGAAGTCCTTCGAGCGCTTTATTCGTATTTTTGTTTGATACAGTTGATAATGCGGGGGTAATTGCTCCGTTTAAAATATTTTTTGCACATACGATATTCATGTTTTTACCTTTTTTAACCTTTCATTTTTCGTTTTAATTTTATATTTTATTTATGCTATTGTTAATTGTTCGTATATTTCGGACCAATCCACGTTTTTTAGATTTGGATTTGTTTTTTC
>Ga0209628_10001238_pt1 | contig 16259 bp, 5 predicted proteins | sample TergutCu122P4_FD_187285 | JGI IMG/M metagenome (GOLD analysis project Ga0209628, IMG submission 187285) | Cubitermes ugandensis P4 segment gut microbial communities from Kakamega Forest, Kenya - Cu122 P4 (SPAdes) (version 2) | ecosystem: Host-associated > Arthropoda: Insects > Digestive system >...
CCCCCCCCCCCCGAAAAAAATTCCTGGGTACGCCACTGAGTAGAGGAACTTGAAGATGTGTAGATTAGTGATTTACAAAGTTCAGACTGACACTGCGAAGCTTGAGGGTAAGATATATGAAGAAAAATGAGTAAGTTAACTGAGATCATATTGCTTATTACTATCATCATCATCATCATCATCATCACTTTTTCGTACCTATATGTCATTATTGTAGTTATATTAATACATTACTCTAATATTCGCAAAACATGATGGGTTAAAAATCTCGCCTTTTACCATCCTCTTCAGCCACCTAAATATTATGAAATGCCCCAGTTTTTAGGCGCGTTCACAAAATTGCGAAAAGCGACTATTAGCTTCATCATATCTATCCGTCCGTCCGCATCGAACAACTCGGCTCCCACTCGACGGATTTTCATAAAATTCGATATTTGAGTATTTTTCGAAAATATTTCGAAAGAATTTAAGTTTCACTAAAATCTGACAAGAATGTCGGGTACTTTACGTGAAGACCAGAGTACATTTTTTTTAATCATATCTCGCTCAGTTCCTGTTAGAATGAGAAATAGTTCAGACGAAAGTTGTAGGGGAAATCAAAACACGCATTTTGTGTGCAGTAACTTTGTTTTGAAAATCGTGCTGTTTATAAGATACTGTGGTAAAATACTGGACAACCGGGCAAGCCACAGATGACAATATGATCCATGCCCATTGCATGCTGGATACCTGAGGCTACAAATACTCGGAATACGTACATTGCCTGTTTTGTTGGGTTTTAGGCACGTTCGCAAAACTGCGAAAAGCAACTGTTAGGTTCGCCATGTCTGTTCGTCTGCACTGAATGCGGCTCCCAATTGACAGGTTTTCATTAAATTTGATAGCATATTTTGAAAATCTGTCGAGAAAATTCAAGTTTCATTAAAATCCGATAAAAATGACTAGTACTTTACATGACGACCTATGTACATTTGTGATATCTCGCTGAATTATTCTTAAAATGAGAAATGTTTTAGACAAATGTGTTATATAAAATCAAAATACACATTTTGTGTTCAAATTACTTTTTCAGAAAATCATGCCTCATGAGATTTGAAAAAATGCGGTAGAGCCGGACTGGCCATACATGCCAATAGGATGCCTACTGTTTGCATGCTGGATAACTAAGGCTACAAACACACAATCAGAATATATATTACTTCCCCCACTCACACACACAGCAACAGTGGTTGCACCAGCACAACTCAACTTTACACTATACGTACATTGCCTGCCTTGTCATCACTTAAAGTCTTCACATAAAAATTTGTTGAAAAAAGACAACTTTCCTGTCCATCACTTGGCTTATAGCCCACAAGATAGCGTGAATTCTCGTGCGACTAGGGACATCACGAAACACCAGAGGATTTCTTAGGAAATTGAACCATTAGCAAGAAGGTCTGTACATCGCTGTCACCAGATTTATTTTGGTGGGGTTTCTTGAAATATGGGGTGTTCAAAAAGACCCAATGATGTTACTGCAATGTTATAAAAACAATATAATTGCCATTAGTGGTGTCACAGAGAAGTTTTAAAACATGCATTAAGTACAGAGTTGAACGTCTTGCTGGAGCATGCTTAGAGGCCAGTGGAGGACAGATTTTAACACCTTTGAAACTTCAAATCGATATGTGTATTGTGTATGTTTGTCAAACTTACACTAGATTGTCAATTACATTATTGTGTGGTCACTCTGTATTGTAAAATGGATCTTAAGGAACTTGGGTGTGAGGGTTTAAACAGGATTCATCTCAGGTTTTGAGGTTTTGGCAGCGATGTGGATGAGCATTCTGTTTTTGTGGAATATGATGCTGCATTAATGGATAGTCAGATCCTGGCCTTTTGAAGCAAGGTAGAGTCATCATCTTCAAGGGTCAAAATGTCCTCGAAACGGAATTAAATTACCCATTAATGCAGTGTCATATCCTAGAAAAACTGTGTATTTAAGATTTCTCTCACTCATGAGACAGTAAACTTTCAGGTGCCATAAAGTGCTGATAATTTCATGAGTAGCTGAGCAGATGGTAGCTTTCAAGAATTATGCTGCCTCTTAGAATTAAACCCAAGTGGTTAGTATAGTGGAGAGGCTTTACACTTTTTTTTTAACAATCTGTTGAGATAATTTGGGTTTCCTCAAAATCTGACAAGAAAAATGGGTACTTTACATGAAGACCAATATATATTTTTGATATGTTGCTCAATTCTTCTTAGAATGAGAAATATTTCAGACAAAAGTTGTGGAGAAAATCAAAACACACATTTTATGTTCAATAATGTTTCTTAAAAAGTTGTGCTGCTTATGTCATAACTTGGAAGAATACTGTAGAGCCTGACGGGCCACAGATGAAAATACAGTGCATGGGTATTGCATGATTGATATGTAGGGCTACAAACACACTCAGAATATGTCTTATTTCTTGTCCACTGCAAAAATGGTTGCACAAATGTGCCTCAATCTTATGTTATACATACATTGTCTCTCTTGTTAAAAAATGGGATCCATAGGCCTGAGTCAAAAATGAAATACACACTAACCTTTGTTATTGATTGTGGTTGCTCCCCTCCAAACATGAACTTGCATAACACTTGTCATTATACTAAAGAAAGACTTCAAACCCAGGAAACACTTCAAAGTAATCCACAAATACTGTTACAGTTACTAAGGATAATTATAAACAGAATGAAGAGATATAAAATTTGCAAAATCTGTAACTGCACCCCACAAATGTCATACACACTATTGCTGGGTCTTGAAATGCACTGTTGTATTTAAGTACTGGTGGCTAACCTGTACATGAGGGCATGAAATGTTTTATTTAATGATACTCTCAACTTCTAAGAATAAATTGCATTGTTGCTAAATGAATAGATGCATAGCATTGTTGTTAGATGAACAGAATATTATTATATAACACTGATGGAATTATACTGATAGAAAAACTCAAGTACTGTGATTAACATCTGTCCCAATACCACTTTCACAAATCTCACGTGTGCTGACTTGCAAATGCATCCATGCCCTCACATACATTTATTGGTGAAAAGGAACAATTAAATTTATTTAATATGAAAAGAAGGAAAGAATATGAGGACTATTAACATGTATCTGATACTGTAGTAGGAACATTAATGGTTTCATGTTTAACAAATTACTTGATTTGTAGTGTTGTATTTTTCACAAAACTTACAATAATGGTCTGAAGTTTTTAAAATATATGCACAGCTTACAATTCATATATATTGCAGTACCCATTAATTCTTTCTAATGGATAACATACAGTGTCCTTAAACGAGTTTCAAAAGTTTAGAATCAACACCTTCCAACATATCCCTTACTATGTACTTTGTGGGTGATTGACCTGGAAGAAACTTCCACTTAGAACTTAATGTGAAGGAAATGACATGGTGAGTCAAGGTCAATTTCAGCTCTTAATAAAAATCACAAAGATATTCAGCAACAAAGATATATAAGTTACTTCCAGACCAAACAACCTGAACCTACCGTAATTTAAAAGTACAATATTAATCTAGAATTACACTGCCACAGCTTAATGATTGCTCAACAAATTCAGACACACACCTTACTCAAAGTGTTACAAAATAAGTGGAGGAAGGTACTGTAAGTTAAACGTGTACCTGCACTTCAGTAAATGAACGAAACTGTGCTGTAACAGTAGTAACCTAGATTTACAGTGCTTAAAATATGATGACATGTACATCAATAACAAAACTATTTTTCAGTAATAACTAAGATAATTTCCTGCTTTCATAATAATAACATTCTGTAAATTCAAAATATTTAAATTCATTCACATTCAACAGATATTTCCTATTATTTTGAATTTTTCAAAAAGAAAGGAAAAACTTATTAAGTGGACTAGATTTCGTAGTTCTGCTAATGGTATACATTTCAACTCACTTTAAACACAAATTCAGTTACCTTCATGTAACTTTTCTCTTGTAAACTATCATCCCATTATTTTCAAATGCAATTTAATCATTAACAGAAGCACTTTCTCCTTTCAGTAATTCTGATCTTTTTTTACCCATTACGATACTCCTATTAACATTTGCAATACACACAACAGAACACATCATGTGTTGTTAAGGCTCATGTACCACATTATTTCAATATGACTGCTACCTGACAGTTGGAGCCAGACATTTATGGATTACACACAAATTTCAAACTTTCTGAGGCAGATGTATGCCACAATTTACAAAGATATTTCAAGATATTCTGTACATATGTACAATGAAAGAGTCAACAACCAGTTTTTACTTATACTTTTGTGTGTTTGATACATTCAGACCCACCTGGAAATTCATTAGACTAACCCTGCAGTTTCACCAGTTTGCATCAAGAGACAAGTTTTTATACCTTTACCCATCTCTTCACCATGAAAAACTAAGAGAACATATGTGAAACCCTGTACCTCATCTGTAATTTCAAAATTATCTAATCAGTGTTATGCAAGTTTGATTCCTTCCCTGAATGATAATTCTTCACTAAACTAATCTCACATATTAAAGGTAGACTTGCATGATTGTTTAAATGTTCCCTTCATCTTCATTTTGTACTAACTGGAGAAACAGACAGCAGTAACAAATGTGATACCAATTAAAAAAGATGCATGGTTAAAACAGGGGCATCTTTCTATAACATGAACACACATATTTGTTTTGTGGGAAGGAATATTTGTACAAGATTAACTGTGTTGGCGTTATCAAGAGAAGTTCTTATTTGTGCCACTGCCCTATGGCCAAAATGAAAGACTGCTGGTTGATGTATCTATACTGTGCTTATCCCTGGAAGCTATACAGTACAGCAGAGTCTCCATTCTCTGTATTAACTACAACCAATGCAACCATTGCCAACACTCAAATCCATTCTCAATGTAAACACCCATTTGCTTTGAAGAACTTACAAAATAACAGCAATAAAAATATAAAGTAATCTCCAAAAGCATAAAAGGCATAAGGTTATTCCTAATAAAAATTTTTTGGAAGCATAAAATACATTAAATAATTGAAGAGAGCCTTTCTGCATAAAGCACAAAAGAATTCAGCCTCCCTCAGGGAAAGACAAAGCATGACAAAGCATGAAGTGATCTCTGTAACAGCATGAGACTGCAGAAAGCTGCCTCCAACTATGTGGTCTCATCCAGTTTCTTGGAACCAGTCACATAAGGTTACAATGGTATTAAAACTGATGATCATGGAAGGGTCATGGATTTTGAGACTCTACTGTATGTGTTTGAGACACTGTAAGAGAAACTGTAAATATGGATGACTTGGGTAAGGGTGTGATGTGTGGAGAGATAGTGGGGTTCATATCTCATATCTCATCAAGGATTCACAGAAAACTTCAGAACATTACAAGAAAGATAAAATTTCATTTATCAGTGGCACTTAGTGGCAAAGGAAAGAAATTACGATGCCATACAACTACAACAATTTTCATATGTTTACATTATGAGAATTGTTTGAAATATTCTTTTTATAACTGAATAAAATTTGTGTTTATATTAGAAGTTTAATTCTTGATTAGGAATAACTGTCTACTGAAAAACTCCAACACACCATGATGACAGTGGACTTTAAAATAGGTAACAATAGTAAGAGATCTGTACTAGGATAAAGAAAATAATATAAAACTTCAAGGTTTCATAACCTCAGTTATATGAAGAAATCAACTGAATAATAAATTATATGCATCAATGAATAACCTCTACTTTCTTTTATGGAAATAGATTTTGGTAGATCTTTCAACTGACTTAGATCTAAAGGCACTCAAGGAATCACTAAGCTGAGGATTACCATAATGTGTTCCTTATCATTTAACCACAAGCTTATAAGTAAAGGCATTTAAAGCAATGTGAGATATTTTCCATATTATCATACAGGTACTGATGGCTCAGTAATTGTGCCTTTCCATTTCCTAGTGCAACACTAGTCAATGGGAATTATTGGGGCTTAAATTTTATATTGTTCATCCTGAGCAATATATTTCAATTTCCACAATTTCAACCAACAAATGCACACACCCATCATTTAATTCACAATAATATTTCTAAAAACATTGAACTCCTTCATGTTTTGGACCTTACTGGTCCATCATCAGGGGAAACATAAGTTGATGTTGTACAAAGCAGTTACTAAACACTATTTTGATCTGTTGTATATGTGTAAGAACTGGTGAGATTCTTCTGAGTGGACTGAATATGTGTAGTGTTACACAGTAAATTGGGGCACAATGTGGCTGTATTCACAGTACTACACTTCCACATGCTGCTCCAATTTGCTGTGTAACAATTCTGTTTGCTACACATGCTCAGTCCACATGTAAGAATCCCACCAGTTCTTCCAGATGTGCCACAGATCAAAATATTGTTTAGTAACTGTTTTGTACAGCCGGTCCCAGTGGCCGTCGTAAGCGAGGAGGCTAAAGCCCACTAGAGGGCTGTAAAATACAACCCCCATTGGGAGTTGTAGCGCCAGGAGAAAAAAAAAAAAACTGTTTTGTACAACACCAAATAATGTTCTCTCTGATGATGGACCAGTAAGGTCTGAACATGTAGGAGTTCAATGTTTATAAAAATATTATTGTGAATTAAATGACAGTTGTGTGCATTTGTTGGTTGAAACTGTTGAAAAATGTGGCTTCATTATTGACCCAGTGAAAATAAGTCATGGCCTTAAACGAGTCTACACTTAAAACTGCAGAGTTCCAAACTATCATGAAGGTTTGCCACAGACATAAAATAAACTTCCTTTATCAGTTAACACAAAGCAGTCACCCAATGCTCATTTTGTAATTATGAAAGAGTAAAGACTAAATTAATAAATTACTCTTCTCTGCATTTTGATGCCCAATTTTTTAAAAATATAATCATGCAGACATAAAAACTCCAAGAAGTTCTCATGCAGAAATATTTGGTTGAATTTGTCATTTGGTCAGAGTGTTAAGGCTTTCACGGTGGTTTGACGAAACAAGTGTGAGTATTACTTTTGGTATATTTTTATGTTATATTAATATAATCAATGAATATAATATGAACATTTCTACCTCAAAAACATAAATAATTACTTTTAAAGACAAAAAACCCATAACAGTAACAACTGTTGCAGATAATACAGTACTTGAACAAGTGAAGAATTTTCAGTACTAGTATATATGCTGCAGAATAGGCTACATGACAGACCCAATTAAGTACTTCAAATGGTCCTGTGGAACTACAAAATGCACACTACTGGAGAGGTGACAAAAGTAATGCTTAAAAAAAACTGTGGCAGGTTCTGGAAGGTTGATTTTCAGTTTTGCAGATACTGAAGGTGAAGAATGTAACATCTCCAAAATATCAGCAATGTAGCTCCTACATAAGTGGTGTCTGAATTTTATCCAAGACAATAAAATAACACTGAATATTACACTTTCAATATTCCTTCTTACAGCCTCGTGGCTTGGTGGTCACAGCTCCTGACTACTAATCATGAGGTCCCGGGTTCGATTCCCGGCTCTACCATGTGCATTTTTCCTTGAAAGGGGAAGATGCCCATGGTGACCATGGTCTGGGTAGTTGGTAGAAATTAGGTTTAAGGCCCCCCTGGCACGTCAGATTCACCTCTCATTTCACCATCATTCTCATCGGGACAACATAACCGTGCCTATTGGGTGTCCCAACCTCAGAAGTCAGTTACACTTCAGCCACAGCCGGGGGAGGGGGAGACCATGAAGTCTGAGAGGACATGTGGTGGCATTGGGGGGGGGATTATCCTTCTTATTCTTGGGGTGGGATTAAACTCAGCTTCTTGGTACTATAGCCATTCATAACCTACTGCCCCTTCCCCCAATAACAGATTAATAAATATGAAGCACTGATGGAATGATGGCTGACAGGAAAATGAAATAACTTGAGATAAGCCTGTTTCAGTGCCACTCTGTCCACTACAAATTCTACAGGCTGTACAGATTAAAACTGTGTTTCTCATCTGTTGAAACTACTTCTAATCCTCATTACTTTACCATTCACCTTCCCTTCACACATGTATTATTCATGTCTTTGTTGTTACAGTTTTACCCCTCACTAATAATACTTAACTGTTACTGATGTGCAGCTATACAACAAGGTCATGGTACAGCTGACCCTACGTATTCTGTTCAGGCATACAGGAGGAGCAGCAGTATAGTTCCACTCATTCTTTAACCTCATACTTAAACCTGGCACTTTATGGAGGCAAGTGGTCAGCTTCATGCCATGGCTGCTTTATCCCCAACATAAGACAGTACCCTTCAAATAGGTGGGGAGCAAAGCTAGTCTGGGTGTTTTAGGAGTAGAAAAATGTCTCTTGCCCCTGCCAGGAATAAAACACCAGATCATCCTGCCCATAGCCTAGCTACTACACCAACCATGCTACCAGCTCATACACCGTATATCACAAGTACTGAGAGATGTCCATGGCGGTGTATTAGAAATTAAAAATGCCTCCAATAGCGACGCCCTTTAGTACCTTTCATCACACACAAAATACACTTGGATAATCAAAATACTGGACTCTCATAGAAAAATACTCACCTAACTATTTGGTAGGTAATAAAAGCACATTTCTAAGTTTTCTGTGACCTCTGCCCAAGAGGCGGTATGTTCTGTTAACTCTTTTTCATGAACTTTATGGAAGAACTTGGCATTGTACAGCAAGATAAAATACTGATTAACACAATATAAAAAACTGAATGTTCCTGTGACAAACAACTTCTCCATCATGTTCTGTCACATTCATACTACTACATCGGTGGCTTAATAAGATGACAGGTAGCAGCCAAATTAACAATGCAGCATAACATCTAGTAACTAGTATGTAGGTAGATTCCAAGCCTTAGCCTTGTCACAAGGAGATTTTCTGTACACTTCAAGTTGATGTATAAAGAAATATTTCACATTTACAACCCCATAAGATCCATCTTAATTAAATTCTCTTTATGCGAGATAGCCATTCACTTTCATACAGGATCATGTAATTGAAAATTCATTTCATTTAATATTAACAATGCATTATGTAACTATTTACAATTACTTATATACAAATAATTTTTTTTCAGCTCTCAGTCTTTCTTTTTATATTTATAATGCAGCTTGTAGATGAATTGAGTGTGCATATAAAATAATATATAATGAAGAATCTTAGTACTAGTTTGTACAGGCCGGATTAATCTATCTGCACACAAACAATACTGGAAGTATGGGTGGGGTCACTGGCTACATACAGTCGGCAATATAAAACACTCCAACACTCACGCAACAGCAAAGTAAAAATTTACATGACTAAAAACTGGCATATAAAAGAGCAGGGTGATTAAAAATCACAGCTGGAAATATTATAACATAAATCTAATTTCCCTCCACTCGTAATCATCAAGATGCATATCATCAGTGCACGAGATATGCTCACAGAACTGAGACCTCAGACTTCCTGTTGTATTTGTTTTTGTAATAGGCAATGAAAGAAGGCAGCTCAGTTTTTGAACCATTCTTTGCCTAGAAGCCCAAGCTGTACTGTGCACCTGAACCACAGAGCTGACTCTTTGATCATCACAGTATTTACTGTTATATGTGAAACATTTTTCCTTCTCATTGACTCTTCTTCACATCACTACAGTGGCAAATAAAATTAAAGAATCTGTACATACAGTGTTTTAAAAACAGCAAGTAAGTGCATTTGTGAACACCTTGCTCTAAAATACTGTATTTAATATCCTACAGTGTGAAACAGCATAAACTGCACATCCTACAGTAAAATCACATTTAACTATGGAAGAAATTCTTCCATCGCAATGTAACTGTGTTGACGTTTATATGTCCGACTGTAAGCACACTGCTGCACCATTCTCTCCATCTCACACACAAGCACACTTGACAAAGTGTGTATTCTGAAACATGCAAAACTATTATCACGACCTCTCTATAATGAACCTATAAAAATTAGTTCAGTTTAAAGTCCAGTTCCACATCTGTTGTTGGCACAGCATGCAAGCAAGGCTACAAATACAAACTTCTTCAATACAATGAATGTTTAATGTCTATAGTTGCCTGTTTCCTGGAATGTGATACAACAACGCTCATTCCCTGTCATGGTCGCTATTCACAATAAAATTGGAAGAATTAAAACCCCGATAAAGACATAATAATTAGCTGCCTTTTGCTGTTCCTAAAACATTCTTTTCTTTATGAGAGTCTCACTTTACAAAGGTATACTACTTGTCATGCTTTGTGACACAGATCACCCCATAATGGTTCTCCGCTATGTCATCTTCACTAACTGCACTAGGAAACAAAATCACAGAATCACTAATCACTGCACTGCAAAACCTACTGTTTTTCATCTTTAATGTATTCACAGTTCTTTGACTTTCCTCAGCACATTTTTTAGCAGTGTCTTTGTAAAACGAGTAACGTGTGCCCGCATCAGGAAAACAAACACAGACTTCTGCTAAATGTATGTCTTCTTAACCTTCTGAATTGGTTTGTTCTCTGCTGAAGAATTGGCATTCTTTCCATTGGCATTCTTTGGTGGGACATTGAGCACAAGGTTGATGGCAGCTTTGTTGTTTGCACATGGTGGATAGGCAGCATCTGCATTAAGTCCTCCTTCTGTCAATCTGGCAACACAGTGTCAGCATGTCACAATTTGTATGTTAAAACAGCATCAGTACCATAAGAGTATGAGTTAGGATATTTAAAAGCTTAAACCGTAAATGGACATCAAATCAGCAATATTTGATATCAAATAGTACTATGTTTCTGAAATGCCACAAAACAGAAGATACAGTACTTGGATAATTTAATGCACAAAATACTGTTACTTTCTTTTCCACTTTTTATTTATCACAGTCTATTCTATGATCCAATATCTTTGACTGTGGTAGTTTCTATCTCCAATACAAAACGTTGGCATGGAGTTACACAGTGATCTAATACCTTATACATTACATTCAATTTGATTTGAAAGGCAAATGAATACTGATATAATATGAGGCATGGGATAAATGTGACATTACAGGAGATTCATATGGTGAGCTCCATACCTGTACAAATTACATTATCTATCGATCTTAATTTCACAACAAATCATGTTGCAACTGTCAGTGCTCACTTCAAAAGACATTCAGATGAAAGTACAATAACAAGCAAAGTGCTTCTACAGCATAATTATGCAATATTTCTTACAGTGATATCTTCCTATGTCAGTGGGCCAACTTTCAGTTGAAATGAACACTTTTTAAAAAATGTCAGCATAGTTGTGCACCCATATTTCAGTTTGGTGTAAATGTCTATAGGGACAATCAGTTCAATATGTACACATCACAAATAGCACACCAAGGTTCTAAAGATTAAGTTTTTAACAAGAATTATATCACCAGTATTTGAAGTTCTTATGAATTTCTTCTGCAGTGCTACAGTACAAAGTTCCAGTTTCTTCTGCAGTGCTATAGTACAAAGTTCCAGTAAGTTCCAGGTACAATTCTTGACCAAAAGGCTGATTATCTTAACAGGTATTTTATGAGGTTCCTCAATCCCTCCATGCAAAAGCTGTCACAGTTCCTCAAAATTAGCCGGTCACTATTCTGCGTCAATCACAACTCACTCACAGCTACATAACCGATACATCTGCAGTGGCATTGAAAGAGAGCTTAAAAAAAACTACCACTATACTTTCATTTCATAAAGAGAAAAATAAGAAAATATGAACTAAATATTCCATTCAAAAAAAAAAAACTATTTAGCCCTAAAGCAGGAGGTTGTGTTCTGTTGGTAGCAGGCTTGATAATGCTTGTGTTCCAAGTTTGCAGAAGCTCCATCTACCTTCAGGCAACCCACATTGGACTACATATGTTGTTAAATTTGCAGCTTGCTTTATACTTCTGTTTCACAGACATCCATTCTTTTAAACCCAGTGTCTATATGTCTTTGTCACCTTTTACTATAATTACATCCTGTATGTGATATTCATGTCAATTAAGTGTCCTTGCACTGTGACATAACTGTGACTTCTGTAAAATAACATGGGTACAGAGAGGTTCTTACAATTTAAATTACTGATGACAGGTGTGTGAGCACTTGTGGTCCATTTTGTGTTTGAGATGGTTGGAATAAGGGATTGTAAGGGTCAGTGGCATAGCTAGGTGTGTTGTGTGCCCTGGGCAAGTAATCACAATGGCCATCCCTAACAGAAATTAAAAACTTTAAAAGAATCATGATTACTTATTGATTTTCCTTCAACAGAAGTAAAATCAATAAGTAATTTGTTCAGTGCATAAATCAATTTTTTAAATTTAAACTACTTATTTGTGACCCATTTTGCTGTTGCTTGGACTCTGCTGCCTGGGGCAGCTGCACCACTTACCCCCATCTAGCTATACCCCTGGTCAGGGTATCAGGATGTTAGATACAATCATTTAGGAAAGATCAAATTCTTAGCTTAGGCTCATGCTAGTAACTGCAACTATACTACTATAAAAAACCTAGTTTTCTCAAGTAATGGTTGGTATTTGTACTGATAGATACCAGCCAGGAACTGCAGGCCTCTCACAACACTAAGAACACTATCTCTGATAATTCAAGTCTTACAAGGGTGTTAGACTGTGTTCACTGGTGAATAGTCACAGGTATTTTGAAGGATTCTTATGCCTCCAGTCCAGCAGTTCAGGAACTGAAGATGAAGGAACTACAATCCTTTGAAGTGCCAGTAACTATTTCCCAGTAGAAACAGCAAAATATACCATAAGGATTTAATCTTCTGGAACACTGCTGTGAGGACCTCAAATGTCTGAAGACAATCCTTGTATAGTAGTATTCCACATTCAGTGCAAGCTTTAAACAAAGCTGAATCTCAGGGTCCAAATAACATGCATGAGAAATAAAATAATATACTTTTGCCAGGATTTATGAGGCTCAGAAAATAAAAAATTTTTAGGTGACTAAAGGAATAAGAACCAAGTAGTTTAAAATTTACATGGTGAAAAGTTCCGCTGCTTGATATAGATGGTATAAATAATTATGAGTTATGTTATAAGGTACAAAGTTTCAAGTAGTAGGTTAACAAATTCATCATTTAGCATATAACATAGTAAAGAAAAAAATACATAACAAGAGAAAGCTGAGAGGATTGGGGTATAAGAAATTATGCCAGTAAATAACAGTGCATTAAAACTTGATTCAACCTGGTAGTATGGAGGACAATGGCGTTACTAATAATCAGTTAAGCATCTTTCCCCCCTGCAATTTGTAACAGTTTTCAATCATGGTAAATCAGCACAGGGACGGTCGGAAGGCAGTGCTTAAAACATTTTGTTTTGCTATTTGCTAAATGATGAAATAAAACTAAAGACTATCCAAACAGGAATATTCACCATTGCTTCAGAGGAAGGGACAGTCACTGAAGTACTGGCAATTGTGATGAATATCTAACTGACTAATTTGGATCTTTGTCTTTGCCTCATACACTACATGGACATGTACATTCTTGTGACAGAGCGTTGCCTTCTATAAGTCTCCACACCATTAAACAGTCTTACACTCCAAACAGGACCAAACTGCAATGTCACCATAATCCATTATGTAAAGACAGAATAGGCTGCAAACCCTGACAAGTCAGAAACATTTTCCAGTGATCTTAGAATATTTTACATTACTCCACGGAATAAAGACCCAAATAGCTGTAAGAATACCAAAGGAAACCTAATAAGATGAATAAAAACAAGTTAAGGGAGAAAGTGAGAAACACTTCTATAACTACAGTGGGAAATGTACAGGACAACTTGGAAGTAAATGACACTTGTCAGAGTATGACCTAACACAGTATTCAGCCTCTGCTCTTCACATTCTGTATAACATGCACAAATTGAACAAGAAACCCCAAGACTATGAGACAACTCACAGACATAACTTCCATCTGATATGTGACCATATGACTGTCAGGTCAACAGAGGCCTGCCAAAACTCAGTAGGATGTGAATGGTAATGAACCTAAAATCATGATCCTAATAAGAAAAAAAGCTAGTTCAAAAAACATTTGAGTTCAAAGTATAGTAATGTTAATGATGCTTGTATTTTCAAAGATTGCATTGTTTTGATATAAGTATTATTCATTTGCAATAACTGCATAGTTAAGCTGTTATCTGGAATAATCCCACCTTACAGAGATATCAAGATGTAATAATTTATGTTTTCAGTTTATCTCTCATGGCACAAATTTTTTTGAAACATTTCAAACTGATGTGCAAATACTATCATTGCACATTCTTCAAATGGAATAAAGTGTATTTTCCTACAATTCAGGTGTAGACTAGTGGCAAACTACAGAATCCCCCAGTGTTTTGACCTTAGTAAAAGTAAGTGTCAAACGATAATGACGTTTGAAGTTGCGGAGTCTCTTCATATTCCAAAACCTAATAAAAAGTCATGTAAATAAGTAAAGTGCAATGTAGCAAGAATTCTGCATACAAGGTGAAGTAATATGCGTCCAACACAAAGATATTTGCAACAGGGCAAAATGTGGTTTTCAGTGATTTAAAGTAGATGACATCATGATCAATAACTTGTAGTACGTATGTTATACTTCTTATGGCCTTTGTACTCAGAAATGTGCTTAACCCTTTGGTGCCGGAATTTCCTCTTAAATTTTAGCACACCCTGTATTTAAAATGTGAAAAATACAGGAACCAAAAAAGGAAGCATTATGAAATAAATGGCATTTTGAAGAGAAAGAAACGGATATTATGCAGCATGTTTAAAATATTCAGTACGTATATTTGTTGAATAAATATATAAAATGCAGCATCTGGAGGTTAGCTGTGCGGTACGACCCATATAGTGGCCATTAGGCGTCAAATGGTTAATGAATGAAAGAAGACAAATTTCATGACAAAGTTTAAGTATCAGTTCCTGATGTTCATAGTACCTATTGAGTTGGTGGCGCTGGTCAGGGTAGGGCATGTTGCTATACTCTTCACCTCTACAGCGCCGTGAGAAGAGAAACCCCGAAACAAATCCCACAACCAGAGCTGCCAGACAAGACGTTGTCACAGCAATGCTCAGTGTTTCTGCCGTGTATATTGGAAGTTTTTCCTGTGATGATGGCAACTTGGCTCCTACAACAGAAAACACATAGTGTAATTAACATAAAGTTACAACAAACAGATTAAAATACATAAAAGCCCCTACTTAATTAGACTGTCAGTGTAAATACTTGAGGCCAAGTGTTCTTAACAAATTACTACATTCTTATTATAATAAAGTCTGCTGGGATGACTGTCATAAAATTAATAGCGAGTCTGAAACACATTATACATGGATACTACCTAGATATAAAATATATAACAAGTATCTAATTTCATGTTGCAGAATCATACTCTGAAGTTAGATCGTGGGTTATTCTGAGACCAGTAATGTTAGTAAAGACAGATTTTTCCACCAACACAATGCTAAAATGGGGAGGGTGATTCCAGATAATCTATCTGGACCAAGAAAAAAATAATATGTTCATACTTAAGAAAAACTGACAAGTAAAAATGAAATGACAGATGTATGATAATTTACAGAGGATGCACTTTCTCTTGTGTGAATTCAAGCTTCTGCCATGGCGTAAATGAGATCATTGCTCTTCTGGGATGCTATGCAACATAGATTGGTAGTTACGGATGTTTCGGGACAACCTATTATTCCCAACTACAAGGGCCAAGCAGTCCCATTCTTCCTGAGCTGAGGAGGTTAATTTTTTCAGCACAATACTATACAGTTAATTGAAAATCCTTTCTCTGCACTAAAATTTCTAAACTAATCAAGCTATTTATTTACTTAAACTTCAACATCTACAAACCAGCAACACATATATAACTCCAGCTTCCTGTAAAATAACAATCATCCAGTCAGCACTTAACCTGAATGCCACATCTCTTATCCGCAAACTGCTCACACATGAAGAACTCTCCATTAATATCCATTAAAGACTATATGGACGCAAGCCTCCTCTAACACGATGTTCATCTAATCAGCACTTAACTTGATTATCTCAATTCAAAATCTACAGAACACTCAAGAAAAATCCCCCTAACTACTTTCCAACCAAGACTACGGAATAACCTACATTGATATATATATATATATATATATATATATATGTATGTATATATACACACACACACACACACACACACACACACA
>Ga0209628_10001239_pt1 | contig 16257 bp, 20 predicted proteins | sample TergutCu122P4_FD_187285 | JGI IMG/M metagenome (GOLD analysis project Ga0209628, IMG submission 187285) | Cubitermes ugandensis P4 segment gut microbial communities from Kakamega Forest, Kenya - Cu122 P4 (SPAdes) (version 2) | ecosystem: Host-associated > Arthropoda: Insects > Digestive system...
CCGCTTGCTTCATTATAAAAATCAACGCTTTTTGTATTGTTTATAAAATACGCATCTGTAGCAGATACAATAGCATTGGAAAATGCACAAATACCACATCTGGCGTTTTCTATTTTGCCGTTATTTAGAATTTGCACTTCTCCCACCTGATTTTGTGCGGCGTTCTTGATAGTAATACCTTGCCACAGTTTTCCCGGACAGGCGTTGGTAAGCGTGCCGCCATCTATGATGAGTTTGCCGCCGGGGTGGACGGTGATAGAGGAATTTGGGGTTAATGCTATGATAGAGTTTTGGATGGTTAAAGTTGTACCCGACTCAATATGAATAGTACCATGAATTCCTCTATCAGATGCCCACACACTGTTATTTGTAATAGAGGTGGTATAAACTATTGGTACATTTGATGCTAAAGGAGCGCAAGGCCACATCTCTGCGCCATCTATCATTTGTACATCGCTATCAATAGGATCAAGCCAGTCTTTTAATCGAGTACTACTTGTATCCCCATTCCAAGAAACGCCCAACTGTCCAAAGTAACGAAGACACTCTGGGTCTTGTGGAGGTACGCAACAAAAAGCACCTCCATGAAGTTGTCCTATGACACGTTTGCTTTGATTTAATAAAGGAGCACCTGAAGAACCTTGGAATACAGAACCATGTGAAAAATTAACAAGCCAATGGGTATTTTCAGGAGAATAACTCCCACCACCCCACGAAATAATTTTAGGATAATTATCTATTTTATATATTGTTACAGATATTTTTTTTGGGTATTTATAAGGATGATTAATACAAACGCCTTCCAAAGACGAAGAACTAGTTCGGTCCCAACCTAAATAATAGGGTGTTACATTGGGATTTGACAACGGATCTTCAGTCAAATTTAACAACATAAAATCCGAATCTGCTCTTTTAGCTAATAAATTAGCTCCAACAGTAGATTTATTTTGAATAGGAGGCATATACTCAATACTAACACACCCTGGATTCGGAATTTCAAAATTCCAATAAAAAATCCACTGCTCTGTACTTGCTGCTGCAGTGAAACAATGATTTGCAGAAAGAAATGTAGGTCTGTTATCATTGGCTGTTGTATTGAGGAGAGCTCCGGTACAACTATATTCTCCCATTATCATCAGAGCAACAGCATTTTTTTCTTTTTGCCAATTAACTCCATCTGGGCAATTAATATCATTGGCACAAGGCGGTGGCGGATCGGGTTCTTTTACAACATCATATGCGTATCTGTACCCACTAATAATATTACAAATTGAAATTATGCCATTTTTACTTATTCCTTTTGGTTCATAATATTCCAAAACAATACTATTCGCAAATAATAAACCTGTAGCAAATCCCAAGCTATCTTCTTTTTTCCCTTTATTATTTTGTGAAGTAAATGCTCCAATATGTTGCTTCATATCTTCAGAATAAATAAAAAACTTCGCTCCTTCAGGTAACCAAAATCTATCATATAGTAAATTTAATGAAAGAGCATCTGGACTATAAATTTTCAGCAACCATAAACGACCGCCATCTAAGGTCGTTTCCCAACTCCCAGAATTAAAAAAAGACAGATTTACTTCATGCGAAAAACCAAAACGGAATGGATAACCTGAACTTTCATTTTTTACATCTTCTCTACGAATAGCTTCCATATCAAGATAGGGTAGGGTTATCATTGGTATTGATTCCGTTTTTATATCACTTCTACCATTTTCCCAGCTATATGGAAGTTCTTCTGTGCTAATTTGCGCTTTAGTTGTGCATAAAAAGCATCCTAAAAATATACATATTACTATTTTTTGTTTCATTATTGATTTTTTATAATTTCAAACTCAGCATATATAACATAAACTTGCGCTCCCAAGTTAACATTTTTAATAACGCGATACTTCCCTAATGTTTGACTGTTCATGTCAGATAAAAAAAATTGTTGTTCAGCTATTTCCAAAGGCTTTAGAATATAGCCAATAAGCTCAAAATTCACATTTAATTTAATTGGTATCCAATCTGAACCATTATAATGTTCTAAACGATAGGGTTGTCCCCAAAACATTTCTTCTTTAGTGTGATTTTCAAGTATCAGTTTTAATGTGGTAGATGAATTTATTGAAACTTGTTTTGGTGATGTGCACATTTTTAAATATTCCTCATCATTTATTTTTATAATACCACACTTAATAGTAGTATCGTCTTCAATAAATGGCGTATCCGGTGTTTCTTTGCAAGAGGTAAAAACCCCTGCCAAAATGAGCAGAATTGCGGTTAATTTTAATAGTGTTGGTTTCATAACTTAATATTTAATAAATTAGTGTAAGGATAAGTAGTAATAATATGTACACTAGGTGCTACAATAGACAAACCAAAACCGTAATTTGAACCGGCATGAAAACCTTTATGATTCATAGAACCCACAGCAATTACATTTGACAAACGTGCTTGAGGGTAAACAGTATCCATTCCTTCATTACCTGCAGAAAAAACAACCACACAGCCTTTATCTCCTCTACCAAAAGTAATAGCCTCATTTATTGCTACTATAATATCTTCACCATCTTCTTCCTCTTCGCCTTGAAAAAACCATGAATTACTGATAACATCTGCTCCATTCAAATATGCCCATCTTATACCAGCGGCTAACCACTCCGGATTTGTATGACTACCAACACAATTATGTTGTATAAGAGCACGTACGGGAAGTATTTTACAATAGGGTGCAATCCCGCTAATTCCTTTGTTATTATCTTTTATAGCAGCAACTATACCTGCGCAAGCCGTACCATGATAGTCGTATAATGTTATACCACTTCCTGCAGGGTATGTTGTAGAACCAGTTGTTGCATCATAACCATTTAAAACATTTAAAGCAATATCCTCGTGTCCAAAATCTACACCGGCATCAATAATGGCAACTTTAATTTGAGAATTGCCCTGTGTAATATTCCATGCCGATTTAACATTTATATCTATACCCGGTATTCCTTGTGCTCCTGAATGATATTGTCCGGTATTTTTTAATGCCCATTGCTCATTAAAAAGCGGATCATTGGAAGTAAGCATATTAAAAAAGATGAAATTTGGTTTGGATGCTTCAAACAATTCCGTTTCATAAAACAGATTAGCCATTTGTATGGTGTTTAATTCCGATGTTTTTGGAACAGATATCACATACTTATTCCTCACAAAACTGTTTTCTCTTGCAATCTCACAACCATATTCAGCTACCAATTTCTGCAATTGTTCAAACAATGTAGTGGATTTGAGTTTAATAATAAACTCATCTGTAACGCCTCTCAATTTACCGTTTTTATTTTCAAACAAGAAATGAGCAGAGCAGATATTAGGATTTTTGTGAAACTTATCTAATGTTTCCAATGAAAAACTTTTACCCTCTTTTGCCTCCAAAATAACAAGCGATTCAAATGCTTCTTTATCAAGAGTATTCAAGTTTACAGTTTCATCTGCTCGTATAAAAGATAATAAATTTTGCTTATCAAAATCTTTCTTTAGTTTAATAAACATTATATCTGCCCTTTCGGTTAAAAAAACCTTTTCTCCTTGAGAATAATAAAAAACATTACCTATTTGCTGCGCATGAAGAGCCAAGCATAAAAACAATATCGTAAAATAAAAAAGACATCTTTTCATAGCACACAATATTTTAGTATCATTTTTCAAAAATATAATAAACACTATCTGTACTAGTAAGATCCGGAAAATTCGTTTCAAATTTTGTATTATTTATGATGTGAAAATAATACGTGTTGAATTTTGCATTTGGAACATCTGCTTTTATTTTGATTGAATCTCGAAAAATTTCATATTTAAAATCATATACAACTGTTAGATATTGCGAATGGAGCCCAAGATTTTCTCTATCGTAAAATTGAACCTTATATGTTCCACCTATCTTTTCTTTATAATATCCCAATTCTAATCCTAAGGACCATTGTTCTTCAGTTATATTCAATTTAGTATTATTCTCAATATTCATTTTTTTTACAATAAGAGCTTTGACCCATGTTTCAGCAACAGTAGATTCAAATGAAGTTATTTTAATATTTAATTTGTAATTGTTGGAATCAATTTGTTGCAAATTATTTATATTAACTTTCACAATGCCGCTATTTTTAGTTCCATTTGCCAATAACAAAGAGTGTTTTGAAAAATCAATTTCCGGATAATTTTTACTCGCACATGTAATATATTTTTCCAATTCCTCATTACTGTTAATAATGATTACTTTCCCATCGTAGGCAAGGTTTGCCCATTGGCACTGTATTCCGTTTAAAGAATATTCGGTAAAAGGAATATTTACCGGATAATCAAGTGGTGGTTTGTTGCAGGTAGCAGCAACTCCTGCCAAAATCAGCAATAAAGCGGTTAATTTTAATAGTGTTGCTTTCATAGTTGATTAATTTATTCGTAATTAATTATACTCTTCTTCTTTTAGGAGGACGACATCCATTGTGCGGCAATGGGGTTACGTCGGTAATTTCCTCTACCAGGATACCGGCGGAGTGGATGGTACGAATTGCCGATTCGCGTCCGCTGCCGGGTCCTTTTACATACACTTTTACTTTACGTAAGCCGAGGTCATACGCTACTTTGGCGCAATCTTGCGCAGCCATTTGCGCGGCGTAGGGCGTATTTTTCTTCGAGCCTCTAAATCCCATTTTACCGGCAGACGACCAGGAGATTACCTGCCCATCGCTGTTGGTTAAGGTTACAATTACGTTATTGAACGATGCAGAGATGAACGCTTTGCCCATCGCATCAATTCTAACAACTTTTTTCTTTACGGTTTTTGTTTGCTTTGCCATAATATTATTTTCCTTCTACTTTTTACTAAAATGATTAACTATTACTTGGTTGCTTTTTTCTTGTTGGCAACGGTTTTCTTACGCCCTTTACGGGTACGTGCGTTGTTTTTAGTACTTTGTCCACGAAGTGGTAATCCGATACGATGACGAATACCGCGGTAACAGCCGATATCCATTAAACGTTTGATGTTCATTTGAACCTCAGAGCGCAACGCACCTTCTACTTTCAATTCATTGATAACTCCACGGAGAGCGGCTAATTCATCGTCGTTCCACTCGCTCACTTTTTTATCGTAGTGTATGCCGGCTTTGTCGAGAATTTGTTTAGACAAACTTCTGCCGATTCCGTAGATATAGGTTAACCCTACTTCTCCTCTTTTGTTTTTCGGTAAATCAATACCTGCAATTCTTGCCATAAATTCTTACTTGTTTTTTATATTTTAATAATTTCAAATTTAATGTACGTATCTAATGTATTATTTTATAATTGTTTGAAAGAATTCAATTATTGCTTTCCAATTAGTAACTACAGCGCCCAAAGCAACACCTATAACTACAAATCCCCATTCTTTTAGTAAATTTCTTCTCGCAATTTGTGCAACATGAGCCAATCCTTGTGAATGATTATTAATATGATTATTTACTTCGTCATAAGCTAATATCGCTTCCATATAGGCAGAATATGAACTCTCTCTTTCAGAAAAAGATTCAGATTCTATTTTCTTCGCATATATTGTTTTTTTGATGGCGATATCCTTTAATCGCGTAAGTTCCGGAAGAAATTCACCATCATTTACCAAAGCTAAGTTAACAGACTTATACTGCTTGTAAAAATCAACAACTATATCACCATAACAGATAATCATTATTTTGTAACAATCTATAATAGCTCTTGCAATATGTCTTCTAGCTCTTTTAAGTTCATTTAAACAAATCTGCTCTGTCGCGTTATATCGAAAACAAGAAGCAACGTGGTCGGCAAGATTTCTCATTTCATTCAAAACCGGTCCGGGAAATTCTTGTTTAAGAGTTTCAGCAAGAGCCATAACTGGCTTATAACTGTTGTGATAGAAATCAAACAACTGATATAATTCTTGCTGTACTGCAAGGGATAGCTCAGACATCTCTATATTGCTTTTATTTTCTGTAGTCATTAGTTTTATATTTCTTATCAAATTCCTTGTCTATATCTACAATAATTCTTCCCATATACAACAGCGGATTTCCTCTAAACGGTACTCTAGCATCCGAAACACCTAACTTTAATTTAAAGTTATTGCGTTCCTCAATAAACCGATCTGTTTGCTTAGCATCTTGCTTTACAATGGTGGATACTGGTAGCCCTACTACCCTTCCTACTAAAGCGTTAAATTTTTCCGTTACATTACTCATTTTTATGTTTTTTAGTTCATTATTACAAAGTTTATTTTAGATGACAAACTTTGATTGCCATAACAATGCTTCAAATATATTATCCTTTTTTTTTTTATTATCTTTTTTAACTCAATTTTTTTAACATCAAAACGTTTACAAAGCTAAAAATAATTTATTCTGTTTCAGAATATTATTACTTTTATAATTTTATCCTTGACGTTGTTTGTATTTTGGGTTTTTTTTGTTGATTACATATACGACCCCTTTTCGTTTTACAACGATGCAATCTTCAGTTCTTTTTTTTACGGATGCTCTTACTTTCATTGCTATATTTTTTTATTTTTTATGATTTATGTCTAAAAGTTATTCTTCCTTTGCTCAAATCGTAGGGCGACATTTCCACTTGCACTTTATCTCCGGGAAGGATTTTGATATAGTTCAAGCGCATTTTTCCGGCGATGTGTGCTGTGATGATGTGCCCGTTTTCCAATTGTACGCGAAACATCGCGTTGCCTAACGCTTCAATAACGATGCCGTCGAGTTCAATGGAGGATTGTTTCATATTTAGTGATTAATGATTAGTGTTTAATGTTTAATTGCTTTAGTTATTTTTTATTTTTTTAATTTCAAAATTTGAAAGGGATATTCTTCCTTCTGCTTTTTGCCTTCACTCCCTCACTCCCTCACTCCCTCACTCCCTCACTCCTTCACTCCCTCAATATACTCATAAGTAGAGAGTACCTCCATTCCCTTCTCCGTTAGTGCGATTTGGTGTTCAAAGTGGGCGGCAGGTTTTCGGTCTAATGTTCGTACCGTCCAGCCGTCGGGTTCGGTTTTTACTTTGTAAGTACCTCTGTTAATCATCGGTTCTATACAGATTACCATACCTACTTTGAGCAAAGGACCTTGTTTGGGTTTTCCAAAATTAGGAATTTCCGGAAACTCGTGCAGGTTTCTTCCGCACCCGTGCCCGCACAAGTCGCGCACTACTCCGTAGCCGAACGATTCTACGTAACGCTGTATCGCGTTTCCAATATCGCCTGTGGTGTTTCCTACTTTTGCCTGTTCAATTCCTAAGAACAACGATTTTTTTGTACGTTCCATCAACAACTGCTTTTCAATGGAGACATTTCCCACCGGAAACGTGTAGGCAAAATCGCCGTGAAATCCGTTTTTATAAACCCCGCAATCTACGGAAACGATGTCTCCATCTTGTAAGATTTGATTTCCCGGTACGCCGTGCACTACCACTTCATTCACCGAAACGCACAAAGTTGAAGGGAATCCGCGATACCCTTTAAACGAGGGCTCGGCGTTATGTGCTCTAATAAACTCTTCTGCAATTCTATCCAACAACATCAGAGGCACGCCGGGCGCTATGCGTTTCGCCACTTCGGCTAAGGTTTTTCCAACTATCAAAGAACTCTCTTTTATCAACTGAATCTCTTCAGCATTATATATTTTGTATTTATCTTTTTTTAACTTCATCCCTTCACTCCTTCACTCCTTCACTCCTTCCATTAGTACATACTGCTATTCCGCCCCTTAATACGTCCCGATTTTGTTAAACCATCATAATGTCTCATTAATAAGTGGCTTTCAATTTGTTGCAACATATCTAAGATAACACCTACCATAATGAGCACAGAGGTACCCCCAAAGAATTGTGCAAACTGTTGGTTTACACCAAATAACCTTACAATTGACGGCATAATAGCTACAAAACCCAAGAAGATAGAGCCGGGTAGTGTAATTCTTGACATAATTTCATCAATCAAATTTGCTGTTTGTTTTCCCGGTTTTGTACCCGGAATAAATCCGCCGTTTTTCTTTAAATCTTCTGCAATTTGTTGTGGGTTAATAGTAATTGCGGTATAGAAATAGGTAAAAGCTATAATTAACACAAAGAAAATGATGTTGTATCCCAAGCCATTGTAATCAATAAAACTTGTCAATACTTTTCCGGGTTGGTTTGTAAATTTTACAAAAGTTAAAGGTAAAAACATAATGGCTTGCGCAAAAATAATAGGCATTACACCGGCAGCATTTACTTTTAGTGGCAAGAAGTTACGAACGCCGCCATATTGTTTGTTGCCTACAATTCTTTTTGCATATTGCACCGGAATACGGCGTGTGCCTTGTACTAAGAGCACACACATTCCAATAACCAACATCAACACAATAATCTCGGCGATAAAAACAATAGGACCACCGCTTTCGGTTAAGCGAGCAATAAATTCTGCTTTAAGCGCAAACGGAAAACGCGCAATAATACCCACCATAATGATGATAGAGATACCGTTTCCAAGCCCATTATCTGTAATACGTTCCCCTAACCACATAATAAACAACGTTCCTGAAATAAGCAGCAGGAACGCAGTGAGTGCAAATGCAGAAAAGCCAAGAATAGTGGTTCCTATTAATGTTGGGGAAACCGCATAAGCAAATTGAGAGGTAATATTGGCAATATAAGCGGGGGCTTGAACACAAACGACGCCAATGGTTAAGTAACGTGTAATTTGATTAATTTTTTTACGACCGCTTTCTCCTTCTTTTTGAAGACGTTGAAAGTAAGGGACCGCCAAAGTCATCAACTGAATTACGATAGATGCGGAGATATAGGGCATTACCCCCAACGCAAAAATTGAGGCATTTGAGAATGCACCCCCTGAAAACAAGTCTAGTAAACCCAGTAAGCCTTCTTGGGCATTTTGCGTAAATTTGGTTAAACTGCCGGGGTTAATGCCCGGAAGCACAATGTGGGTACCCAAACGATATATCAATACAATAAATAATGTATAAGCAATTCGTTTACGCAAGTCTTCAATGCGATATATGTTTTTTAGGGTGGTAAAAAATCTTTTCATATCGTTTTTCTTTCTTAATTATCAATTAATTTTGTTCCGTTTCGGTGGGTGTTTCTTCAGATTCCGTTTCGGCTACTAAGGGAGCCTCAGTAGATAAGGGTTCGGTAGTAGGTTCTGCTACGACAATAACTTCTTCTTCCTTCTGCTTTCTGCCTTCTTCCTTTCTGCTTTCTGCTACTAAGGTTTCTTTTTCATTACCATTCGACAGGATAATACATTTTCCGCCCAATTTTTCAATAGCTTCTTTTGCGGATGCTGAAAATGCGTGTGCGGTAACGTTCATTTTAGTGGTAACTTCGCCGTTGCCTAAGATTTTAATTTTATCTTTCATTGAAATAAGCCCGTTTGCTTTCATCAACTCCAACGTAATTTCGGTTTGTTTGGTTTTGTCGGCTAAGATTTGTAATGTTCTTAAATTAATAGGGCTATATTCAACTCGGTTAATGTTTTTGAAACCTCTTTTGGGCAATAGTCTATAAATAGGCATTTGACCGCCTTCGAAGCCTAATTTTCGGCTATATCCTGAGCGTGATTGTGCGCCTTTGTGTCCTTTTGTAGATGTACCGCCTTTTCCGGAACCTTGTCCTCTACCAATTCTCTTCGACAATTGAGTTGCGTTTGCCGCCGGTTTTAATTCATGTAATTTCATCGTGTATATCTTTTGTTATTTGTTAAATTCTTAAATTTCTTCTACATTTACTAAATGTTTCACTTTCTCTACAATTCCAAGTATTTGCGGGGTAGGATTGTGTTCAACGGTTTGGTGCATTTTGCGAAGACCTAAGGCTTGCATGGAGCGTTTTTGTCTTTCGGGTCTGTCAATGGTACTTTTTACTTGTGTAATTTTAATCTTTTTCATCGTATCTTTATCTATTTTGGTATTAATTTTGGCTATAAAATAAAAAAATAGCAGCATTTTCGGAGTGAAATTGCAACTATTTAATCTCATTTTGCATAATACAAGCCCCACGCTTCAATTCAGCAACAATTATATACGCTCCGTGAAATCAAGTAGTTATGAGTGTTTTTTTAGTAGATTTTATCCGTTTTCTTTTTCACTTCAAAAGGACGGCAAAGATAAAATTTATTTGTTATGAAAAGAAAGGTGTTGTTTTTTTTAGAATTTAAAATGAACTTACTTTCTTATCTTCTTACTACTTTCTTCATTATCAAGCTCTTTTGAGCCCAAGGTGCATAGCGTGGCGCCATTGTATTGAAAGTAAGAATTTCACTTTCTTCATCTCTGTTGGCATTCATACAAAGATGAATTGCCATGGCAATTGCAGCTAATTCTTCGCCGTTATCAAATTCTTTTTTTGTTTCTTCGGTAAGCACAGTAGTAGTTGGTGTAGCTTCAAGTTTGACATTTTTCCTATTCAAATGAAAAAAAGGGAAGAAGAATTTATTTTTTGTATTCATAAAACAACTTTAGATTTTAGATTTTCAAAATTACAACGGCAGATTATCATGTTTTTTTGCGGGATTTTCCAATCGTTTATTTTTCAATGATTCTAATGCGCGGATTACCCGGAAACGGGTGTTGCGCGGTTCAATCACATCATCAATATATCCGTAACGTGCGGCAATGTAGGGATTTGCAAATGCGGTGCGATATTCCGTTTCTTTTTCGGCAATAAATTCTGCTCTTTTCTCTTTGTCTTCAATGGCAGAAATTTCTCTACCACTCAAAATTTCCACTGCACCTTTTTCACCCATCACTGCTATTTCTGCGGTGGGCCAAGCATAGTTAATATCTCCGCGTAAGTGTTTGGAACTCATCACACAATAAGCGCCTCCATAATTTTTTCTTAGAATAACGGTTACCTTTGGCACAGTAGCTTCACCATAAGCGTACATTAATTTTGCACCATGAAGAATCAATGCGCCGTATTCTTGTTGTGTTCCGGGCAAGAATCCGGGAACATCCACCAACGTAACCAACGGAATATTAAATGCATCGCAAAAACGGATAAAGCGTGCGCCTTTACGCGAAGAATTGATGTCTAACACACCGGCTAAATATTTAGGTTGGTTGGCAACAATTCCTACAGAGATTCCATTAAATCGGGCAAAGCCTACTACTAAGTTTTTAGCATAATTTTCATGTATTTCAAAAAAGTCATGATCATCAACAATACTTAAAATAACATCTTTTACATCGTATGGTTTGTTGGGGTTATCAGGAATAATTTGATTTAGAGTTTCTTCCAAACGATTTATGGGGTCTTGTGTCGTTTTGAAAGGAGGTTCTTCCATGTTATTAGAAGGAACATAACTCAACAATTTTCGAATTTGCGCAATGCCGATTTCTTCATTGTCCACTGCAAAATGCGCTACGCCCGATTTTGAGGAGTGCATCGTTGCACCGCCTAATTCTTCTACAGTAACATCCTCATTCGTAACAGTTTTTACTACTTTTGGACCGGTAACGAACATATAGCTGGTATTTTTCACCATCATAATAAAGTCGGTGAGGGCGGGCGAATACACAGCGCCGCCGGCACAAGGACCAAAAATAGCGGAAATTTGCGGAATTACTCCCGAAGCCAAGATATTGCGTTGAAAAATTTCGGCATAGCCGGCTAAGCTGTTTACACCTTCTTGAATACGCGCACCGCCGGAATCGTTGAATCCCACTACCGGCGCTCCCATTTTCATAGCTTGGTCTAACACTTTGCAAATTTTGTTTGAAACCGTTTCCGAAAGCGAACCTCCGAATACGGTGAAATCTTGAGAATAAACAAATACCAAACGACCCTCCACGGTGCCGTATCCTGTTACCACGCCATCGGATAAATATTTTTCTTTTTCCATTCCAAAGTTTGTACAACGATGGGAAACAAACATATCGAACTCTTCAAAACTACCCTCATCTAAAAACATGAGAATACGCTCGCGTGCTGTGAATTTACCTTGAGCATGTTGTTTCTCAATACGTTTTTCTCCACCACCGAGACGTGCGGCTTCTCGCAGTTTCAAAAGCTCATTAATTTTTTCTTGCATTATCATAATATATTGATATTAAGTTAAGTATATATTTACACATCTGTTTTTTATATGGTGCGGCAAAAATAGAAAAAATGTTTGTTATTTACTTGATTGAAATAATAATCTATTTTTGCAAATTAAACATACGTCTAATACTTAATTTATTTAAAAATGGATTTAAGCAAAATTTTATCAATCAGTGGAAAAAAAGGACTTTTTAAATTAATTTCACAAGGAAAAACCAACTTTATTGTAGAGTCTTTGGAAGACAAAAAACGGTTTCCCGCATTTCAAAGTGATGGGATTTCTTCTTTAGACAACATTTCTATCTATACGCACGATGAACCGGTAGAGTTAGGAAAAGTTTTTCAAGCGATCTATCTCAAACAAGAGAAACAGCCTTTCGAATACACCACTTTAACGGATGAGCAATTACGTAAATATTTTAAAGATGTTCTTCCCAATTATGATGAAGAAAAAGTTTTTATATCAAACATCAAGAAAGCTTATCAATGGTATAATATCTTATTAAAGAATGACTTAATTTCGCTTGAGGAGGTTGTGGAGGAAGTTGCAGAGGAGACTGTGGCTGATAGTGAGGAGGTTTAAACAATAGGTAGGTAACGTATATTAACACGTTATCTGTCAGGCGGGACAGGCAGTGGGCAATTTTAGAGAATTGAAAAAAGATGAAACCGACAAGAAATAGATTTTTTTGCAGGGACTGTGGAAAACATAAAATGCTATTTGAGACTGAAAAAAAAGCAGAAACTTTTATAAAGTTTAATAGCGATGAAATAGCGGAGGAAACGGGATATAAACCAGAGCGAAGTTATTTTTGTACTTATTGTGGAGGTTGGCACATTACAAAAGAAAGAACAAAAAGCGCAAAAAGCGTTGAAACAGGCACAAAAAAACAGAGCAAAATCATTAAAATAATAAACAGGTTTTTGCTCTACGTTTGTTCTAAAACCTCATTTTTACCTCATTTATAAACAAAACAACCTCAGTAGCAGTGAGATATATAATCGATTCATTATTTTACCAATTCCCCAACATCTCAACTATCTTCTTCCTGCACTCTTTCTTGGTAGCAAACGAGTAATTGTTTTTCTTTAAATATTTTTTTGCTTTTTCCCAATTGAATGTGTGAATATATGAAAGTTGCGTGTAGATAAAATCGTTTCTATATGTTTCGAAAGTAATTCACATCTTTGCACTTGAGTTATTATCTTTCATTCCCAAATTTTCTCTCTTTGTTTCATTTTTCGAAGTGTCTCTTTGTATATTTCTATTTCTTCTTCGTTTTGTTTTTTTACAAGATTTAATGCTTTGGTTTGTTGTGAAATAGCTTTGCTTCTTTTGCCAATTTTATAAAGCAAGTGGGCATAAGTATCTAAATACATATAGTTGTCAGGAGAAATTTCTAATGAACGTTTTGACCAACATAAAGCTTTTTTGATTGCCCTTAAATCGGTAACCTTTTCATAAAAATCCCTTGCAATACTATTTAATTCATATCCATAATAATTCTCCAAAATATTTGCCTTTTGATTCATTAACCATGTACCGTAAATAATAGCATTAGTGATAAACTTTTCCAAATCATTGGTTGCCTTAAAATATCTCATGTAAAAATATTCTTTCATTCTGGGCAAAAAGAGTAATGGGATTTTTTCATTTTCTGCAATAACCTCTTCTAAAAGCTTTTCGTTTCTGTTTTTTATAGCCTCAATCAATGAATTTTCAATTGCAGATAACATAAATAGCACACATATTGAACCTAATTTAGTAAATTTTGCTCTATTATCTTTTAAGTTTGAGTATGCCAAAGAATGAATTTTGATATTATCTTTTTCCCTGAAATATATATCTATTATTGATTTAGATACACGTTGTTCAACGGGTAACAAAGCCAAATATTCATCAAAAAGTATTGCATTTGACTTTCCTAATAAGGCTTGTTTTTCCATATATAATCTCAAAAAAGCAGTGTCTGTTTTCTTTTGTACATACTCAATTTCCCAATCAGTGATGGATTTAGGATTATTTAATTCTTTTTCCACATGTATTGTTAATGCCAAAAACTCATCTTGTGGCATACTCCCTGTTGCTTTTAAAATGAGTTCCCCTGTTGCATATAGAAAAATATAAGTTGGATAAGAATGGATATCATAATCCTTAACCATTTGAATCCCTTCTCCCTTTTCTGCATCCATCTTAACACAGATAAACTTTGAATTGTACACCTCTCCCACTTCTGATAACGGAAAAACTTGGGAACTCATCATTTTGCAAGGTCTGCACCAAGATGTATAGACATCCACAAAAATTGGCTTTTGATTTTGGGTTGCTTTTTCTAGCACTTCGTTCCAATTCAATTGCTCAAATTCAATGCCTTGTGAATATCCTATCAACAAAGCAAAAAAAAATGTAATCATTAGTATATTCTGTTTCATGGAACTGTTTTTTTATATTTAATCGTACTGCAAAAATAGTTTTTTTGGATTATCATTATTTCCGCAACTTAAAAGCAAGATACAAAATATAATGCAAAGGTAATTTTTTTTCATTTATTATTTCTTCAATCTCTTTTGTAAATCCTTTATACCAACCGCAAGCATGCCAAATCACTTGCCTTGTTTGCATATCAATAAGATATAATTGAGGATAACCATAACAATCACCCATTTGCTTCGACATTTCAATATCATAACGATTATTATATAGAGGCTGTCTCAAAAGCACACAGATGACACAGATTATACAAGATTTTCACAGATTAATAATTAATATGTATTGATAATCAATAATATAAAATCTGTGTATATCTGTAACATCTGTGTCATCTGTGTGCTAAAAGACTTTTGAGACAGCCCCTAAGAAAATGATTCCTATTATTCATATGTGACTCCATCAATAGTTATGGTGTTACTTTGAATTAACTCCAAGCCCATATTCATGCCTATATTTATGCAAAACTTTTACCAATTCCCCAGCACCTCAACTATCTTCTTCCTGCGCTCTTTTTTTGTTGTAAACGAGTAATCGTTCTTCTTTAAATACTTTTTTGCCTTTTGCCAGTTGAGTGTGTGAATATAGGAGAGTTGCGTGTAGATAAAATCATGTTTAATAGAAAATGTGCCAAAACTGCCGGTAAGATAGTAAAGATAATCTCCTTCTAAAGTATTGCTAAAAGAGAGGTTTATGCCGGCGGTAAAACGAAGTAAATCTCCATAAGGCAGGTTGTAGTATAAACCTATGCCGAGAAGTAAATCACAGTAAATTTTCGACATATCTCGCTCCCCCCACTGGTCGTAATACATTATTGAAAGATACCCAGAGGGTGTTTTAACTAAGAAACTCGTACCCCTATCATAATACCCTGTAGTTCCTTTCTTATTATTCAAACTCAAAGCAACTCCTCTTATGTTTACTCCTGCTTCAGCCGTAAAAAAGAGATTTTTATGCAAAGGATAATGAAATTCTAACTTAATAGGAAAGATAATTTCGTTAAACAGCGTAGGGGGCCAAGGCTCAGCATAGCTGTTTACTTCTTCCCATCCATCGTCATAAGGAACAGTACTGAAGTAAACATCGTAATTATAGGCTAATGCTGTTGCATAATTCATGCCTATGGCAATGCCAAAATATTTGGCAAAATGGTAAGAAAACTCTATGCCGGCTCCCCAACCGGGCGACCATCTTCCTCGCGGAGCAGGGTCTGTGCCGCCAAGCGAAATATAATTACTCTTTTGTATAAATTGTGCCTGTCCGGTAATACCTACATGAAATCCTTTAAAGGGATAAAATGAGGGAGGCTTTTGTGCTTTAGAACTACATACCAATAAAATGAGAAAAACCAAAAAGGCAAAGATTCGTTTCATAATAATTTTGTTTAAAAGATGATATGAGGCTGACTTTTTTTAAAGACAGCCTCATCTTTTTTTCGTATAATGGTTCTCTTATTCATTATTTTACCAATTCCCCAACACCTCAACTATCTTCTTTCTGCGCTCTTTTTTTGTTGTAAACGAGTAATCGTTCTTCTTTAAATACTTTTTTGCCTTTTGCCAGTTGAGGGTGTGAATATAAGAGAGTTGCGTGTAGATAAAATCATGTTTAATAGAAAATGTGCCAAAACTGCCGGTAAGATAGTAAAGATAATCTCCTTCTAAAGTATTGCTAAAAGAGAGGTTTAT
>Ga0209628_10001240_pt1 | contig 16254 bp, 12 predicted proteins | sample TergutCu122P4_FD_187285 | JGI IMG/M metagenome (GOLD analysis project Ga0209628, IMG submission 187285) | Cubitermes ugandensis P4 segment gut microbial communities from Kakamega Forest, Kenya - Cu122 P4 (SPAdes) (version 2) | ecosystem: Host-associated > Arthropoda: Insects > Digestive system...
AATGTAAAGAGAGGGGGCATAGATGTCTTTCTGAGGTGGCGGCTCAATGTCCTCATTGGGAGATGTTTTTTTGACGCGTTTCGTCTCGGTCGCGTTAACAGCGGCAGTCTCTTTTTTTGCTAAAGGCGCAGGCTTTTCCACAGTGTCTGCTTTTTTTGGTCTTTTCAGTGATTCGAACATTTGATCTTCCTCAGATAAACTATTGTCTCTTATTTCGGTAGCGCGGTCAACGTAAATAATCCTGCTATTGATGAGGTCCCTTCCACCATTATCGATGAATCAAACTTTGAAAAGGTCCGTGGAAAGATATTTCTCTCCGCGGTCTGCCAATATCACAACGAAAAACCCTTTTTCCTTCTCTGCAACCCTTGTTGCCGCAAGCATTGCCGCTCCGGCTGACATTCCCACGAGTATACCTTCTTTCAATGCGATCTGGCGGCTCATCTCGAAAGCTTCCTCGCTTTCGATCATTATGTGCTCGTCTATCATCTCAGGTTTGTAGATTGCCGGAACGATGGCTTCCTGCATGTTCTTGAGTCCCTGTATGTAATGGCCTTCAATGGGCTGCGCCTCAACGATCTTTATCTTGGGATTTTTCTTTTTGAGGGCGCTTCCCACTCCCATCAGAGTGCCGCTTGTCCCCAGAGCGCTGACGAAATGCGTCACTTTACCGTTGGTCTGCTGCCAGATCTCTTCCGCCGTGGTCTGATAGTGGGCGTTCGTGTTGTACTTGTTGCTGAACTGATCCGGATTGAAATATTTGTCAGGATTCTCTTTGACAAGCTTTTTTGTCATCCGTATTGCGCCGTCGGTGCCTTCTTCGGCGGGTGTGAGGATGATCCGGGCTCCGAAAGCCATTATCATCTTCTGCCTCTCGATGCTGACCGCTTTGCTCATGACGATCTCAACATCGAATCCCAAAACACGGCCGATCATCGCCAGACTGATGCCTGTGTTGCCGGATGTGGCTTCAATGATGGTCTTTCCTTTGGTGAGTCTTCCCTCTTTTATGGCAGCGTTGATCATTGATAATGCGATCCGATCCTTTATGCTGCCTGTGGGGTTGAACCCCTCCAATTTAGCATATATCTGCACTCCGGGCTTCTTTACAAGATTGTTGATCCTGACCAACGGAGTGTTGCCTATCAGATCCAAAATGTTGTTGTTCAGTGTGTTCGCCATATGAACCGTTCGTTATGTAATACACATTTCATTATTATTGATTTAGCCTGAAATCGGAATGTCGGAGAGGAAGAATAAGTGCAAGGGAAGGGATTTGAACCCTTGTATCACTAAGAACAGGATCCTAAGTCCTGCGCCGTTTCCGAGCTTGGCTACCCCTGCTTATAACCTGACCACGGTTTTCTTTATTATCGTTTTCCTTTTTTCTCAGTGTCGAACGAAACCCAATTAAGTATAAGGACGATACACCTTGAGAAAATGAGGTGCCTTGATAATGGATATTCTTGATAAAAGCGGCAAAGGTCTGCTGCTCGGCAATGAGGCGATAGTGAGAGGCCTGATAGAATCCGGAGTGAGATTCGCTTCCACGTATCCCGGAACGCCTTCTTCGGAGATCGGCAATATTTTAGCCGAAATATCAGAGAAAGCAGGGATCTATTTTGAATTCTCATCCAACGAGAAGGTCGCATTGGAGGTTTCAGCTGCGGCGGCTGTCTCGGGCGTTAGATCATTCGCATTCATGAAACATGTTGGCATCAACGTTGCTTCCGATTCTCTGATGACATTGGCTTATTCGGGCATCAGGGGAGGGATGCTTGTTCTCAGCGCAGACGATCCTTCTGCGCACAGTTCGCAGAACGAACAGGATAACCGTTACTTCGCAACGCTTTCGCTTCTGCCGATGATAGAACCTTCCACGCCCGCGGAAGCCAAGGAAATGATAAGCTACGCTTACAAGATATCCGAAGAGCTTACTTTACCTGTAATATACAGAACATCCACAAGGGTGAACCATGCCCGTTCCATCGTTGAGTTCGGCCCTATTTCAGAAACTCCTGCAAAGGGTCATTTCACGAAAGACGACAGAAGATTCGTCTGTATCCCGGCATTCGCCAAACTTAACAGATTAAGATTGCTGGAACTTAACAAAAAGGCTCAGGAATTGTCTGAAGTTTCGCCTCTGAACGTCATTGAAGGAAAAGGCGACATCGGAGTCATCACATCAGGTGTGAGTTACACATACGTCAAGGAATACACTTCCGGGGCTTCCATCCTGAAACTGGGATTCACGAACCCCCTTCCTGAAAAGAAGATCGCCGATTTCATCAAGGGCAAGAAGTACATAGTGGTGGTCGAAGAGCTGGAGCCTTTCCTGGAGGATCAGATATTCAGGATCTGCGCTCAGAATAATCTGAACGTTCCCATCTACGGTAAAAGGTCCGGACACCTTCCGAGAGAGTGGGAATATTCGCCGGACACAATGAAAAAATTGAAAGATGTCCTCAAAGTAAGGGAGATGCCCGTTCCATTAGCGCAACCGGATATCAAACTACCCGGACGCCCGGCCACATTATGCACAGGATGCCCTCACCGAGGGATCTATGCGGCATCGAAGAAAGCCGTCGGAAAGAGAGAAGTTGTTTACTGCTCAGATATAGGATGTTATACTCTCGGAGTGCAGCCTCCTTTCAACATCGCAGACTTCGTCTTATGCATGGGAGGAGGCGCCGGAGCTGCCGGAGGATTCGAGAAATCCACCGATCAGAAAGCTATCGCCTTCATCGGCGACTCGACATTCTTCCATTCGGGAATACCTCCGTTGACGTCAGCTATTTTCAACGATCACAAGATAGTGATGGTCATTCTCGATAACAGAACTACGGCTATGACCGGCCACCAGCCCAATCCCGGAACGGGAAGGGATTTCGGATCGACTCGGACAAAACCCATCGATATTGAGAAATTGGTGAAAGGTTTAGGAATAAAGTACGTAAAGACGGTGGATCCGTATGATGTCAAATCATCTGAAAAGATCATGAAAGAAGCTCTGGACTTCGATGGCGTTGCGGTGGTAATATCAAAATGCCCCTGTCCTCTTGAACTGAAGAAAAGCAAGACCCTGGTCGTCAGGGAATGTCATGTCGATCAATGCAAATGCATCCACTGCCACATATGCGTGAAGACTATCGCTTGCCCTGCCCTCGTAAAGAAGGGAGATACTGTCAACACCGACCCGACACAATGCATCGGATGCGGAATGTGTGCGAGCGTGTGTCCGAAAGGTGCTATAGAGGTGGGAAAATGAGATACACAATTCAGATCGTCGGTGTCGGGGGGCAGGGAGTTCTCCTTGCGTCTATGGTTCTCGGAACGGCGGCAATGAAGGCCGGATTCAAAGTATCCATGAGCGAGATCCACGGAATGGCCCAGAGAGGCGGGAGTGTCATCTCCACACTGCGCATGGGTGACGATGTGATCAGTCCTTTGGAGGCGGCCGGAGGTGCCGATCTTATCTTGGGATTCGAGCCCGTGGAAACGTGCAGATACATTTCCCTGGGAAACAAGAACACATTCATTTTAATGAATCTCGATCCGACCTATCCGTCAATGGTCGCGGCAGGTTTCGAGGAATACCCAGACATTCAGAAAATGATAGATGCCGTTAAAGCGAGAACCTCTAATATAAAGACCGTTGAAGCGACCAAAGTTGCGATTTCGGCGGGAAAGGCCGTTGCTGCGAATGCGGTAATGATCGGCGCTGTTGCTGCGGTAAAAGGATTCCCCATCGATAAGCAATTGCTGAAAGAAGTACTGCTGGAGATCGTACCGGAGAAATTCAAAGAATTGAATTCGAAAGCCTTCGATCTCGGATATCAGACAAAATGAAAAAGGAACATAGAGGGGGATAGGGGGCCCCCTCTAATTTTGATTTTAAGTTTTTATTCCGTGTGCAACACGGATCTCCGGCATCTTGCCGAAGCGGGTCCTCTTTTCGTGGCTGCTTTGTACGGATGCGATCTCTTCTTTGATCCCTGCAACGAGTTTCTCAACAGTTTCATCTACAAATCCCAACAAACTCTTATTCACTGCGCGCATGGCCTCTGCCATTGTCGCGTCCGGCATGACGTGGAGGATCTTGTCATTCTCGATAGTGAATGTGTTCGGACATACTGCTCTGATGCTCCTGAGTCCTTCTCTTGCTATCGGTATTCGATCGGTCTCGAATGAGAACGGATTGATACCAATCGCAAAGACCAGGATGTTGTTGCGGTTGCAGATCTCAGCAATGACGGGTGTCGACCCGGATCCCGTTCCGCCGCCGAGTCCCGATATCAAAAAGACGATATCATGTCCAAGGATCGCCTGTTCGATCTCGTCGGCGTGGACCTCTGCGCACTTATTACCCAGTCTTGCATCTCCTTTCGTGCCTTCGCCCTTGGTGACCGCTTTGCAGATGTAGATCTTTTTGTCAGCGGCTGTTTCGTCCAGGGCTTTCTTGTCCGTGTTTATCGCTATGGTGTCTACCGGTGCGAGCGCGTTATAGAACATGCTTACAATGTTGCATCCCGCGCCGCCTAGACCTACCACCGCTACACGAGGCTCGATCTGGATCTCTGCTTCTGTTGTCCTTGCTTTCATTTTGTGCATCCCCATCCAAAGTGTTTAGCCGGTAAAGAGGTGCGTGAGCACCTTCCCATCCTTTACCAGAGTTATCCCATCCATTTTCTTCATTTCATCTTCGAGGCCAACTGCGCTGCTTTGAAGGCGCGTTCGATGGAATCGGCTTCCGATTCCCTCGACACGAGCTTGTCGAGCACGCATTTTCTCACATATTCCTCTTCGCTGAAGGCGGTCCCATCCTCCACCATCATCCTGAGTGCTTCCATGTGTACCTCTCTGAAACGGACGAAGATCCCGTTTTCGGTTCCCGCACTTTCGGATACTCTCTTCTGTTGGTTGATGTACCCGATTATTGCGTCTCTGATGAAACGGGAGCGGCCGTCGATCTTCCTCTCGGTCATGAAGTCTTCCATTACCTGGTTGTCTTCTACTCCGATCCTGAAAGAGATCGCTACTTCCTTTTCTCCCATTTTCATCACCTCCGAGTTGTAGAGTCCCATCCCTTTTGCTCGGTAACTATTAGATAACTTAGTTAGTATTTAAAACTTATTACAATTACTTACAATTGTCTTACAACAATCTGTATGAACTACTTGAATCATTGTTAATATCCAGCAGATCCATATCTCTACATGCTCTCTCACTAATAAAAGCTTTGTTCCTTACTTCGGTTGGCGTCAAGCAGCCTCATTTTGAGAATTTGTCATACAGCTATTAATAGCGCGCGCATGCGCCCGCACTTGATGATCTTTATAGTACATTATTTAATTAAGAGATATATTAGAGCGTAAACGCACCGAGGGCTCAGATGTCCGAATACAGTAAAATCGAAAGGAAATGGCAGGCGGAATGGTCCAAGAACGGATTGGACCGCTCCGACAGGATACCCGGGAAGAAGAAATTCATGATGATCTTCGCTTATCCGGGGGTCACGGGGTTCCTTCATGTCGGTCATCTGAGAGGATACACTTACACTGACGCCATCTGCAGATACAAACGTATGACGGGTCATAACGTTCTGTTCCCCGTTGGAACTCACGCAACAGGCAACGGTCCCATCACATTGGCATCAAAGGTCGCCAATAATAATCAAGATACCATCGATTATCTGATAAGGAACGGCTGTCCGAAAGAAAAACTGGAGGATATGAAAGATCCCAACAAGGTCGTGGACTTTTTCAACCACGTTTATGTGAACGATTATTGGAAAAGGTTCGGATTCCTCGCCGATTGGAGAAGATTCACCTGCACTCTCTATCCCGATTACTCAAAATTCATGCAGTGGCAGTTCAGAAAACTGAACGATCATGGTCTGCTTATCCAGAAACCGTACTACATGCCGTCGTGTCCAGTACACGGACCTGTTGCGGTGGATGCTTCCGAGACAGATATTTCAAAAGGCGGTAACGCGGAAGTTCAGGAGTACACACTCTTAAAATTCAAACACGGCAACGAGTATCTGGTCGCTGCAACTCTCAGACCCGAAACGGTTTACGGACAGGTCTGTTTCTGGGTGAATCCGGATGTCGAATACACCAGGATAAAGAAAGGTAATGAGACCTGGGTTGTTTCTAAACAGGCAGCGGAGAAATTGATGCTGCAGAAAGATGGCGTAAAGATACTTTCACCCGTTTCAGGAAAGGAAATGATCGGATGGACCTGCGAAGCTCCCATGATCCATAAGAGCGTGCCTGTATTACCGGCATCGTTCTCTGATCCGAACGTGGGAAGCGGTCTGGTCACCTCCGTTCCTTCCGACGCTCCCGACGACTGGATATCGCTTCAGGCGTTGAAAAATGACCCGGAGATGATGAAAAAATACGGCCTTTCAAAAACACTGCTGGATTCTGTAGTTCCCGTATCGATAATCTCGATCAAAGGATACGGAGAATTCCCCGCTCAGGACGTAATAAAAAGCATGGGCATCACCCAGCCAGGAGATCCGAAACTGGACGATGCAAAAAAACAGGTGTACAAGGACGGATACCACATCGGCCGCATGAAAGATGTCTGCGGCCCGTACGCCGGAATGAAAGTAGAGGAAGCCAAGGAATTGATGAAGAAAGCGATGATCGATTCCGGAGAGGCTGAAACATTCCATGACCTTTCTGAAGAGGTCATATGCAGATGCGGACTTCAGGTCAAAGTGAAAAGGATCGACGACCAGTGGTTCATAGACTACGGGAACAACGAACTCACAGACAGAACTAGCGATCACTGCAAAAACATGGAGTTATATCCTCCCGAATTCAATGAGAATGTTCATTCCACCCTCAGATGGTTCAGAGAACGTGCTTGTGTAAGACAAGGCAACTGGCTTGGAACCAAGTTCCCCTTTGATGAGAAATGGATCATCGAAGCCATATCGGATTCTACTCTGTATCCATTGTATTATTTGATCTCCATTTACGCAAATGAAGGTAAGATCAAACCGGAGAACATGACCGAAGAGTTCTTCGACCATGTTGCTCTGGGTAAGGGAGATGTTAAAGATGTTTCAAAGAGCACTGGTATTTCCGTCAAATTATTGAACGAGATCAGTGAGGACATCAAATATTGGTATCCTCTGGATATCAATCTCGGCGGCAAAGAGCACATGACAGTGCATTTCCCCTGTTTCCTGTTCAACCACCGTGCCATCCTTCCGGACAACATGCAGCCGAACGGGATCATCGTTAATTGGTATATCACCGGAAATAAGGATAAAATATCAAAATCGAAGGGCGGAGCGAAACCAATACCGGGCGCAGCGGAACAATTCGGTGTCGATGCTCTGAGATTGTATTACGCCCACATTGCTTCAATGTTCGTTGACGTCGAGTGGAGTGAAGATAACGTCATTATGTACCGCCAGAGAGTGGAAAGGATCATGGGCGCCATCGAAGAATTGATCTCATCCGGCGGAACGAAAGAAAAGAAGACAGTGGATGAATGGCTTATCTCGAGATTCAACGGTCATGTTTCCACTGTAAGAACTGCAATGGAAAGATACGATCTCAGACAGATGGCAACGGCCGTTTACTTTGAGATGCTGAACGACATCAGATGGTACGGAAGAAGAGGCGGGAACAACAAAGACACGATAAAGGAAGCTCTCAAGATATGGATAGCTCTCATGACGCCGATCACTCCTCACACTGCCGAAGAACTGTGGAGCAAAGCGGGATTCAAAGGATTGGTGTCCGCATCGCAGCTTCCGGAAGCCGGGAAGATATCATCATCAATAGAATATTCCGAAGATCTCATCAGAGAGGTCATGTCTGATATCGCTCAGATCAAAAAGGTTACTTCCGCGGAACCGAAGAAGATATTCCTTTACACCTCGCCCGCGTGGAAAATTAACGTGATGAGAATGGGTCTCGAAATGGCTGAAACCGGAACGCTGGATATTCCGTCATTAACGAAAAAATGCATGGCGGACGAAGAGCTCAGAAAGAACGGAAAGGCAGTGACGGAATTCGTAAAGAAAGTGGTCACCGATCTTTCAAGATCTTCCGCATATTCAAAGAAGGACATTGCGGAAACGGATGAATTATCTATGCTGAGATCGGCAAAACAGTTCTTGGAAGCGGAACTCGGAGCAACGGTCGAGATATTCTCGGCTGACGATGACAAAGCATACGATCCGCAGAATAAATCACGCGCAGCGGTTCCGGGAAGACCTGCGATCTATTTGGAATGAATTCATTCCCATCTTTTGTACAGTTTGTGATCGATGTCGGCCTGATCCAAACATTTCCCGATAACGAAGTTGATTGCATCCGAGAGACTTTTCGGTTCCGAATAGAATCCGGGGTTCGCATCCATGATGACGACCCCGCATTTTGCGAGCTTGAGCTCGTTCTCAAGCATAATGGAGCTCTTAGGAGTTTCTCTTACCACGAGAATAACTTTCCTTCCCTCTTTTATGCGGACGGAGACCGCCCTTGAGATCAAAGTATCAGAAATACCGGTAGCGAATTTTGCCACCGACGATTCGCTGCAGGGCGCAACGAACAAGCAGTCATATTTGAATGACCCAGACGAAATGGAAGCGAACAGATCGTCATCCTCGTAGACCTTGTCGGCCAACGCTTCCACCTGTTTCAACGTCATCCCGGTTTCCTGCGTTATGATAGACTTGGCGGTCTTTGACATCACGAGGATCCTCTCTCCCGGAAGTTCCTGAAGAAGACGTATCCCGTAGATGCTTCCGGATGCGCCTGTGATAGCTACCACAAATCTCAAGGTATCACTTCAGTCTTATTGTTTCCAGGTTCTGAGGGGCTTTTGTCTCTATTCCGCACATCTTGTAGATCGATGAAGCAAGATCTGTACACTTCCTGTCCTCCCCGTGGCCTATTATGATCCTATCGGGCTTGGGTTCCAGGGATTTGATGTACTTTATCAGCTGTTTGCGGTCCGAGTGTCCGGAGAATCCGTCCACGGTTACGCGGTTCATCTTGATGTCAAGCTGGATGGTCTTTCCTTTGCTGTTGAGGGATATCTCCTGGCGTCCTCTTTGGACGGTCCTGCCCATGCTTCCTTCGGATTGATATCCTACGAAGATAAGAGTGTTCTTCGGTTCGTCCGCCCATTCTCTGAAGTATTCCATTACGGGGCCTCCGGCCATCATTCCGCTGGTTGCCAAAACGATGCAGGAATCCGGCGAGTGGCAGATCTCTTCCCTCATGTCGGCGGTCTCAACTCTCTTGAAGATCGGCGAAAGGAAAGGATTCTCGTTCTGCTGGAATATTTGCGTTCTTAGCTGGCTGTTAAGGTATTCGGGATATGCCGTGTGGATCGCGGTGGCTTCCCATATCATTCCGTCAAGATAGACGTTCATTGTTGGGATCTTCCCTGTGCGCATCAGTTCTTCTATCACCAGCATAACTTCCTGGGACCTTCCTACTGCGAAAACAGGTATCAGGACCTTTCCTCCGAGTTCGGCAGCCTTGACAAGAATGCTTTTCATCTCTTCGGATGCGTCGACCCTTGAAGGCTGCACATCGTTGTGGCCTCCGTATGTTGATTCGATAACTAATGTTTCCAACCTGGGGAACCTGTTATTGGCGGGATTGAACAGCCATGTCTTCTCGAATTTGGTATCTCCGGTAAAGGCGACGTTGTGTAATCCATCTCCGATGTGGAAGTGTGCGATGGCGGAACCTAAGATATGGCCGGCGTTGTGGAACGTTAATCTCACATCGGGTGCGATATCCGTGGTCTCGTTGTATTTCAGTGTGATAGTATGTAAGATCTCTTTACGGACGTGCTGCGCCTCGTATGTCTGCTTCTTAGCTTCGCCGAATCCGAGTTTTATGTTATCCAACTGCAGCAATGCCATGAGATCTCTGGTAGGCGGCGTGCAATAAACTGGGCCTTCGTAACCGTATTTGAAAAGAGCCGGAAGGGTCCCGCAGTGGTCCATGTGAGCGTGTGTTACCACGATGGCATCGATATCGTTCAGAGGCTGAACCTCCGGTATCGCGAAATACGGTGTGGCGTCGCTGTTGGGATCCAATCCGCAGTCGATGAGGATCTTGCTTTCTCTCGTTGACAGTAAAGCAGCTGATCTCCCAACCTGTCTGAACCCGCCCATTGTGGTCATTCTGACCCACTGTTCTCCTTCGAGAACAGGCCTGACTAAATTCCTGGCAACCGATTTCAGCATCTTGTGCCTGTCATCCTGATAGGCGCGGATGTATCCCCTAACGTCTGATACAGTCTTTGACGGTATCGGCGGAGCTCTTATGACCTTGACGTTCCATCCGGATTCTTTCTTGATGTCCGAAAGCAATTGGCCTTCTTTTCCCAGAACTTCGTTTGGATTGATGGCTTCGATGATGGCTTCGCCGGTCTCTTCGATGAAATTGATGTCGAATACCTCTGCGGTTGCCGGTATCATGGCGAGTATCTTTTCCCTTACCTTCTCGGCGTTCTCCAATGTCGAAGGGTCGGGACGGATGTCCACTCTCCTTCTGAGGCTCTGAGCGAGGTTCCTGGGGATCTCGTCGTTACCCGAGAATTTATCGTATTCCGTAGTGTATATTATGATCACTGAACCTTCGAATGCTATGGCTGAAACTTTCATTTCTGCCGGCAGCAGCTTTTTTACTTCTTCCCTTAGGTTCTCAAATGTTTTATCCGGGTTCGTTGGAAATCCCCCATATAATGTTGATTAAAGAGTTTTGAAAGGGTGCTCAGTTGGGATATTTGTATCCCAATTCTTCGCACCTTGATTTGATCTGGTCCTGAGGTATCTCCTCATAGCCCTTCGGGCCAATGAAGGAGATGATCATTCCGTCGCCGGATGCGCTGTCCCTTCTCCTGGCGGAGTTCAGTGCGGCGATGGCGACGTCGATCCCGTCCTTCTTGCTCATGTTCTTCTTGTATGATGATTCGATGTAACCCATTGCGACGGTGGATCCAGAACCTATGGACATGAAATCGTCCTCGATGTTCCCGCCGGCGGCGTCGACGCTGAAGACGTGTGCACCGGTGGAGTCGTATCCTCCGACTATCAATCCAAGATAGAATCCGTGGCGCATGACGTTGCCAACAAGAGTTGCGGCCGCCTTCACGGACATGGGCCCTCCTCTTTTCATCGAATATATTGAAACTTCGCTCTGAATGAACCTTACCATCAGCTGAGCATCCCCCACAACGCCGGCGATGGTCATCCCGAGGTTGTCAGCGAGGGGATAGATCTTCTGGACGCTGCTGTGGGCTATGATGTGCCCCATCGTCGCTCTCTGATCTGAAGCGAGTATCACTCCGTCCTTTACCTTAAGCCCGATGGTGGTCGTTCCCGTTTTGAGCGTGTCGCCGTTATTGGCGGCATTCTCATCTATGGTGGTAATGTCCGTTCCCGTATTGAGTATGTCATCGTTACCCATTTTTCTTCCCTTCGTATTAATGAAATGCAACAAAATGCAATCTATAGCATGACAAAGATGCTGATTACCTAATAAATTCTCTGTTTATAAATACTTTATCAGAGGAAGTCACGGAAGCGTTCTCGAACAGCCGGTTTTCGCCATCTTGGAAGTTTGTTCTGAGTGGTTGCTTTTTCTATGGAGCGCCTAAATATTTTACCTGCCACCTTAACAAAATTCCGGAGGCATTTATCCAACTTTGGAAGGTTTAATTATGGTGTAGAACATCCCCCTTAGAGATGGGAGTGTAACCTCATGGAAATAGGGGAATGGTTGGGCGAAGATAACCAACTTGGTATAGATATTTGGCAGAAAAAGTACTGCTACAACGGAGAAACGTTCGATCACTGGCTTGACAGGGTCAGTGACGGCAATAAAGATATTAAAGAAATGATAAAAGAGAAGAAATTTCTCTTCGGCGGACGAATTCTTGCGAACCGCGGACTGCATAAGACCGGTTTGAAGATCACCCTTTCGAATTGTTACGTGGTGACGCCGCCGGAAGATTCCATCGAATCGATATTCGAATGCGCCGGGAAACTCGCGAGAACATTCAGTTACGGCGGAGGTGTTGGGATAGATCTTTCGAAGCTCGCACCCCGCGGAGCGAAGATCAATAATACCGCATCGGCAACCTCCGGCGCGGTATCGTTCACGGATCTTTATTCGATGGTAACAGGTCTGATCGGACAGCACGGAAGAAGAGGCGCATTGATGTTGTCGCTCTCATGCGAACATCCCGACCTCGAAGAGTTCACCGATGTAAAGACGGACGTCGATCGAGTGACGAAGGCGAACATGTCCATTCGAGTAACAGACGAATTCATGGAATGCGTAAGGAACAAGAAAGATTTCACGCAGAGGTTCAAACGTCCTGAAACAAAGGACGAAGTGATAAAGAACCTCAACGCCCACGAGTTCTTCAAGAGACTCTGCTACGCGAACTGGGATTACGGAGAGCCCGGATGCCTTTATTGGGACCGCATTGAGTCATGGAATCTGCTGAGCGAATTCCCCGACTTCGAATACGCGGGAACGAACCCCTGCGCGGAGGAACCCCTTCCCGCGGGAGGAAGCTGTCTTCTCGGAAGCATGAACTTAGCCGCTTTTGTAAAGAACGGCAAGTTCGATGAGAAAGAATTCAGACGCTCTGTGGGCATCTGCGTGAGAGGGTTGAACGACGTTCTGGAAGAAGGTCTTCCGCTCCACCCTCTGCAGGAGCAGAGAGATTCGGTCAGGGACTGGAGACAGATCGGCCTCGGCATTATGGGTCTCGCAGATATGCTGATCAAATTGGAAATGGAATACGGTACAAAAGAAGCAATGGATTTCTGCCACACACTCGGATTCATCATGGCAGACGCCGCTATCAGAGAATCCGCACTTCTCGCCAAAGAGAAGGGGAAATTCCCGAAATGCGATAAAGATCTGATAATGAAGTCCCCGTACTTCGCAGAGAACACTTCCGAAGATACGAAAGAATTGGTCAGAAAATACGGCCTCAGGAACTCCCAGCTGCTTACAGTCGCTCCCACGGGAACGCTTTCCACAATGATCGGGATTTCCGGAGGGATCGAACCAATCTTTGCCATTTCTTATGAAAGAAGGACCGTATCCCTTTCGGAAAAGGACGAGTATTACAAAGTTTACACACCGGTCGTCAAAGAATACATGGACGAACACAAGATCAAGGACGAAAAGGATCTTCCTCACTTTTTTGTGACCGCTCAGAACCTCGATTACAAACAACGCCTTAATCTTCAGGGCACATGGCAGATGCATATCGACGCTTCCATCAGTTCCACGGTCAACCTTCCCAATGATTTCCCCGAGACGGAGGTCTACGACCTTTATCTGTATGCCTGGATGATCGGCTGCAAAGGAGTTACCGTATTCAGGGACGGCTGCAAGCGCCTCGGAATTCTTTCTGCTGACGAGAAAGAACAGAAAAAGAAAGAAGAACCCGAGAACGGCAACGGGAACGGGAAACGCAAGAAAAGAGGATTCGTGGAGAACGTTGCCGACGACGTGGTCGGAAAGAAGAGGAAACTCATGACCGGCTGCGGAAGCCTCCACTGCACAGCGTTCTTCGACCCCCACAGCGGGGAACTCCTTGAAGCATATCTGAACAAAGGTTCCACCGGAGGATGCAATAACTTCATGATCGGTCTTTCAAGAATGATATCCCTTGCCGCAAGGAGCGGCTGCGACATCAATTCCATTGTGGACCAGTTGAGAAGCTGCGGATCGTGTCCTTCTTATGTTGTAAGGACATTCACGAAAAGAGACACCAGCAAAGGGTCCTGCTGCCCCATGGCGGTAGGGTGGGCGCTGCTTGACATGAACGCCGAGATGCAGAGGGAAGTGAAAGGAATTTCATTCGAAGATGAAAAAGGAAAGAATTCCGCAACCCCCAAAACCATCGCAAACCCATGCCCCAAATGCGGCGACGAGCTGCAGTTCCAGGGCGGATGCAACATCTGCAAGACATGCGGATGGACAAAGTGCGATTAACCCTTTCCGAAAACCACTTTTTCAAATTCTTTTGTGAATACATATTGCAGAATGAGTGCAACTCCGGCACCTGCCATCGCTCCCGTTACGATCCTTGCGGCCAGCACGTCAACATGGAATGCAGATTCCACACCCCATTCGATAAAGGTCGAAGCGATCATGAATAATCCGAGAATTGCAAGATATTTGTTCCCTGCAGGGATCAAAGCGATCTTCTTATCCGTAAGGATCAGACCGATCACCGCCCCCGCCAAAAGGGAAACGTCCCTTTGGCAGAAGGCCATCTGAGAACCGTTGATGATGAATGATCTTCCTGTTTCCTGGTGGCAGAAAAAGTCACCGAGGAAATAGATGCCCCTTGTCAGGGGGTCTGCGAAAGCAAGTTTTCCCCAGTTGTCAATGACCCCGGCGCTGCCGTCCAGACCGGTGAATGAACCGTAAGGATACAGCAGAGGCAGAACGATCATGAGAACGAGAATCGTTCCCAGGAACAACAGGACCGCTCTGCCGGGGGAGGAAACATCCATGCCGGAGCATTGACATTGCTGTATAAATCGGTGTTTGGGATCACAACCCGATGCTGGAGAACAGCGTGAACATAATCAGCGACACCGGAAGCATGAATCCCAGCCTGTACAGAATGTCCCTTATGTCGATCTTCCCGTTCAGGAATGATGTGAGTATCGCCACGAGGATGCACAGCTCGATAAGGTATATCGAAAGCACTGCCGAGATGTTTCCGAAGTCGACGCCGTTCATCACTTTGGTGATCGGCTCAAGCATGGTAACGCTCATACCCAGCACCAGCGGAGCGAATATCGCCGCCGTTCCGGTCATCATGTCCGTCATGCTCTTCAGCTTGTTCTTTATTCCTTTTCGAACATTGTCCTGATCCTGTATCTGCCTTCCAACCGATACCGCAAGTCTTCCCGCATCCCTTACGTCCTTCAGGGAGCATCTGTACACATCGCTGAACACTGCCGACAACCTAGGAGAGGTCTTCCCTATCGAGTTGTTAATGGCAGAGCAGGCATCTCCTCTGCAGATCCCCATTTCACGGTAGACACCATCGGCAATGGGAACGCACTCTTTCCGTGAACCGACGGCTTTTACTATCGACGTTTCAAAGTTCTCTCCGGCAATGAGTCTGTTACCCAGATCGAATACTGAATCATGAAGGAGGAGTTCCTGTTTTTCTCTTTTCTTTTCTGCGCGGACGTACGGTGCGACGTATGCAAGAACGGCAATTCCTGAGACGATCCCCGCAATAGTGAGCGCCATCTGGAGATCCTGCGTCATCTGGTTAATGACCAATGCGACCGGAATTCCTGTGAACAGCGGCAGGATGTACTTGGGATCCAGGTTCGAAGATGCCTTCATGAACGGATTCTTATCTTTTATGGAAATTATTATTCCCAATATCACCGCTGGAATGAACACGAGTGTTGCAAGGATAATAGGTTCGCTGCCTATCGGAGAACCTCCGAACATCCCTCCCAGGCTCAGCATCGGCAAGATGGACATCAGAACCATGGGTACCATGATACCCAGACCGAAGATCATCATGCACGGGATGTTCAGAGATGTGCTGTATTTTTCTCCTATCTCTCTCAATCCGTTCAATGCGATGTCGGAAGCATCGGCGAGCATTCTCTTTCTTTCTGAAAGCTCCGTAGAAGCCTCCGCCGCCATCACCATGTGGATGGAACGTCGGTATGCCGCAGCCTCCGCGGGAAGGGATGATAACATCTCCGACAATCCCTGAGAGATGTTCGGTATCCTTCTTGTATCCGCTCTTACAACTATCGATCTGAACAGCGCAGAAGACCTTTCGGGTCCGTTCTTTGCCACGTCCCTGACAGCTGTGTCGATAGAACCCCCTCCTTCTATGACCGTCGACATCATTCCGACCACTAGCGGCCCTTCATTGAGAATGGCGTTCGGATTCCTTATTTTCTTTACTGCCATTCAAACACCCGCATTTGTCAGGTCGCGGAATTTCACCTTGAAGGAATTCAGAACATCCTCCGCGGTGTTCCCATGCGCTCTGGAAACATGATCGTTCGCTATTCCTATCCACTCCGGGCCGAGATATTCCTCGCTCTGCGTTTTTCCCATTTCAGCCAGGAATGATCTTATCACAGCCCTTGCTCTGATCTCTTTTGATATTTCGGCCTTGCTCATCTGCGATGAGGAAAGTATGCGCCTCATGACCGGAGACGAAAAGAGGACCGTACTG
>Ga0209628_10001241_pt1 | contig 16249 bp, 12 predicted proteins | sample TergutCu122P4_FD_187285 | JGI IMG/M metagenome (GOLD analysis project Ga0209628, IMG submission 187285) | Cubitermes ugandensis P4 segment gut microbial communities from Kakamega Forest, Kenya - Cu122 P4 (SPAdes) (version 2) | ecosystem: Host-associated > Arthropoda: Insects > Digestive system...
CCTCTCCTGTCTTATGCAGGTTCAACTGCATTGTCCGGGGGTCCCAAAAGTGATTTAGAAGACAAATTGCAAACATATAACAAAATAAAAGGAGCTATACGAAGACATTTTGGAAAACAAATGAACAAAGAAACAAAATTAAGAATCCACAACATTACAGCTAAAACAGCATTGAAATTTGGAAGTGAAGCTTGGGTACTGAAGAAAAGAGAGGAACAACGTTTAGAAGCAGCCCAGATTAAATTTTTGAGACATTTTACTAGGAATAACAAAATTGGATAAAGAAAAGAATCAATGTATTCAGGAAAAAACAGGAGCACAGAACATAGTAAAGGAAATAAAACAGTACCAGAAAAAGTGGCTACAACGTGTACAGAGGATGGACAGAAATAGACTGCCAAGACAGGCACTGACATACAGACCAGAAGGAAGACAGAACATTGGATGACTGAAGAAGAGATGGAGGGACCAACTCCCCTTTGAGGACTAAGGAACAGGGCACGCACCTAACCCTTAATGAACATGATGATGATGATGATGAACAGTCCTTACCCAGCATTTACCTGTTTCTAATGTCTGGGATGTAATATTTTGATGAAATGCAAGGGAGACATAATGTATTGTATTCATGGTTAGGTTTGTCAGCAGTAATGGTCATTAGCTACCTGCTGCAACCAGAAGAGTATAGTACGAGTCTGAGAATATATAAGAATTTGTAAAATTTTTTTTGTAATCTTTGTGCTGTAAAACCACTTGTTTAAAAAAATGACAGTTTCGTGATTACTCAGGACTGATCATACATAATGAAATACAGGGGAAAAGTAATGTAGCTCACTATTCCTGATTTTAGATTTTCCAACAATACATTTTTGTCTAAATTTAATACTACTGTATTCATTCTGGGCATTGTGAATATAATTACCCATGTACATCAATAAATGCACACAATATGCATATACAATTACAAATCATCCATATACATGAACCCTTGTATGTGTGTCAGCGATAAATTGCCATCCACAGGGAGACATTAATACAAAGAAATATAAAATTTATATTTCCCATTTACATATGCAGTGTTAAAAGTAAATCATGGCAGATATAAATATAAAATGTAGATGCTATAGATAATGTGGTGCTGACATATAAACAGTGGCACATCAATGGATTTTATTCAAGAATATGTCGGCATTACATTGTCTATAGTATCCACATTTTTATATTTATAGCTGCCCTTATTTATTTTTAAAATTGTATACATAAATTAGATGTTCTAATTTTATATTTCTTTGTAGTGGGACTATAAGAGGATGGCAATTTATTGCTGAAACATGTTGGAGAGTTCATGTATATGGTTGATTTTTTATTTTGTGTAAATTGTGTACATTTGTTGGTGTGTAGGAGTGATAAAATTTTTATCTGTCAGTAAACAAACATTAAAATTCTGTGCCATTTGTGAGATGTAGCTGATGCTGAAGTGTTTAGTGTCCTTATTCCTAATTAGATTTGTTAATGCTGCTGTGCAATGCATATTTTAGTCCTTTAGTCCTTATGGAGGTGCCATTCAGTTAGCTGTGATTTGTGAGCCCTAATGCCTAGAGTGTTTTTCCACATCAAGTACTTTCCTGTGATGTGAAGCTTTTTCAACCATTACAGTGAAGGCTTTAAAATAATGTGTCTTATTTTACATCAAAAAGAAGTTTACTTCATTTTGGTGTTTACTTCGTTTTGGTGTACACACACTGTCAAATTAAATTTACTGGAAATCGGTTCATTGACTGTGTTACAGTTATTGTTGCAATTCATGTGCTGTTGAAATGTGAATCATACTATAGACATCACATATTGAAAGAGAAATTAATTTGTTTTGTGTGATATTAAATGTTTACCATAATAAAAATTCCATCAAGTAACATCTGTATTTTCTAGGGTGTACTAACTTTTTGTACGATGAACAGACCAAAAGAGTGGTGAATCCAGTAGTGCACTTGAAGTCCTGTTTTTATGGAATGGGAATCTGAAGCAGAAATGATTCATGACATGGCATATATATAGGTGGATGCATAATCAAATGCTGACTTCTACAGCCATATATATATATATATATGTGTGTCTACTACTACTGAATACATCAAACGAGCTTTTAATAACGTTTAATCTTCAGTTTTAATCATTAACGCATTATATCCGTGTATATTTAGACTAATATTGGACTAACAGAATATTGTAAACATGAACCATATCTGATGCCACTTCATCTTTTATGCAAAAACATGCACATGTTGTGCTCTCTAATGTAATTGTAAATTTCTGTGTTTGTTCCTATGTAGTTGACTCTTTAGTATGAGCTGAAGCATGCTGGAGATTCTGTAGTATAATATAATGTGCAGTGTAGGATCTAATTAAATGTATTGAGTTGGATTTTAATAAACAAAATATTAAAATTGGTAAGATCAGTGCACTATTTAGGAAAATGGGGCTTATACTGGACTGATGTGAGTCAAAGTAGATTCCCAGGTTCAAATTTTATTGTAATCTGTAGCTTGGGCTTTAGGTGAAACCTGCAGGTTTAAAGACACAGTCTCCCTGTTGTGTGTTTGTTGTATACACTTTGTGCAAGGAATAAAGAAAAGTGTATCATCCATGATCTGCAGCTGAACAGTTCCTGAAAATTATTTAAAGATGTCACAGAGCCTGATATTGTTAACTTCAAAATCCATGTACATAGTATGCTGCATCATAATTTATAAACATTTACATGATGTGTTTTGTGATATAACTTTTGATCTATCTTGAAAAAAAAAACTCCTTAGTCAATAATAGTAAAACTGTATGAATATTTGCTTATCCTTTATTACTACACACTACCTTAGAACATACAAATGTTTGCAAAAGATTTAGAAACCTCTAAAGTAATGTACAGTAAAGTACAACAAACTGAAATACACTAAACTGAATTAAACTTAATTGAGTAAAATGAAGCTAATCTACAATAGCCTAAGCTAATTATGCCTAGAGACCAAAACCTGTATAAAATATATTAAACCAAATAAAACCCAACCTGAACAGTTTTAGTTTGACAGCACGGTATGGCATGTCCATTGTGACTAGAATTTCTGTTTATGTAAATATATGAATCTCTTTTAAGTTGGTACATTTATTTATTAGGTGCAATTGCAAAATTTCAAAAGTGACTGTTATCTTCATCATGTCTGTTCATTTGTTCGTCTGTCTGCAGGGAACAGCTCAGCTCCAAATGGACAGATTTTTGCAAAATTTGATATTTGAGGATTTTTCAAATATCTGTTAAAAAGATTTCAAGTTTGATTAAAATCTGACAAAAAATTTGTGCTTCACATGAACACCTGTGTACTTTTATGATAATATCTGACTGAATCATTCTTAGAATGAGAAATGACAAGGGTTGAAGAGAAAATCAGAACACACATTTTATATTCAGTAAATTTTTTATCCCTAAAATCATGCCATTTATGAGATGATGTGGAAAAGTATGGTTCAGGTGCATGCTCTTTGCATAATGGATAACTAAAGCAAGAATACAGACATACTCTTAGAATATTTGATACTTAACTGCTTTTTGGCAGCAACAGTGTTTGCATTAATGCCCCTCAATATTATGTTACATGTACATTGCTAGACTTGTTTTATTTCTGTGTTAATTTTATACAGTAACTTCCCTGAAATCAGCCTATGGCTTTCTCTTTAAATATATAGGTTATTAAATTGCGGCCAGTTTTATAGCCATGTCATCTAGAAGTGGGCCATGGATTTTGATTTTGTAGATGAAATTGCATGTATTAAGACACAAACCTGTGATATGGTGAAATGACAGCTGCGTATTTGTGTATGAAATAATTTTGCAATGAAAAGTATCGCACATCAGTGCCCACCACTTCCCCTCTCCAACATGGTTCGCTTGTTGGTGTGCCATCTTAACTGGAAAAGTCCAAATGTAGGGCTCAGACTTGAGGCTTGTAAGTGCTGTTGAAAGTTAATGATGTGGAAACTATATAATACTTCTGCTTGTAAATTGTTTGTCTGAAAACATTTTCAGAAATAATATAAATTAAATACCGATGGTATGGTATTACATTAGTAGTCTGGTTTACATGTAGGTGGTGATAATGCAAAGTAATAAGCCAAAATGCGCATTATAATCAAAACCGAAGACTTGATAATTCCAGATTCTTCACAGTAGGCATCCGTAGATTTTTTGTGGTGAATGATTTACTTTACATGCATTTACATCAAAGTTGACAATTTCTTGAGCTCTTCTTTATTCTTGTTAATGTCAGTTTATTTTGTTATGCTTGAACTTTTGTATAATTTTAGCAACTAATACTTCAGCCCCTGCTTTCTCAGTAACCTTGACTTTATCTATATGACCAAAGGCACATGTTTCCTGTTTGCTGCACTCCTATGAGAGACCAATATTGACAGTTCAATCACCTTTCAGATTTTGGGGAACAATAGTTGAATGTTTGAAGAATAATTTATAATTGGCCTTCACCGTTTGGGTGCCAACACACAACTGAGGAACTAGAACTATTTTAGAGTTGCCAATATTGGGCAATATCTGAATTTACAAAGTCAGGACTAATTAGGTTTTAATATATTTTGTGAATAACTTCTGCCATAGAGACAGCAAATTTTATCAGTATGTTGAAAATGCTTTGTTTTTCATGTAATTTTTTTTGTTTGTAATTGATAGTCGGGCACAGATGGTGAAAAACGGTTCTGGAACTTGGATTGAATGTTGAAGTTATGCCCTGTCATGATAAAGAACTGTCTTCTTTTAAAATAAGCATACAACATGTGTCAGGCTTGGCCAGACTCTCCACTGGAGTGTAAGTGATTGTAGGCTGGCAGGACATGAATGTTTGTAACTGGATTTGGAAAACTAGAAAATCTGCTAGGTTAACTGTAATGTATTATATGCATGAAATATTTGATAAAATAAAGTCGTGAATGTTTTTACTTCACATTTTAAATTTGGAATTGGTAAAAAAATAAAAAGTGTTTTATCCTGGAACATAATTATCACAGTTGCTAACATGGGAGTTTTTGTACAATGCAGGAGAGGAATTTGTCTAGAAATAAGTACTAGTAAATGAATGTACAGCAAAAATGCACCATGAAATCATAGCAAAATAATATTCAAGGAACCATTTTAAAATGTGTCAGAACCTGCGTAGTATCAGGGTATGGTAAGGACATAAAAACCATGTAATTCATGGTGATAATAAGAGAAGAAAATATTTTTAAAAATTTGTTTTTTTTTTATTGCAAAAGTTTTTAGCCATTTTTAATGCATAAAATGTTAGCTTTTATTTTTTAAAGTCTTTATTACTTGTTGTGTTGGCTTGAACACCTACAAACTTTGGTGGGGAAATCTGCAAAACTCCTTTTTGGAAGGACAGGTCAGATATGGAAATGTCATACTATGATAGCTCTGATTAAAACAGTGATGAACTATTTGAATTTGATATGCTCAGTATAGGCTGCCACAGTACATTTGTTTCCATTTTATTTGGTCTATGTTGTAACCCTCTAACAGCATAGTTCAAGACTTGTGCTCCTTTTGTTGTAGAGATTTTCTTAACCCTCCTTATACATGTGTTCAGAACCTTGAATGATAGAAGGTCATTCCATCATAAGGCATTTAGATTTACAAGGTAACTCAGATAAATTTAAATGTCAGTGCTCTGACAGGATACAAATATGTGATCTACAATGAATGTTGCCCAAGACAATACTACTTTGGACTCTACAGTCACTGTAGTGTTCTTCCTTAAGAGGGACAGATTATTGTTGCAGGAAGTTTTGTCTGGTAAGGAAACAAAACTTCCCCATAATTGACTTGCCAGAGACTAAGAGAGAAGCTGTTAGTGTGTTAGGTGAAGAATAAGTTAAAACAATTGAAATTAGAATTGTTACTACAGAGTCTGTGTACTTGCTGATTTGTGTATTGAAACAAAATTGTGACTAATGAGTGCATGTAGTAGATATGGATAGCCATTTCAAAGGGGACCTTCAAAACCAGAAACAAAGTTTATGTTAATCTGAGTAGCTCAGTAGTATATTAAAATTACATCACATGGGTACTGTTTCTGTTGACAAAGCAATTGTGTAGTTTATACATACAGTATGAATAAAGGCTGCATAATGGGGAGCTTCATAATTAGTAATTTTCATGAGGGCATTCAAATCAAGGTAGATGAGGTAGACAGTTTATGGTGGTCAGAAAAGTTATTTCCTGTGAATTTTATTTTCAGTAGTTTATGGGAAGAGGTCACTTTTGAAATCTAGGCATTAATGAAAAGATAACACAAAACTGTATTTTTGCCCTAGAAGTGTCAGCTTTTATTCTTACAGTGTCAAGCTACCAGTTTAGGTTGTCAGTGTTGCTCTTTGTTTGTGTATAAATTGCATTTATAATCACTTCCAAAGATCTTTAAATACAGGCAGATCTATCCTCCACGTGTCTTAATTATGCATTTCAGATCATGTATCAAAAGATGTCAAATGCTATTCGATATAGTGACTTTTGTAAAGGTTGAATTCTTTTTTTTAGTTTTGGCACCTGTTTAAAGAAGTAGGGTGTAAGTGTAGACTGAATTCACCTGGATGAGGCTTTGGCAGACCTTTGCAAACATGGCAGTGAACCTGTGGGTTCAGTAGGATTTATTGACTAGCTGAGACGCTATTATGTTTTCAACAGTTTTGATAGTTATATGAAACTGGACATAACAATGTATCTTGGGTGTGACTTTGATTAAAGCTTGGTAAGATGTTAACAAAGAAGAACTTTATATTTTGAGTATATTCTCATTTCTCCAGATCCAAGAATCCTTTATGTCAATTATGTAACCTATAAAAGTAGTGTTATCTAACATAATGATTGACTGTATGTTAGCATAAGGGTAACATGCTTATCAAATGCTTTGGTGTGGTTTATGGTAGCATAATATATTGTTAATTGAATTTGTTTTTTCCATATTTTTTGTTGTCTTGTAAGTACAGTGCTTAATGTGTGAATGTTGGATTTACTTGAATTGTGGGGGAGATCATGCAGGCTTGAAAGTGATTTGGCCAACATCAGAGCAGTAAATATTATTTGAGTAGAGACTGAATTATATGAACTTATTTATGACCTTTTTAACCTAAGTAAGTTGTATTGTCATGTCAATTTATGTCGACATACACGTTGCCAGCCATGTGAGGAATAAAATACAATGTAATCTATTAGAATATAGAAGTTGATGTAAGTCTTCACTCCAGAGTTTTCATGGAAGATAAGTGGAATAATAATACCTCATGATAACAAACCGTCATGTTGCTGTTGATGCGATGAAGCATGTACAAGTGGGTAATGAGAAATTCACACAAAATTTTAGTTGGAAAACCCAAAGGAGAAAATTAGTTCAAACATCTAGGCATAGCATTGTGGATAATGTTACAGTTAAAGATAAAAAAGGTTCAAGGGTGTGAGATGTAGTTATCTGGTTTGGGATAGGGTCCAGTCATTGGCTTTTGTGATCTTGTAATGAACCTTCAAGATCCACAAAAAATAATATTAAAAAAAAACTTGTTGAGATATTTGAGGTTCTCACTTTAGTGTTACTGAAGATTATGTCTTCTGGGATGTAGCACAATTTCAGCTGGTAAATTAGATACCAGCGTTTTGAGAAGAATATTGAAGGCTTATTGAAGGCAAGTGGTTCGTTTGACCATGAGGATAGAGGCACCATGTTCCTCACATATGTAGGTAACTATTTACCAGAAGTGAGTCATCATCCCAGGAGACTAGAATCTTCAAGGAATTTTGCGGCTTACTGAGCAACTGTGTAATTTTCTAGAAAGACCCATCAAGGAATAATTATGATACTGATTTACAGATTTTGTTATTGTAGGATCTTTTTGCCATTTTATAGAACTAGTATTTTTTAATTAATCTAGGATGTGAAGCTGAAGAGTTATGATCACTCTAAAATGTTATGTAATATGTACGCTTTTTTCCTCCACTGCTGAAAGTATGTTAAATGGAGTGCAATTTGTTGAATAGTTGATACCATTATGATTTTAATGTTTTTTGCATATTTTTCTTTCCAGATGTTTATGACAGTGGTCGTCGAGACAAGCCTAGTGTACTGGTGACATCTCCAGGTTCACCAGAACTTCATATTCCACACCGTTCAGCCCGTCCACCTAGGTTGGGCTCTTCTCCCACCATTTCCAATGTAGGAGGTCGATTACAGGTCAGTTCAACCAGAAATAACAGTGAGAATGCTTTTAAGAACAGGATGAACAACCTTTCTCTTTCAAAAATGTTACATTATTCAGTTGCTCTTAGTGAGCATTGTAAAAGAATAACTGAATTCTCTGTTTCTTTCTTTGCTATGGTGCTTTGGCCCATATTCAGGTCATGGCCTCTACAATTTTTTTCTTAGGGTTTTGAAACAATTTAGGTTTTAGGAGTTAGGGTTGTTAGTCCTACACCGAACCACCAGCAATCCTGGAGGACTAACGGGTTGCTTGTTCCTTCGGTTTCTCATTATCAATCTGGTTAGCATGGGAGTCCCTGCCAGTAGCTACACTAGCTTGTTGGATCATTAGAACACACAAGACCCAACACCATTTGTCAAGGTCTTGCAACCTCTAGCTGTAGCTAACTGAATTTATATTTGTTGTTATTGACCTAAACACTAGAATTGTATTCATAGAAAAGGCAGAAGAAGATACTCAAAAGTAATTATTTATAACTCATTATTTAAGAAGTGAAATATTTACATGTTTCATAGCTTCAGAAAATTCTGAGATTTTAATAGGCTGGATTATGCTTGTGCACAGTGGGGCATGCATACCTTGTGCATGCTGTGATGAAATTCAGAGGAAAGCACATTGTGTGGAAAGTTTTACAGTGGGGAAAAATTTGCGTTACGAAAGTGACTGTAGTGCTCAACTCATCTTCAAACAGTATACTGGTGTGTAACATAGGACTGCAATGTAGACTTTTATTTAAGATGTATAACACAGCTGTTTTTATTTAATATTAGGATGTAAGCAGCACTTACACCCATTGCATGGATAATTCACCCCTGTTACAGTGTAATTACATCATATGTAACTGCAAATAACAGAATGACAGTTTTGCATTACTGAAAATTAAGTTCAAACATGAACATTGCAGTTTATGTATATATGTATGTATGTAGTGTGGTTGAAGTGGCAGATGTGAACTATCCTAATGTGTGAATATGCTACTTTCCCCCATATACTTCAGGTGCTTTTCTTTATATGTGGGATAGCATTAAAATTTTGTTCTTCTGTGCTGTTTGTACTGTAACAATTCTACCAGTAGTGTTTTATGACTCATTACTATGCAGGTGAAGCTGTGGTTTGACTCAGGGGCACTTCAGCTGGTTGTGACAGTTGCTAGTGCAGCTGGGCTTACTCCTAGGAACAATGGTCAGCCTCGCAACCCATATGCCAAACTCTTCCTGCTGCCTGATCGGAGGTATGCGCTATTATGCTAAAGCCAAAAATTATGAATTTGAGCAGTTTCATTAGGCCATGAGAGAAAAGACATAATAAGGTAACTGTTTAGTTTATATTGTAACCATTGACTGTGTGTTGCAGTATTTCATCGGTTTATATGGGTAATCCAGTCAGCAAGCACTGTATTTTTTTTCAGAACTAGAATTGTTACCTGCTAGTTAAAATCTGACTACCAACCCTTCATTAGGTGGCATTTAGTCACATGTGTCTAATACAGCCTGTTGTCCAGCAACATGGTGTCAATTGTAGACAGTCTCTTTTTCAACCACTTGGTGTCTGACACAGCCTTTTGTTCGGTCACATGGTGTCTGATGCAGACAGCTTGATGTGGAGCAATGTGTTGTTCAGTATTGATAGAGGGAACTGTTGTTACATTAATACTTGTGCATCCATATTTTATGGCCTTTAAAATTATGTTGATATGATCTCAATGTTCAGATCTATATTTAAAGTGCTGTAATTTGGAACAAAACATATTCTAATATAGGTTTAAAAATTATGATTAATTTTACTTGAATCAAAGGGCCAAGTGTTGGATATGGTGTGTGAACTTAGGTCATGACAATTTACAGTGAGAAGTCCAAGAGGCGGACGAAAACACTAGCCAACACCAATGATCCCAAATGGAATCAGACATTTATCTACTCAGCAATACGACGAGCAGATTTAAAGCTTCGGGTATTGGAAGTGACAGTATGGGACTATGTTCGTTATGGAGCCAACGATTTTCTTGGTGAGGTACTGTGTCATCAGTTAAAGAATGTTACAGTTTCCTTTATGGAGGTCATCCGGTTGTGTGACATTATAGAAGTATATATATTTACATCTAGACACAACCATCATTTACAGTAGTAAGTATTATAAATAGTGCGTGATACATGTTTCGGCTGCTTGTGCAGCCATCTTCAGGCCAACTTTAGATAGAACAAGTACCTTGATGTGCGCATAATATGGGATCCCATAGTGTTTACATGTATGATACAGGTGAGATATAAACCTCTGTTTATATCTCACCTGTATCATATATGTAAACATTATGGGATCCCATATTGTGCGCACATCAAGGTACTTGTTCTATCTAAAGCTGACCTGAAGATGGCTGCCTGAGCAGCCGAAACATGTACCATGCACTATTTATAATACTTACTATTGTGAATTATTGTTGTGTCTAGACATAAATATACATACTTCTGTTACAGTTACCATTTAAAGTCTATGGTATGAATTCTGTCTTGATTGTTACACAGACAGATGGGGTATATTTTCTTAAATATAATGATATTCCCTTCTCATAATGCTTACCAGGTATGCTTACCTCATTCTTCACATTTCTTAAGAAAATATTTTGTGAGAATTTTAAATGCCATATGACACAGGTGTCTTACCTCTCCATTTTTTATGAATTGCAGCTATCATTCTGCTGTCTCCAAGTTGACTTTTTTAACCATGTTTAATGTCAGAACAACTGAAGTATTTAGCTCATTGTGTTCCAATTAAAATTAGGATAAATTAGTACATTTCAGAGTGGTCTATTTTCTTGAGTTAATTAACAGTTTGAACTATCTGCTGCCTTGCATCAGGTGGTAGAAACTTTGTTAATGATAACTTGGGTAATAGTATTTAGGGAATTTTCCAGAATATAACTGGAGAGTTTCAGAGAAAGCACAAAACCCTCAGTCTGGACTTTTGATGGTTGGGCTCTTTAAACCTAGGTATCCAAATACTCTATACATTTTGATAGATCCAGTATTATTGTAAATTCTGCATGCTGTGCCAAATTTAAAGGGCTGTCTGAATTCCTTAGAAGCCAGGACAGCATGGTCAGTATAGAGACTGGCTATAGGCTGGACAATTGGGAAATTGTATTTCTATTCCTAGTAGGGGCAAATAATTTTTCTCTTCTCCAAAATGTCCAAACCAGCTCTGGGGTCCAATTATCCTCCTAATGTTTGGGCGTAGAGTGCTTGGGGCAAAAAGCTGATTACTTACTTCCACTTAGTGTCAAGGTTATAAGTGAGTGGATTCAAACCTCCCTCTCCCATATGCCTTCATAACTTGTGTAGGGACAGCTTTAACTTTACCTTTGTTCTTAGAAATTAGGTTGTATTTTTTTATTAATTTCCTCAGAATGTTATTATATTTATTGTTTAATTTGCTACTAAAACAATACTTCTTTTGTCACCAAATAAGAAGAAGTTATACATATAAATGTTTTCAGTATTGTGCACTGTTATTACTTGGCAGTCAAACATAACTAGTGGCACAGATGTGTGTCCACCCTAGAGGCATCGTCATGTGTCTAGATTTTCTGTCCAAAAAAGAAGAGCTGGAATGTTTCATAATATTTTTAATCCCCAACTTGATTATATCTGAAAAATGCAAGGGATCACTAAAATATTTTGTTAGAATTTTTTTAAATTAAAGAATGATTATTTTGATATCCTGCATGCTTCTCCAGGCCTTAAATTCCATTACAGCTTTCTTTAGATCACAATATTTCCTCCAGTGCATTTTTCTCTGCATATTCTAATAAAATATATGTTTCTAAGATGCACATAATTGCCATGTAGGGAAACATGTGGTTCTGGTATTTATTTTATTCTGCATTCTAATGGGTTACTAACTGTAATGTAATGATTAAAATGTATCAGGTTGTAGTGGAGCTGAGTGAAGCACCTCTTAATGAGGAACCTGTCTGGTACTACCTTAGTGCTCATGAAGAAATACTGACACATTCTCATCCTGTAAGTATAAGTTTATATAGCCACTGATATTCTAATTACCTATCATACTAAAAGCTGCTGATATTTGAACTCTCCACGTATCTGTTATCTTTGATGTCCTGCTTATTTACTGTGTACATTATTCTTGTCCTTCTGCTTGGATTTCTGCTCCACCTTGACCTTCTTCTTTCATATTACCTTTCTCTTTTGTTCCTTTCCTACCTTTTCCCCATTCCTTTCTTTTTTTCCTGTTTGTTGATTCTGTTGAAGAACACATCACTCTGGTTCGAGGTATCACACTGTAAAGATCAGTTTTTAGGCATGTTCATGAAATTGTGAAAAACAACTATTAGCTTCAGCATGTCTGTCCATTTGTCTGCATGGAACAACTTGGCTCCCACTGAATGGATTTTCATGAAATTTGATATTTGAGTATTTTTAAAAAAATTTTCAGAAAATTCAAGTTTCATTAAAATCTGACCAGAATACTGGGTACTTTCTGTGACAATGTGCATAAATATGTGATAGTATCTTGCTCAGTTCTTTGTAGAATGAGAAATGTTTCAGACAGATTTGCAGAGAAACTCAAAACACACATTTTACGTTCAATAATTTTTTTTCTAAAAATTGTGCTGTTATTAACTTAATGTGGAAAAATATGGTACAGCCAGATGGGCAACAGATGACAATATAATATGGTGCATGCACATCACATGCTAGATAACTAAGGCTGTGGATAACACACACAGAATATGTAATACTTATTGCTTTTCCACAGCAACAGAGGTTTTGCGAACATATGTCAGTGTTATGTTTGTACATATATTGCCTGTCTTGTTTTTGTAAATTCTGTTTAGGTCTTATTGTTATAAATTCATAATAATTTAAAGTTTTAAGGAACTTGCTACATTCTGTTTATTGGTATTCTGGGGATTTTTGTAATTGTATAACTTTCAGCTTAATTTGTAATTTTATTTTTCAGCATTACATTATTATTTAGTCCTTTGTCAATCTTTCAGTACACGTATTAGAAAAGGCTTTGCATGTGTTGAGTTTTGTGATTGAATAAGTAACAAATGTGTAAATGAGATCTTGTACTTTTGTACATTTGTTAGTAAAGAAACTTGTTATTTACCACCTGTATCCTAATTCTGAGCCTAGTGTGAGGGTGCAATGAAATGATGATGAAGAGGCTCATGACTGATTTATTGGACTATTTCAGACAGCATTAGCTCTGGAACCCTTCCAGATCCAAGCATGTGATTTTTATTCTGTGGTCATTAAAATATGGAGATTATTTGAAAAGTGTTAAGCTTAACGTTTTGTGATCTTGTGTCTGTTTTTATCTTTGTCCCCATTTTTGTTTCCTCTCTATACTTCTTAACCTTCTATTCTTTTGCTTTTGATGTCTGTACATTCGTGCAGCACAGGATTAAAATAATATCTGGATCCTGACAGTTGTACACCTTAGATCTAAATGTGCTACATCAGGCTTTTCATCTTTACTGAATTTCAATGCAGACTTCTTTCCTTGGCATTTTATAATTGTAATAATTAATTTAGTCTGTGACACGTAATCTGATTTATTCATATCATGCAGTTCAAAGTTGGTAAATTTTATGTCAAAATCCCCATGTTTCCTATGCACTGCCATGGCTAAACGAAGATAGCTGGTACAGGTGGTCAACTTCCTCTATTTATTTCTTAACTTGACAGCCCAAAGATACACTCATCAGATCACTTCCACTACATAATTAAAGATTGACAGAAATTGTAGAATGAAGCTAATATAGATACCTATGGTTCCTAAGTGAAGCAGAGTTAGAGAGTGTACTGCAGTGCATAGTCACCAGAGACTGAAGTATGGTTGCCTGGTCATATAGGGTGCTGTCTTAAGTTAAGACTGAAGATAAGATACATATCTGATTCTAATTTTAATCAGGGACATCCTGTTGTGTTTGAATTCAAAAGTGAAACAAAATGTTTTAAAGTTACTGGTAACTTTAAAAATGTTATATCTGATTCTAAGTTCAAGATGTGCATTTATTACAATTAGCGGCATGGAGACATCGATCCCACGGATATGGAAATGGCTTTGACTCCAACAGATCATTTGTCACCGCCTAGTACCACATCAAGGTTGTCTGATTCAGATACATCAGAGTGTGATTTGGAAGATGGGTTGAGTGGTGTAGGGGCTAGAGAACGAAGGATTGCAGATGGAGCATCCATTAGTAGTGTTGGTAGTTCATCCAGGTATGTTGACACAAATTATGTTTATGTGAACAGGATATACAGATTGAAATGGAAACTCCATTTGATGCTATATAACCTCAGAATATTATACAATGACATAAAATGATTAAACAATAATTTCTTAGTAGTGATGAATCTGAATGAGTAGAACAGTAGTCAATGGCAGTTGTGTTGCTGTGGGATTAGACCTAATTTTCATACTTGTGTGTTGGGAATTTAGTGTGGTTATTATGCATTTTTTCTCATACTTGAACAACATTTGGAATTAAAATATGAGGCTTGTGTATTTTTGATTCTGCAGTCCACCACCTGAAATAGAGATGCAAGAACATCGGAGATCTCGTCGTGACATGTCACCACAGGGAAGGAAACGGGCAGCTGTAATGACAAGTCGCGATAAAATGATCAATTACCAGCCTCAGAGGAAGGTCAGTTGTCTTGAGCAAATAAAGTGTTGATGTAGCCAGGTTCATGGTATGAAATTAAGTTCCTGTGAAATTAGAAATTGGTGAGCAAAATTGAAGTTATTATAAATATTTCCAGTAATGTAAATTAAAGTATCCATTTCTACTTTCTTTTAGTGAAACATAGTGTGTTTCTTTATTTATTATTTCTTATTTGATGGAGTGAAAGTATCTGCCAGTTTTGAAATTAGGTAAATGTTATAAACTTTATTTTATTTTACTTTATTTCATTTTTAAGGTAATTATTACAGCATGCAGGTAGTTGGAAGTTAAAATTGCTGAAGTAAAATGTTTCATAACTTCCACACAGTTACACACTGAGAAGGTGGGTTTTTTTTTACCAGTTTGTGTACTGTTGGAATTTTCATAATGCAAAATGAATGGAGCATTTGAGATTTGAACTCATCACCATTAATTAATTTGGAATTGATTACAAAAATGTTGATAGATGAAGCTTATGGATTATCTAACATGCCAGTTAAACCATTTCAAACAATAAATACTTTGAAAATGATTTACTACTTCTACTTCCATTCAGTAATGATGACTTATGGCCTGTTGTTCTGTGGGGAAACTCCCCAGAGAGCATACAGAATTTCAGGTTGCAAAAAAAGATCGTTAGAATTATGGCAGGTCATAGATATAGAGATTCATATAGAAAATTGTTTATTAACTTAGAAATTTTACCACTTCCTTCTCAACACATTCTTTCCCTTCTCATGTTCATGATAAGAAATAGGAGTCAATTCTTGGTAAATTCTGAGATACATCACATTAATACCAGACAACATGCAAACTTCTACCAACCTTCTGTGAATGTGGCTAAATACCAGAAAGGAATGTATTATTTAGGTGTTAAGGTATTCAATGCGCTTCCTTCTGATATAAAAACAGAGTTTAATAATCCTAAGAAATTTAAAGTGGTTTTTACAAAAAATTTTATATTTAAAATCCTTTTATCCCTTGGATGAATATTTTGACCTCCAGAATTGTTAAATTTACATTTAGTTATACATCTACCAATCAGTACTACAATTTGTTTGATATAAGTGTGACCGTGCATCATATATATAAGTAAGGAAGATGTACCAACTTGATGCAATCAATTTTACTATGATTTTATCTCATAAATGGCCTCTACATGTTTCGGACATTTACATGTCCATCTTCAGGAGTTCTTATATATAGGTTGTTTCACTGCCGCATGTCGCCCTGTGAAAAAATGTG
>Ga0209628_10001242_pt1 | contig 16248 bp, 12 predicted proteins | sample TergutCu122P4_FD_187285 | JGI IMG/M metagenome (GOLD analysis project Ga0209628, IMG submission 187285) | Cubitermes ugandensis P4 segment gut microbial communities from Kakamega Forest, Kenya - Cu122 P4 (SPAdes) (version 2) | ecosystem: Host-associated > Arthropoda: Insects > Digestive system...
AATGTAATGGAGTCCATGCCCAGTGAAAACAAGTCATCATCATATTTGTCTTGGTAAATATTTGTGTAATTAGTACTAGTATTAATTACTTCTAATGCCTTATGTCGTATGTTATCCGTGTAATCCAATTTAAAACACACCTTTATTAATAATGATTTTTTCTAAATCAGCTTTTGTAAGGTCATCCTTGATAAAATCATGCAAATTTGCACAATCCAAACGTGTATTGAAATCAATTTTCCATTTCCGTCGTTCGGTGTTGTTAAGGCCGTAGTAATGAAGGAGGTTTTCGCCGTCCAGTGTTTTTAAAGCTTTTGTGTACCGGCTCAGTTCAGTGTCATCATATAACAGTTCTGTATAGAAAAAAATATAAAAAATATATGGTAAAATCCCATATGTTGAGCTGAGTTCGTACAGTTTGTTTAAAGGGATAGAGTTAATATTTCGTGCGAAAAGAAAATAAAAGTCGTTGAACATTCTTTTTTTAATACTGTTTCGCGTAGAAAGAAGATATATGGAATTCATATCTTTATAATGGTGCAATGCAAGTTGAATAAGCGCTTTTATCGGTGGGAGCGTTTTTACCTGATGTCCGTATATTTCAATATCAACCGCATCAGAAAGGAATTCATCTATATCTATTCGAGGGCCTTCGAACTCACCCCAGAATATATCATAGTTAATATCAATTGAGATATGTTGAGTATTAGAAATTTTTTTATGCCACGTTCCAGTCTGGTGTGAAAACGTACGGGTTAAAATGTAACCTTGCCTTGACAACTTTTTTATAGTGAATCCAAACTTGGTTAATATTTCGCTAGATATATTCAGTGACATTTTAGAAATTAGGATATCAACATCCCCGATATGTCGCATGCCCGGTTTTCCGTAAGCTTGGATTGATAATGGTTCCCCTTTAATCAAGGCATATGGAAATTTAGCAAACCCGTCAAAGATTTCGGAACAATTCTCGTAAATATACCTTGACATTATTTCGATCACTTGTTGTTTCAAATAAACCTCCGTTATATATATGCCGCATATAAAAAATCACGATTTGTAAATTCCCGCGCTTGCAAGAATTGTTAAAATAAGAGCTTTATAATTTACCGATTTACGATGAAACATCTCAGTGGCTTTATGTTGCAAATCAGGGGCAAAAGAGATATTATCTATATTTTTATGAAAATATTCTATATATTCATTTTTAAAAAATGGACTGGTTTCGTACCAATAATCCAAAGGATTCATTGCTCCGGATTTTAACGTGTATGCATATTTCTTATAAGGTGGTGGCATGGAATGTTGAAAATTTTCAGTAAGGGGAGAATCTATTTTATCGTAAACATATCCACAAACTTTTGGGTATTTGTTTAACAACCATTTTTTATAAAGATACAAACCAGATCGCATATTATCCGGTATTTTCGATAAAAATTCAAGAAGATCATTATCAAAGAAAGGTGAGTAAATCTCAGACTTACTGTGTATGCCAATCATCTGTGTATTTTCTGACGAAAAACCGGTTTCATACAGACTGTATTCTTCCATGTTATAATAATTTTGTAATATTGTTTTTGCGAGTCCTTTAAACAAAAAAATTAAGGCCGCTGCTTTGCGATTGTTTCCATCTTTTCCATTGAACCTTCCAGAAAGGATATCGCTGAAAATTCCTGTATGTACCATACCGAAACTTTCCATGTTTATTTGGGAAAATATACTTTTGGGACTAGATGTTCCAAGATAAAAATAGCATCCACCGTTTAATGCAGTGTTTTCATTAATTTCCATTGAATGTAATCCGTTTGAAAGTGAAAAGTAAATATATTTATGTGCCATATCCGCTGTCATTTCTTTTGGTACAGTTTCATCCCAAAAATCTGGTTGGGAGTATGTAATATTAACGATATTTTTACCAAAACCAAGTTCGTGAGCAACCCATGTAACAATTTTTGAATCCAACCCCGCGCTCAAACAAGCAATATGTTTGTATCCATAATCAATATCTTTTTGAAAAGCGTTTTTAACAGCGCACCTAAATAAATTGTCCAGTTTGTATATAACATTTTCCTCTGGTAAATCTAATTTATTTTTACAAAAGTAATTATAATATTTTCTTAAGTCTACATTCCTATTTTCAATATATATGTAGTAGCCGTTCAAGAGTCTTTTAATTTCACAAAACAGTGTAAAATTATGTGGCATATAAAAATTATCGAGCATAATTGACGCAATTTTAGCGTCAAACGTATAACTTGCACCACTTCCGCGTAAATAACTAGTTACATAATTTATATCAGAACCAACTACAATAAAATCTTCATTTATACTGTAGAATATATTTCTGGTTCCAACTCGGTTATTAAAAATAATCTGTATATCACGTTTCTTATCGAATAAAATACCCCAATAATCACCATTAAACTCCATAAAAAACTCGATTCCGTTTTTTTCATACATCACAACAACACACTCAAAAAAACTATCTTTATTATATTTTCTGATCAATTCTCCGGAGTTTAAAATAACACCATCTAGTACCACGCAATAATATTTATCATGATAAAAAACTTTATCATGCAAAAATTTTACATTTACATGCCTTGTTATGTAAATATTATCAAAATAAATACTGCCATTTATCATATTATCTTTGTAAAAACGTTCAAATAGAGACTTCATTAATTTGCTATTTTTATTTTTAAAATTTATTAATGCTTGTACACCTGCCAACAACAATCGCCTCCGCCAATACTCTAAACGCATGTGTAATTTTAAACATTTATTTGGTTTTTAAAGTTTTATTTATACCACTTTTCCTGACAATGGTAAAGCCTGGAATATTCGCCATCGGCTTCAAGTAGTTCAAAGTGCGTACCTGATTCAACCAATTCTCCTTCCTTCATTACATATATACGATTGGCAATGCGTGCCGATCCTATGCGATGGGTAACAACAATTGCGGTCTTTTCACTTGATATTTTTGCAAATTGTTGATACATCCTAGTTTCTTCCATCGGGTCTATGGCTGAAGTAGGTTCGTCGAGGGCTATTATTTCGTGTGTTCTATAAATACCTCTTGCTATTGCGATTTTCTGCCATTGCCCCCCTGATAAATCGATTCCATCAAATTCTCTAGAAAGTATCGTATCATACTCATAGATAAAAGGATCTTGATTAAACGTTACCCCTGCATTGTTACAAGCATTGTTTAGTTCATCCAGTGTAAAAACTTTACTCATTTCACTAATAACTATGTTCTCACCCAATGTCATTTGATACCTTTGATATCTTTGTAAAACCGCAGTGATGTTTTTATGCATTGATTGTTGTGATATATTTTTTGTGTTGATGTTATCATAAAATACATCACCTGATGATGGTTCGTAAAGGCCCGTTAAAAGTTTTACAAGTGTAGTCTTACCTGAACCATTTTCACCAACAATAGCAACGGTTTCCCCATTATTTATTTTCAAGTTTATATCCTTTATTGCACTAATAGTACATCCTGGATAGAAGAAAGATACATCTTTAAAAATAATACTTCCAGTAACGGATGGTTTTTCATTAGTCCCATTACGTACCTCCAGATTCATAAAATTGTAATAATTTCTGATTGTACCAAGGTTTGATGCAATAGGGCCAATATGCCTACAAACAACTTCCTCCATTATAGAAAACAACATGCCGATTGATGCAAAAACAGCGGAGAATGCTCCTATAGATATTTCACTCTTCATGAGTGCGTCAAATAATAAATATAAAACCCCTAAATAACCAGCAACGCTGACAAGTTTCATACAAAGTTCGTACAAATTTGTTTTTGTTAATGCACTAAACTGCGTCTTGTTTAATAGATGTAAACTATCTTTACATAACTTAATAAAATAACTAAAACCGCCTAATAACCGAGTCTCTTTGAAATACTCGCGATCAACTATACATCGTCCATAATATTCGAATTCGCGCCTTATCGGTGCGCTTTTATCCTCTAATTTGGCAATGATTTTAGTCTTGATTGCTTGTGTGAAAAATGATGGGATAAAAATTAAAACAATAGTAATTATAAATATTGGTTTCAAATAAAATAAATATAGTGACATAAATATAAAATAAGGTATATAAAAGCAAAGTAGGGAAAAACACATCATAATAAAAAAAACAGCATCAGACTTTCCTTTACTCGCTTTGTTTATATCATCCAGCAGACTCTTGTTTTCAAAATAAATGGGTGGAAGCTTTGCCATTTTATGGTGAAGTGATATGCCCAGTACTCCTTGTGCTTTTTCGTCAAATACTTGAGGTAGGAAGTTTCCAACACCGTTAAGTATCTGATTTAGGACGTTTACTATACCTACTACAATCAACGAAAGTACAGCGGTTTGAAACTCGATATTACCTTCGGCAAAATATGCCACACTGTCAAACATACGTTGATTAAAAAATGTTATAGCACCCATTGAAAAACCATGTAAAATGTTTACGCACAATGTAACTACGAATAAAAAGGGAGCAGCCTTATATATCTTAGGAAGTAGTAGGAAAAAAGCACTCCATACATTATTAATTCTTTTTGATATAGCATTTTTCATGTATACCAACTCCTTTGGTTTTCAAACATTTGAGCGTAAACTCCACCTTTTTTCATTAAATATTCATGGTTTCCAATTTCGATTACCTTACCGTCATCAATGACAAATACCTCGTCTGCAATTTTTGCTACACCCAATCTATGTGTTATAAATATTGTCGTTTTGCCTTTACTAATTCTGTTGAACGTTTCGTAAATAGTTCTCTCTGATAATGGATCCAAAGCCGCCGTTGGTTCATCCAAGATATAGACGGGCGCTTTACTTGCAAGCAGACGTGCAATTGCTACTCGCTGCCATTCACCACCGGATAGGTCGTTGTTTCCTTTTATTTTACCTAGGTACGTATCTATACCATTGGGTAATTTTGTTAATATTGGCTCTAACTCTGCTGTCTTTACGGCATGTAATATTTGCTTCTCATTAATATTCGCAATATTCCCCAGTGCTATATTGTCTTTTACTGTAATTGAGTATTTTGCAAAATCTTGATATATTATACCGAATATACCTTTTAGTTCGGCATATGAATATTCTTTTATATTTTTTGAGTTTATCTTAATTACACCTTCAAAATTATCATAAAGACCAGCAAGCAATTTTGTTAAGGTAGTTTTTCCAGCTCCATTTACGCCAACGAATGCATAATGCTTTTTAGCATTTAATTTCATTGAGAAGTCCTTTAAAATATATCTATCAGTTCCAGGATATTTAAAATACACATTCTCAAATTCTATACTCTCCATTGAAAATTGCTCTTTCCTAATCGGTAAATCGTTTGCACCCTCTTTCGTATCGAGATTAACGAAATCGTTAAAATCTTTTAAGTATTCTCGGCACTGGGTTAACTGGCTCATCGTGCTTGCTAACTCCCACGACATTAGCTGTACAAGGCTAAAAGAGGCGGTAACAAGGCTTATGAACATACCAATCGTGATTTTACCGTTACCCAATGATATAATTAAGACAATGGTTATAAGTAGTGATATTAATGTTGTTATAAGGCTGGCACCTTTCATACGTACGAAGTTCTTCGCAAGTGCTTTCATATTTATCTTTCTTGCAGTTTCATAATATTTGTACCATTTTTTGTTTATTTCGTCAGTAAACGAAAACAAGGTACGTTCATCAACGCTTTCCCTGTTTGTAAGTAATTCTTGAAAATAGTCCGCTTTTCTGCGATGCTTTGAAGCTTCCCTAAAAGCTTCATAAGTAACTTTTCCACTTCTTACAGATAAAAAAAAGAGCGGCACGGAAAAGGCGATGATGGATAAACCTGCCCACCATACCTGAGTAAATAGTATTATCAAAATAGAAATAGCACGGATATACATATCAATAACCCTTAAAATTGTATCAAACCCATTATAGACCTTGTCCTCGGGTTGGCTAAAAACCCTTTTTATTATTTCCCAAGTATCGTTATTTTCAATATGCCGATAATTTAGTTGCGCACGCTTTGTGATTAAAGAAACGAATACTTTCTCTTTGAGTTCCATTTTGATTTTAGTTGTTATGAATGAAACCATAATACTATCTATATATTGGTACAGGATAATAAGTGACAAAATGAAAAGAGGTATATATACTTGCGTCGTTATTGCTTTTCCAGTAAAAACAGCAAGCACTGAATTAATAAAATTTGAAGAAACAAGTACCATGATGGACGGCAATAAAGCAGCGAAAATTTTATTGCACAATCGCAAAATTGTTAATATTGGCGAGATCCTAATATTAATAATGATAAAGTCGAGAATTCCATATTTATATTTATTAATTTCCATAATAACACCCTATAATTAATATGATTTTTAGCAAAATTACAAATATCCCTTACATTCTGTAAAATTTGAAAACATATCTACAAATTCCTCCATATTTTCAGTAAGTTTTACCTCATATACAGGAATACTCAACAGATATCTCATTAAATTTAAAAGTCCTGTATTAGCTGATAGTTCTTGAAACCCACTCAAAGATTTAAGAACTTTTTTTTGTGACAATACTTTATCTGCTTCGTATATTTTTAACACGTTGTGTCCATACTCAGGCAAAAAAATAACAGAAATGGTTTTGTCTTTTAAATAGTCATATGAAATGCTTTTTTCCCAAACATCTACATAAAACTCACCTTGGAAGCCGTTTGTTGAATCACCTATCATAAATCTTTCTATATTATTTATGAAACGCAAGCTGTCTTTACGGACACTTGGTAAAATTCTATAATTTTTAATTTCGATAGCACTTCCACTGTGCCCGATGAAAATAAAATCATCATTTAAAGGCGTATACCCATTTAGAGATAGGTTCATAAAAATTGTGGTTTTGCTTGCGTGTGAACCACCTAAAATTAAAGCGATCTTATCAGCACGGCTTACTGCAGCGGTATGTAGTGAAAACATACCAAGTTTCTTGTTGTGATTTACGATAAGTTGTTTAAGTGCCTTTCGGGCAAGCATAATTAATCCTACTTCTGACCCGCTTATAGAGGTATAGATATTTTGAGCTCTACAACAATGGGTCATACCTACATAAGGATGGTGCATAATCTGTATACGAACATCGTCATCGTAATATGTTGCATTATCCGCCCCAGGAATATATCTTTCGTCGTTAACGCTTATCATGTTTACATCAGCTATGTCATTTGTTTTTATAAGATGCCCTTGCCGCATAGCGTATAGAGAACCAATACATTTTGTATTTATTTCTTCATACTCAGTTTTTACTGAGGGCAAAAGAGAAGTTTGAGAAACCAAACATCTTTCCATCTCGTTCATATTTGAATGAAATGAAACACACTCATTGCCGAATATCAATTTACTTTTAGTCATTTCATATACATTAGGCAATAATTTTACATATTTAGTCCGATCATGTGTTTTCATTTATATTTATGCCATGACCTCTCTCCAAACAATATCTTTCTTTGCTTCCCCAAATGGACATAATGGGTCAATGTTATGTGGTGTGCCATAAACCATTATGGAACGTTTATAACAACGTTTTTCAAAACATTTATAAAATAACAAACAGCCTCCACATTTAGTTGATTTATATAACTCTGGATTAGGAGTTACCCATTTTGTCATCTCATGTGACGTCCATATCTCACCAATTGTGTTATCGTTAATATTTCCCATGTATATATCATTATAATTAAGCAAAGCATCACAAAAAGCTACAACTCCATCATGCCTTATCGTAATTATATCTTTACTAGCACGGCAATTTGCTCTTTCAACGCTAAGTTGATTAATATTAGTCTCTTGATGACCAAATAAAGAATAGTGATAAATTATTTCAATACGATGATTTTTCTTTCTCATTTCATAAACTTGATAGTCCAACATATCAAGTTGAGCAGGATCTGGTACAAATCTGTTATCGTTCCTACCACATGAAGGGACATAGGTACCAATATTTACCGCGTCAACACCCATTTTATCTAATAACTCGACTAATTGAACGACCTGACCGATATTTATTTTAGTAATTGTAGCACTTACAATTGTATATAGACCTACTTTTGTTGCAAACTCAATACTTTGTATTGCTTGTTCAAAACTATCATTTACACAAGTTAAATAAGCGCAAATATCTGGGTCGGAAGAATCAAGACTGATTTGAAATATTGACAAACCAGAGTTTTTTAACTCAACCACGGTTTCAAGAGAAAGCTTTTTTTTCGTCGATACTTTAGTTTTAATATTATATTTACTAGCTATCTTTATTAATTCAACAATATCCTGCCTGCATAACGGATCCCCGCCGGCTATGTTAAGGAATCGACAATCGTTTTCGCTCGCTTCTTTAAGTATTATGTCCCATCTTTCATATGGTACGTAATACTCTGATTTACTGACTGGTTTCGAATCGCGGTAACAATATCTACAAAAAAAATTACAATTATTAGTTGCGGAATAATAAATATCCCTTGGATATTTTCTTCTTTTCTCCGTAATATCATCTTCTGTATACTTATCTACATTATTTAAAATGAATCTTGTATTAGGAAGGTTACGTACCCTTCCTTCAGATTCTTCGATAAACCCATTAAACATATTTAATACGCGTTGTATATAAGCTGTTGACTTTGTAATGTCCAAATCAAATAGGATACCTATTAACGATAAAATATTAGAAATATGGTTTACCCCATTAAATTGTGCAATAATTACAGCGCAAACAGGGGTAATCCTAAATATTGCAATTTCTCCGCATTCGTTGTTATGTATTAAACTACAGACACCATCTCTTATAGTTATAGTTATATCATTTTTTAAATATGGGTAGTAAATATCATTGTGTAGTAAGACATTATTCAATATAATCACCTCAAACTATTTCAAGTACAGTTCCAATATAGTTCGTTACAAAATAAAATTCTTTTAAAAACTGTGAAATCAACAAATAGTAATCCAATAGTATTCTTGAATATATGGTAATGAAATTAAGTTTAACTGTATATACATATCTCTCCATTTTATTTTACCTTTCAGGATTAGTTTTTCGTGCGACAAGGTACTTACACATCTCACCGTTTAGTACGGTGATACTATACAGTTAGGAAAAATCAACCGCCGCCACAACTTGTGTAACAGGTTCCGGTACATGCTGTCAAAACTTCAATATCGTCAAGATCATTAATCGATAAATTGAATTTTTCAAGCAAATTTTTCAAATCTTCAATTTCATTAAATGTAAATTAATCAACCACCACCGCAGCTAGAGTAACAGGTTCCGGTGCATGCCGTCAGGACTTCAATGTCGTCAAGATCGTCAACAGACAAGTTGAATTTAGCAAGCAAACTTTTCAGATCATCGATTTCATCATTGTTTGGATACATGTTATTCTCCTTTCAATATTATTCATGTTAGTTATACTACTTTTTAGTTATGTTAATTGCTACAACCAGATAAATCATGGGAAAGTATCCAATCAACATTCTGGTTATATGTGCAAGTACCTTGTCAATCTTTACGATTTGCCTAAGCTATAATAAAATGATTTTTATCACTTAATATATTATTACAGAATTTATTTATACAATTGGAATCGATACATTCAAGACAGAAAAAAAAGTCATTCATATGAAAATCCAATATTGGAATCAACGATAGTTTATATACAAGCATCACTTGAAAATGAGAGCTATCCAGCTGTTGTGAGAACGCTAAACCAAATGTATTCTTATTTTCATCGAGAAATTTAGAATCCTTGGTCTGATCTAAAACGGCAGATATATATGATGTAACATCATCCAAAGTTTTTTTAACTGAATCAACTTGTTTCAACGCGGACTCAAATTCAATAATAATAAACGCTTTTGAAGTTATAATTTTTAATTTTACATCCTTTACTTTTATTTCGGAACCTTCGACCTCTGCCCGACGTAAAATACATGTGAATAATTCACATAACGTATAATCCATTATTGTATTTATGCTTAATGGGATTCCGGCAGTAATACCACATTCATATGGTATTTTTAGATGCATATCATCCAATGACGGCATGTATTTTGTAATTTTACCCGCCAAGCTTATTATTTTATTATCGTTAAAAATGTTTAAAAGGACTTTATCTTTTATATTTCCGGCAAAATAAATATTCTTTTTTACAAAGGCATGCCTTTTCACATAAGAATCAATTGAGTACGAACCATTTAGATTGGTAACATATTGCTGTTTGCATTCTATTCCGCAATCCTTTGAAATCCGATTGATTACATTTTCCCTTCTTAGTATATCGTTGGAGTCCAAAATACGTGTGTATTCGCGCTCGATCCTTTGTATCTCAATATCCATTATTTCATTGTCAAAACTTAGTATCCCATTGCTCCAAGAAACAAGTATATTTTTAACATAGTTAATAACATTGATGCTGTTTCTTTTAAAGCAATTTACTAATATGACTATGTGATCCCTTGTAGTAAACCCATTTACCCAAACACCAAAGTTAGTTTTAAACGCACTATTGATGTTATTGGCAATTAAGTGCTCAACGAGATGCGCTGCTCCTAACTCATCGACTAACTCATCCCTTGTACCTGCGCCGATAGTAAATATAAGTGCCGAAGAGTGGCAATTGTTATAAATAGTATTAAGATTTACGTTATTAATTAAAACGTTTTTTTTATACATAATTATCTCTCTTATCGAATCCAATTGGGACGTGTACCCTTCGCTCTTGATAATCGTTATTTTGCGTATTTACAATCAGGATCATAATTATAAATTGTTCCATGTTCTAAATAAGTCCTCATATGACATCTTTTTGGCCAACACTTGTCAAAGTCATAACATTCAAAACAGATTGAATTTTGATAATACTCTTTTTTAGGTAAAAATTTATTTACTGCGGTGCTTGAATTCCAAACATCCATTATATTTTCCGTATGCAAATCACCTAATACATTTTCGATAATATTTGGCATGTAATCACAATAGATGGCCTGGCCCAGGTGGTTAACAGTAAAGCGTCGTACTAATGCACCGCAAAAATTTCTGTATATATGTCTAATCTCCTTATTATCACTTCGTGATAATTCCCACTCATGTATATTAAGGTTCGGATATTTTAAATTAATTCCATTGATTTTTTTTATAAATTTAATTTCTTCAGCGTAACCGTTTAATTGTTTGCTTGTAGGAAACAATCTTTCGGAAACGCGTCCACACGATATTCCATACATGCTAAAAGATATCGTCTTGACGCCCATATTCGACAAGAAATTTACGAATTTATACAGGCTTAAAGGACTCATGCTAGTTATCACCGAGTTTACGGTTACTTCCACGTTGCTTATCACTAAATTTTCAATCGAACTAACAATTTCACGGAAAGAACCGGGTACTCCCATAAGCAAGTCAGCTTGTACTTCATTGTCGGTATCAAGACTTACTTGAAGTTTTTTTATACCGGTTCCATATATTTCTCGTGCTAGATTTATATTTATATGTTCTTTGGTTGAAACAATGTATTCTTCTATTCCAGAATGTGATAAAATATCTAAGTATTTTAATACTAATTTATTCTTAAAGGGATCACCCCCTCCTAATTCAACATATCGTATACCTATATCCCGGGATTCTTCAAGTACCTCCTTAAACCTAGTTAGAGAAAGGAATTTATTCGATTTATCATGTTCCACGCAAAACTTAGCATCACTAAAACAATATATACATTTTCGTGAACATATATCTGTAAGCTTAAAAGTTATAATCTCCGGTATTTGCCGCTTAGTTAGTTTCAAAGCACGAGTTTTTTGTAAATTCTTACGCACGTCGCTACGATTGTCATAATACAAGTATTTCTCATTTTCACTTATACATATGTGCTCACCAATCTTACAAATTAAACTTAATACCCTTTCTTCCGATTTATCCTCGTCTGTATTTAAAATATTACTTATATTTTTGATTACGTCTTTAAAAGGGGTGTTCCCATCTAAATAACTCAACAATAACAAAATAACAGAATTTATTGTAATAGGTGCTATTCCATCTTTTGAGTTTATTAGTTTTATTCCGGAATGTCGACTAATTATTTTACTATTTGGGTTAAGGTAAATAAATTTATTTTCCAGCGCCCCAATATTTTTAATGTCATTCATTTTCATAACGCATCATGCCTTCTAATACATCTTTATGAAAATTTAAATAACTTGTATATTTACACTGTGTTCTAATGTTACAATCTATACAATGGAAGCATGTCAAAACAGGAAATATTTTTAAATATTTTTCAGGTAAAGCAATAGTTTTTACTGCGAATTCTATTAAATCTTCTTCATAAAACTTTTGCAATATAAAATTTACAGTATCGCATTCCAATGTTTTTAAGTATATAGATGTAAAAACCTCATCCAAACAACTGTAAAATATATTTCCATCAAGTGTATGATTTTGGGAATAGTCACGTAATCTTTTTATATATTCTCTTGCTTCATCCATCCAACCTAAATGCAAATAAATATAAAAACCAAGTAATAATGCAGGTGTTTTAGAGAATATTGAATCACCGCTTAAAGGTAAACACAAAATGTCTGCAAGAGAATACCTTTCTTCATTGTAATATATTCTTATATAACTTACGATATCTTTTAGTCCGTCCTTATCGCAGGTACTTATTACTCTTAATTGTTTTCGTAAAATAGATAGATGTTTCATTTTTTTAATATATTTTGTGTTGATCGTAGTAATTTCGCTTAACCCTGGAATGATGACATGGTAACTAGGAAAACCAAGGAATGAAACGTCCCGAACCAATAATTCCCAATTATTATACTTTATTATTTTAAGCAGGTATTGATAATATTCTTCATTTCCACTTTTTTTTATCTCATCATTGTACCATATATTGTTATACTCGTATGTATAATTACAACTAAACATCCCATATGGATAATCACCATCACCATTTCTAAATATTTTAATAAAGTTTTCATTATTATTCATACCGTGATTTGAAAATGAAAATTCTCTAAACCATTTATTTGAATCAACTAAGTTTCTACCCTGTAATAATTCTGTGACACATCTTTCTATTGCTACATGTAAAATAGGATGTGATCCAAATTTAACGAAATATTTACTTGACTTTCTTTTATATATAATTAAACCGACTACAGGAAGATTATGGTTAAAGGAAAAATCACGAACTTCAACATCATAATTACTGTTATTGTCTATAAAATCCATTATGTTTTTATTTGCGTAATAATATTTCAACGGTATAATAGGAGCCGTAAAATTTTCCTCAAAAATCGCTCGCTTATTGACATAGCGTTCAAATATCTCGCAAATACCATGTACTAATGCTTCCTTCTTTGTATTTCCCGCACACATTCCATTGCTCCCGTAAGCATGCTCGCAATGTTTCGCAGGTATGTATACCTTGCTTTCGTCTATTCGTTCATACGGGAGAACGTACACCGTTCCTAATTCCCCCTTTTCTTCACCTTCTAAAAATTTCTCTGTCTCATTTGAGGCAATATCGTAAAATGCAATCTCATCTTGTGCGTAAATATATGGCATTTGTCGAAGGCTTTCATAGTCAATGGGGTATGAAAACTTAAATAATGCTTGATTTTGTAGTCTTTCTATAAATTCAGCATAAGCACTTGCACGGGATTGGTCACGAGAAAAACCTTTCCCATTACAACCAAAACCAAGTCCTTCTACAGTGAGCCTTGTCGAATATATTCCTGAGCATGTTTCACTAGTATCTTCCAAAACAGAAATATGTAATTTTCTTATTATATATAATATTTTATGAATTGTTACATCATAATTCTCATCTTTATAAAAGATATCAAACACCTACACATTTTTAAATATGTGAGCTTTTATTACACAGATTATTACCATAAATAGTCAATTAATATTTCATATCGTGTATTTTTATTTAAACAAAATTCAAATTTATCAACTAAAATATGCACTGGTACTAGATATTTTCTTTGTAAATTTGATTCTAATTCGTAAACCTTTACTTCCGAACTTTTATTATAAATAGTCAAATTAAAATATTCTTCGTTATATATAACGCATCCTTTTTTATTATTTGTTAAATTACTTCCGTTATATTCTATTTCATCATCATCATTTTCATATGTATCATTAACAATCAATAAATGTACTGATGAAAAGATAGGTCTTTTATCTAATGTATAGACTTTAATATTTACATTTCCATTATCAAGAACATATTGTAAATAATTATTAGATCCTGTTGAATCAATATGATCATTTAATGCACTTAATATTAACGAATTAAACATATAAACTCATCCCCTCATAAAGACAGTAGATATATTAGTATATAAATTACTCGTCTAAAAAGTTTCTACGATTTATTACATGCACAGTATAAACAATCATTTATTAACTTTATTTAATTATGCGCCAATACACATAGAAGAGCTTTAGAAACCATTTTCTTTCGATTTAGGTACAAAAAATATCCATTAAGGAATTAATTATGTACGTAAACCATTGGGCACTGCCACAGAGCGCACCCTGTCGAGGATGTAGACGATCACTTTTGTGCTTGCGAACACCCATATCCACCAATTGAACGTATTTTTTCCATTCTTGTCGGTAAACATCTTCCAACTGGTTTCTTCGGCGTTCCGGTGTTCTTCCGTTTTTATCTTCATTATCATTGCGTTGTACAAATGGACCAGCACCGCATGCAGCTTCTTGAAGCCCCCGGTGATAGTCGAGTTCCTGAAGACGTACCCGTTTTGGCTCCATAGTTTGCTAGCCTGACGATACACGGGATTTGGCAGCAAAATTAGAACACTAGGAGCAACACCCACAGCAACGTTGTATACAGGATTTTGTATATGATGTTCGCAGGTTTTCCTGCCGTGATGATTTCCTATGACGTATTGCAATCTCAATCCTTCACGTATATCACCCGTTTCATGCGATTTCTGACGGCTTTGATTTGTATGTCTATTTCGTTCGATTCTTCGTACATCTTGATCCGACGGTACGCCTTTCTACATAGGCTGCGGCTGCACTCACCTTCCGGTATCTCGATGATCCGCTCAATTACAAGTATGTTCCCCGGTATGGCCCTGCCGTGGGGCGTCAGCTTCCTTTCCTTTGGGCGCGCGGGTACATCCCCAAAAAAAGATTGATCAGGACATCGTGTTCGACGGTTTTTATGGAATTCAATCCAGCGAAAAGAACATGACTACTATGGATTTTATAGAAGCTTACCATGCTTTGAGGAAAATCGAAGAAAGCTTCCGGATCATGAAGAACACACTCGAAATCCAGCCTGTTTACCACTGGTCTCCCAAACGCGTCCGCAGCCATTTCGTCGTCTGCTTCCGTGCATTCTTAATGGAACGGAAGATGGAACTATTATTGAAAAACGAAAAAGACGATATCGTTGCGTCGCCGGACAAAATACAGGATGCGTTGAACATGATGCAACTGGCCGCAGTCGAAGTAAACGGCGAAGAAACATACATCAAGGTCAAACCGAACCCGCTTTGCAATAAATATTCAAGCTTTTGAAACTACATTTGCCCTTGAATGGTCACGCTCAGAGAAAAGTGATCCAAAATGGATCTAAACGATCAGTTCAAATTGACCCACTATAGAAATAATTTCACCATACCGCTCAAAGAAGAATATACCATAAAAAGACCAGGCAGAAAACTGAAAAGGATTCATGTCTTTTTTATTTATGGAAAGAAAATCGGACATTAATCGAAAAATAACCCAAAGAAAAATGAAGAAGCGGAAAAAAGCTGGCATGATAGGCTGCGAGAGTTTGGGTTTACGCTTTGCACCCCGGTTGAAAAAAATCAAGCAAAAGCAAAAGAGACACAAAAGCGTCCATAAAAGGACGCTAAGTGCCAACCGTGAGTGCACGCCAGACTGCTCGGGGACGCACCCCTGCGGAGCCCCTATCCTTTCTGACGCAGTTGAATTATTAGCCTAATAAAAAAAATATATTCATAATAGAAAAAAAAAGTAAAACATTTTCTCAAACTGTCAATGATTTAAGCGTGACCAAAAAATCGAGGACGGTGAGAAAATGTTTCATAAATATATTATAACCCATTTTGGTCGAATTGAAAACATAGATAATAAAAAATTTTCAGTCTTAACATCAGAGGTAGAGTCAACG
>Ga0209628_10001243_pt1 | contig 16242 bp, 15 predicted proteins | sample TergutCu122P4_FD_187285 | JGI IMG/M metagenome (GOLD analysis project Ga0209628, IMG submission 187285) | Cubitermes ugandensis P4 segment gut microbial communities from Kakamega Forest, Kenya - Cu122 P4 (SPAdes) (version 2) | ecosystem: Host-associated > Arthropoda: Insects > Digestive system...
CTGCTGCAAATGCTCGTAGCCGGTGAAGACGTTGCCCGCGCCGGTGTAGTCCACCTGCCGGTCCATCTTGAATTTGCCGGCGGCGCGGCCCGCGGCTTTTTGCTGCGCCATGGCTTCGTCAAAGCCCGCAGCGTCCACCGTGACGCCGCGCTCGCGGCACACGTCTTGCGTGAGGTCGAGCGGAAAGCCGTAGGTGTCGTGCAGCTTGAAGGCGACGTGGCCGGGCAGCTCGCGGCGGCCGGCGATGAGCGCGTCGTCCAGGATTTCCATGCCGTTGGCGAGCGTTTCAAAAAACCGCTCTTCCTCGGCCCTGAGCACCTCTTGCACCTGCCCCGCATGCGCCTGCAAGCGCGGGTAGGCCGCGCCCATCAGTTCGACCAGCGTGGGCACGAGCTTGTAGAAGAAAGGCGTTTTTTGCCCCAGCTTGTAGCCGTGCCGGATGGCGCGGCGGATGATGCGCCGCTGCACGTAGCCGCGCCCTTCGTTGCCGGGAATCACGCCGTCGCTGACCAAAAACGCGGTGGCGCGGATGTGGTCGGCAATCACCTTGAGCGAGGGGTTGGCCAGGTCGGTGCAGCCGGTGGCGCGGGCGGCAGCGGCGATGAGTTTGACGAACAGATCAATCTCGTAATTGCTGTGCACGCCCTGCAAAATGGCGGCCAGCCGCTCCAGCCCCATGCCGGTGTCCACGCACGGCGCGGGCAGTTTGGTGACGCTGCCGTCCTCGTGCATCTCGAACTGCATGAACACGTGGTTCCAGATTTCGATGAAGCGGTCGCCGTCTTCTTCCGCGCTGCCGGGCGGCCCGCCCGGAATGTGCGGGCCGTGGTCGTAAAAAATCTCCGAGCATGGGCCGCAGGGGCCGGTGTCGGCCATCATCCAGAAGTTGTCGCTCTTGTAGCGCCCGCCCTTGTTGTCGCCGATGCGCACCACGCGGCTGGGCGGCAGGCCGATGACCTTGGTCCAGATGTCGTAAGCCTCGTCGTCTTCGTGGTAGACGGTGGCCATGAGCTTTTCAGGCGGCAGGCCATACACCTTGGTGAGCAGCTCCCAGCCCCATTCGATGCTCTCTTTTTTGAAGTAATCGCCAAACGACCAGTTGCCCAGCATTTCGAAAAACGTGTGATGCCGCGCGGTGTAGCCCACGTTTTCCAGATCGTTGTGCTTGCCCCCCGCGCGCAGGCACGCCTGCACGGAGGCGGCGCGCACGTAGGGGCGCTTGTCGGCGCCCAGAAACACGTCCTTGAACTGCACCATGCCGCTGTTGGTGAACATCAACGTCGGGTCATTGCCCGGCACCAGCGGGCTGGACGCCACCACGGTATGCCCCTTGCCCTCGAAAAAATCGAGAAAGGTCTTGCGGATGCTGTCAACGGTGAAGGGGGTGGATGGGCGGCTCATGAACAGGGGCGCGGCTGGGCGCGATGGGCAAAGGGTTGATTTTAGGTGGCGCTTGCCGGGCGTTTGCATGACACGCAATGCTGCCGCCTGAATGTGATGAGGCGAAAAATCTTTCGCCCTTGCGTCGCCAAAACAGCCACGGCGCTTTGCATACGCCGCAGGGCGAAAGATTTTTCGCCCCTACTGGCTGGAGAAGCCGTGCCGCATGCACATGCCTGGGTTCAATGCAGCAAGAGTGCGGAAACGCCTTGCCTGGCCAGCCTGCTGACGGCGTCTTTGTCGAAGGAAAAGAAGGTTGTCGCGGCATGGCGCGCAAGGGCACGGCCTGTGTATTCGATGACGCCATCGGCAAAGTCGCCGCCGGCGTCAAGCATCTTCAGGCCGGCCTGGACCTCGGCGTCAGCGATGATGACTTGATCAAATTCGATGAAATGGCGGATGCTGTCGGCGATCATTTTTTTGGAGTAGCTTTTGTTCCCGGCGCCGGTCTTGATCGAGCGCATAACCCAGACGAATTCGCAAAAAACAGGGGTTGTGACAACCACCGACGATGCCGAGTTCAAAACCTCGAAAGCGGCATCGGACTGCTGCTGGTTGTCATCCAGCACAAGGCGGATCAGCACGTTTGTGTCTATCACGGCGACTGTCACTTCAAGCTCTCCAGCCCGGCCATGCCAGCCTTTGCGTAGCCCTCGGCAATTGCCTTGTCGATGTCCTCAAGGCTCACTGGCGGGGCGTTGCCAAGGATGTGGCGAAACGCGCCGCGCATCTGGCTCAAGGGGCGTTTCCTGCTTCTTGCCGCGACCGAGAAAGTGCCGTCCGGCATGGGCCGAACCGAAATAGCGTCGCCCGGCTTGACGCCGATGTGCTCCATCAAGGATTTATTGACGGTAAACTGCCCGTTGCGGGTCAAGGTCAGATACATGTCATGCCCTCGGCCGTTGTTTTGCAGTTATCATTATACATTAACATTAGATGCGCTTGGCTTGCGCACCAGTGGATAATCCCGGCATGGCCTTGACCCTTGAGCGCTTTTGCACCTTGCCAGCCCTGCCCGTACGCCGCCGGGCCGGTGCTTGGGTGCGCGCGGCGCGCCCGGCGCGGGCGGCGGGCGGCGGCGATTTTTGTGCCGCACACTCCTAAGCCCGGCGAGCACCGCTTCCTTTTTTCTTTCCTCGCCAACCGCATCGCCGGGCTTGACACAAGCTGGCGATGTCTGGTTTTTCAAAGGAGCCGTGCCGTGTCTGTTTCTTCCCCTTCTGCAACCGCTTCCACGCCGCCGCGCGTGTTGACCGAGCTTGACCATGTGCGCATTGGCAGGTGGCTGGGCGCCCAGCCGCAGCCGCATGAGCCGCTGCGCCAGTTGCTGGACAACGCCGAGCTGGTCGCGTCGGACACCGTCGCGCCGGATGTGGTGACGATGCGCTCGCGCGTGCGCGTGACCGATCCACACAGTGGCAATGCGCGCGATTTGATGCTGGTTTATCCGGACGAGGCCGACGCCGCGCTGGGCCGCGTGTCGATCCTCTCGCCCGTGGGCACGGCGCTGCTGGGCCTGCGCGTGGGTCAGGTGGCGCGCTGGCAAACCCCGGGCGGGCAAAGCGCCGCCTTGCGCGTGGACGCGCTGGCGTATCAGCCGGAGGCTGGCGGGGAGCCGTTGCGGTAATGTGAATTGACATTACAATGCAGCCACATCAGAGATTCAGACGCAGGTTCCCATGACATCGACATCGCAAGCCATTACAGCCAAGGGCCAGGTCACGCTCAAGCGGGATTTGCTGCACCACTTGGGCGTGACGCCTGGTGAGCGCATCAGCTTTGACAAGCTGCCAAATGGCGCGCTGCGCGTGCGGGCGGCGCGGCCCGGCGGCACTATTGACGACTTCTTTGATTGCCTGACCGGCAAGGTAAAGCTGAAAAAGCCGCTGTCGATAGCGCAAATGAACAAGATCGCGGCGGATGGCTGGGCGGGCAAGCTGAGCGGCGCTGCATGAAAATTTCTGTCGATACCAACGTGCTGGCGCGCGCCGTCTTGCAAGACGATCCGGCGCAATGCCGGGCGGCCCGCGCGCTGCTGCGCAAAGCCTCGCTGGTGGCAATCGCGCTGCCGTGCCTGTGCGAGCTGGTGTGGGTGCTGCGGCAAGGCGCCAAGCTGCCCAAGGAAGATGTGGCCACGGCCATCCGCGCCTTGCTGAACGCCGGCAACGTGGTCACCAACCGGCTCGCCGCCGAAGCCGGCCTGACCGTGCTGGAAGCAGGGGGCGATTTTGCCGATGGAGTCATGGCCCACGAGGGCGCCTGGCTTGGCGGTGAGACCTTTGTGTCGTTTGACAAAAAAGCCGTCACGCTGCTGACCCGGCAAGGCATGGCCGCGCGGGTGCTGGCCTGAAGCATCAGGGCAGCCAACCTCAAATCACCCCCACCACCAGCAGCAGCGCCCGGTCCACGGCGCGCATTCTTTCGTCGTCCAGGCGGCCAAAGGGGGGGCCGATTTTGCCGCGCGGCAGGGTGGCGAGTTTGTCCGTCATGATTTGCGACAGCGCGCTCAGGCCGTTGGCGGGGTTGGGTTCGACGGTGACGCGAAACGCGGCGTCGCGCAAGTCGCTGGTGACCGGGCAGAGCACGGCGCTGTCCAGATCGGCCAGCAGGTTTGATTGCACGATCAGGGCCGGGCGCGGCTTGCTCCAGTCGCCTTGCAGGGACACGGTGACCAAATCGCCCCTTTGCGTCATCGCCAGCCTTCGGTTTGCGCCGCGGCCTGTTCGGTAAAGCGCAAGACTTCGGCTTCGGCCCGATCGCCCTTGAGGTTTTGGCACTGTTTGCGCACGCGCGCGGCAAAATCCGGCGCGCGGGTATCGGGCACCCAAAATTGCACCGGGCGCAGCCCGGCGGCGCGCATACGGTCGCGGTGACGGGCAGTTTTGCTGGCTAGTGTGGCTGATGGCATGACAGGTATCCTGCAAAAAATCATGTCGGGTCACATGATACCAGACGGATTTGCGCGCCTTAACAGCCAATGCCGCGATGGGTGAAAATCACGCACCATGACCACGCCGCCGCAAAATCAGCCACAACGGCAAACGCCCGTGCGCCATCAGTACGAAGACTTGATGCGCCACGTGTTCGAGCACGGCACGGCCAAGGCCGACCGCACCGGCACTGGCACGCGCAGCGTATTTGGCTACCAGATGCGGTTTGATTTGAGCGAGGGCTTTCCGCTGGTGACGACCAAGAAGGTGCACCTGAAAAGCATCATTTACGAGCTGCTGTGGTTCTTGCGCGGCGACGGCAATGCGCGCTGGCTGCAAGAGCGCGGCGTGACTATTTGGAACGAATGGGCCGACCCGCAAACGGGCGATCTTGGCCCGGTGTACGGCGTGCAGTGGCGCAGCTGGCCCAGGCCCGGCGGCGGGCATATCGACCAGATCGCCGAGGTGGTGCGGCAGCTAAAGAGCGAGCCGGACTCGCGCCGCATCATCGTCAGCGCCTGGAACGTGGCCGATCTGGAGCGCATGGCGCTGCTGCCGTGCCATGCGCTGTTTCAGTTTCACGTTGCCGGGCAGCGCCTGTCGTGCCAGTTGTACCAGCGCAGCGCGGACATTTTTTTGGGCGTGCCGTTCAACATCGCCAGCTACGCGCTGCTGACGCACATGCTGGCGCAGCAGTGCGGCTTGCAGGCGGGCGATTTCATCTGGACCGGGGGCGACTGCCACATCTACGACAACCACCAGGCCCAGGTGCGCGAGCAACTGGCGCGCGCGCCCTACCCGTACCCGCGGCTGGTCATCAAGCGCAAGCCGCCGTCGATTTTTGACTACGAATACGGCGACTTTGAAATGCTGGACTACCAGCACCACCCGGCCATTGCCGCGCCGGTGGCGGTGTAGGTTTTACTACCGAATAAATAGCTGACAGCGCTTGCCGCGCAAGGATTTCATGCTGTTTTATATCGCAAAAGCTTGTATGGCGAGCGCGGGCAGCTATTGAATTGGAAGATCAGCCAGCAGCCAATCACTATTCGCGCTGCGCCAGCGCGGCGGCCACCGCGCGGCCCAGTTCGATCACCGCCATGGCGTAGTAGCTGCTCTGGTTGTAGCGGGTGATGACGTAAAAGTTTGCGGCCCCGGCGATGTATGCCGGCGCGTTGCCGGGCTGGGCGGGGTTGCCGTTTTGCAGCTCGATCAGCGCCAGCGGGCCGGGGTGCGCCATGCCGGCGGCGTCCAGCCGCGCGCCTTTGGCCGACATATCAGCGGGCGTGAAGCTGGGCGCGATGCCGGGGGCCAGCAGCGCGCCCAAGTCGGCATCGGGCGGCAGTTGCACGGCGTAGTGCGTGGCCTGGCCGGGTTGCCAGCCGTTGGCTTTGAGGTAGTTGGCGATGGAGCCGATCACGTCGGCCTGGCTGCGCCACAGGTCGATGCGGCCATCGCCGTCAAAGTCGATCGCGTGGCGCGTCCAGCTCGATGGCATGAACTGCGGCATACCCATCGCGCCCGCGTAGCTGCCCACGGGCGCGGCGGGGTCGATGCCGGTGCGCGCGCACAGCGCCAGAAATTGCTCCAGCTCGCTCTGGAAAAACGCCTGCCGCTGCGCGGCGCGCGGGTGCTCGGGCGGAAAGTCGAACGTCAGCGTGGCCAGCGCATCGAGCACGCGCGTGCTGCCCATGTGCTGGCCGTAAAGCGTTTCAACGCCGGCGATGCCGGTGATGATCTCCGGCGGCACGCCAAACTGCCGCTGCGCGCGCTCCAGCGCGGCGCGGTTGCGCCGCCAAAAGCGCACCCCGGCGCGGATGCGCACCGGCTTGACAAAGCGGGCGCGATAAACGCGCCAGTCAGGCGCGGCGCTGCTCTCGGGCGGCATGATCAGGCGCGTCACGCCTGGCAAGTAGCGCGCCTGCGCCAGCGCGCGCTGCGTCCACTCATGGTCCAGGCCGCGCCGCTCGGCCACCTCATCGGCAAAGCGCATGACGTCCTCGCGCAGGATGTAGGAGTGCGAGGCGGGTTGCGGTTGTGGACTGTTTTGAGCGCTGGCGCTTGTGCACAGGGCGCTGCAAGCTAGCAAAAAGATAGCGGTGACGATGTGGCGGGCAAGCGCCAGCGCTGCGTGCACGGCAGCCGGTTGACGCCTGACTTTTCCTTCGTCATTCCCGCGCAGTTCCCTGTCATTCCCGCGCAGGCGGGAACTGCGCGGGAATGACAGGGAATCCAGACAGCGCATCCACCTTCCGGTTTTAACCACGGCCATCTGGATTCCCGCCCCCGCCTTCGCTGGGGGCAGGCTCTGCGCTGGAATGACGGAAATTTCATGCAAGTTCATGACTGCCGCCCCCGCCCTTGCCCGCCCTTGCCCACCGCCCCGCCAGCAGGCGCTGGAAAGGCAAACTGGCGCAGCTGGCGCTGCAATCGGGCCAGCGTGACGGCGCTATCGCGCTGCTGGTCGGGGGCGTAGCGCAGCCGCTCCAGCGCTTGCAGCCAGCCGTCCAGCAACTGGCGCAGATCTGGCGGCAGCGCGCTGGCCTGCACGCGCCGCAGCAGCTCGCGCGGGGGGGCTTGCGGCGGCGCGTCGATGCCGGCTGCGCGCAGGCGCTGGCGCGCGCGCTCCAGCAGGCGCAGCCAGGGGTCATGCCGGCTACGCTCCCAGCGCGCCCAGGCAATGCCGGCCAGCGCGGCGGCCACCAGCAGGCCGGCCAGCACTTTGCCCAGGTCTTGCCAGCTGGGGGTTTCAAAGCCCAGGCTTCTGAGCATGTCGAACTGGCGGCTTTGCGTGTAGTTGAGCACCCACTGGTTCCAGCCGTTGTTGACCGCTTCCCAGGCGGCGCGCAGTTGCGCCAGCAAGGTGGGGCTAAGCTGCCCCAGCGCGCCCGCCAGCATGCCGCTGGGCAATTGCAGGCGCTGCAGTTGGCCCACGCGCGCGGGCCAGACGGCGCTGGTCGGGTCCACGCGCACCCAGCCGCGATCGGCGTACCAGACTTCGGCCCAGGCATGGGCGTCCTGATTGCGCACGGTCCAGTAGCCGTCCATGCCGTTTAGCTCGCCGCCCTGAAAGCCGGTGACGATGCGCGCGGGCACCCCGGCGGCGCGCATCAGCACCACAAAGGCGGACGCGATGTGCTCGCAAAAACCGGCCTTGTTGTCAAACCAGAATTCATCGGCGCTGTGCTGGCCGACCATGCCCGGCTCCAGCGTGTAGACGTAGCCGCCGGTGCGCAGGCGCTGCAGCGCGGCTTGCACCAGCGCGGGCGCGTCGCCGTCGCCGCCGCCATCGCCGCTGTTGCCGATTTGGCGGCGCATTTCATCGGCCAGCGCCTGCGTGCGCGGGTTGAAGTTTGGCGGCAGGCGCAAAAACGCGCTCATGTCGTGGCGCGGACGGCCATCCCAGCGCGTCAGGCCGTAGCTGTATTGCAGGTAGCTTGCGGCGCGGTAGCGCAGCAGGTCGGTCATGGGCCGGTAGGTCATCCACTGCATGTCGGCCGTCATGCGGGCGCGCCAGCCGGGTGGCAGCTCGGGCTGCTCTTGCGCCACGTCCAGCGTCAGCAGCCAGGGACGCTGGCTTGGCTCCAGCGTGGCTTCGTAGCGCACCGGCGCGCCGCTGACTTGCAAGTCGCCCGGGCCGGGGGCGGCCGTGGCGCCAAAGCCATCGTCGCCATCGGATGCTGTCCAGCGGCGGCCGTCAAACCTGGTCAGCACCGGACCGCGAAAGTACAGCTGGCTTTGCGGCGGCGGCGCGCCGTCAAACTTGACGCGCATGGCGATGCCTTCATCCAGCGCCAGCTTGAGCACCGCGCCCACTTCCATGCTGGAGGACAGGCCGCTGCGGCCCAGCATGGCGTCGCTGGGTATGCCCCACAGCGGCGCAAAGCGCGGGAAAAACACAAACAGCGCCAGCATCACCGGCGCGCCGGCCAGCGCCATCCTGGCGGCGATCCAGGCCGATTCGCGCAGGCTGGGCTGGCCCACGGGCCGGTGCGCGTTGACCAGCGCCGTCAGCAGGCCCAGCAGCGCCACCAGCATCATCGCCGCGACCGGCAGCGCCTGCGAGTAAAAAAAGTTCGTCAGCATGACGAAAAAGCCGAGGAAAAACACCACCAGCGCATCGCGCCGCGCGCGCAGCTCCAGCGTCTTGAGCGCCAGCAGCGCCACCACCAGCGTCACGCCCGGATCGCGCCCCATGATGGCGCGGTGGCTAAACCAGGTGCCCGCCAATATGCCCGCCAGCAGCAGCACCAGCGCCCAGCGCGGCGGCAGCGCGCGGCCAGTCAATGCCAGCCAGCCGCGCACCAGCAGCACGGCGGCGGCCAGCAGGCTGCACCACGGCGGCAGGTGCTCCACCTGCGGCGCGATGACCCAGCCAATCACCAGCAGCAAAAACAGCGTGTCGCGCGTATCGCGCGGCAGGGACGGCAGCTTGAGGACGGCGCTCATACTGTTGCTATCGCTTCCAGACAGCGCAGCCTGTGCGCCGCGCCGCCCGCGGGCGCGATCTCGGTGCGCGGCAGGCGCAAGCCGTAGTCCAGCCCTTGCGCGTCGGCGGCCAGCACCCAGGCGGTCAGGCGCGCCAGGCGCGCTTCGGTGTCCGCATGCCCGGTGCGGGCAAAGTCCAGCCACAGCTCCTGCCGCTGCATGTGTACCGTGTCGCGCGCGACCAGCTCGCCGGACTTGGCGAACTTTTTCCACACGATCAGCTTCATCGCGTCGCCCCGCTGCCAGGCGCGCACGCCGTCAAATTCGCCCGTGGCGCGCGCGCCGCCAGCCAGGCCGGCGCCGGCGCGCGGCTGGCCCGGCGGCAGCGGCGGCGCCGGCGCCTCGGGCGCCGGGTACACCAGCACCTGCGCGGCGGGCCGCCACACCGTCCAGACGCGAAACGCGCCCAGCGGAAAGCGCGTCTCGGCCGTCAGCACGGGCGCGCGGTGCAAGCCCCGGCGCGGCGGTTTGAAGCTGACTTGCACGCTGGCCTGGCCCTGCCCCGGCACGTCGGCCCAGGCCCAGTGCCCGGTACCCTGCAACGCCACGCCAATGGCATGGCGCGGCGCGCGGCGCGCGCTGCTCAGCCTGACATCCAGCACCGCCAGCGCGCCCGCAAACAGCGGCTGCGGCGCTTGCAAATGCAGCCCCAGCCCGCGCAGCGTGCCGTGGCTGATCACCATGCTGGCGGCGGCGCACCCGGCCAGCAAAAAAGTCAGCAGGTAACCCAAATTGAGCTGGTAATTGATCGACCCGATCAGCAGCGCCAGCAGCGTCGCGGCCAGCATCCAGCCCGCGCGCGTGGGCAGGATGTAGACGTTGCGCTGGGTCAGCTGCAAGCTGTCGGTCAGCGGCAGCCGCGCCAGCCACCAGCGCCGCACGCGCACGCGCACATGCCACCAGGGCGGGATTGGTTCGGCGGCGGCTGGCGGGGCGGGCATTTCAGGGAAGTGGTACCGCGTCAATCATCGCCCGCACCTGCTCCACCGCGCCGCGTCCGGCGTCGCCCACTGGCGTCATGCGGTGCGCCACGCATTGCGGCAAGATGGCCTGCACGTCGTCTGGCGCGACATAGCCGCGCCCGCTGATCAGCGCCTGCGCGCGCGCGGCGCGCACCAGCGCGATGCCCGCGCGCGGCGACAGCCCCTGCAAAAACCAGCGGCCAGAGCGCGTGGCGGCAATCAAGTCCTGCACATAGTCCAGCAGCGGCGCGGCCACGTGCACCTGGGCTGCGGCCTGTTGCAGCGCGGCCAGCTCGGCGGCGTCCAGCACGGCGGGCAGCCGTTGCAGCACGTCGCGGCGGTCATGCCCGGCCAGCAGCTCGCGCTCGGCGGCGCGCTCGGGGTAGCCCAGGCTGATGCGCATCAAAAAACGGTCCAGCTGCGACTCCGGCAGCGCGTAAGTGCCCAGCTGGTCGTGCGGGTTTTGCGTGGCGATGACGAAAAACGGCTGCGGCAGCGGGCGCGTGGCTCCTTCTACCGTGACCTGCTTTTCTTCCATCGCCTCCAGCAGCGCGCTTTGCGTCTTGGGGCTGGCGCGGTTGATCTCGTCGGCCAGCAGCACCTGCGCAAATACCGGGCCGGGGTGAAAGATAAACTTCTCCTGCCCCCGGTCGTACACCGACACGCCCGACAAGTCGCTGGGCATCAGGTCGGCGGTAAACTGCACGCGCGAAAATTGCAGCCCAAAGCTGCGCGCCAGCGCGTGCGCCAGCGTGGTTTTGCCCACGCCCGGAATGTCCTCGATCAGCAAATGGCCGCCCGCCAGCAGACAGGTCACGCCGTCGCGCACCTGATCTGGCTTGCCTGCCATGACCGTGTTAAGCTGATTGATTACGGTTTTGATTTTTTGGGTCGCGTCCATGCGCCAAGAGTAATGGATATTTAACGCCGCCGCGACGGCGAAAGGAAATTTGAGTGAGTAAAACCGGCTATTTCACACACCCCGATTGCCGCAAACACGACATGGGAGCGGGCCACCCCGAGTGCCCGCAGCGGCTGGACGCCATCGAAGACCGCCTGCTGATCACCGGCGTGATCGACGCCCTGGAGCGCCGCGAAGCCACCCCCGCCACCATGAACGAGCTGCTGCTGGCGCACGGCCGCCGCCACGTCGCCGCCCTGCGCGGCCTGAGCGACATTCTGGTCGAAGACATCGCCGCTGGCGGCCCCGAGCGTTATTCGCTGGACACCGATACCTCGATGAACAGCGCCACCTACCGCGCCGCGCTCTTGGCGGCAGGCGCCGGCATCGACGCGGTGGACGCCATCATGGCCGGTGAGCTGGAAAACGCCTTTTGCTGCACCCGCCCGCCCGGCCACCACGCCACGCGCAACCAGGCCATGGGCTTTTGCTTTTTCAGCAACGTGGCCATCGCCGCCAAATACGCCTGCGAGCGGCACGGCTTGAAGCGCGTGGCCATCGTTGACTTTGACGTACACCACGGCAACGGCACCGAAGACATCGTCGCAGGCGACGAACGCATCCTGATGGTCAGCTTCTTCCAGCACCCGTACTACCCAGAAGGCGGCACGCAAAAGCAGGACGCCAACCTGGTCAACTGCCCAGTACCCGCCTACACCAAGGGCATGGACATCCGCGAACTGGTCGAAATGATGTGGGTACCCCGGCTGGAAGAACACCAGCCCGAGCTGATCTTCATCAGCGCCGGCTTTGACGCCCACCGCGAAGACGACATGGGCCAGCTGGCCCTGAACGAATCCGACTACGCCTGGATGACCGATCGCATCAAAGGCATAGCCCAGCGCTTTGCCAAAGGCCGCATCATCAGTTGCCTGGAAGGCGGCTACAACCTGAGCGCCCTGGCCCGCAGCGTGGAAGCGCACCTGCGCGTGCTGGCTGATGTGTGAGGCTGGTTGCTCCTTCCCCCGCTTGACGGGCGAGAAGGCAGGGATGGGGGCAGCGGCGCATCGGCAGGGGCAACCACAGGGGGTTGCCGCCACATGCCCTCACCCGTACCCACGTGAAGCCGCCAGAGGCGGGAGAAACCCGCGTTTAAGTTCAGAGTTTCCATATATTGATTTGATAGCTGGCCGCGCTTGCTGTACAACGGTTTGCTGATATTTAATATCGCAAATCCTTGCGTGGCAAGCGCGGCCAGCTATTATAAATACAGCAAATTGCGTAACATTTGCGTAAAAATCGTGTTTCCATTAAGTATTTCCTTTGCACACTCTGGTAACTTTGACATATTTCATGTCCGGTTCACCATGACTTAGAGCTGTTTCTATTTAATTGTTGACAACCCGTTCGGGCTGAGCTTGTCGAAGCCGGGACGCGAGGCTTCGACAAACTCAGCCCGAACGGCCAGATGTGTTCATGACAAAACAGAAACCGCTCTAATGCAAACCAGTATTTCAGCAGCCTGATATACAATCAAAGTGTTATGCTGATCACAATGGCTGTGCCGCGCAACCTTGCATGACTTGTCAAACAGAAACAAGGCCGTGCTGCCTCCATGACCATAGCGTGCGAAGGGAGGCCTGCGATGTTTTTCAGAAAATTGGCATGGAACAAGTTTCACCACCGCCATGAAAATGATGGGCATCACTCAATCCATACGCATGCCACGGATTTATCTGCCGGGCATGGCTTTTTCCAGGCCTGGCTGCGGAGAAAATCTTTTGCCATGCAGGCGGCCAGGATTTGCGCGCTGGGTGCGCTGGCCGGGCTGGCGTTGCCGGCGAGCGCGGCGCCGGGCGATCCTTTTCCGGGGGCCGGTTCGGTCATTTTTGTTTCGGTAGGGGTGCCAGCCGGCAATCCGGCGCAGATGCAGCTCTATACAGCGGAGCAGACGAATCCCGGCGGCAATCCCGTGTTCACGCCGCAAGGCGGCCCGGCGCCGTACGTGTACAACGCGATGGGTTTTCACCCTGCGGATATGTACCTCTATGCCATGCAGCAAGGCAGCAGAAACCTGCTGCGCATCGGCATGGGCGGCATGATCACGCCCGTCGGGACGGTGACCTTCAATTCCGGTTTTCCCGCGGACAATCAAATCGACCTCTATGGCGGTCTGACCATCGGCGATTTTGGCGACGACACGTGCCTCTACGTTCACCCGACGAACGATCACTGCACGGACGTTCTGTTTGTCAAACTGGGCACCTCCGCCGCGCCCTATACCAGCCGCATGTGGGCGATTGATATCGTTCACTTGAACGCCGCCACGATCACGTTGAGCATGCCCGTGCCCAACGTGGGGGATTTTGCCTTTGCGCAGGGCTACCTGTGGGGCGTCCATGGCAACGTCACCGCGCCCGATCCGGTGGAGATTTACCGGATCACTCCGACCACCGGGCTTGTCACCAAATGGAACTTGCCGACCGTCAACGGCACGGGGCCCGCGGCAATCTCGACGGCCGGGATCATTCGCCAGTCTTACGGGGCGCAGTGGCGATATGGCAACGGCGACCTGGGAATCGCCGGAAATGCGACCGGCGTGGCTTATCACATCAAGATCACCAACCCGGATGGCGCGGCGCCGGGTTTCCAGATCGTGTCGGCGTCCCCCGCTCCCGCGTCATTGCAAAGCGATGGCGCATCGTATGCCGGCGAGCCGATTGATCTGTCGATCAACAAGACGGCCTCCGCGTTCACCTACACACCGGGCGGCGCGCTGTCTTACACGCTGACGGTCACGAATGGCAGCGCGTTCGATTCTTCCGGCGCGATGGTCACGGACACGCTGCCGGACGAGTTGCTGAACCCCGCGACGGCCTCGCCCGGCTGTTCGATCGCGGCCGATGGCGCCGGCCACAACGTGCTGACCTGCGTCCTGGGCGCGCTGGCGGCCCATGGCACGGTTTCCATGACGGTGACGGGAGACGTCGCAGCGAGCGCCCACGGGTGTTTTTCCAACACGGCGTTCGTGACGGGCAACGAGAGGGACCAGGGCGATCCGGACAACGACAAGTCCACCGTCACGGTCTGCCCGTTGCAGGCGAATCCGCAGGTGAGCATCGCCAAAACCGCCAACGTCACCAAAGTCGCTCCCGGCGGCACCATCGTTTACGAGATCAGGGCCGGCAATCCGGGCAGCGTGGCCGCGGCCAATGTCGCCGTCAACGATCCGGTTCCCGCCGGCATCGCCAGCATGACGTGGACTTGCGCGGGCGCGGCGTGCCCGCACGCAAGCGGCGCCGGCGCGCTCCATGAAACGCTGGCGAATCTGGCCGCCGGCGATCAGGTGACCTACACGGTCACCGCCACGGTCACGAGCGCCCCGCCGGGTGCGATCACCAACACGGCCTCGGTGGTGGTGCCGGGCGGCACGTGCGTGGGCGCGTGCGAATCGTCGGTGCAAATCGATCCTCTCCAGCCGGCGGATGCGGCGAGCACGCCTATCCCGGCGCTGTCATGGTGGGCGCTGTTGAGCCTGACGGCGCTGCTGGCCGGCTGGGCTGCGCGGCTGCGTAGCTATTGACTACATAGCTGCAAACCTGGATTCCACATGCATTCATGACATAAAAATATCGCAAATCCTTGCACAGCAGGCGCGGCCAGCTATTATAAATGCAGCAAATTGCGTAACATTTGTGTAAAAAATCGTGTTTCCGTGAAATATTTCCTTTGCATCCCGTAGGAGCTTTGGCATACTTCATATTCGGTTCACTATGACTTAAGGGGGCTGTCTGCCATGAATCATCCATCCATCCATCCATCCATCCATCCATCCATCCATCTGCAAATTTCGTGCCAGTAACGGCGCATTGCGGCGCTTGCTCGGTTTTCTGATCTTTCCGCTGGCCGTATTTGCCCTCGCGCCGCCAGCGCTGGCGCAGTCGGTAACAGTCACCGAAAGCTTTCGCACCAATACCCTGACCAGCTCGTGGACGCTGAGCGGGACGACAAGCAACGTGCCGGATGCCGATCTGGCCTGCCTCACGGTCGCTGGCGGCACGCGGCCATGCTCGGCCACCACGCCCAGCTACAACGATGCCAGCGGCCAGGGCTGGCTGCGCCTGTCGCCAGCCAAAAACGGCACGGCCGCTGACGCCATTCTCAATGCTTCGTTTCCGCTGGCGCAGGGGTTTGATCTGACCTTTACCTACGCCACGTATGGCAGCACCACCGCCAAGCCCGCCGATGGTTTTTCGGTGTTTCTGATCGATCCTTCGGCGCCGAACGCCGGTACCGGCGGGGTCTACGGCGGCGCGCTGGGTTATTGCCAGGTCAAGGGCGGCGTCATCGGCATCGGCATCGATGAATATGGCAACTTTCCCAACACTACCGTCGGCGTTTGCGGCACCGGCCCCGGATTCCAGCAAAGCAACATCAGCGTGCGCGCCGGCGCGGCGGCGGCCACACCCTGGAGCTATCTGGGCGGCACCGGCGTCATCGCCACCACTGATTTGATGACCGATGGCGGCTGGACCTACCCCGCCTTGCAGCCATGCGCCACTGCAGCTTGCCAGCGCACGGGCAAAACCATCCGCGTGCGCTTGTACCCCGATCCGGTGTGCGGCACTGGCGAGTACCGCATCGTGGTGAAGTCGCTCAGCGACACCACCATCGACGTCAATCTGTGCGTCACCGCCGCCAACCTTGGCATCACCAACCCGGACATGAACGTCCAGCTTGGATTTGGCAGCAGCACTGGCAGCTACACCGCATATCACGAAATCCGCGACGTCACCGTTGATTCGCTGACCGCCGTGGTGCCCGACCTCTCGCCCGCGCTGACCATAAACAGCGCGCTGCGCGTCAACACGCCCACCACCGTAACGCTGAAGATCACCAACAACAACAACGCCGCCAGCACCAATGGGCAGGTGGATGTGGTTTTGCCCCCAGGCATCACCCTGATCAACCCGCCAGCGGTTGCCGGTTACGCCTGCTCGGCCACGGCCACCGGCTTTCGCTGCACCTTGCCCGGCATGGCAGCCGGTGGCAGCGTGAATTTGCCGTTCCAGATCAACGCGCCCGCGTCAGTAAGCGGCGTCACCATCACGGCAGTAATCACGGGCGTTACCGCCGAAGTCAACACCGCCAACAACAGCGCCAACCTGATCCTTAGCACCGGCACCGGTACCGCCGCCATTCCGGCATTGAACCAGCTGGCGCTGGCCGCGCTGGCCCTGCTGCTGGCAGCAGGCGCGCTGCGGATGCGGCGCAAGACATAAGCCACGGATTGGGGTGAGGCAACGCCGAACCCCAACTTCGTTTTAGAACTTGCAACAGGAGATAAAGACCATGAAAGCCATCTGGAAAGCCCTGCTGGGCCTGCTATTTGTTTGCCTGCTGGCCGCCTGCGGCGGCGGTGGCGGCGGCAGCGACAGCCAACCCGGCCCCGGTCCAGCACCAGGCCCTGGACCAGAGCCAATCCCCGGCACCTCTTACCAGATCACCTACAACTATCAAG
>Ga0209628_10001244_pt1 | contig 16241 bp, 15 predicted proteins | sample TergutCu122P4_FD_187285 | JGI IMG/M metagenome (GOLD analysis project Ga0209628, IMG submission 187285) | Cubitermes ugandensis P4 segment gut microbial communities from Kakamega Forest, Kenya - Cu122 P4 (SPAdes) (version 2) | ecosystem: Host-associated > Arthropoda: Insects > Digestive system...
CGTCGACAAGTTTACGATTTTTACTGATTTTACCGTCATTTCGCTTCGCTTCATTCCGGCTTTTATTGGGGGAGATGAATAAAAGCCGGAATGGAGCATCGCGAAATGACGGTCTCGATACAAACTTGTCGACGGACTGGTTAGACTTGGGGACAATCTTGACGAGAGGTACTATTTTCATCATACTGTACTCAAAATGGAAACGGACAGGGGATAAGTGATAAGTGATGGGTGATAAGTTATACCGATTTCCGATTTCCGATTTCCGATTCTCTATTCCCGATTTCCGAAAACCATGCTTAACGTTTCTCAAATCACCAAAGACTATCCGACCCGGAGCGGGACGATTTCCGTACTGAAAGACTGCACGTTTCAGCTTCAGCCGGGTAGGTCTCTTGCGGTTGTCGGGCCGAGCGGATCGGGAAAAAGTACGCTCTTGAACATTCTCGGTACGCTGGAGCCGCCGACTTCCGGGACTTACGAACTCGACGGCGTTTCACCGCTCGGACTTGCAGAGAACGAACGGGCCGCTTTTCGACGGGATCGGATCGGTTTCATTTTTCAGGATCATCATCTTTTGCCTCAGTGCGGGGCGTTGGAAAACGTGCTGATTCCCTTTTTGGCCGACGGAAGCGTTTCGCCGTCCCAAAAATCGTATGCGGAAGAACTGCTCCATCGTTTTGGGCTCGGCGACCGACGGGACCACCGCCCCGCCGAACTGTCCGGCGGAGAGCGGCAGCGGGTCGCAATTGCCCGGGCGTTGGTCAGGAAACCGCGGCTCGTGTTGGCCGACGAACCGACGGGAAATCTCGACCGAACGACGGCAGCGACCATTGCCGAACTCTTTCAAAGCCTTCTGGAACAGCACGAAAATCCGAAAAATCAAATGATGCTGATTCTCGTAACGCATGATCGGGAACTTGCCCGACGTATGAATGAGGTACGAGAACTTGACCAGGGGCTTCTCTCCGGTTTTTGACGAAATCCATCCCGTTAGCGCAAATCGATGCAGACCATCCGGTTCAAATCACGGAGGATCAGGAGGCCGTCTACGAAACACATTGGTCCCCAAGCGTCGCAAGCGTCGGGCAAAATCTCCCAAGTGCCGAGCGGTCGGAATTCCTTCGCCGTCACTTCGACAATCGTCAACTCGGCGTTGTCGGATAAAATCAGGAACAACCCGTCGGCGATCATGTACGGTCCGCCGGAAAAAGAGCCGAAAAACGGTTTCGAGCCGCTTTCCCACACGGTGTTCCCGTTCAAATCAAAACAGACGAACTTTCGGCTGTGTTTATTTTGACCGAAAATGTGTCCGTCGTAAAAAATCGGCGTTTGGTTTACGGACTTGAAAATCGGCGGCGGTTTCTTCCACAAAAGTTTCGCCTCGTATTTTCCGTCGGCGGTTTCCGTGATTTGCAGCATTGCGCCGTTCGATTCGTATTCACCGCAAAGAAAAACACGGTTTTCCGGCAGTATCAACGGGGAAGGACTGGTTGCAATTCCGATTTTCCAGTCGAAATTCGTCCAGAGAATTTCGCCGGTGTTTGCGTCAACGCCGACGATCCCTTCCTTGCCGACGTAAACGTAAGAATCCCGTTCGCCGAGTTTCATCGGCATCACCGACGTATGGGTCTGCACCCAACCGAACGGATTCGGCGTTCGCCAAAGTTCGTTGCCCGTTTCGCAATCAATCGCAACCAAAAGTGCATCTGGTCCGCTCGGAGCCAAAATCAGAGTATCCGCCGTCTGCCGTCTGCCGTCTATTAAGGGACACTGTCCGGCGTACCATTGTGGAACAACGGTTCCGTAATCCTTGACCATATCCCGGGACCAAAGGAGTTCCCCGGTTGCGGGATCGACGCAGGAAACGTGGCACATCGGACCGATGGTGACGCAATGTTTGTCCGTGACGGCAGGAATTGTCCGGGAGACGCCGTGATTTTTTGCAATCATCACGGGGTAGGAAAAATTCCAGATTTCCTCGCCGGTTTCAACGTTCAGGCAGCGGAGCGTATCGCGGCGGCGTTTGAAATCGTAGTCGAGAATAAACGCTCGACCGTTTCGGGTAGCGGCACCGGCGTATCCTTCGCCGACGGGAAGCGTCCACAAAACTTTCGGGCCTTCCGTCGGAAACGACCGGGCAAGTTTCGGCGCATCCTTGGCGATTGCGTTGAAGTGGTCGCCGCGAAACCGGGACCAGCTCCCGGTGAACGACGTGGAAGGTCGACCTGAACCAAGACGCCGTTCGCCGTACGGCGGTCCTTCGTTGGACCGATCCCGAGGGGACGGTGGAGCGGTCGGCATTCGGATCGCCGTGTTGTATCTCTTCGGCAATCGCGGCGTGAGTGTTTGCTGGTACGCCTTCAAGTCGAAAAAACCGAACGCACCACCGATCCCGAAGCCCAACAGGGAAATCGCGAGCAATACGAAGGTGAATCGGACCAAATCCTTGGGGGACATCTTTTTCGATTGTTCAAAAAGCGCGGAGTACCGGCAAAAAAGGGCGAGTGTTTTTTATTGTACCGATCGGGCGGTCGTCGTCAATGATAAAATTGTAAGGGGATGCTTTCTTTTCGGCAAAATTTGGGTTAAAATTGTAGCGGTTCGTTTACTCAATCGTTTACAATCCCTTTGGAGAACATGAAACTATGAAAAAAGTTTTTCCCTTATTCCTGATACTGCTTTTTGCCTTGATCGGTTGTGATTGTTCGAAGTCCGACAAGTGTAAGCCAAACGTCAACACCGAAGAAGGCGAATCGCTTGGATTTCCCGGTACGACGGGCGGCGAATTCTTTTACGACGCCGCTCCGGGAACAACCGGCGACACGGACGTGGATGCGTTTCCCGGCGTAACCGAGCTTTCTCCGCAAAAAGCCGACCTGCAACCGCAATACGGTCAACAGCATCCGATTCGCCAGGGTATCGACCGAATAAGACGACAGTTTATGCCGGAACAGGGCACGAAGTTCCCGGCAATCCAGGGACCGCCGCGAATCTTCTACTATTTGCCCAAAGATATTCATAATCCGGACGGAATGTGCGTTTCCAAAGACGAACAGACCCTGTACATGTGTTGCCCGAACTTCAACGGACGTGAAAACAACGAAGGGCCGAAAAAGAACGGCGGTTTTCTCGTTTCCTTCAATTTGCAAGGCCGTCCCCGGATGGAAAAATTGCTCGAATTCCCGCCGCTTGAGGAAACTGGACAGTTCGGCTGCATGGGCATCGCCGTCGGACCTGACGGAAATCTCTACGTGTGCGACAACCAATACTTTTTTAATCCGGACCATAAATCCCGAATCGTTCGAGTCCTCATGGACGGAAAGAAACCGACCGGCAAGCTCGAAGCTGTCGTAACCGGTATCAAATTGGCGAATGCCGTTATGTGGATGGAAGACAAGATGCTCGTAACCGACACGTTCCTTGACCTCGAAGGGAAATGGGGGAGCGGCGGTATTTGGGCGTTCACCAAAGACGAAGCCTTGAAAGCGGGAAGCGGCGACAATCCGGCGATTGCGTTGAAACCGAACGGAACCGATCCGCACCTGGCCGTGATTGAGGAAGTGGAAAACTACGGACGCGGCGACTGTGCCGGGGCCGACGGAATGACCTGCACGCCGGACGGCGTCGTGTATTTCGGCAACTTCGGCGATGGTGCCATGTACCGGGTCGAATTTGACGAAAATCTCAAAGCGAAGAGCGAAAAAATTCACAAAGCCGGCGAAGCGTTCAGTTGTTGCGATGGAATCTTTTACGACAAACGGACGGACAAGATTTACATCAACGATTCGGAAACGAACGCCATTCGAGCGTTCAAGCCGGTCAAGGCGGGTGAAAAGCCGGTGTTTGAAGTGATTTGGGAAAACGGCGACACCGATGGGACCGGCGGTTTGCTGGACCAGCCGTGCGAGTGTGTCGTGGTCGGACGGCGAATGATTATCTGCAATTTCGACTGGCCGTTCCCGGGCTTGTTGAACTCCAAGTTTGACGCCCCGTACACGATGTCCGAGATTACACTGAAGTAGGAGGATAGAGGATAGAGAATAGAGTGTAGAGGCAAAATTTATCTCTATCCTCTATTCTCATTATCTTCTCTCTTCTGTCCTCTATCCTCTATCCTCTATCCTCTATCCTCTATCCTCTATCCTCTGTCCTCTATCCTCGTATTCTCTATTCTCTATTCTCTATTCTCTACATGACAGAAGACGAAATCCTGCTTGATGTTGAAGACCGCATGGAGAAAGCGGTCGCAAAGTTCCGTCGTGACTTGACCGGAATACGGACAGGCCGCGCCAATCCCGGCCTGGTCGATTCGGTGAAGGTCGAGGTTTACGGATCAAGCTGTCCATTGAAACAGGTCGCAACGGTTGCTTGCCCGGAATCGAATCAGATCGTAATTCGCCCGTTCGATCTTTCGACGCTCAAGGATATTGAAAAAGCGATCATCGCATCGGACCTCGGTTACACGCCGAGCAATGACGGGCGGATCGTCCGTATCAATATCCCACCGCTTTCGACGCAGGTTCGCCAAAAAATGGTCGCTCGAATCAAGGAGCTTTGCGAAGAGACGAAAATCGCGATTCGGAACGTCCGGCGTGACGGAAACAAAATGGCGGACCAGTCGGAAAAGGACAAAATCTTTTCCGAAGACCGCCGCGATGAAACCAAAACGGAAATTCAAAATCTGACGAAACGTTTTGAGGACGAAGCGAACGACCTCGCAAAAATCCGCGAAAAAGAGGTGTTGGAGAATTGATGGTGTCAAAAACAGAGCCGCAATCGTAAGATTGCGCGAGTACGATTTCTCGCAATCTCACGATTGCGGCTCTGCTATTATTCACCGCCGTTTCGGGTGATGAGTGCCCGAAGTATCTCCAGTTTGACGGTTTCGTTGATGATCCGGACACTGCCGTCGAAGAAACAGGTGTTCATCCCGAAAATCTTTCCCGTCGCATGAGGACCGCTGAGGCCGCTTTCGGTTTTGTTGATTCCCTTTTCTGCCTCTTCCTGCGTGATTTCCTGCGTCGGGTCCATCCAGCAGACCGATGTTTTCCGCTCGACGATCGCAATGGTGTTCGAGGTGCCGTCGGTCATCATTTGAAAATCGTACTTTTTCTCCCCTTCCGGCCAGGCGTTTTTGCCGACGATCACCGAATAGGTTGTCAGGCCGTTCTTTCGGATGTCCGGGTTCTTTGATACCATTTCAGGACACTGGAAAACCGCCGGGCACTGGTTGTGAAACTGCTTGTTGTATTCGCTGTCCCACGGTTCATCCTTGCGGATTTTATTGTACAAATCCACCTGTTCGAGGAACGGCAGAACCGCAAGACGCCAACTGTGAAGCGGTTTGCCGTCCTTGTCAACCGTATGCGTTGCAGGCAATTTTCGGTAAACGTCATGGTGATTGTGTAATGCCAGACCGAGTTGCTTCAAGTTGTTCGTGCATTGCATCCGTCGGGCCTGGATTTGGGCGACATCGACCAAAACGGCGGGAATTTCCAGAAATCGTTTCCCTTTTTCTTTGACGACCGCTTCGTTGACGACGAATTCCAGCCGGTCCCCTTGCGGCTGCGGCAGAAACGACTTCGCAATCGTTACGATTTCCTCATGCCCGATCTTCATGGCGTCAAGGAGTGCCGTGTAAGCCGCGTTTTCCTTATTTTGATCGAGAACATATTCGAGCACCGTTCGCATGGCGTCATAAAGTTCTCTGGCCGCTTGCGGTTGCTCCGACCGGACGAGGAGTTTCAGTTCGATCTTCTCCGGATCGGCGGCAAGCACCCCCCAGTTGATACCACGAGTCAGCACTGCCGGCGAAGTCCGCTCCAGCGGCGGCGGAAGCGAGTCGACCATTTCGGTAAACACCCGCTTCATTTCCGTCGATGGTATCAAAACGACCTGGACTGCCGAACCCTCGACCGCTTGCAGTGCCGTGAGAAATTCCGGGCGGGGCGTCGCTTTTTGCGACGCGATTTGCCGGAGTGCCGTTTCCGTATGTTTCGGTTCCCATTGTATGAACCCCTGTAGTGGCGTAATGAAGAAATTTTCAAAGACGACCTTCTCTTTGAGCTTGGGATCGAAGAGCAAGTCCGTGTTTTGGACATCTTTCAATGGTGTCGCAATATATCCGCAGCTTCCCGGCAAGAGCGAAGGAACCACCAGGACATAAAGATCGCGGACGTTTGCCTGGGTTTTCAAAACGCGGATCGGTTTCTCAAGTTGCGTTTTTACCTTGTCAATGCTTTGCATCATTTCGTTATGCCGGTCCGGAGTCATCGTAATGTCGAGCCGGTCGATGTTGGCAAGCAAAAGCGGTCTCAATTTGGCGTCAAGCCGGTCCAGATCGATCTTCTGCAAATCAACGTGAATCACCGCCGCCACGGTTTCATTGAGCAGCGGAGCGATCTGGTCGGCGATCCGTTGCGACTGCGTTTGAGCGGCGGCGAGGGAGGCAAAGAGTAAAGTTAATGTTACGAATAGTTTTTTCATGGTAGCAAAGTGGTTAGGGGTGTAAGGTAGGCGACTACCTTTTCGTGGCGTTCTCCCATTTCTCATTTCTCATTTCTCATTTCTCATTTCAATAACCGTCCGATAAATACCGTAGCCTGGATCATACTCGACGACGGCCCGTCCGTTTTCGATCCGGTAAACATAGGGCTTGCCGGTGAACGGGTCCGTCTGCGGAATCGGAACCGACTGGATGGCGTCAAGCGTTGGCGGCAGCTTTCCGTCGTTTTCCGCCGCGTAATACCGGATCGCTTCTACGATTCGCAGCACGTCGCCGCTTGCTTCCAGACGACAAATCGCACTGTGATAATAAGCCTCCGCCGGGAAAAGCAAACGAACAATCGCGTCCAATGGTGTTACGGATTCGAACTCATCCCAGTACCGGTCCGTGGCGTATTTTTCCTTGCTTTGCCAAAACGGTAATGAAACGATTTTCAAATAATTGTCCCGTGCAATTTCAAACCGATGAATGCTCCACAACCCAACCGCCTGGGAAACGGACATGTTTTCGATCTCTTCCGGCGTTTTTCCTTGTGACGCCAGCCACTGCTTCGCTTTCGGATAGGCGGTAATTCCCCAACCGCCTGCGAACAGTGTCGCCATTGGGCCTCCGGTTTCCACAATAGGGTAAGCGTCATCACAGATCAAAGGAATCGCCTGAATGAGGCTCCGATGGAGTTCTTTCCAGTCGTTTTCCGTCAAGCTGTCCGGATCATCCATCGCCCGTGCCACCTCGGGGAACGTCAACCGAATGACGTCCATTTCGAGTTCGAAGGCTTTGTGGCGGGAAAACGGCGAACCGGGGACCGCCGTCAGCGTCCAATACAAATTCGGAGCATCCGGCTTTTGCACCAGTTCCAGCAGACATTCGTTCATCTGCGAATCGATTGCGATACCGACCAAGTGTCCCACGAACAACGGGCATCCCTGGCCGACATGCCGGGCAAGCGTTTTGCCGACCCGAATCGTTTTGATCGCTTCGGTGTAATTTTTGTCGTGAATCTCAAGCCGGGCCTTTACCATAAGTGCCCTGCTCAAATCACGGCTTTCCTGGACCTCCGGCAACAGGAGCGCGAAAATGTTCTTGTTTCCCCGGAAGTGATACTCCCAATCGCAGTAATCACAACGACTTCCCGTTTCGAGAAAACGATAAACACTTCGAAGTTGATCGACGAATTTCCGGGCGTATTCGACGGGAAATTCACTGGTTGGCTTGTTGCAAAACCAGCTATACGCCATTGGTTTGTACCGCTGACTTGCTTCGAACCGAAGCGTTTCGGCAGTTTTCGGGGCGTCGTTGGAAAGAGCGTCGAGCATTTTTTTAAAGGTGTCATGCTCTGATTTTTTCTCTTTGAAAAATTTCGGCTCGGTGAAAAGCCGACCGTAATCTTCCTCGAACTTTCGGGTTTCGTCCGCAAGATGATCGAATTTCATTTGGGCAAGTTCCCGCGAGGCGAAATTGTACTGAATTGCGGCGTTGTTTTTGACCCGCTGGTCGAAGCCCCAGGTCAGTTTGTACTTCAAAGCCGGCACCGGCGGCTTTTGCGGTGTCACCGTCAGTTCGGCGAGCTGGACGTATTGCGTGACTTTGCCATCAACGGTGATCGGCGTGTTTTGAGTCACTTGGGCAACCACGATAGGTGGTGTCAGCAGAAAAAAAATGAAAATTGGTAAAGGTTTCATAATTGTTGGTTGTTAGTGGTGTCAGACCAGGTTAACGGCGGGCCTTGCCCCGCGTGGGAAGGGGTGAAATGTCGAACATTGTGTAAACTCAGCACGCAACCCCGCACGGGGCAAGCCCCGTCGCTAACTTAAAATATCATCTGCTCGCGTAGTTTGAGTAACGAATTCGGATCGTCCGGCCACGATGGTGTGAACGACCGGGAGGATGTACGGGAAACCGGCAAATCGGCAAGGAGCTTGCTTCGCTGGTTGTACTGCGAGATCATGGTGTCAATACTGATCGGGGCCTGGACGATATTTGTACGTATCGGTTGATCAACGAGACTCGCCATCGGCGGCGATTCGACGTACTCAACGACGACTTTCTCGATAATGACCGGCTGCTGCAAAAAGTGAACAAGCCCGGCCCCTAATAACATTCCGAGTAAAATGGAGGCGCAAACAATCAGAGCCGCGCACGGAGTAAGCGGTAACCCCGGTGTGTATTCTGGTAATGAACGTTTTCCTTGGCGTAACCGCTTACTTTGTGCGCGGCTCTGATGGGGGACGTGTTGAAACTTCGCCGGTTTGAGCTTGCGTAATTCACTCTCAAAATCCTGAAATTCCTGAAATTCTTCGTTGTTCATTTTTGCACCATTTTTTTCAACTGAGAAAGTCCTTCGACATATTTACGGTGAACGGTACTTTTGGAGGAGCCGGTTACTTCGGCGATTTCCTCGTAGGTCAGCTCGCCCCAGATTTTAGCGACAATAATCTCCCGAAGGTCCAGCGGCAACTCTTGAAGCTGTCCGGCCACCACGGCGGCGTCCAGGCGGCTCTCGTGGTCCGGCTCGAACCAATGCTCTCGGGACAAGGCATAATCTTCATTGAGCCGCTCCGTTTTTTTGCGTCGCCGGAAGCGGTCGTTCGACTCGTTGCGCACCAAAGCAAACAACCAGGCGGTCGTATTTTCCGGCGGCTCGGCCAATTCGAACAGCTTGACCAGGGCATTTTGCACCACGTCTTCCGCCGTACTTTCGTCCCACTGCCGCGCGAAAAGCAGGAGCGAATCGACCACCGATTCCGCTATGAAACGCGATTCCTGATTTTCGTGTTGGAGCGACATGTCTATTTCCTTCCGGGATAGGACGTTTCAAAAACCTTCCTTTCCCGGAAAAATCTGGAAAATTTCAAAAAAATTGATATTCCTTTTTAGCAGGGTTTCGGTAGAATGTCACCCAAGCTCATAAAAGCGACCTGTTCACTCAAAAGACATCCATGAAGCGTACCACGAAGAACAAGCTGACCATCAAACAGAAGGCTGGAGTTTTCAAGGCTCTCGGCCATCCGACCCGGCTCCGGATCGTCGAAAAACTTGCCGACGGGGAACAGTGCGTTTGCGTCCTGCTCGAAATGTTCGAGATTGATATCTCCACCCTCTCACGGCACTTATCCGTCCTGAAAAACGCCGGGATCGTCTCCGATGAGCGACGGGGCAAGAACATTTATTACAGTCTGAAATGCCCCTGTCTCGTCAACATGGTCGAGTGCATGGAAGAAACCCTGGGGGCACGTTGAATCACAGTAAAACACCAAAGGAGACCACCGCAATGACAACCTTCAAAGCCGTTTTTGCCGCCTTGTTCGCAGCGGCGATTGGGTGCGGGATTGCATTTGCCGATGACGCCCCGAAAGAACTCCGGGTATTGAGTTACAATATTCATATCGGAATCGGTAACGATAAGAATTTGGACCTTGAGCGGACGGCGAAAACGATCCTGACCCAAAAACCGGACCTTGTCGCGATTCAGGAAATCGACCGCCTTACCGAACGGACCCAAAATGTCGATCAGGTGGCCGAACTGGAACGCTTGACCGGGATGCACGCCGTGTTCGGCAAGACCATCAACATCGGCAGCGGCGAGTACGGTATTGCGATTTTGTCGAAATACCCGATTACGGAACACAGAATCACGCAACTTCCGCGACTGGACAATCAGGAAGACCGCGGCGTCTTGGAAGCGACGATCCAGCTTGACGACAAAACGACGCTTCTGTTTGCTTGCACGCATTTTTGTCACATCAATGAAGAACGCCGCATCAAACAGGCGGAAAAGATCAACGAACTGTTGGCTCAACACGACGGTTTGGTTATCCTTGCCGGTGATTTCAACGCGAAACCAGGGAGCAAAACTATCGAAATCCTGAAAGCAAAATGGTCGGACGCTACGGACGAAAAGCCGACGTTTTCGAGCGACAATCCACGAATCAAAATCGATTACATTTTTTACCGTCCCGCCGAAATGGTGCGTGTAAAGGAAACCCGGGTCGTTGAGGAACCGGTCGCGTCCGACCATTCGCCGGTTCTGTCGGTACTGGAAATTGCGGGGAGTGGGAAGTAAGGTACCTGTTGACGTTTAAAAGCATTTGTCTAAAATGCAAAATGTTATTGACGGCTGTTTGTCCGTTTTTTTGTCGTTTGCATTTGCACTTTTAGCCAAAACTACACAAGTTTTCACCGAAAATGAAAAAAGTACGAATTTTTGATCCTGCGTTGTGTTGCAGCACCGGAATTTGCGGTGCGGATGTCGATCCGGCTCTCATTCGCATTACGTCATGGAAGAAAAAGGAAAAAGTTTGGACGAAGTGGGCAAAGCGGTTTTGGCGGAGGATTTGCGTTCCCCCTGCACGGAAGAGATCGCGGTGTTTCAAGCGTTTGCCAAAGTGATTCAGGAAGCGGACAAAAAGTTTGTCGTCATGGACACGGCACCGACCGGACACACGCTTTTGTTGCTTGACGCCACCGGTGCTTATCACCGCGAAATGGCCCGCCAGATGCGGAAAGAGGAAAAGGAGGTCGCCACACCGCTCACGCAATTGCAGGACAGGAACCGGACGAAGGTGTTAATCGTTGCGCTTCCGGAAAACACGCCGGTCCAGGAGGCCGCGTTTTTGCAGGAGGATTTGCGTCGTGCCGGGATTGAGCCTTGGGCCTGGATCATCAATAATAGCTTTGCCGCGACCGCCACGCAATCGCCGCTTTTGCGTCTGAGAGCGGAAAACGAAATTCCGCAAATCGAATTGGTTCTCGCAAACCATTCCAAGCGCGCCGCACTTGTACCGATTCAATATGAGGAACCGGTTGGCGTGGAACGATTGCTGAAGCTGTCGGCAATGAAAAATCTGTAACTGTTCCTGTTGCCGTTGTCGTTGTGACAAACTCAAAGTGTAAACGAAATGGTATTGAAACCGGAAAAAGTGTTGAAATTTTGGGCATCGGAATCGGGAATTGGAGGAAGTTTTTCACTTATCACCGATTCCCGATTCCCGATTCCCGATGCCCTTGACTGTTTTGAGTTACCCTTTGTTTACGGTTTAAGTAACAAACAGACCAAAGAAACGGGCACGCACTCGTCGGCGTCGTGGGCTTGCCCGGCGAATCGGATCGTGGTACAATTTCGACGGTGTGGTTTGAATGAGTCTTGACCCCGCTTGGAAAATTTTCCCTCGAACGTCAAATTGGTGCGATGTCACGTTATATCAATCCCTACACGGATTTCGGTTTCAAGAGGTTGTTCGGCGAACCGGGCAAACCCGTTTTATTTTCCATTGAATAACATGAAAATCGGTGTTCTCAGCGATACCCACGGAGATGTAAAGCTGACGTCGGCGGCTTTGGAAGTGTTTTGTGAACAGGGCGTTTCACAGATTCTCCACTGCGGCGATATTGGAACGCCGGAAATCGTGCTGCTCTTCTCCCAAATTCCCACCGCGTTCGTCTTTGGAAACTGCGACCCGAAAACGGAAACCTTGCGGAGAGCGATTCTTTCGATTGACCAAACCTGCTGTGACTGGTTCGGCGAGCTGGAATTGGACGGAAAACGGATTTTTTTCCTTCACGGACATCAATGGAACCGGTTTGAAAACGAAGTTCACAGCGGTCAATGGGACCTGATTTGCTACGGTCATACCCATAACGCTGAACTTCGCATGGCCGGTGAAACGCTGATTCTCAATCCCGGCGCGATTTATCGCACCGCGTCCCCGTCCGTTGCCATCGTCGATCTGGAATCGATGAACGTTGCAACGGTTGCACTCAAGAAGGCGTCTCAAATTTTAGGGGTGTAGCCGCGATTTTAGGTAGGGAACAGCCTCGAAAACAGGGTAAATAACCTCATTTTTACCTCATTTACAAAAGGGCACCTCTTAAGACGTGGACCGAGGAAAGCGAAGAAAAACATGTCGGCAAAACGGAGACGGGCTGGGTTTATGAACAAAAAATCAGCGTGACCCATCCGAAGACCGGCGAAACGCTGTCCATCCGTTTGACGTTCTTAATGACAAATGGCGGCACAGGGACTCGACCCCCCCTGTTTTTTCAAGGATTTTTTAACATTATACAAGGTTCCCACCAGTTTTCCCACCACCTAATTTTAGCCGCCAAATGGGCGGCTTTTTCATTGGGAATGTAACCCATCAGGCTTGAATTTGAGGCCATTTTACCACTGTTTATGGCACCGCATCACCGGATTGCTGTCGCAAACTCTGCCATTGATTGGCAATCCAGGGCATGTTCCGCCCACGAATCCAAAGCAACCGGATCATTCATTTTGCAGATCGACGGACTGGTTTCACCTCGAAACCGATCGTGTCCGGTGCTGTTTTTCTTAAAAAATCGGGTAAAATGGGAGCCGATCTCGTTTCTCATTCCCCATTTCTCATTTTTTGAAGGTGCGTGACCAACATAAACTCCTGAACGCTTTGCAACGACAGTTGTTGCAATTGCTGTTTCTCAAGTATTTCCTGGTACTGGCGGGAATTTGGCTGTTTTCCTGGGGAACGGCGGTGCTCGTTTTGCGGGTCTTCAATTGGATTCCCTGGGAGCATCTTTGGTGGGGCGGGTTTGGGCTTCTTGTCGCCCCAATTATTGCGAACTGGCTTGCCCGTACAAAGTTGCCCACTCCACAGGTGCTTTGCGCAACCGTTGACCGGGAAAATTCCGCCGGCGGGTTGGTCATTTCTTCGCTGGAAACGGACCTCGGCGAATGGAATGCGGCGATTCCGGACCTTTCCCTTCCGGCGTTTCGGTGGAACGGACGCAAAACGTACCAGATTACCCTGCTTTCGGTGCTGTTCGTGCTTCTCGCCTTTTTTCTGCCGGACAGCACGATTGTCGCCGAGTTTCATCGACCGCTAAACATCGAGGATCGAGTCAATAAACTCACCGGACAGCTCGAAACGCTTGAAGAGGAAAAAATCCTTGACCTCGAAAAGGTCGAAGCGATTCAAATGAACCTTGAGCAGATTCAGAAGGATGCCGAAGGACTTGGCCCGGACAAGACGCTTGACGCTTTGCGGCACTTGGAAAACCAGATTCAGCAACAAGCGGACGAGGCGGCGGAGCAGGCACTCAAAGAGGCCGAAACGCTTTCTCAGGCGGAAGCGTTGCTTGAACAGCTTCAAAAAACCTTCGAAGGACTTTCTCCGGAAGAGACCGATTCCCTCATGCAAGGACTTTCGGACATGCTCAACGATATGTTCGACGACGATTCCGATCTGCTTGAAAAACTTGCCCAGCTTGCTGAACTTAATGCGGACGAAAATTCGGAGCGGTTGAAAGAAATGCTTCAAAACAGAAAATTCGACCAACTGTCGAAAGAGCAGATGGAACAGCTCCAACAAATGATGAAGGAGTGCAAAGAGTGCAACAAAGAGACGCTTGGAAAACTGACGGAGCGCGGGATGCTTGACCAAAAAATGCTCGACCAATTCGAGGAATTGGAAAAAGTCGACGAAGAGGAATTGCAGCGGATGCTTGACGAACTCGGTTGCGGCAATTGTGATTGCGAAGGAGAGTGTGAATGTGAAGGTCCGGGCCGTCCGGGACGAGGCGGCATTTCCCGAGGTCGCGGCGATGCACCGATTACGTTTGACAACGACGAAGCGTCCGAAGAGGGGATGGGGTTTCAGTCGCAAATTCTCCCGCCCACCGCTTTGGAAGAATTGAAAAACGCGATGAAATTCGGCTCCTCCAAAGTCGCCCCGGACCAAACGCCTGCAGGTTCGCAATCGGACCAAGGGGGTGCTCTGCAAAACGTCGGTGAAGGGACCGGAAGTGCCCACGGTCAAACGATCCTGCCGCAACACCGGGGACCGATAGAACGGTATTTTGAACGGAAATGACGGCGGACAGCAGACGGCAGACGGGAGAGGGCAGACAGCAAAATTCTGCCGTCTGCCATCTGCCCTCTACTCATTTCTCAACGCCGAATCAACGATTTCCTTCGCTTGGCTGAGCACGGTTTCCAGGGCTTCTTGTCCCAAAAACGACTCGGCGTAGATTTTGTAGATGTTTTCCGTACCGGACGGTCTTGCGGCAAACCAATGGTTTTCCGTAACGACTTTCAGACCGCCGATTGCCGCTCCGTTGCCCGGTGCATGGGTCAGTTTCACCGTAATCGGTTCTCCGGCCAATTCCGTCGCGGTTACTTTTTGCGGCGTCAGATTCTTAAACGCCGCTTTTTGTTCCCGCGTCGCTTCCTGATCGACCCGGGTATAAATCGGATTGCCAAACTCTTCCGTCAGATCGTTGTAATGCTCCGACGGGTTACGGCCCGTTTTGGCCAAAATTTCCGCCGCCAAAAGATTGAGAATGATACCATCTTTGTCCGTCGTCCAGACCTTGCCGTTGGTACGCAGAAAACTCGCTCCGGCACTCTCTTCGCCGCCGAACCCGATGCTTCCGCCGTAAAGCCCTTCGACAAACCATTTGAATCCGACCGGAACTTCGATCAATTCCCGACCCAAACTTGCCGCAACCCGGTCGATCATGCTGCTGGAAACAAGCGTTTTGCCGACACCAAGCGTTGTCGGCCAATTGGGGCGGTTTTTGTACAAATATCCAATCGCCACCGCAAGGTAATGGTTCGGGTTCATCAATCCGCCGGTTGGAGTTACGATTCCGTGCCGGTCCGTGTCCGGATCGTTCGCAAACGCCAGGTCGAAATCGTTTTTGTACCGAATCAGTTGCGCCATCGAGTACGGACTGGAGCAGTCCATGCGAATTTTCCCGTCGTGATCGACCGACATGAACGAAAACGTCGGATCGTCGGCGTTGTTGACGACTTTCAGGTTGAGATGATACATCCGGGCAATCGGTTCCCAGTACGTTCGCCCTGCCCCGCCGAGCGGGTCGACGCCAAGCGAAACGCCTGACAGGGAAATCACGTCGAAATCAATAATATTCCTCAAATCCTGAATGTACGGGAAAATGAAATCATAAGCGGAGACGCAAGGTTCATGAATCGCTTTCCTGTAAGAAATCCGCTTCACGTCTTGATTTTTGTTCCGTAAAATTTCGTTGGCCCGGTTTTGCATCCATGCCGTTACGTTGGTATCCGCCGCCCCGCCATCGGGACCGTTGTACTTGATACCACCATCGGTCGGCGGATTATGGGACGGCGTGATAATCAGCCCGTCGGCCAAACCACTGGAGCGGCCTGCGTTGTAACGTAAAATCGCATGGGAAATCACCGGCGTCGGCGTAAACCCATTATTCATCTGGTAAAAGCATCGCACGCCGTTGGCCGCGAGCACCTCCAACGCCGTCCGCTCCGCCGGTATCGAGGCGGCGTGAGTGTCTTTGCCGAGGTACAACGGACCGGTGTAACCCAGCCTCGCCCGATATTCGCAGACCGCCTGGACGATGGCGAGGATGTGTGATTCGGTGAACGACCCGTCGAGCGGTTTACCGCGATGACCGCTGGTGCCAAACGTGACCCAATGGTTCGGGTTCTCCATGTCCGGTACGTTTTCGTAATACGCCTTTTCCAGAGCGGCGACATCAATCAAAAGCTCTTGTGGAGCCGGTTTTCCTGCAAGTGGACTAAGCATTCCAAATAAAAAATAAAAAATGAAAAATATCTGCTGTCTGCAATCTGCCGTCTTTACCTATTCTCCGAAAAATACTTTGGTGCCCATCATCCGTTCGCGGGTTTCGATCTTCAACCGGAGGTATTCCATCGGACGATCCCCCTTGATCCGGTTGCACGAGCCGCAAAGCAGCTGGTAAT
>Ga0209628_10001247_pt1 | contig 16229 bp, 2 predicted proteins | sample TergutCu122P4_FD_187285 | JGI IMG/M metagenome (GOLD analysis project Ga0209628, IMG submission 187285) | Cubitermes ugandensis P4 segment gut microbial communities from Kakamega Forest, Kenya - Cu122 P4 (SPAdes) (version 2) | ecosystem: Host-associated > Arthropoda: Insects > Digestive system >...
ACAACAATCGTTTAACAATCGTTCAACAATCGTGTAACAATCTTTCAACATTGTGTAAAAATCGTTCAACAATCGTTTAAAAATCGTTCAACAATCTTTTAACAATCGTTCAACAATCGTGTAACAATCGTTCAACAATCGTGTAACAATCGTAAAACAATCGTTTAACAATCTTTCAACAATCGTTTGAAAATCGTGTAACAATCGTTCAACAATCGTACAATTGTTTAACAATCTTTCATCAATCGTTTAACAATCGTTCAAAAATCGTGTAACAATAGTTCAACAATCTTTAATAAACGTTCAACAATCGTTTAAAAATCGTTGAACAACAGTTCAACAATCGTTCAACAATCATTTAACAAACGTTCAACAATCGTTTAACATTCGTTGAACAATCGTTCCACAATCATTTAGCAATTGTTTAACAACCGTTCAACAATCGTTTAACAATCGTTTCACAATCGTTTAACAATCGTTCAACAAACGATCAACCTTCAATTAACAATCGTGTAAAATTCGTTTCACAATCGCGTAACAATCGTTTAACAATTATGTAACAATCGTGATAGTAAAATTGGGTGAAATATTAATGTACGCTTATTAAGAAGCCCGGTATGCACGTATAAGGAACGCACCCTATTTAGGGTTAGATATGGAGTCGACCCATGTCAGCAGAAAGTCCCCCAGGATTTGCCAGCAGACGATATAAAAAAATTTAGACATTCGTTTCTTCACAGACTTCAAAAATAGTTTAACAATCGTTCAACAATCGTTCAACATTCTTTCAACAATCATAAAACAATAGTGCAACAATACGATTGTTAAACTATTGCTGAACGATTGTTATACGATTGTTACACAATTGTTGAACGATTGTAGAACGACTGTTAGACAATTGTTGAACGATTGTTAAAAGAATGTTGAACGATTGTTAAACGATTTTAGAACGATTATTAAACGATAGTTGAACGATTGTTGAACGATTTTTACAGGATTGTTAAATGATTGTTGAAAGAGTGTTATACAATTGTAAAACGATTGTTGAACGATTGTTAAACGATTGTGAAGCGATTGTTAAACGATTGTTGAACGGTTGTTAAACAATTGCTAAATGATTGTGGAACGATTGTTTAACAATTGTTAATCGATTGTTGAACGATTGTTGAAAGATTCTTATACGATAGTTGAACGATTGTTAAAAATCATTCAATAATCGTGTAAGAATCGTGCAACAATCTTTTAACAATCGTTAAACAATCGACTATCAATCGTTCATCACTCGTGTAACAATCGATTAAAAATCGTTCAACAATCTTTCAAAAATCAATTAACAATCGTTCAACAATCTTTCAAAAATTATTTAACATTCGTTCAACAATCGTTCAACAATTGTTTAATAATCCTTCAACAATCGTTCAACAATCGTTTAACAATTGTTCAACAATCTTTTAACAATCGTTTACAATCTTTCAACAATTGTTTAACAATCGTTCAACAATCTTTCAACAAACGTGTAACAATCATTCAACAATTGTTCAACAATCGTTTAACAATCTTTCAACAACCGTTTAACATCGTTCAATATTAGTTTAATAAATCGTTCAACAATCGTTTAATAATCTTTTAGCAATCGTTTAACAATCGTGTAACAATCGTTTAACAATCCTTCAAGAATCGTTTAACAATCGTTGAACAATTGTTCAATAAGGGTGTAACAATCGTTCAACAATCGTTTAACAACCGTTCAACAATCGTTTAACAATCGTTCAACAGTCGTTCAACAAACGTTTAACAACGGTTCAATAATTGTTCAACAAATGTTTAACAATATTACAACAATCGTTTAACAATCGTTCAAAAATCGTGCAAAAATGGTTCATCAATCCTTTAACAATCGTGTAACAATCATTTAACAATCTTTCAACAATCGATTAGAAATCGATCAACAAATATTTAACAATCCTTCAACAATCTTTCAACAAACGTTTAACAAACTTTCAACAATGGTTCATCAATCTTATAACAGTAATTAAACAATCGTTTAACAACCTCGTAACATTCTTTAACAACCGTTCATAAATGTTTGAATAATCGTTCGACAATCGTTCGAAATTCGTTTAATAACCGCTCACCAATCGCTTAACAGTCGTTCAAAAATCGTGTAAAAATGTCTAATAATCTTTTAAGAATCGTGTAACAATCGTTCAACAATCCTTCAAGAACTGTTTAATAATCGGTTTTTCAATCGTTCGGCAGTTGTGAAACAATCGTTTTAACAATCGTTTAACAACAATGTAAGAATCTATCAACAGTCGTTTAACAATCGATCAAAAGCGTTAAACAATTTTCCAACAATCTATGAACAATCTTTTAAGAATCGTGTAACATTCGTTCAACTATCGTTTAACAATCGTTGAACAATCGTGTAACAATCGTTCAACAATCGTCGAAGAATCCTTTAATAAACCTTTCAAATTGTTCAACAATTTTGTCACAATCGTTTAACAACAATGTATCAAACGCTCAACAATCTTTCAACAATCGTTTAAAAATCGTACGAAAAGGGTTTAACAATCGTTCAATAGTCGCTTAAAAATCGTTTAAAAATCGTGTAACAATCGTTTAATAATCCTTCAACAATCTTTGAACAATCGTCCAACAATCATTTAACAATCGTTCAACAATCGTTTAACAATCGTTCTACAATCCTTTAACAATCGTTAAAAAGTCGTGTAACACTCGTTCAACAATCGTTTAACAACCGTGTAACAATCGTACAACTATCGTTTAAAAATCTTTCAACAATCATCTCATAATCGTTCTAAAATAATTCAAGAATGGTGTAACAATCGTTTAACAATCGTTCAGTAATATTTTAACAATCGTATAACAATCGTTCAACAACCGTTCAACAATCGTTTAACAATCGCCCAACAATCATTTAACAATCGTTCAACAATCGTATAAGAATGGTTCAACAATCGTTTAACAATCGTGTAACAATCGTTCAAGAATAGTTCAAGAATTGTTTAACAAATGTTTAAGTAGCGTTTAACAATGTTTCAACGAACCATTAACAATCGTTCAAAAACCGTTTATCAATCACTTAACAATCATGTAACAATCGTTCAACAATCATTTAAAATTTTGAACAATCGTTTAACATTCGTTTCAGAATCGTTCAACAATCATGTAACAATCGTTCAACAATGGTTTAACAATCGTTCAACAAACATGTAACAGTAGTTCAACAATCGTTTAACAATCGTTCAACAATCGTTTAAAATCGTTGAACAATTGATCAATAAGCGTGTAACAATCTTTCAAAAATCTTTCAACAATCGTTCAACAAACGTGTAACAATATTACAACAATTGTTCAACAATCGTTCAACAATCTTTTAACAATCGTTCAGTATTTGTTTAAAAATCGTACAACATTCGTTTAACAATCCCTTAGCAATCGTTCAACAATCGTGTAACAATCGTCTAACAATCGTTCAACAATCGTTTAAAATCGATCAACACTTGTTTAAAAATCGTTGAACAATTGTTCAATAAGGTTTAACAATCTTTCAACAATCATATAAGAATCGTTAAAAAATCGTTCAACAAACTTGTAACAATCGTTGAACAATCGTTTAACAATCGTACAACAATCGTTTAACAATCGTTCAATATTTGCCTAACAAATCGTACTACAATCGTTTAACAAACGTTTAGCAATTGTTCAACAATCGTGTAACAATCGTTTAACAATATTTAACAATCGTTCAAAAAGAGTTTAACAATCTCACAACAATCGATTAACAATCGTTCAAGAATCGTTTAGAATCGTGTAATAATCTTTCAACAATTGTTCAACAATCTTTAACAATCGGTCAACAATTGTTTAACAATCGTTTAACAATCGTTCAACAATCTTTTAACAATAGGTCAACAATCGTTCAACAACCGTTTAACAATCGTGTAACAAATTTTCAAAATCGTTCAACAATCATTTAACAATCGTTCAACAACCGTTTAACACTCGTATAACAATCCTTCAAAAATCGTTCAACAATTGTTTAATAATTCGTTCAACAATCATTTAACAATCGTTCAACCAACTTTTAACTATATTTCAACAATCGTTTATTAAACGTTCAACAACCGTGTAAAAATCGTTCAACAATCGTTTAGGAATCTTTTAACATTCTTTTAAGAATTGTGTAACAATGTTTCAGCAATCGTTCAACAATCGTTTAACAATGGTTCAACCATCGTTTAACAATCGTTTAATAATCGTTCAACAAACCTTCAATAATCTTTTAACAATCGTTCAAGAATCCTTTAAAAATCGTGTAACATTCATTCGTCAATCGTTCAAAAATTGTTTAACAATTGTCCAACAATCGTTTAACAATCATTCAACAATTTTCAACAATCGTTCAACAATCGTGAATCGAACTTTCAGAAATGGTTTAACCATCGTTCAAAAATCTTTTAACAGTTTTCAATATTCTTTTAATAATCGTTATCAAACGTTCAACAATCATTTCAACAATCGTTCAACATTCGTGTAACAATCGTTTAACAATCTTTCAACAATTCTTTAACAATCGTACAAAAATCATTCAACAAACTTTTTACAATCGTATAACAATCGTCCAACAATCGTTCAACAGTTTTAACAATCACTTAAACATCGTTCAATAATCGTTTAACAATCGTGTAACAATCGTTCAACAACCGTTCAACAACAGTTTTAAAAATCTTTAAAATATCCTTTAAAAACCGTTCAACAATCGTTTAACAACAGTTAAACAATCGTCTAGCAGTCATTCATCAATCGTTTAACAATCGTGTAACAATCCTTAAAAAATCGTACAACAATCGTTTAAAAATCTTTAAACAATCGATAACCAATCGTTCGACAATCGTTTAAAAATCGATTAACAATCATTCAGCAATAGTTCAACAATCGTTCAACAATCGTTGGACAATCGTTTAAGAATTGTCTAAAAATCGTTTAACAGTCGTACAACAATCGTTCAACAATCGCGGAACAATCGTTCAACAATCTTTCAATAATCGTTTAACAATCATTCAACAATCGTTTAAGAATCGTTCAACAACCGTTTTACAACCGTTCAACAATCCTTCAACAATCTTTGACAATCATTCAACAATTGTTAAACTGTCGTTCAACAATCGTTTAAATATCGTTCAACAATCGTTAGCAACCGTTCAACAATATTTCAAGAATCGTGTGTCAATCGTTCAACCATCGTTCAGCAATCGTTAACAATCGTTCACCAATCGTTTAACAATCGATCACCAATCGTGTAACAATCGTTTAACAATATTTCAATAATCGTTTAACAATCGAGTAACAATCGTTCAACAATCGTGTAAGGATCGTACATCAATCATTTAACAATCATTCAACATTCGTTTAAAATCCTTCAACAATAGTTTAACAATCGTTCAACAATCGTGTAACAATCGTTCTACAATGTGTAACAATCGTTCAACAATCGTTTAACATTCGTTCGACTATCGTTTAACAATCGTTTAAAAATCATTTTTTAACCGTGTAACAATCATTTAACAATCTTTCAAAAATCGTTCAAAGATCGTTCAATAATCTTTTAAGAATCGATTAAAAATTGTTCGATAATCGTTTAACAATCGTGTAACAATCGTTCAACATTCTTTCAACAATGAATTAACAATTCTTAAATAATTGATTATCAATCGGTGAACAATCGTTCAACAATCGTGTAACAAACTTTAACAATCTTTCAACAATCGTTTAACAATCGTGTAACAATCGTTCAAATATCCTTCAAGAAAAGTGCAAGAATCATTCGTCAATCGTTCAGCATTCTTTTAAAATTCTTTCAACAATCGTTTAAAAATCGTTCAACAATCGTGTAACAATCGTTCAACAATCGTTCAAAAAGCGTGTAACAATCGTTCAACAATCGTTTAAGAATCTTGTAACAATCGTAAAACAATCATTCAACAATCGTTTAACAATCGTTTATATTTCTTTACAAAATGGTTTAACAATCGTTCAACAATCTTTCTACAATAGGCGAACAATCGTTCAACAACCGTTTAACAATCGTGTAACAAACGTTCAAAAATTGTTCAACAATCGTTTAACAATCTTTCAACAACCGTTTAACAAACGTATAAGAATCGTTGAACAATTGTTTAATAAATCCTTCAACAATCTTTTTACAATCGTTCAACCATCGTTGAACTATCGTTCAACATTCGTTTAACAAACATTCAACATTCGTCTAACAATCGTTCAACAATCGTTCAACAACCGTTTAATAATCGTGCAACCATCGTTTAACAATCGTTTAATAATCGTTCAAAAATCGTTCAACAATCGCTTAAAAATCGTTCAACAATCGTTTAAAAATCGTGTAACAATCATTCTTGAATCGTTCAACAATTGTGTAACAATTGTTCAACAATCGTTTAACAATCATTCAACAATCTTCATCAAAATTTCAACAATCGTGAATCGAACTTTCAGCAGTCGTTTAACGATCGTTCAACAATCTTTTAACATCGGTCTACAAACGTTCAACAACCGTTATCAAACGTTCAACAATCATTAAATATCGTTCAACAATCGTTTAACAATTGTTCAACAATCGTTTAACAATCTTTCAACAATTCTTTAACAATCGAATAACAGTCGGTCAAAAATCGTTCAAGAATTGTTGAAAGATTGTTTTACAATCGTGTAACAATCGTCCTACAATTGTTCAACAATCATTCAACAACCATTTAGCCATCGTTCAACAATCGTTTAAAAATCGTGTAACAATCGTTCAACAAACGTCCAACAATTGTTTAAAAATCGTTAAAAAATCCTTTAACAATCGTTCAACTATCGTTCAACAATCGGTTCACAACAGTTAAACAATTGTGTAACAATCATTCAACAATCGTTTAACAATCGCTCAAAAAACGTTTAACAATCTTTCAACAATCGAATAACAATCGTTCAACAATCGTTTAAGAGTCGTGTAATAATCGTAAAACAATCGTTTAACAATCGTTCAACAATCGTTTAACAATCGTTCAACAATCGTTTAACAATCTTTCAACAATTGTTTAACAATCGTTCAACAATCTTTTAACAATAGGTGAACAATCGTTCAACAATCGTGTAACAAACGTTCAACAATCGTTCAACAATTGTTTAATAAATCGTTCAACAAACTTTTAACAATCGTTCAACCATCGTTTAGCTCTCGCTCAACACTCGTTTAATAAACGTTCAACAACCGTGTAAAAATCGTTCAACAATCATTTAACATTCTTTCAACATTTCTTTAACAATTGTGTAACAATTTATCAACACTCTTTCAACAAACGTTTAACAGTCGTTCCACCATCGTTTAACAATGGTTTAATAATCGTTCAACAATCGTTCAACAAATCTTCAACATTCGTTTAACAATCGTTTAAAAATCGTGTAAAAATCATTCGGCAATCGTTCAACAATTGTTAAACAATTGTCTAACAATCGTTTAAAAATTATTCAATAATCTTCAACAATCGTTTAACAATCGTGAATTGAACTTTCAGCAATGGTTTAACTATCGTTCAATAGTCTTTTAACATCGTTCAACAATCGTTTAAGAATCTTTATCAAACGTTCAACAATCATTTAACAATCGTTCAACAATCGTTTAACAATCTGTCAACAATCCTTTAACAATCGTATAACAGTCGTTCAACAATCGTTCAACAATTGTTTTACAATCGTGTAACGATCGTTCAGCAATCGTTCAACAGTCATTCAACAATCGTTTAACCATCGTTCAACAATCGTTTAACAATCGTGTAATAACCATTCAACAATCGTTCTACAATTCTATAAAAATGGTTAAAAAATTCTTTAAAAACCGTTCAACAATCGTTTCACAACAATCGTCTAACAATCATTCAACAATCGTTTAAAATTCCTGTAACAATACTTCAACAATCGTACAACAATCGATTAAAAATCTTTAAACAATCGATTATCAATCGTTCAACAATCTTTTAACAATCGTTCAAAATTCGATTAACAATCGTTCAAAAATCTTTCGAGAATCATTTAACAATTGTCTAAAAATCATTTAACAATCGTGTAACAATCGTTTAACAATCTTTCAACAATCGTTTAACAATCATTCAACAATCGTTTAAGAATCGTTCAACAATCTTTCAACAACCAATCAACAATGCTGTAAAATCATTCAACAATCGTTTAAAAGTCGTTCAACATCGTTTAAATAGCGTTCAACAATCGTTTAACATCCGTGCAACAATATTTTAACAATCGTGTGTCAATCGTTCAACAATTAAACAAACGTTCGAAAATCGTTCAACAATTGTTCAAAAATCAATTAACAATTCTTAAACAATCGTTTAACAATCGTTCAACAATCGTGTAACAATCGTTTAACAATCTTTCGACAATCGTTTAACAGTCGTGTAACAATCGTTCAAATATCATTCAACAACCGGGTAACAATCGTACATCAATCGCTCAACAATCATTCAACATTCGTTTAAAATCCTTTCAACAATCTTTTAACAATCGTTCAACAAACCTGTAACAATCGTTCAACAATTCTTTAACAATCGTTCAACAATCGTTTAACATTCTTTCGACAATCGTTTTAAATTCTTTCAAAAATAATTTATTACTCGTGTAACAATCTTTCAACAATCGTTCAAAAATCATTCACCAATCGTTTAACAATCGACCAATAATTATTCGACAATCGTTTAACAATCGTGTAAAAATGGTTCAACAATCGTTCAAAAATCGTTCAACAATCAATTAACAATAATTAAAGAATCGGTTACCAATAGTTGAACAATCGTTAACAATCTTTCAACAATTTTGTAACAATCTTTACAATCTTCCAACAATTGTTTAACTATCGTGTAACAATCATTCAACGATCCTTCATCAATCGTGTAAGAATCATTCATCAATCGTTCAACAATCTTTTAAAATTCTTTCAACAATCGTTAAACAACCGTTCAACAATCGTGTAACAATCGTTCAACAGTCGTTTAACAATCGTTCAACAATCTTTTAACAATCGTTCGACAATCGTTTAAAATTCATGTAACAATCGTTTAACAATCGTTCAACAATCGTTTAAGATTCCTTCAAAAAACGATTAAAAATATTTCAACAATCGTTAAACAATTGCTTAACAATCTTTCAACAATCGTGTAACAATCGTTCAACAATCGTATAACAATCGTAAAACAATCGTTTAATAATCTTTAAACAATCGCTTGACAATCGTGTAACAATCGTTCAACAATCGTTCAACAATTGTTTAACAATATTTCAACAATCGTTTAAAAATCGTTCAAAAATCGTGTAACAATCATTCAACAATCTTTAATAAACGTTCATCAATCGTTCAACAATCGTTTAAAAATCGTTGAACAACAGTTAAACAATGTTCAACAATGGTGTAACAATCGTTCAAAAATCATTTCACAATCGTTCAACAACCGTTTAACAAACGTTCAACAATCGTTCAAAAATTGTTTAACATTCGTTCAACAATCGTTGAACAATCGTTCCACAATCATTTAGCAATTGTTTAAACAACCTTTCAACAATCGTTTAACATTCGTTCCACAATTGTTTAACAATCGTTCAACAATCGATTAACAATCATTTAACAATCATTTAAAAATCGTTTTACAATCGTCTAGCAATCGTTTAACAATCGTGTAACAATCGTTTAACAATTATGTAACAATCGTGACAGAAAAATTGTGGAATATATTAATGTAGGTTTTTAAGAAGTCCGGTATGCACGTATAAGGAAAGCACCCTATTTAGTGTTAGATATGGAGTCGACCCTTGTTAGCAGAAAGCCCCCAGGATTAGCCAGCAGACGATATAAAAAATTTCAGACATTCGTTTCTTCACAGACTTCAGAAATCGTTTAACAATCTTTCAACAATCGTTCAACATTCCTTCAACAATCGTAAAACAACGGTGCAAAAATACGATTGTTAAACTATTGTTGAACGATTGTTATACGATTGTTACACAATTGTTGAACGATTGTTGAACGACTGTTAGACAATTGTTGAAAGAATGTTGAACGATTGTTAAACGATTGTAGAAAGATTATTAAACGATAGTTGAACGATTGTTGAACGATTGTTACTGGATTGTTAAATGATTGTTGAAAGAGTGTTATACAATTGTAAAACGATTGTTAATCGATCGTTGAACGATTGTTAATTGATTGTTGAAGGTTGTTGAACGATTGTTAAACGATTGTTGATGATTGATAATCGAGTGTTTAACAATTATTAATCAATTGTTGAACGATTGTTAATCGATTGTTGAACGATTCTTACACGATAGTTGAACGATTGTTAAAAGTCGTTCAACAATCGTGTAAGAATCGTGCAACAATCGTTTAACAATCGTTCAACAATCGATTAACAATCATTAAACAATCGACTATCAATCGTTCAACAATCGTTTAACAATCGATTAACAATCATTCAACAATCTTTCAAAAACATTAACAATCGTTCAACAATCTTACAAAAATCATTTAACAATCGTTCAACAATCATTCAACAATTGTTTAATAATCCATCAATAATCGTTTAACAATTGTTCAACAATTGTTTAACAATCGTTCAACAATCATTCAACAAACGTGTAACAATCGTTCAACAATTTTCAACAATCGTTTAACAATCGCTCAACAACTGTTTAACATCGTTCAATATTAGTTTAAAAAATCGTACAACATTCGTTTAACAATCTTTTAGAAATCGTTCAACAATAGTGTAACAATCGTTTAACAATCGTTCAACAATCCTTTAAAAATCATTTAAAAATCCTTCAATAATCGTTTAACAATCATTGAACAATTGTTCAATAAGGGTGTAACAATCTTTCAACAATCGTTAACAATCGTTCAACAAACGTATAACAATCTTTCAATAATCGTTTAACAATCATTGAACAATTGTTCAATAAGGGTGTAACAATCTTTCAACAATCGTTAACAATCGTTCAACAAACGTATAACAATCTTTCAACAATTGTTCAACAAAAGTTTAGCAATCGTACAACAATCTTTTAACAATCGTTCAAAAATCGTGTAACAATCTTTTGTCAATCCTTTAACAATCGTGTAACAATCACTTAACAATCGTTCAACAATTGATTAGCAATCGATCAACAAACATTTAACAAACCTTAAAAAATCTTTCAACAAACTTTTATCAATCTTTCAACAATCGTTCATCAATCTTATAACAGTAATTAAACAATCGTTTAACAACCTCGTAACATTCGTTCAACAATCGTTCAAAAAGGATTTAATAATCGTTCGACAATCTTTCGAAATTCGTTTAACAATCATTCACCAATCGTTTAACAGTCGTTCAAAAATCGTGTAAAATCTTCTAATAATCGTTTAAGAATGGTGTAAAAATCGTTCAAAAATCCTCCTACAATCCTTTAAGAACTGTTTAACAATCGGTTTTTCAATCGTTCAACAGTTGTGAAACAATCGTTTAACAATCGCCCAACAATCATTTAACAATCGCTCAACAATCGTGTAACAATGGTTCAACAATCGTTTAACAATCGTGTAACAATCGTTCAAGAATAATTCAAGAATTGTTTAACAATTGTTTAAATAGCGTTTAACAATGTTTCAACAATCGTTTAACAACCGTTTATCAATCACTTAACAATCCTAGAAGAATCGTTCAACAATCATTTAAAATATTTCGACAATCGTTTAACAATCATTTCATAATCGTTCAACAATCATGTAACAAACGTTCAACAATGTTTTAACAATCGTTCGACAACCGTGTAACACTAGTTCAACAATCGTTTAATAATCTTTCAACAATCGTTTAACAATCGTTGAAAAATTGTTCAAAAAGCGTGTAACAATCTTTCAAAAATCGTTTAACAATCGTTCAACAAACGTGTAACAATATTACAACATTTGTTCAACAATCGTTTAACAATTGTTCAACAATCTATTAATAATCGTTCAATATTTGTTTAAAAAATCGTAGAACATTCGTTTAACAATCTTTAGCAATCGTTCAACAATCGTGTAACAATCGTTCAACAATCGTTCAAAAATCGTTTAAAATCGTTCAACAATTGTTTAAAAATCGTTGGACAATTGTTCAATAAGGGTTAACAATCTTTCAACAATCATTTAAGAATTGTTGAAAAATTTTTCAACAAACGTATAACAATCGTTCCACAACTGTTTAACAATCGTACAACTATCGTTTAACAATCGTTCAATATTTGTCTAACAAATCGTACAACAATAGTTTAACAATCATTTAGCAATCGTTCAACAATTGTGTAACAATCGTTTAACAATCTTTCAACAATCGTTTTTCAATCGTGTAATAATCTTTCAAATATCATTTAACAATCGTGTAACAATCAATTAACAATCGTTCTACATTCGTTTAACAATCGTTCAACAATCTTTCAACAACCGTTTAACAATCGTTCAACAACAGTTCAAAAATGGTTTAATAATCGATCCACAATCGTTTAACAATCTTTCGAAATTGGTTTAACAATCGCTCAACAATCGTTTAACAGCTGTACAACAATCGTGTAAAAATCGTTCTACATTCCTTCAAAAATCCTTTAACAACCGTTTAACAGTCGAATAACAAACGTTCAACAGTTGTGTAACAATCTTTTAACAACAATGTAACAAATGATCAAAAATCGTTCAACAACCGTTTAACAATCGTTCAAAAAGCGTTTAACTCTCTTTCAACAAACGATTAACAATCGTTCACCAATCTTTCAAGAGTCGTGTAATAATCGTAAAATAATCGTTTAAAAATCGTTCAACAATCGTGAACAATCGGTCAACAATCGTTCAACAATCTGCTAGTAATAGTTCAACAATCGTTTAAGAAAACTTCAACAATCTGTTTTGAATAGGTCAACAATCGTTCAACAACCGTTTAACAATCTGGTAGCAAACGTTGAAAAATCATTCAACAATCGTTTAACAAACGTTCAACAATCGTTTAACAATCTCGTAACAATCGTTCAATAACCGTTCTAGAATTTTTTAATAAATCTTTAAATAATCTTTTAACAATCGTTCAATCATCGTTTAACTATCATTCAACAATCATTTAATAAACGTTCAACAATCGTGTAACAATCGTTCAACAATCGTTTAACAATCTATCAACATTCGTTTAAAATTGTGTAACAATTATTCAACAATCGTTTAACAATCATTCAACCATTGTTTAACAATCGTTTAATAATCGTTCAACAATCGTTCAAGAATCGTTTAACAATCTTCCAACAACCGTTTAAAAATCGTGTAACAATCATTCGTCAATCGTTCAACAATTGTTTAAAATTGTCCAACAACCTTTTAACAATCTTTCAAAAATCTTCAACAATAGTTCAACAATCGTGAATCGTACATTCAGAAATGGTTTAACAATCGTTCAACAATCTGTTAACATCGTTCAACATTCGTTTAAGAATCGTTATTAAACGTTCAACAATCATTTAACAATCGTTCAACAATCGTTTACAATCGTTAAAAATCGTGTAACAATCGTTCAACAATCTTTCAACAATCCTTTAACAATCGTATATCAGTCGTTCAACAATCGTTCAACAATCTTTCAACAATCGTTTTACAATCGTGTAACAAACGTCCAACAATCTTTAAACAGTCATTCAACAATCGTTTAACCATCGTTCACCAATCGTTTAACAATCGTGTAACAATCGTTCAACAATTGTTTAAAAGTCGTTAAAAAATCATTTAAAAACCGTACAACAATCGTTTCACAACAGTTAAACAATCGTCTAACAATCATTCAACAATTGTTTAACAATCAAGTAACAATCCTTCAACAATCGTACAACAATCGAATAAAAATCGTTAAACAATCGATTATCAATCGTTCAACATTCGTTTAACAATCGTTCAAAAATCGACTAACAATCGTTCAACAATCGTTCAAAAATCGACTAATAATCGTTCAACAATCATTCGACAATCGTTTAACAATTGTCTAAAAATAGTTTAACAATGGTTTAACAATCGTACAAAAATCGTTCAAAAATCGTGTAACATTCGTTCAACAATCATTTAACAATCTTTCAACAATCGTTTAACAATCTTTCAACATTCGTTTAAGAATCATTCAACAATCGTGCAACAACAGTTCAACAGTCCTCTAACAATCTTTAACAATCATTCAAAAATCGTTTAACAGTGGTTCAACAATCGTTTAAATATCGTTCAACAATCGTTTAACAACTGTTCAACAATCTTTTAACAATCTTTTTCAATCGTTCAACCGATCAACAATCCTTCAACAATCTTTCAACAACCGTTAAACAATCGTTCAACAATCGTTCATCAATCGTATAACAGTAATTAAACAATCGTTTAACAATCTCGTTACAATCTTTCAACAATCATTCAAAAATGGTTTAATAATCGTTCGACAATCTTTTGAAATTCGTTTAACAATCGCTTAACAATTGTTTAACAGTCGTTCAACAATCGTGTAAAAATCGTTTAACAATCGTTCAACAATCGTTTAACAGTCGTGTAATAATCTTTCAACAATCCTCCAACAATCCTTTAACAACCGTTTAACAATCGATTTACGATCGTTCAACAGTTGTGAAACAATCGTTTAACAACAATGTAACAATAGATCAACAATCGTTTAACATTCGTTCAAAAAGCGTTTAACAATCTTTCAACAATCGATTAACAATCGTTCAACAATATTTTAAGAATCGTGCAACAATCGTTTAACAATCATTCAACAATCGTGTAACAATCGTTTAAAAATTGTTCAACAATTGTTTAGCAATCGTGTAACAATCTTTCAACAATCGTCCAACAATCCTTTAACAAACCTTTTAAATTGTTCAACAATTATGTAACAATCGTTTAAAAACAATGTAACAATCGTTCAAAAATTTTTCAACATTCGTTTAACAATCGTACAAAAAGGGTTTGATAATTGTTCTACATTCGCTTAAAAATCGTTCAACAATTGTTTAAGAATCGTGTAACAATCTTTGAACCATCGTTTCATAATCCTTCAACAATCGTAGAACAATCGTTTAAAAATCGTCAAACAATCATTTAAAAATCGTTAACATTCGTTCTAAAATCGTTTAAGAATCGTTCAACAATCGTTTAACAATCGTTCCAAAATCGTGTAACACTCGTTCATCAATCGTTTAACAACTGTGTAACAATCGTTCAACTATCGTTTAAAATCGTTGCAAAATCGTTCAACATTCCTTTAAGAATCTTTCGAAAATCATCTAACAATCGTTCTAAAATAGTTCAAGAATGGTCTAACAATCGTTTAACAATCGTTCAAAAATCTTTTAACAACCGCCCAACAATCATTTAACAATCGTTCAAAAATCGTGTAACAATCGTTCAAGAATAGTTCAAGAATCGTTTAACAATTGTTTAAAAAGCGTTTAAAAATGTTTCAACAATCGATTAACAATCGTTCAAAAACCATTTATCAATCACTTAACGATCCTGTAACAATCGTTCAACAATTGTTCAACAATCATTTAAAATCTTTCAACAATCATTTAACAATCGTTTCAGAATTGTTCAACAATCATGTAACAATCGATCAGCAATGGTTTAACAATCGTTCAACAACCGTGTAAGAGTATTTCAAAAATCGTTTAACAATCTTTCAACAATCGTTGTAAAACTGTTCAACAAGCGTGTAACAATCTTTCAACAATCCTTCAACAATCGTTCAACAAACGTATAACAATCATACAACAATTATTCATCAAACGTTTAACTATCGTTAAAAAATCTTTTAACAATCGCACAATATTTGTTTAAAAAATCGTACAACAATCGTTTAGCAATCGTTCAACGATCATGTAACAATCGTTTGACAATTGTTCAACAATCGTTCAAAATTCTTCACCAATCGTTTAAAAATCGTTGAACAGTCGTTCAAAAGGGTGTAACAATCTTTGAACAATCGTTTAACAATCGTTCAAAAATCGTTCAACAAACGTGTAACAATCGTTCAACTATCGTTTAACAATCGCACAACAATCGTTTAAAAATCGTTCAATATTTGTCTAACAAATCGTACAATCGTTTAAGA